>Ga0308175_100003779_pt1 | contig 10545 bp, 8 predicted proteins | sample PhyCR1_3_FD_203893 | JGI IMG/M metagenome (GOLD analysis project Ga0308175, IMG submission 203893) | Soil microbial communities from UC Gill Tract Community Farm, Albany, California, United States - DLSLS.C.R1 | ecosystem: Environmental > Terrestrial > Soil > Agricultural land | place: USA...
CGGCAGCACCGCGCCCGCCCTGATCTATCGCGACAGCGACCTCGTGAAGCGCGCGATCCGCGACCTTTACCACCGCGATATCGACGAAGTGATCGTCGAGGGCGAAGAAGGCTACAAGGCGGCGCGTGGCTTCATGAAGCTGCTGATGCCGAGCCACGTCCGCCGCGTGAAGGTCCACACCGAGACCACGCCCTTGTTCCAGCGCTACGGCGTCGAGGATCAGCTCAGCGCCATGTACCAACCGGTCGTCCAGCTTAAGTCTGGCGGCTATCTGGTCATCAACCCGACCGAGGCGCTGGTCTCGATCGACATCAACTCGGGGCGGTCCACGCGTGAGCATAATATTGAGCAGACCGCCTACAACACAAACCTCGAGGCAGCGCAGGAGATCGCGCGGCAGCTGAGGCTTCGCGACATGGCGGGCCTCATCGTCATCGACTTCATCGACATGGAGCAGAACAGCCATGTCCGGAAGGTCGAGAAGGCGATGAAGGAGGCGTTGAAGAACGACCGCGCCCGCATCCAGGTCGGCCGCATCTCGAGCTTCGGGCTAATGGAGATGAGCCGCCAGCGCTTGCGTACGGGCGTGCTCGAGGCCTCGACCAAGCCGTGCCCGCATTGCGAAGGCACAGGCCTCATGCGCACCGCCGCTTCGGCAGGCCTTTCGGCGCTGCGTATCATCGAAGATGAGGCGGCGCGCGGGCGTGGCGAACGGATTTGCCTCCGGGCCGGCCGGGAGGCGGCCGTCTATGTGCTCAACAAGAAGCGCGCCGAGCTTGCGGATATCGAGCAGCGCTACGGCGTCTTCATCGAGGTCCTGATCGACGAGAGCTTCGAGGGCGCGCGCATGACCGTCGATTGCTCGGGTCCTCGGCCGACCGTGGTGCCTCGTCAGCAAGAGCCGACCGCCATTGAGGAAGATCTCGACGAGATTGAAGCGCTGGAGTTCGACGACGAAGAGGATGAAAGCGACGAGCCCGCGGAACACCGCGAGGAGGCCGAGCACGACGGCGAGCGCAAGGGCCGCCGCCGCCGGCGTCGTCGGCGCGGGGGCCGCGGCCGTCGCCATGAGGGTGAAGCCGAAGGACAGCTGCCGTCCGACGAGGAGGCGGCCGAAGAGGCGGAGTTGGCTCCCGCTGAGGCCAGAGTTCCTGTCGAGGCTGACAGAACCGAAGAGCCCCCAAGCGGTGAGGAGGCTGCTTCTCCGAGAGGCCGCCGCCGTCGCCGTCGCGGAGGCCGTGGTCCTGTCGTCGAGTCCGTTGAGACGGAGGAGCCGGCGATTGAAGTGGACAGCTCGCCAATGGTCGAGCGTCCGACCGACGAGGAGCCGCCGATTGCTGAAACCCAGCCCGCCGAGGAAGCGAAGCCTAAGCGCCGCCGTTCCAGGAAGGCCGACGCGACCGCCGAGATCGCGGTAACGGAGCCTGCACCGGCGGAGGCGCCGCCGGCCGAAACCGCGGACGAGGAAGCGACGCCTGCCAAGAAGCCCGCGCGCAAGCGCCGGGCGAAGGCGGCGGAAGCGCCCGCTGCCGCAGAGCCCGAAGCCGCGCCTTCGGAGGTCGCACCCGCCCTTGCCGCGAATAACGATGCGGCTGAAGACGAGGACGGCGAGCCGCGTCGCGGTTGGTGGCAGCGCACGTTCGGCTGAGCTCCGAGCGCGGCTCACCGCCAGCTTTCATGATGGGTTCAGGCGAAAAAATGGTAAGCGACCGGTGATGAACTCGCCGGTCGCCCGCTTCTCGCGCCTGGTCATGATGGCGCTGCTGCTGGCTGTATCGCTCATCCAGCCGGCCGCCGCGCAAGGCGATTCCGACAGCGGCCCGCAGGTCCTTCGCGACACTGAGAGCGAGCTGCTCTTCAAGGAGATGTCGCGGCCGCTGATCGTCGCGGCGAAGCTCGATCCAAACAGCGTCAACGTCGTCCTTCTCAACGACCCCGAGATCAACGCGTTCGTCGCTCAGGGTCAGACGGTCTATCTCCAGTCGGGCCTCTTCCTCGCGGCCGACAACGTCAATCAGGTGCAGGGCGTCGTTGCGCACGAGCTGGGGCATGTCGTTGCCGGGGACTCAATTCGCAGCTCGGGCGGCGCAAAGCAGGCCACCGGCATCAGCATCCTTTCGCTCGTGCTGGCCGCAGCGGCGGCAGCCGCCGGCGCAGGCGAGGCCGCGATGGGCGTCCTTCAGGCTGGCCAACGCGCAGCAATCGGCGAGTTCCTCGCCTTCACGCGTGTTCAGGAGGCGAGCGCCGACGCGTCCGGAGCACGGTTCCTCTCGACTGCGGGCATTAGCGGCAAAGGGATGCTCGACTTCTTCAAGAAGCTGCAAAACCTCGAATATCGCCTGGCGATCTATTCGAAGGACAGCTTCGACCAGGATCACCCGCTGACGTCCGAGCGGATCCAGGCGCTCCAACAGAAGCTTCAGGCGGACCCAGCATGGTCCAAGCCAACCGATCCGGCGCTGCAGGCGCGATTCCTGCGGGTGAAGGCGAAGCTGATGGGCTACGTCGATCCCAAGCAGGCCGTGATCAAATATCCGGAGAGCGACAAGAGCGTTCCGGGCCACTACGCCCGCGCCTACGCCTACCACCTCGGCGGCTACCCTCAGAAGGCGGAATCGGAAGCCGACGCCCTGCTGGCGATCGACCCGCATGATCCGTTCTTCCTCGAGCTCAAGGGCCAGATCCTGCTCGAGGACGGCAAGCCGGCGGACGCGATCCCCCTACTGCGAGAGGCGACCGAGCGTTCGGGCGACGCTCCGATGATCGCGGCGATGCTCGGCCACGCCCTCGTCGCGACCGAGGATCCGAAGAATTTCGCCGAAGCGAAGCAAATCCTCAAAGTTGCAGTGAACAAGGACAATCAGGACCCGTTCGCCTGGTATCAGCTCGGGATCATCTACGACCGTGAAGGTGACGATGCGCGGGCATCGCTGGCGACAGCGGAGCGAAGCAATCTCGAAGGCAATCCGAAGCTCGCCCTCGCGAGCGCCGAAATGGCCATGAAGGGGATTCCGGCGGGAAGTCCGGACTGGCTTCGCGCCCAAGATATCGCCATGGTCTCCAAGACCGAGTTGTCGAAGAAGAAATACAAGAAAGATCGAAACTAGTGAGCGACATGAGAGCGGCGCCGTCCGCACGGGGGAGCTTTTGGCCGGCGATCGTGGGGGGACTGATCGGCGCAGCCCTGATGGCGGCGCTGTTGGTCTTCGCGGCTCCTCAATTTCTTGCGAAGCGGATCGTACGCCAGGGTCTGCTTGCCGATCCGAACGTGCTCACCGAGACCGTCGACGCTCTGCGCAACGCGCAATATGCGCCGGTGCTCGCGGCCGCTCGTGCGCAGGTCGAAACGCCCTTCGCAAGCTCGTGGAGAGGCGCCGCCAAGCCGGACGTGACCCTGGTCGAATTTTACGACTACGCCTGCCCCTACTGCAAGGCGAGCAACCCTTATGTCGACAAGCTCCTCCAGGAGGACAAGGGTCTGCGGGTGGTCTATCGCGAGCTGCCAATCCTCGGTCCCGACAGCGTGACCGCGGCTCGGCTATCGCTCGAAGCATCGAAGGCTGGCCGGTTCGGGCAGTTCCATGATGCTTTGTGGGCCGCGGGGCGTCCCGCTCCGGAGACGATCGCCAAGGCGGCCGCTGCGGCGGGTATTGCGGCGACACCGCCGAATGACCCGGTCAGCGAGCAGGAGTTGAAGTCGAACTTCCAGATGGCCGGAAAGCTCGGCGCAACCGGAACGCCGCTCTTCGTCGTCGGCGACCGGGTCATGAATGGCGCGGTCGGCTACGACACGCTCAAGCAGGCCATCGCCGACGCGCGCTCGAAGAGCTGACACGCCGCGGCAGACGTTGCTCCTACAGCAATAGGAACGCGTCGTGAGCGCCAGAGTTGGCGCACCGATGTCCTGTCCGCGTTACGCTCCCTTGATCGCCGTGGCGCTCGTCACCTCGTGCGGGCTGCCGAAAGACCCTGAGCGGACCAGCGAGCACCTGGCCGCCACGCACGAGCTTCGCGTCGGCTTCACCGGCAATCCGCCATGGACGAGCGCTGCGAAAGCGGAGCCCTCGGGCATCGAGCCGGACATCGTCCGTCGCTTCGCCGCGCAGCAGGGCGTTCACGTCGCCTGGGTGGGAGGAAGCGAAACCCAACTCGTCAAATCGCTGAAGGAGCACCAGCTCGACCTGGTCATCGGCGGCTTCGACAAGACGACGCAGTGGAGCTCTACCGCGGGCATAACGCAGCCTTTCGCCAAGGACGCCGACGGTAAGAAGCACGTCTTCCTCACCTCCCCGGGCGAGAACCGTTTCATCCTCAAGCTCGACCGCTTCCTTACCGATCAGATGCGCTCATCGGCGGGCCAATCGTGAGAGGCATACCCGAGACCCCGGGCGCCGAAGCCCTGCTGAAGCAAGCCCGCCAGCTCGCATGGATTAGCATCGCTTACATCTGCTCGACGATCGTGATGCTGTTCTTCGTCATGGCGGGGTCGCAGGCCTTGAAGACGGAGATGGCTGGCGAGTTCCTGAGCCTGGTTCCTCCGACACTCTTCCTCATCGGAGACAAGATCGGCCGGCGCGAGCCGAACCAGAAATATCCGTTTGGCTATGAGCGCGCGGTCAGCGCGGGTTATGTCGGCGCAGCGGTCGCGCTTCTGGGCGTCGGAGCATTCTTGCTGTTCGACGGTGCGATGAAGCTCGCAATGAGAGAGCATCCGACCATCGGCGGCTTCCCGATATTCGGTCATGTCATCTGGACTGGATGGCTCGGCATCGCCGTTCTCCTGTGGAGCTCCATTCCAGCATTCTTCCTTGGCCGGAAAAAGCGATCGGCAGCCAAAGTGCTTCACGACAAGACGCTTGCGGCGGACGCCGAGATCAACGCCGCCGATTGGCAAAGCGCGGCGGCCGCGGTCATCGGGCTGATCGGCGTCGGCCTCGGCTTCTGGTGGGCCGACGCGGCCGCGGCCGTCCTCATCTCCCTGGAGATCATTCGCAGCGGCTGGTCCGAAGTGCGAACTGCCTTGGGCGACGTGATGGACCGCAGGCCGCTCGGCATCCTCTCCAAGGAAGACGAGAAGGTGCCCGACGCGTTGACCGACTATTTTCGCAGCCAGCGGTGGGTGAAGGACGTCGTCGTGCGGGTGCGCGAGCGCGGACGTGAGTTCACCGCCGAAGCGCATGTGGTCCCGTCGATCGAGGACAACCTCGTCGACGAGATTTGCAAGGCCGCTGAAGGAGCGTGTGACCTCGACCCGCGCCTTGCGTCCGTGACGATTGCGCCCGTGAGAAGGATTCCCGATGATGTCGAGAGGGCGCGTCAGCCGGCGGAATAATTGTCCTCAGGAACAAGCTTCACGCATGGCCGTTTCCGCGCGGCGCAGGAGTACGGCTATGTTGTTGGTCGAAACGGAACTCAGGCCCAGCCCGATCCACGGGATCGGCGTTTTCCTGCTGGAAGACGTTGCAGAAGGCCAGCTGATATGGCGCTTCGACAGCCGGATTGACCGCGTGTTCGGCGACGACGAGCTCGAGGAGATGCCCGAGAAGCTCCGGCATTTCCTCATGATCTATTCAACCTATCAGGAGCGGTCGGGCCTGTGGGTGCTCTGCGGCGACAATGGCCGTCACTTCAACCACTCGGATAAGCCGAACACGATTTCGATGGGCGTTGCATTCGGGGATGATGTCGCCGCAACCGACCTGCCGGCAGGGACCGAGCTCACGACCGATTACAACCTGATTTGCGACGCCGTCCGTACGCGCGGCGCGACCTACATCAGCAAGGGCAACGGCGGATCGCGCGGGGCCGCTTTGTCCTAGGCGCCCTTGAAGCCCTGAGCGACAACGTACCACTCGCTCGAATCCTTGCGGCTGGCCGGCGGCTTGGCGTGCTTAACGATCGCGAAACTGCGCTTTAGCTCGGCGACGAGATCATTGTCTGCGCCGCCCGCGAGCACCTTTGCGACATAGGCCCCGCCGGGCCGCAGCACCTCGCGCGCGAACTCGAGGCCGGCCTCGACCAGCGCCATCGTGCGCAGATGATCGGTCTGCGGGTGGCCGACCGTGTTCGCGGCCATGTCGGACAACACGAGGTCAGCCGGCCCGCCCAGCGCATCGCGCAACTTCTCCGGCGCGCCCTCGTCCATGAAGTCCATCTCGAGGATGGTCACGCCGTCGAGGGGCTCGGTCGGCAGCAGGTCGATCCCCACCACCTTTGCCTGCGACGAGCGGCGGCGCACCACCTGGCTCCAGCCGCCCGGCGCGATGCCGAGGTCGACGACGGATTTGACGCCCTTGAGCAGGCCGAAGCGCTCATCCAGCTCAAGCAGCTTGAATGCGGCGCGGCTGCGGTAATTCTCGGCCTTGGCGCGCTTGACGTAAGGATCGTTGAGTTGCCGCTCCAGCCAGCGTGTCGATGAGACTTTGCGGCCCTTCGCAGTCCTGATCCGCTTCACAACGGCCAGCCGTCGCGGGCCATGAGCGAGCGGAGTATGCCCTCGCGAATGCCGCGGTCCGCAACGCCGAGGTTGCGCGCCGGCCAGATCTCCATGATCGCTTCCAGGATGGCGCAGCCTGCAACCACCAGGTCTGCCCGCTCGGTGCCGATGCAGGGCAGCCCGGAGCGCTCGTCATAATCCATCGTGGCGATCATCGTGCTAATCGTCTGCATCGCCTCGATCGGTACGTGAAGCCCATCGACGGCACGGCGGTCGTACGACGGCAAGGCAAGGTGCACACTGGCGAGGGTCGTCACGGTGCCGCTCGTTCCGAGAAGCCGGATGCCCTCGCGCTTCTCCGGCAGCATGGTGGCGAAATTCGCGAAGGCCCGCCGGGCGCGCTCGCGCATGCGCTTGTAGGCGAGAAGCCGGTCAGGGCCTTCGAGCGCTTCCTTCCCCTCGCTCTCGGTCAGCGACACGACCCCCCAGGGAGCGCTCCACCAGGCGCGTATCCGTGGCGTGCCCTGTTCCTGGTCAATCAGGACAAGCTCGGTGGATCCGCCGCCGATGTCGAAGATCAGCGCCGGTCCGTCGCCGGGCTCGAGCAATTTGTGGCAGCCGAGCACCGCCAGCCGCGCCTCCTCGGCGGGCTCGATGATGTCGAGGGCGATTCCCGTCTCCGTGCGCACGCGCTCGGCGAACTCGCGCCCGTTCACTGCCCGACGGCACGCCTCCGTCGCGACCGAGCGCGACAGCGAGACGTTGCGTCGCCGCAGCTTCTCACCGCAGATCGAGAGAGCGCCGACGGCGCGGTCCATGGCGTCCTGCGAAAGCTCGCGGCTGTGCGACAGGCCTTCACCGAGCCGGACGATGCGCGAGAAGGCGTCGATGACGGTAAACCCGCCGTCGCTCGGACGAGCGATCAACAGGCGGCAATTGTTGGTCCCGAGGTCGATCGCACCATAGGTATGGCGGTGCGCATCCCGCTTGCCTTGCGGCCTTGAGTTTGACGGCCCGCCCTCGGCAACAAACCCCTGTTGCAGGGCCGGCGCACTGGCGACTCCCTGCGCCATGAACACGCCCGTTCTTCTGCACCGCGCGGATTACGCGGCTGACTTGACGCGGGTTTAATCACAAATCGGGGGTTCGGGGCAAGTTTCGAGCTTATTGGGCGGCGTTGACACCCAGCGGCGGCATTCGTATCTCGCGCCCTCTCGCCGCTCACCGGCGTTGCCCCGTCGTCTAATGGTAAGACTACGGACTCTGACTCCGTCAATCGTGGTTCGAATCCACGCGGGGCATCCAGCTTCTCGAACAGTCTGAACGGCAGTGGCTTTTGCTCTGCCCGCGCGGCGTGTTACGCCTCCGCATCAAACTGGAGGGGGCAATTCCATGAAGGTCCGGATTCTTGCGCTCACGAGCCTCGTAGCACTCGCCGCTGGCGCGGGGGCGCAGCAGGCGCCGATCGTCGAACCGGGAGCACCCGGTCAGCCTAGCAGCGTGATCACCCCGGAACAGGCGATCCGCATCGCCGACACCCGCTTCACGGCGGACGACGTGCATTTCATGCAGGACATGATCCTGCACCATCACCAGGCGGTCGAGATGGCGGCGCTGGTGAAGGATCGTACCAACCGGCAGGCGCTGGTGGACGCGGCCCGGCGCATCGACGCGTCGCAAGCCGACGAGATGAATTTCATGCGCAAATGGCTGCACGAGCGCGGCCAGACCGCGCCGGACCCTTCCGCCGAGCACATGATGCAGGCGATGCCCGCGATGGCCCCGATGTCCGGCATGAAGGGCGACCATATGGCGCTCGGCATGGCAACGCCGGAGCAGATGGCGGCGCTCGCCGCCGCGAAGGGTCCGGATTTCGATCGCCTGTTCCTCGAGCGGATGATCACGCACCACCAGGGCGCAGTGAACATGGCGCAGGCGCTGCTGAAGCGTCCCGGGGCGGCCTACGACCCGGTGCTGTTCGAGTTCGTCAATGACGTGATCAACGAGCAGAATGCCGAGATCAAGCGCATGAACACGCTGCTGGTCGGGCTCGTCGACGATCCGCGCTCCAGCCTGAAACCCGGATTCCGCGATGCAGGCCAGGCGATCAGCAACATGAAGCTGATCGCGTCGCTTCCCAAGCCGACCGGCTTCTACGATCCGGCCAATCCTGCGGGCCTGCCGTCCAACCCGGACGACGCCAAGAAGGCGAAGGATCCGAAGGCGGCCGCCGCCAAGAAGCCGCCGAGCGAGGACAACGAGCGCTTCCCGCTGCTGAGCTTCGCCAACACCGACATGGCCTTCTCCGGCGATATGCTCGCGGTCGGCAATTACCACGGCTTCAACCTCTACCGCCTCGCCGGCGATGGCACGCCCCTGCTGCTGAGCTCGACGATCTGCCCGGGCGGACAGGGCGACATGTCGATCGTCGGCAACTTGCTCATCATGTCGGTCGAGCAGACGCGTGGTCGCATCGATTGCGGCCGTCAGGGCGTCCGCGACGACGTCAGTCCCGAGCGCTTCCGCGGCATCCGCATCTTCGACATCAGCGACCGAATGCGTCCGCGCCAGGTCGGCCAGGTCCAGACATGCCGCGGCTCGCACACCCATTCGGTCGTCTCGAGCGACGCTCGTTCGATCATCGTCTACGTCTCCGGCACGGCACAGGTCCGCCGTGGCGAGGAACTGGCCGGCTGCGTCGCTGAAGCCGCCGACACGCGCACAGCGCTATTCCGAATCGACGTCGTCGAGATCCCGATCGCCGACCCATCCAAGGCGCGGATCATCGACAGCCCGGCCGTCTTCGCCGACCCGAAGACCGGCGCGCTCGCGGGCCTGTGGCGCGGCGGCGCGCATGGCGAGGGAACGCAGGAGACCAACCGCACCGACCAGTGCCACGACATCACCGTCTTCCCGATCCGGCAGATTGCAGCCGGAGCCTGCTCGGGCAACGGCATCATCTTCAGCATCGCCGATCCGAGGAAGCCGCAGAGGATCGACGTCGTCTCGGACCCGACCTTCTCCTACTGGCACTCGGCGACGTTCAACAACGACGGCTCGAAGGTCATCTTCACCGACGAGTGGGGCGGCGGCGGACGTCCGCGCTGCCGCGTCCAGGACCCCCGCACCTGGGGCGCCGATGCCTTCTACGACATCGTCAACGGCAAGCTGACGTTCCGCAATCACTACAAGCTGCCCGCAGTCCAGTCGGAGCAGGAGAATTGCGTCGCGCACAACGGCTCGATCATCCCCGTTCCCGGCCGCGATATCTTCGTGCAGGCCTGGTATCAGGGCGGCATTTCGGTGATGGACTTCACCGATTCCTCCAACCCGGTGGAGATCGGCTACTTTGACCGGGGCCCGATCGCTGGGGACCAGATGGTGCTCGGCGGATATTGGTCGGCCTACTACTATCACGGCCGGGTCTACGGCACGGAAATTGCCCGCGGGCTCGACGTATTCGCACTGACGCCGAGCAAGAGCCTGTCGCAGAACGAGATCGCGGCTGCAGCGCTTGCCGATCAGGGCCCGACCTTCAACCCGCAGCAGCAGTTTCCGGTGCGCTGGCCAGACCATCCCGTGGTCGCGCTGGCCTATGTCGATCAGCTGGAACGCAGCGGTGCGCTCGCTCCGGCGACCGTCGCCAGCCTGCGCCTGACGCTGAACGCAGCGAACGCGCGCTTCGGCCATGGGAAGGATCCGGCGCTCGCCTCGCAGCTCGACCGGCTTGCGAGCAGTGTAACGCTTGCAAGCGCTCAGGATGCGATAGCGAATGCTCATGCTCTTGCCTTGCGCAAGACACTAGGTGGAGTAGCGGCACAGCTTCGCTAACTTAACGAACCAAAACAGAAGCTTAGGGAGTATCCTCCGGAACGTTTCGGTCGCTTCGAGCGCTTTATGCGCTGGAGCGGCCGGGGCCGATTGAGGAGGTTACCGGTGAACAGGACGCTTCTGACAGGCTTGCCAGCCCTACTCATTCTCTCCGCTTGCGCCACCAACCCCTACGGCGGTCCGCCAAGTGCGACCACGCGCACGGTCTACGGAGCAGCTGCGGGCGCCGCCATCGGGGCTCTGGCCGGTTCAGCACTTGGGGGCGATGCATTCAGCGG
>Ga0308175_100003780_pt1 | contig 10545 bp, 9 predicted proteins | sample PhyCR1_3_FD_203893 | JGI IMG/M metagenome (GOLD analysis project Ga0308175, IMG submission 203893) | Soil microbial communities from UC Gill Tract Community Farm, Albany, California, United States - DLSLS.C.R1 | ecosystem: Environmental > Terrestrial > Soil > Agricultural land | place: USA...
CCGAGTCGTGACGGGACTTCAATGCATCACCAGGCCGCCGTCGACGAACAGCACCTGGCCCGTCATGAAGCGGCTCCATTCGGAAGCGAGAAACAGCACCGGGCCCGCCACGTCCTCGGGCCGCGCGATGCGTCGCAGCGGCGTCGCGGCGATCAGCGACTCGCGGAACTCTTCCCGGGTCGCGCCGCTGGCCTGCGTCGGGTAGACCAGGCCCGGGGCGACGCAATTGACGCGGATGCCCAACGGCCCCAGTTCGGCGGCCAGGTTGCGGCTGAAGCCGACCAGCGCCGACTTGGCGGTCGTGTAGTCGTGGTACGGAATCACCGGACGCTCGACCAGGTTGCTGACGATATTGACGATGCTGCCCCGGGCGCGCTGCCTGAAGTGCGGCAGGACGGCCCGGCAGACGTTGTAGGCGCCGCCGACGGCGCCGTCGAACTGTGCCTGGTAATCCTGCCACGCCGTCTCGTCGAACAGGGCGCGGCGCTGCGGATCGAATGAATAGGGGCGGAATGCGTTGTTGACCACCACATCGATGCGGCCCGCTTCATCCAGCGCCTGTTCCACCATGGCCTGCACGGCCACGGCCGAACCGACGTCGGCCTTCACCGCCCAGGCATCGCCACCGGCGGCCTTGCAATCCGCGACCACGGCGGCGGCGGCGTCTACATTGCGCAGGTGATTGACCACCACCGTCGCGCCTTCGCTGGCGAAGGCCCGGGCAATGGCGGCTCCGATGCCTCGGCTCGCACCGGTCACCAGCACCACCTTGGCGTCGAACTTCATGGCGTCGCCTTCGGTCGCGACGGCAGCAACTCCGTGCCGACCACGCCGGAGACCCTGATGTCGTGCTCGATGAGGCCCAGCTTGCGATAGGCATCCGCAGCCCGTTGCAGCGACTCCAGGTCGAAGGTGCCCAGGCCGTTCCTGTCGGTGTTGGCCGAGACGGTGGCGGCATTGCGCAGGCGGATCACTTCCAGGTTGGTGGGACGGTCCGTACCGTCGATGGCGTATTTCACTGCGAGGCCTGCCGCTTCGTCAGGGTTGGCGATCATCCAGGCCGCGCTCTCGCGATAGGCCTTGAGAAAGCGCTTGAGCAACGGCTTCTTCTGCTGGTAGACCTCTTCCCGGACCACGAACAGGTCGCTCGACACGTTCAGGTAGTTGCGAACCTCCATCACGTCGACATCGCCGATCCCCTTGTGCCTTCCCACCAGCAAGCCGGTGTCGGTGGCAGCCGTCGCGTCGACCTGGCCCTGCAGCAACGGCGCAAAGTTCAACAGCCCCGTGACGACGATCGTGACGTCGGATTCGGACAGGCCGGCCTGGTGCAGCAGCACCAGCAGGTTCTGGCGGGTGCCGCTGGACAGGCTGTAGACCCCGATCTTCTTGCCCTTCAGGTCGGCCGGCCTGGTGATGTTGGCAGACTTGAGCGAGACCACGTTGAAGACGTTCTGCGGGTAGATGTCGTAGATCGCCCGCAGCTTTTCACCCTTGTCGAGGGCGGCGAAGAACGCCCCCGGGTCGGTGAAGGCGACGTCCGCCTGGCCGGTGAGGATGTTGCGGATCGCGTCGCCCCCGCCGGCGCCCGGCACGTAGGCCAGGTCGATCCCGTTGGCCTTGAAGAAGCCCTTGTCGGGCTCGACCAGCAGGTGCGTGATCTCGGTGATCGGCTTGCTCCAGCCAGCCACCGTGATCTTCTCGAGCGGGTCGGCGGCGTTGGCGCCCCGGGCGGCCGTCAAGGCCAGGATCGCGGCGCTCGCGAGCAGCGCGGTACGGCGTGCGATGGGTTTTTGCATGGACAGTGGTTCCTTCATGAGATCCGGGTGTAGGGCAGCAGCAGTCGCCTCTCGACGGCCAGCGTGATTTCGTAGAGCAGCAGCCCGAGCGCGGCGATGACCACCAGCACCGCGAACATCAGGGGCGTGTCCATCATCCCTTGGGAGGCGATGATCAGCGCGCCGAGCCCCTGGCTGGCGCCGATGAACTCGCCGACCACCGCCCCGACGAGCGCGAGGACCACGGCCACCCGCAGGCCCGCCAGGATGCCGGGCAGGCCGGCGGGCAATTTCAGGCGCAGCAGTGTCTGGCGCCGGGTGGCGCCCAGCATGCGGAACAGTTCCAGCCGCTGGGGGTCGACCTGCTGGAGGCTGGTCACGGTGTTTTCCATCAAGGGAAAGAAGCAGATCAGCGCCGTGATCACCACCGTCGAGGTCATGCCGAAGCCGAACCAGACGATGAAGAGCGGCGCCAGCGCCAGCTTGGGGACCACCTGGCTGACCACGATGTAGGGCTTCAGCAGCCGTTGCAGCAGCGCCGACTCGGCCAGGACCACGCCGCTCGCGAAACCGATCAGGCAGCCGAGGGACAGGCCGAGCAGCAGCTCGAGGCCGGTCGCGCGGATGTGAGGCCACAGGTAGCCGCTGGACAGCCCCCTCCAGAGCGACTTCATCACCGCGGAGGGCGCCGGCAAGACCAGCGTCGATACGCCGGAGGCGCGCGACGCCAGTTCCCATCCGGCGAGCAGGGCGAGCAGCAGCGCCCAGGCGCCAAGCCGCGCGCGAACGGAGGCCTTCTTCATGCCGCCTCCAGGTCCATCGCATCGCGCACCTGCGCACAATGCAGGTTGAAGGCTTCGCCGTAGCGCATGGCCGGCGCGCGGGGCCTCTCGACCTCGACCCGGATGGCGCTGACGATCCGGCCGCGGTTCATCACCGCGACCTGATCGCCCAGGTAGACCGCTTCGGCGATGTCATGCGTGACGAACAGGACCGTGGTGCGGCGCAGGCGGCACATCTGCAGCAGGTCGTCCTGCAGTTCGCCACGGGTGATCGCGTCGAGCGCTGCAAAGGGTTCGTCCAGCAGCAGCAGCGACGGCTCGAGGATCAGGGCGCGTGCCAGGGCCACGCGGCTCTGCTGGCCGCCCGACAACTGCCGCGGGTAATGCTGCGCATGGCCGGCCAGACCCAGCAGTGCCAGCAGCTGCTGCGCCTTGTCGATTTCGTCCGCGGTGGGCTTGTGCTGCAGAGACACCGGCAGCAGCACGTTGTCGATCACGCGGTGCCACTCGAGCAGCGTGGGCGACTGGAACACGAAGCCCAGTTGCGGGCCGGGCGCCAGCACCTCCCTGCCTTGCAGGCGGATGCTGCCGGCCTGGGGATGCAGCAGGCCCGCGGCGAGCTTGAGCAAGGTCGTCTTGCCGCAGCCGCTGCGTCCGACGAGGCAATGGAACTCCCCTTGCGCGATGCGCCAGTCGACGCTGCGCACCACCGGCGGCCAGCCGGGAAAGGTGAAGCTCACCTGGTCGATGTCGAGGAAGCTCACATCGACCCCTAGTCGGCGTAGGGCGCCAGCTTGTCGGCCGCCATCTCTGCCGACTGCTCGATCTCGACCATTCGAACCAGATCCAGCAGGTTGAAGCGGCCATCGTGGTGCCAGCCCGCCTCCGGCGAACTCATCGCGCCGATGGCGCTGATCCGTGTCACGCCGGCGGCGCCCAGCAGTTGCGCAAGCCGGAACAGTTCGGCTGGCGCCGCGGCCACACCCGCCGTCTGCAAAAAGGGCCGATGGGCCTCGATTCGCGCGACCACCTGGTCCAGCGCATCGACCGCGACGACCTGGACGCTGCGATTCGATGCCGTCGGTGCCAGATCCTTCGCCTCGTCGGTGTAGGCAATGCCGAAGGCCGCGCCGTCTTCGCCGATCAGCGCGTCGCCGAACCCGCCGCCCGCTGCCATCGCCTGAAGCTCGAAGCCCTGGCGCCAGCCGGCCACCGCAGCCGAATCTTCCAGCGAGAGGGCCCGGCGCGGGAAGCGGTCCTGCAGGTTGGCGAGTTCGCTTGCGAGGTACTGCGCGAACTGGCGCGGCGACACCCTGCCGCCTCGTTCGACGTAGAAGACATGGGGGGAGTAGCAGCCTTGCTGGTCATGGCGCATCACGTCCCAGGCGGCCAGGCGCGCCGTCGCCGGCGCTCTCAGGGTGTCGAGGGCCGAGGCGCTGACCAGGCCGAAGCCCAGCTTGTGGCCGTGGGGCAGGAAGCGCGTCGTGACCGGCAGCCGGCGCCGGATCTGGTCCAGCGCATCGTTGCCGCCATAGGCCAGCACCGTGTCGGCCTCGGCATACAGCGCCGTCGCCTGTTCCTCCTCGCCGCCTCTCCACCACACCACGGCCAGGCAATCGGCCAGGGGCGGGTGGATCTCGGCCAGCAGCCGCGCGAACAGGCCGGCGAACAGCGGCTCGGCGCTCGGCAGCTTGCCGACGCTGCCGGCCTTCACGAGCAGGCCGCAGACCAGGCTCCAGAGCGCAATGGCCGGCACGTTGCCGGCCCAGACGTGGACCAGCAGCTCCGGCCCGAAGGCCTTGGCCGCGCCGCCCTTGGGGCGCGGCTGGAATTCGTCCAGCAGCTTGGGATTGGCGAAATCCTCGGCGACGAAGCGATGCAGCTGCGGTGCGCGAAAGGTCTTGAAGAAAGCCGTGAGGCCGAGGCGGACCATCTCGGCGTCGTAGCCGGTGACGATCGGCAGCAGCTGGTCGAGCTCCCTGCGGTACGGGTCGGCCGGGTCCAGCAGGCGAGCCATCGCGCGATCGACAACCTCCACGATCGCGGACACGGTCATGGGCTTCAGATGGCGGCGGCTGGCCTGCCCGACACGGAGGGCGAGGGCGCGCATCTGTTGCGGACTCAGCACGGGAACGGCGACCTCGAGTCGGCTCGCGCCCGATTCGAAGCGCAGGGTCTGCCACTGCACCTCCGCTGGCGCCAGGCCCGGCAGGTGGCCGGCGGTCGCATGCAGCGTCGTCATGCGGCCGCCCGGATGAATTCCTCCACCGCCAGCGAGCAGCCCTTGGCCTGCGCGCCCTCGGCGCGACCGAGCAGCAGGAAGCCGCCATCCGCTGCCAGGCCCACGTCCTCGGTCAGGATGGTGGTGACCGAATTGAAATTGGCGAGATCGCAGTGCACCAATATCCCGCGCTCGGCAGGCGCGACTTCACGGCCCGTGAGCGGGTCGACCAGGCGGGAGCGGATCCAGTGCGGCCCGGACTTGACCGAGGGTACGGACGCATTGCCTGCATCGTAGAACTGCGTGCTCAGCTCGGTCATGCCATACATGTTGATGCAGTGCGATCGCTCGATGCCGAGCAGCGCGGACAGCTCCGCATAGAAGCTGTCGAGCGGCAGATCACGCGACTGTCCCTTGTAGCCGCCGGTGTCCAGCACCCGGCTGCCCGCCGGCAGGCGGAACGACAGGCCGCGCTGCTTCAGCTCGTCGATCAGGTGCACGAAGCTGTAGCTGGCGCCGAGCAGGGCGAAAGGCTCGCCGCGCTGCTGCGCATCCGACAGGGCCTCGCAGAGGCCCTGCAGGTCCACCCCCTGCGGGCTCATGAAGTAGCGGCTCTCCGCGGTGCCGAACGCCTCCACGGCCAGCGCCAGGTAGTGGGCCAGCGAGGAATTGGCCAGCACTGTCTCGGTCGGGAACAGGATGCCCATGCGCATCGGCCCGTGCCCCTGCATGAAGCGCTGCGCGAAGTTGCGGGTCATCGAGCGGTCGTAGACCGCCAGCGTCGGATGGAAGTGGCGGCCCTTGACCTCGCTGCGGGTGGTGCCGCTGGTCATGAAGACCCGGTCGCTGGCGGCCGGCGGCTCGCAGCGCAGCGGCAGTTCCTTGAAGGCGTCGATCGGCACGGCCGGGATGTCGCTCCAGCGCTTCACGCTGCGCGGGGTCGCGCCGCGCCGCTGGCAGAAGCGCTTGTAGGGCTGGTTGTTGGCGTACTGATAGGCGAACAGCCGCAACGCCAGGCCATCGAAATCGGCGTCGGTGCAAGCGTCTTGCGCGATGAAGGCGAGGACGGCAGCGACCATGTCGCCGGCTGCCGCCGTGGGCGCAGGTTGTTTCTCGGAGGAGTCGTGCATAAGGCCTTCTTCGTGACCGTAAAAAACGGATGCTCCGAAGGCCGCTTCGACGTCGGCGGGAATCGCCGACGATCAAGGCAAATGCTCTTCTTCCGCCGGTGCTAACCGGTTCAAGTTCGCGGGTTTGATTCTCAGCACTGTCGCGTGCACCCCGGAGCATCGCGGATTTTATGCGTTCGCGCGTTTGTCCGCCACACGACGACTTGGCACGTTCGTTGCGCCCGATCTAGGTGTCGCTCCACTTGCGCAGCAGGTTGTGATAGACGCCCGTCAGCGTGCGCCGGGCGGCTTCGTCGGCACCACTCTGGTTGAGACGCTGGATGGCGTTGTCCATGTCGAACAGCAGGGCTCGGTCGCCGGCATCGCGCACCAGGCTCTGGACCCAGAAGAAGCAGGCCACACGCGTGCCGCGCGTGATCGGCGCCACGCGATGCACGCTGGTGGCCGGATACAGCACCAGGTCGCCAGCCGCCAGCTTGACGGTCTGCATGCCGTGCGTGTCCTCCATCTGCAACTCGCCGCCGTCGTAGCTCGAAGGGTCGGACAGGAACAAGGTGCCCGAGAGGTCGGTGCGCAGCTTGCGTCCGGTGTGCGGATGAATGCGCACGCCGCCGTCCACGTGCAAGCCGAAGCTCATCCCCGGACCGTAGCGGTTGAACATCGGCGGATAGAGGAGATTGGGCAGTGCCGCACTGATGAACGTGGGGTGACGTTCCAATGCCGAGGCCACGATGTCCTGGCAGGCATGCGCCACTTCGGCGCGCTCGTCGATCTGCTGGTTGAACTTGACCGGTGCGCCCTGGTGCCCGGCGGTCACGCGACCGTCCACCCAGGCGTCGCCGGCAGCCTCGAGCCGCGCGCGAAGCACCGCCAGGGCTTCGGCGTCGAGGACTTTCGGAATGCAGATCAGCACATCGGCCCCCGTCAAAAGCGGTAGTTGAGCGACAGCATCGCGGTGAAGCCGGAACCCGGCACGGCACGCCCGCCGTCGGAGGGAATCAGCGCGTCCCAATACATCTTGTTGGCCAGGTTGAACAGATTCAGGCGCAGGTCGTACTTGGGCTGATGGTAAGCCACCATCGCGTCGAAACGGGTGTAGCCGGGCACCGACACCAGGTCGGTGTTGTTCGCATAGCGCGGTCCGACGTAGGTGGCGCCGGCGCCCGCTTCCCACTGTGGCGTGATGCTGTAGACCGCCCAGAGACTGGCGGAATTTTGTGGCGTGTTCGCCGGCGTCTTGCCCTGCGTGCCGGGGGCGACGCCGTCGATGATGGTCGCGTCCAGGTAGGTGTAGGCACCGAAGAGCTGCCACTTGTCGTTGATGCGCCCGGCCGCACCCGCGCGTGCGCCGTTCACCCGGACCGTCCCGGTAGCGCTGTAGGTGCCGTCCGAATTCTGCGAACGCGCATTGGTCTGTGTGATCTGGAAGGCCGCCGCGCTGAGCGACAGGTTGCCTTCGTTCAGGTCCCACTTGCCGCCGGCCTCGTAGGACTTGTTCTCCTGCGGCGGCAGCGGCAAGGTCGATCCCGTCGTGGACGTCAGCTGCTCGAGCGTTGGATTGAACGAGGTGCTGTAGGACGCGTAGTAGGTCTGCTCGGAGGTGGGCTGCCAGAGGGCACCGGCGCGCACGCTGGTGAAGTCGACGGTCTGCTCCTGGCGTGCTGCCACGGTCGCGCTCGGAATCGTGTTCTCGATGTCGGCCTTGAAATGGTCCTGGCGCACGCCGGCGACCAGCTTCCACTGCGGAGTCAGCTCGATGGTGTCGTTGAAGTAGGCAGCGACCGTGTCCGCACTCGAGGTCGCCAGATTGCCCGGCAGGCTCGGCGCATTCAGCGGCGAGTCCCTCGATACCGGGTTCAGCAGCGGCGTGCAACCCACGTACCCGCTGGTGGTGCCGGACGGATTCAACGGGAATCCGTTGCAGAAGCCGTTGCGATAGTAGGCCTGGTTGCTGTAGGTCTCGTGGTCCAGTTCCAGGCCGGCCAGCAGCGTGTGCTTGATGTCGCCGGTGTTGAACTTCGTATTCAGTTCCGTCAGGTTGAACAGCGAGGTGTCGTGGATGTTGCGGTCGTGGCTCTGCTGGCGCACCCAAAGGCTCGGCAAGGGCAGTGTGCTGATCACCGGCAGGGGCACGGCCGCCGTGCCAGTCGAACTCGCGATGAAGGAGCCATTGGCGGCCAGCCGTCCGATGTTCTGCGGCGAAGTCTCGCGCGCATCGGTCGTGACGTCGTTGTACATCGTCTGGTTCCGGATCGATGTGTCCGGCGTGATTCTGTGCTGTATCAGCGCGCCGAAGGCGCCGATGTCGGAAATCGTGCGGTCGTCGTTGAAGCCGTAGGCGTTGTTGCGATCCACCGGTGGCGGGCGGCCGTTGAGCGGCACGAAGCCATAGTCGGGCTGGTCGTTGTTGTGCTGGAGCAGCGCGCTGAAAGTCACCTGCGTCGGCGTGCCGATGCCGAACTTCAGCACCGGCGCGATGCCGGCATCCTTCAGGCGGGTCTGGTCGCGCGTGGAGGCATCGCCTTCCTGGGCCATCGCCGAAATGCGGAAGGCCGAGGTTTCCGACAGCGGCTGGTTCACGTCGACCGTGGTCCGCACGAGGCCGTTGGTGGTGGCCGATACAGTGGCTTCGTTCGCCGGTGTCAGCGTCGCCCGCTTGCTGACCTGGTTGATCACGCCGCCGGTGGAACCGCGGCCGAACAGCATCGAAGACGGCCCCATCAGCACCTCGACCGAATCGAGCGCGAAGACGTCGCGGTAGTACTGGCCGCGATCGCGCGCCCCGTCGAGATAGATATCGGTGCGCGCGGAGAAGCCGTTCAGGTTGATGTTGGTGCCGATCTGGCCGCCCTCCGCGCCGCCGATGGTGAGGCCGGGCACATTGCGCAGCGCACTGGCCAAGGAGGTCGAGCCCTGCGATTGCATGAGCGCCTGGTTGATGATCGTGATCGATTGCGGGATGTCGCGAAGCTCGGCCGGCAAACGGCTGATCGATTCGGCATTCGGGCCGAAGCTGGATTTATCGAGCTCGCTCTCGACCTTCACCTCGCGCAGGGTCTGCGGGACCACGGCACCGGTGGCCGGTCCGGCCGGAGTCGCTTCCGCCGGCGCGGGAGGGCTCGCCTGTTGAGCGACGGTGCTGGCCATGGAAAAAAGACTCAGTAGCGCCATGGCCGTGGGCTTGAGGCTGCGAGGTGGTGCGGGGATGTAATTCATTGATTCGAGTGCGAAAGGAGGGCGCGCGGAAACCTGCGGGCAGGTTTCGGGCCTTCGCATTGTTACTGCGAATCGTTCTAATTACGTCTACTGTTTCCAGTCGTGGCGGCGCTGCGACGGTGACAAGGAATCAGCTCATCCCGTCAGCTGTCAGTCAGGTTCAGACGGTTTGCCAGATCGGGCCCGACCCCCCGCCGGCCGGTGGAGGGTATAAGGGTAAACCCCTTCATCCTAGGGTTTACCCTATACAATCCAGCCTCAACCCTCCGCAGGAAATTCCTCATGCTCACAGTCATCCTCTGTTCTGTTGCCGTTCTCGGTATCGCCGTGTTCGGATTCGCCAAGCTCGGCATCGAGGATGCCGCCAAGCACAACTGAGTTCCCGGCAGACGCGCGTGGCGGTAGGTGCCCGGATGCTCGGGCGCGAGGCAGCCTCGCACCGCGGCAGCATCATTCGCGCGCTCTATGTCAGCGCGAGGTCGATGCCCGCGAGAGCCCAGCCATTGCCTGCCGCAACAGCCGTTGCGCGAACCGTTCGCAACCGAGCCACGGCCGCCTCGTCATTGCCCGCCGCCGCCGCCGCGGCGATGGCGCGCGCGCGCTCGACCATCAGCTCGACCCAGGGCAGGTGCTCGATCTGGAACATCCGCTCCAGCAAGGCCGCATGGTGCAGCGCGCACGGCCAGTCGCGCGCTGCGAGGCAGGCCTCCATGGCGTCGCGGTAGAACCAGAGGTAGTTGTGGGCGAGCCCGGTGTTCTTCAGCGAGGCTTCGCCCGCGGCCAGGTGCGCGGCCCGCTCCGCGGCGGAATCTGCCACCCGTCCCAGCCGCCCCTCGAGCGCGGCGCCGATGAATCCGAGGCCGGTCTGCCGTGCGAGGGCGAGTGCCTGCCCCAGATCGTCGCGCGCCCCTGCGCGATCTCCCTGCCGCAGCTTGTGCTCGGCAGAAAAGTAGAGCACGGTCGCCTCATAGCGCCGTGAACCGGCCAGCCGCGCGAGCACCAGCGCCTTGTCGCCTGAGGCGCGGGCCTCGTCGAAGCGGCCAGCCTCGGTGAGCACCTGGGTCAGCGTGGCTTGGGCGAAGACCCGCACGGGCACGACGCCGAAGCGTTGCGCGTCCTCGCAGGCCGAATGGGCCTCGGCGATGGCCGTGTCCAGCTGGTTGGCGTACCACAGGCAGTGCCCGATCATGCAGCGGTTGGGCCCGGCGATCCGGATCTGCTCGCCGCACAGCGCGACGCAGCGCCTGAAGTGGTCGAGCGCACTGGCCATGAGGCCTTGCGCGTAGCGCGCGTCACCGAGGCCACTGAGCGCCCGGGCTCGGCTCTCCGCGTCGGCACATTGCTCGGCAGCTTCCAGCGCAAGCACATGTTGCGCATCGCATTCCGAAATTCGGCCCTGCGAAAAATAGAGATTGCCA
>Ga0308175_100003781_pt1 | contig 10544 bp, 14 predicted proteins | sample PhyCR1_3_FD_203893 | JGI IMG/M metagenome (GOLD analysis project Ga0308175, IMG submission 203893) | Soil microbial communities from UC Gill Tract Community Farm, Albany, California, United States - DLSLS.C.R1 | ecosystem: Environmental > Terrestrial > Soil > Agricultural land | place: USA...
GAGCTTTATAAACTTGAAATTTGGCGAAACGGGGTCAGGCAAAACGTCGTTCCGATCTATCAAAACCAGGTCACTGTCGGACGCGGTTCGAAATCAAAACCGGTCGATATCGCACTAGCAGGTGATGCCGAGATCAGCCGCCGACACCTTACCCTAAACACTGATGGCAACGGAAATTACTGGATCATTAATGAAGGCCGCAACCCAGCGATGATAAACAGCTACGAACTGCCCGAAGGTCAGCGCGTGCAAGTGTCGCCGGGAATGAGCGTCGCAATTTGCAGCTACGTTTTGCGAATACAGCCTAAGTAAAGGTCAGAACTACCTGCGTGAGGGGTGGGTTCCGGGGTTTGTTTAATAACAGATCGACACGAAAAAGTCGTAAAGGCCTGTCGATATGTTCCTTGGTTATGAGAAGGGAAACTCTCGTTTTTCGATCAACCGAATAACATCATTCATCGCCGCGTTAACGTTCACGCGAATCTCATCCGAATAAGTGAACCTTTTTGCATTCTGTTCGAAATCTTCACGGTCAAGAATCTGGTATTTGAAGTCTGGCCAGACCAACACATCGAGATCGAGATCGACGTAATCAAGCACGCCGTTTTCGAAAACTGGCGGCATATTTATATTGCAGTAATAATTTCTGAGGCCGCCTTCGGGTTCGTGAAAGCGAAAGACGTTATACCAGCGGTCGAGCCAGTAATATTCGTACGAAACGGTTCCGCGTCTGATAAAGCCAAGATTGGCATGGCTCACATCAAAATCGAATACGCCCTCGAAAACAAGAAGCGTTTCCTTCTGCTCGATAAAACTGCACGTCCAGCTTCGACGGATCGATCCGTCGAATTTTCGCGATTTGACCGTGACCGTTTCGTTCAATGAGCTTTATTTCTCCGCCGGAGCCCTGACGACCAAAACCGAACACGGAGCGTGATGAATTACTGAATCCGAAACAGAGCCGAGCAGCAAACGCTCCCAACGGTTGTAGCCGTGCGAACCGATTATTATCAGGTCAGAGCCTTCTTTTTCGGCGGTCTCGACTATGCGGCTTTCAGGCGAGCCGTACAGCACCTCGCTGTTTATTGCGATTTTTCTGCCTTCGAAAAAGCCTGTTACGCTGGCCGTAGTGTCGTCGAGAATTTTCGTTGCGTTTTCGCGGGCGGCCTTTTCAAGATCACTCGAATCGGGCAGGTATCCGCCGTAAATATCAATCGCCAGCGGCACAGCCATATCTACAACGCTGACAATTTTTACCTCATCACCGTCGCCGAGCGCGATAGATTTCAACATTTCAGTCGCCGAGCTTCCGCGTTTACTTCCGTCCGTTGCCAATAATACTTTCATGTCGTACCTCCGTTTTGACAGACAAATTTTAACGACAAAAGTACTGCTTTAATTTGATTTTAGCGGAATGCTGCGTGGTTATACAATTAGGATCAGCTCAATTAACGTTAACGCAAAGTAATCACGCCGCTGTGTTGATATTTAATTAAATTGCCTCCAGCTTTAGCTGGAGGTTAACATGCTAGTGAAAACTGGCTTTAGCCGAACTTAATGTATTTGGAATCTTTCCTTGTGCTTTAGCTAAAGCGGATAAGGAAATTTTTATTTTTATATTTGGCTCAAGCCTTTCTCTTCCCACTGCCATCCACTAGCTAAAGCTAGTGGCAATTGAATGGCTAACATTAAACTTCTTCTTCCACTTCCTCCGGTCCGAGTTTTTCCAGCAGTTGAAAGAGAACAAGCATTTCAGTATCGGTAAGGCGCGCTAAAAGATGTTCCTCGAGCCGTTCCCATTGCGTTCGTACCCTTTCCTCGATCTCAACGCCTTGTTGCGTCAAAAATATCCGAGTAGAGCGCGCGTCATCCTCTACCTTTGTGCGCGTCACAAATCCGCTATCGATCAGCCCCTTTAAAGTTTTGTTCACCGTAGGCGGAGCGATGTTCAGCCGCGCTGCAAGATCGACCTGTCGCTGGCCGTCTTTTTCCCAAAGCTCGAGCAAGACGAAAACCTGTCCGCTATGCAGCCCGATCTCGTTCATGCTTTTTTCCAACGCGGTCTTGTGAGCCGTGTTTATGCGGGCGAGTTGATAGCTTATGCTTTGGCGAAATTTCATAAACGCTTTATTAAACGCTTATGCCTAAAAGGCTTAAGTAAACAATTAGCTGGCTAATAAGTGATTATTAGCCAGCTAACAAGCTATCATTAGTCTGCTAATTATTCAAGCTAAGAGAGTGCTTTAGATTTGCAGATGTATTAAAATCATAGGTATGGAAAATGTCGAACTGCTTAAGAAATCGCGTAACCAACTGTTAAGCCTGCACAAATCGCTCGTCGATTTTGAACGCACCCGATATGAGGCTTTTAACGGCACAGTTACCAGCGGCCAGTTTCTAAATGTTTTGCTCGAGGATAAAAGCCTGAGTTGGCTGCGGCGGTTTTCGACGTTTATTGTCGATGTCGATGAAATGTTCGCTCTCGACGACGGTTATTCGGACGAAATGGTTGACAGCCATTTGTCGAAGCTCCGAAAGCTAGTGAGTTTTACCGATGATGATGAGGATTTTAATTCGAAATACCAATACGCATTGCAGCACGACCCCGATGCGGCAGGAAAGCATGCAGAGTTGAAAAACATTTTAGCCGGTTGATTGACCCTCGATTTCCAACTCCGCGTTCTCGGCGGTCACTGCGTTTAGGTGGTTTTAACGCAGAGGCCGCGAGAACGCGGAATTGATTTATGACCTTCCGCTCTTTTTCCAGTCTGAAAGAAATGCGTCCAATCCCTGATCGGTCAGCGGATGTTTCACAAGCTGCTTGATTACCTTGAACGGTATCGTTGCTACGTCGGCACCGGCAAGAGCACAATTTACAATGTGCATCGGACTACGGATCGAAGCCGCCAGAACCTGGGTTTTATAATCGTAATTTCCGTAGATCTGAACAATATCCTGGATAAGCTGCATTCCGTCGGTCGCTATATCGTCGAGCCGTCCGATAAACGGCGAGATGTATTTTGCACCGGCTTTTGCTGCAAGGATCGCCTGCGCGGCCGAAAAACAGAGCGTCACGTTGACTCCGATGCCTTCGCCGGTCAGGATGCGGGTCGCTTTCAGTCCGTCGAGGGTGAGGGGGCATTTTACAACGACGTTGGTAGCGATCTTGGAATATTCGCGGCCTTGCTGTAGCATTCCTTCCGTGTCGAGAGCCGTTACCTCAGCCGAAATGTCGCCTTTTACCAATTCGCATATCTTGGCGATATGCTCTTTAAAATCGACATTGCCTTCCTTTGCAACCAACGAAGGGTTGGTCGTCACGCCGTCGATCATTCCAAGCTCATTCGCCTCTTTTATCTCGTCCAGATTTGCTGTGTCAATAAAGAATTTCATAATTTCTCCGTGTTATTAAAGTCAAAAAATCTATCGTCGCGGCACCAAAAACAGGATAAGGTTTATCGCGAGGATCACTAATCCAGTATATGCAAAACCCTTTCGCTCGCTGCGTTTTATCGAATACAAACTTATCGTGACTCCGGCAACCAAAAGAAGCAGCCACATTAAAAAGTTCGCCGAAAAAACATACTCCATAAACGACGAGTAATACTGCTTTTCTAGATAAAGCCACTGCCACCAGTTATGTGCAAGGGCGATCACGGCCGGCGCAATTTCTAAAATTTTGTTCTGGGAGAATGTCGTGTTTTCGACGGGAGCGATCGATTTAGCAACAATAGTTTCCACTTCCTGCTGCTGTGGTTTGGGCGAAAGCGGCATCGAAACTGTCTCAGACGCGGTCTGTCGCGGTGGCTGAGCGACCGTGGCAGGAGCACCTGAAAGGGAAGTCAGCCGCGTGCCGTCCTCAAGGCAGAATTCCAACATGTTGTCGTAATAATCCGCGTTGCATTTCGGACAGCGTTTCATCTTTATTTTATCGGGTTTCGCAAGATCCCTATGCCTTCAACCTCGATCTCACACACATCGCCCAGCTCCATTTTCGACACGCCCGACGGCGTCCCGGTGGCGATCACATCGCCAGGCAGCAGGGTCATCATCTGTGAAATATATCGTATCAGAAAATCGACCGGGAAAACCATCTGCGAGGTTCGTCCATCTTGCCTGGTCTCGCCGTTAACGCGTGTCGTAACCCGGATATCCTTAACATCAAGTTCGGTTTCAATAAACGGCCCGACCGGGCAAAATGTGTCGAACGATTTTCCGCGGGTAAACTGCACATCCTTTCGCTGGATGTCCCGTGCCGTCACGTCGTTGAGACACGTATAACCGAAAACGTATTCGAAAGGGTCGTCCGAGTCCGTTAAGTTTTTGCATTCGCGTCCGATAATAACCGCAAGCTCGCCTTCATGCTCGACCCGTTCCGATTGCGAGGGAATAACGATCGGATCTTCATTGCCGATAACCGCCGACGGCGCCTTTAGAAAAAGAAGCGGCTCCGACGGGACCTCGTTTCCAAGCTCCTTCGCGTGCTCCGCGTAATTGCGGCCGACGCATACGATCTTCGACGGGGAAGCCACGGGCAGCAATTCGACCTCGTCAAAATAACAAAGCTCGTGTGTTTTGCGAAGATCGTTATTACAAACCCAAATATTGTCACCCTCGACGATTCCCAAATATATTTGATCGGCTTTTTCGAAACGGCAAATTTTCATATTTTACGGAGCGGTCTCCTTCACGACTTCGGACGGCTGGCTCACGTTGCCGGTTTTGTCCGTTGCGGTTATGTAATAGTAATATGTTTTGCCGCTTTCGACCTTTGTGTCCTGGAATGTGTTTGTAGGCAAAAGTTGCGGCGTGAGCAGCTTCCACTGCAATTTATCTAGATCTGGGTCTGTCGAGCGGTAAATTTTATACCCCGCAATATCCTTCTCAGGGTTCACCGCAAAAAATATCGAGATGTTATTCGGAGCCGCGGCGAGCGTGATCGCAGCCGGTGGGGAAGGAGGGAAGTTATCGACCGGGCGAATGTTTACGATGTTTGATTCCTGACTTTCGACCGGGATGCCTCCGCTGCCGACCGAAACCGCACGTGCAAAATAATAGTAATTTTTCCCGAACTCGAAAAAGTTATCGGCAAATTTCGTATCGGTTACGGGAGTTTTGTTAAGCAGCTTGCCGGCCTGCTTGTCCGACTCGGAACGATAAATGTCATAACCGAGCAGGTTGACCGGTCTCGTGCCGTTAATGTTCTGCGTAGGAGCACTCCATTCCAGCGTGATAGCGTCCTGCGAAACCGCGGTGCTTAAACCGGTCGGTGCCGCCGCGACAGTTGCAGCCGGTTCGATCAGCAGGAAATTTGAAAACGTCGCCTTCTGCCCGGACGCATTTACCAGCCGCACGCCGTAACGCAGCCTAACGGGCTGTCCTGCAAATTGAAGCGTGTCGTTATATGTCATCGTCTTCATCCCAAAATCCGAATCGGTGACCGGAACGGACGCGATCTGGACACTGCGTGCGGCAAATTCTTCTTCAGACAAAACGAGAGGAGCATTCGCCGGTTCGGCGAGACGATAAATATCGACGCGGCTGATATGCAACAGACTTTTTGTCGGAGCATTTCGGGCAGGCATTTTCCAGGACAGCAAAACCTGGTTGCCGCGCTGAAACCCGTCGATCTCAACTCGCTGTGCGACACGCTCACGCGGCGGCAGCGGAGGCTTGCGCTTACCGCAGCTTAAACTTGTCAGCAAAGAAAGCGTTAAAAACACTAAAGCTGCTTTAGGTGCTTTATGCTTAATTGGGCCGAACAGTTTAAAGCTGTTAAGCAAAAGTCTTTTTAGCATCTGTTTAATTTAAAGGATGTACTGTCTCAGGTCGTGATCTTCGATTAAGCTGCTTAACCTGCCTTCGACATAAGCGGCGTCGATCAACTGGTGCTTATCCTTAAGATCGCCGCCTTCAAAACTGATCTCCTCGAGCAGTTTTTCAAGCAAAGTATGAAGCCGCCGGGCGCCGATATTTTCGCTTGTTTTATTGATCTCTTCGGTCATTTCGGCGATCTTGTCGATGGCGTCACCAGTAAATTCAAGAGTGATCCCTTCGGTATTAAGCAGTGCTTGATATTGCTTAATTAAAGAGTTTTTCGGCTGGGTAAGAATGCGTTTAAGGTCGTCTATCGTTAAAGATTCGAGTTCGACGCGGATCGGAAAACGACCTTGAAGCTCGGGAATCAGATCGGATGGTTTTGAAACATGGAACGCACCGGCGGCAATGAAAAGAATGTGTTCGGTGCTGACCATTCCATAACGTGTGTTCACATTCGTGCCTTCGACGATCGGCAGCAGATCGCGCTGCACACCTTCACGTGATACGTCAGGGTTTCCGGTCGATTCCCTCCCGGCGATCTTGTCCAACTCGTCGAGAAAGATAATTCCCGATGACTGTGTCTTCTCAATCGCCTGACGCTGTATCTGTTCCATATCGACGAGATTTTCCTGTTCTTCGCGGATAAGGTAGGCGCGGGCTTCGGCTACCTTCATCTTTCGCCGCACGGTCTTTGCCGGAAACAGGTTGCCGAACATATCCTTGAGGTTGACGCCCATTTCCTCCATTCCCTGTCCGCCGACGAAATCTATCGTTGTGTTGCCGCGGTCTTGTGTATCGAGCTCGATCAGCCGGTCGTCCAGGTCGCCGCGGCGCAACTGTTCGCGAAGCTTTTCGCGCGTTCGCGACTGCGGCTTTTCCGCAAGGTCGATAGCGTTGTCATCGTCAAGCTGCGTCTGATAATGCAAATCGGAAGGGGGCAGCAGAATGTCGAGAATGCGTTCTTCGGCGTTTTCTTCAGCTCGTACTTTAACCTCTTCAAACGCAGCCTGTCGTGTCATATCTACCGCAACGTCCGTCAGCTCACGGACCATGCTTTCGACGTCGCGGCCCACATAGCCAACCTCGGTAAATTTTGAAGCCTCGATTTTTATAAAAGGCGAATTCGCAAGCCGCGCAAGCCGCCGCGCGATCTCGGTCTTCCCTACACCGGTCGAGCCGATCATTAAAATGTTTTTTGGCAGAACGTCCTCAGCGATCTCGGGCGGCAGCTTTTGCCTGCGTACACGATTGCGTAAAGCAACAGCAACAGCTTTTTTAGCCGCCGTTTGTCCGACGACATACTTGTCCAATTCCACGACGATCTGTCGCGGAGTCAGTTCGTCCAGTCTCGGTTTTTTTGCAACTGCTTCAGTTTCTCCGCCTAGATAAATTGCCATTTTCGATAGTTAATGTGTTACTTGAGCCACTGCTAAACCATTTAATTTCTGCTATTTAATTATTAATTATTCAATTACTAATTAAATAATTAATTTGCAGGCAAAACCGTTTCTCGCTCTCAACGCATCCGCGATTTGAATTCCTACAATTCCTCAACAATGATGTCCGCATTCGTATAAATACAAATTTCCGACGCGATCTTTAGCGAATCGGCAGCGATCTCGGCCGCCGAAAGGTCGGTATGCTTGATTAAGGCTCTCGCAGCAGCCAGAGCATACATGCTGCCCGACCCAACCGACAATAAGCCGTCGTCGGATGAGATCACGTCGCCTTTTCCCGATAATAAAAATGCATCTTTTTCATCGGCGACGATCAGGAGAGCTTCCAAATTTCTTAAATACTTGTCCGTGCGCCAGTCCTTGCTCAGTTCGATCGCGGCACGCTCAAGCTGGCCCTGAAACTGTTCCAGCTTTGTCTCAAACCGGCTCAACAGCGAAAAAGCATCGGCCGTAGCACCTGCAAATCCGACAAGGATCTTGCCGTTAAATATTCGCCGTACTTTTCGTGCGCTGCTTTTTATTACGGTTTCGCCGAGCGTTACCTGCCCGTCGCCGGCCATCGCAATTTTGCCGTTTCGCTGTACGAGCAGCACGGTCGTCGAGCGGATCCGTGCCGGGGTTTTCTGATTTCGCATAAAAACTCAATGATAAATCTTTAATTTCAAATGCTCAAATTGACTTTAATTGTCTATTTGCCGAACATAAAACTGGATATGAGTTACAGACCAAAGATCGGTATCACAATGCGGCTCGAAGCGGCTACACGGCGGTTTTACCTTGGACGCGACTATTGCGAAGCTATTGAATCAGCGGGCGGCATACCCGTTCATCTCGGCCTGATCCCGAAACAGGATTACATAGCCGAAGTTATGTCCGGGTTAGATGGCATTTTGCTCCCGGGCAGTGATTCTGACGTTGATCCCGCGCGGTTTGGCGAACAACCGCATCAACGATTGGGAACGATCGTCCCGGAAAAGGACGAAACAGATCTGCTGGTACTTGTTGAGGCCGAGAAAAATAATATTCCCGTGCTCGGCATCTGCTTTGGGATGCAGGTGCTGAACGTTTCCCGCGGCGGCTCGCTCATTCAGGACATCGCATCACAGGTTCCCGAAAGTCATAAACACGAACGCAACGGCGCTTATGACAATTACCTACATGCCGTCGAGGTGACTGACGACAGTTATCTTGCTCCACTTGTTGCGGGAGGGGAAGTTCGAGTGAACTCGTCGCACCATCAGAGCGTTAATAGAGTTGGACGGGACCTGGCCGTCGGGGCAAAGGCAAAAGATGGTATAATTGAGAGCATCCAAGACACGAGAAGCGGGCGGTTTGTGCTCGGCGTTCAGTGGCACCCGGAGTTGTCATGGAATACGGATGAACTGTCACGCGGAATATTTCAGTTGTTTGTAGAAAAATGCGCATCGACGAGAATGAAGGCGTCGGCATAAGTGGTGTGCTTTTAGTATTTAGATTGTACTTCTTTAGGGAAATTTTTAGTTTGTAGATAAGTGTTAGTGTTTTAGATCAAGTATGTTAATGTTGATTCGTGAAATCTTGTAAGCACAATAATATCAGCAAATACGATTGATAAGTTAATAGTTATTTTAGATGTCGGGGTGCCGACATCTCACGTAATTCTTTAGATTATTTTTGAGGCATTTTAGATGGAAAATCCTTTTTTCATTGCGTTGGCTTCCTGGTTCTTTCCGGGCGCAGGCCATTTGATGCAGAAACGGTGGAAACGCGGCATCATTATCTCGGCCGTGATATGGGCGATGTTTATCGTTTCCATCGCGGGCGGCGGAGCATATTATCCCGGTTTTAATTTTAAAGAAGGCGCTCTGCTCTATCTCCTGGATATATTTGCCCGTTTCGGTAATGGTCTCGGCGCAATTGCGAGCTACATCATTGCGGCTTCGCCTGACTCAACGGTGGCAGCTCGGGCGACATTCGAATACAGCGGCCGCTTTTTGGAATGCGCAGGGCTGCTTAACTACCTGGCCGCGATAGACGCCGTCGATATTTATCTGGGGAGGAAGAAATGATCCACTTTGCCTACCTTACCGCATTTGCTCTTTTTGTCTCGGTTGCATTCGGAGCGATGTCCACCGGCACGTCGATGGAGCGAGTAAAATACGGCGTCAAAACGTTCTTTCAGTTTTTAGTCGTCAGCCTCGTCCTTGCCTGGATCCTTTATTTTATCCCCTGGAATTAATCATGCCGTTGGTCGAAACAGAGGGCCTCGTTCTAAAAAGTTATAATCTCGCCGAGGCCGACAAGATCGTGATTTTCCTCACCCGCGATCACGGCGTTGTGCGCGGTGTGGCGAAAGGAGCAAAACGTCCAAAAAGCCGCTTTGGCAGTAGCTTGGAAATCTTTTCCGTCGTAAAGCTGACCTATTTTCAAAAGGAAGTCCATGAGCTTGTTTCCGTCCGCGAAGCCGAGCTGCAAAAGTCCTGTTTCGAGGCAGCGAGCAATCCCGAATTTCTTCAAAAATTCTCCTATCTATCTGACCTTTTGATCTCGTTCGCTCCGCCACACGACCCGAACGAAACCCTTTATCGGATGGCGCGGGCATGTCTCGACGCGGCAAAAGAAAATCCAGCGGCTCTAGCAGCGTTGGGCTTTTACTTTGAGATTTGGCTGCTGCGGCTTGGCGGCTACCTGCCCGATTGGAACCGATGTGACAACTGCCAGCGGGTGTTTAGCGAGAGAGAAGCGGCAAATCTGCAGATCAATTTTCACCTGCTCTGTAAAAACTGCGCGCGTGCTCGCAGCGATGTTAATATCAGCAGCGAGCACCGTGAATTGTATAACTCGGCACTCAAACTCGCGCCTGAACGTTTTTCTGAAATCGTGGTCGATCGGGAAGAAACGATCACCGAACTTTCGCGAATTCTTCGCCGAATGATCTCGCAGATAGTCGGCAGGGAAATCACCGGCGAGATGTCCCTTGTGATGGGCAAATAACGGCAAATGAAGCGTACAAGCGGAACAATATCTCTTTACCTCATCCGTGCGATCTTGCCTTACTTCATATTTTCGTGGCTGCTGCTCAGTGTCATCCTTTTTGTTCAGCAAGCCGGCCGGTTTTCCGATATATTTTTTAGCGTAAATATACCGGCCAAACTTGTCTGGCAATTAACGCTTGCGCTTATCCCCAACGTTATCGGGTTTACATGTCCGATGGCTGTCCTGGTGGGAACGATCATCGGCCTTTCGAAAATGCAGGGCGACAGCGAGCTTGTGGCCATCCGTGCCGCA
>Ga0308175_100003782_pt1 | contig 10543 bp, 7 predicted proteins | sample PhyCR1_3_FD_203893 | JGI IMG/M metagenome (GOLD analysis project Ga0308175, IMG submission 203893) | Soil microbial communities from UC Gill Tract Community Farm, Albany, California, United States - DLSLS.C.R1 | ecosystem: Environmental > Terrestrial > Soil > Agricultural land | place: USA...
GTCAACAGCTCAGGCGAGGAGTTCTTCCAGCCGGCCGAGCTGGTGATCCTCTCGGCCTACATCCTGCACAACGTGCGCCTGCTGCTGCTCTCCGGCATCGGCGAGCCCTACGATCCGCAGACCGGCCAGGGACAGGTGGGCAGGAACTACGCCTACCAGACGATGTCCTCGGTGAATGTCTTCTTCGACGACAAGATCCTCAATCCGTTCATCGGCTCCGGCGCCCACGCCACGGTGATCGACGAGTTCAACGGTGACAACTTCGACCACTCGGGCCTGGGCTTCATCGGCGGCGCCTACATCGCCGGCATGGTCACTGGCGGGCGGCCGATCGAGATGATCTACACCCCCGAAGGCACGCCGAGCTGGGGCCTCGCCTGGAAGCAAGCGGCGGCGAGGAACTACCTGCGCTCGTTCTCGCTCAGCGTGCACGGCTGCAGCATGAGCAGCCGCGGCAACTACCTCAGCCTCGACCCGACATACCGCGACGCCTTCGGCCGCCCGATGCTGCGCATGACGTTCGACTTCACCGACAACGACCACAAGATGTCGCAGTACGTGACCGGCAAGGCCGCCGAGGTCGCCCACGCGATGAATCCCCGCGAGATCAAGATCAACCAGCGCAAGGGCTCCTGGAGCGTGGTGCCCTACCAGACCACCCACAACACCGGCGGCGCGATCATGGGCGACACCCCGAAGGATAGCGTCGTCAACAAGTACCTGCAGGTCTGGGGCGTCTCGAACCTGTTCTCCATGGGCTCGGGCGCCTTCCCGCAGCAGGCCGGGTACAACCCGACCGGCACCGTGGCTGCGCTGGCCTATCACGCCGCCCAGGCGATCCGGACCCAGTACCTGAAGGCGCCCGGCCCCCTGGTTCAGGCCTGAGGGGGTCGCGATGCGCCTCCGCCTCCGGTTCCTGGCCGCGTTCCTGGCGGTCGCCGCCACGGCCGGCCTCGCCGGCGCGCAGCCGCGCCAGACGCCGCCCGCGTCACAAACGCCCCAGCAGCTGCTGACCGCGCCGCTCGCAGCCGGCGCCCCGCCCGACGTCGCCCGAGGCCGCGACCTGGTGATCGCCGGCGACTGCATGTCCTGCCATACGCGCTCCGGCGGCGAGCCGCTGGCGGGCGGCTACGGCCTGCAGACGCCGTTCGGCGTGATCTACACGCCCAACATCACCGCCGACCGCGACACCGGCGTCGGCGGCTGGAGCGCCGACCAGTTCTGGCGCGCCATGCACGAGGGCCGCGACGACCACGGCCGCTACCTCTACCCGGCCTTCCCGTACGTCTATTTCACCACCGTCAGCCGCGCCGACTCCGACGCCATCCTGGCGTACCTGAAGACCACGCCAGCGGTGCGCTACACGCCGCCGCCCAACCGGCTGCCGTTCCCGCTCAACATCCGCCAGGTCATGTGGGTCTGGAACCTGCTCTACTTCCGCCCGCACGGCTTCCAGGCCGACCCGTCGCAATCGGCGCAGTGGAACCGCGGCGCCTACCTCGTGAACGGCCTGGGCCACTGCGGGGAGTGCCACACGCCGATGAACTGGCTGGGCGCCAACAAGACCGGCGAGGCCTTCCGCGGCGGCGAGATCGAGCACTTCGCCGTTCCCGACGTGACCGCCAACGCGCGCACCGGCCTGGGCGGCTGGAGCGCCACGGAGGTCGTCGAGTACCTTAAGACGGGCCGCAACGCCCACGCCAACGCGTCCGGGCCGATGGCCGACGTGATCACCTACTCCACCTCGCTGATGAGCGACGCCGACCTGCAGGCGATCGTCGCCTACCTGCAGACCCGTCCCGCCAGCCCGGCCACCGTGCCTTCCGCGCCGGACCCGCGGGCGATGCAGCGCGGCGCGGCGATCTTCTCAGACGCCTGCGCGTCGTGCCACCTCGACGAAGGGCGCGGCCAGCCGGGCTATTTCCCGCCGCTCGGGCGCGACGCCGTCGTCCAGCAGAAGAACCCCTCGGGCGTCCTGCACATGATCCTGGCCGGCACGCGCACGGCGCCGACGCTGACCCATCCGACGCCGCTCGCCATGCCGAGCTTCGCCTGGAAGCTGACCGACCAGGAGACCGCGGACGTGGCGACCTACATCCGCAATAGCTGGGGCAACCAGGCCGCGCCGGTGTCGGCCGGCGACGTGGCCAGGCTGCGCGGCAAGCTCGACCTCAAGACCTCGAAGCTCACGGCCAACTCGGGCGACCGCCCGTAGGCCGCGTCCGGCGGGTCAGGAGGCCAGCGCGGCGGCGGGCGTGGCCTCCAGGTCTTCGGCGCCCTGCGTGAGCCCGCGGGCGAGGCCGCTCGCCTGGCTCAGCACCTGGCTGGCGTAGACCCGCGCGAGCGCGGCCTTGCTCTTCAGCCACGGATCGTCCGATCCGGCCGCGGCGAGCGCCTGGCGGCCCAGCATTCCGCCGCCGATCACGTCGCCGGCCAGCTTCAGATAGGGCGTCGCCGCCGCCAGCCGCTCCGACGCGCCGGCGGCCAGCACCCAGTCGGTGGCCGCCTCAAGCGCCGCCACGCCCTCGGCCAGGGCCCGGCCCACGCCGGCCAACTCCGGTGTCTCGGTCAGACCTTCGGCGGTCAGCGCCACCTCGCCGCACAGCGCGCGCATTACCCCACCGCCCTCCATCGGGACCTTGCGGCCGATCAGGTCGATCGCCTGGATGCCGTTGGTCCCCTCGTAGATCGGGGCGATGCGGGCGTCGCGGTAGTGCTGCGCCGCGCCGGTCTCCTCGATGAAACCCATCCCGCCGTGCACCTGCACGCCCATGGACGCCACCTCGACGCCGATGTCGGTGGACCAGGCCTTGGCGATCGGCGTCAGCAGCTCCTGCCGGGCCTTGGCGGCCTCACGCTCGGCCTCGGTCTCGGCGTGCTGGGCCAGGTCGGAGAGCACGCCGGTGGTCAGGCAGATCGCCCGCGCCGCCTCGGTCTTGGCCTTCATCAACATCAGCGAGCGGCGCACGTCCGGGTGGTCGTAGATCGCCGCCGGATAGTCGGCGGACCAGGCGGCGCGGCCCTGACGGCGCTCCTGGCTGAAGGCCAGCGCCTGCTGGAACGCCCGCTCGGCGATCGCCACGCCTTGCACGCCCACCTGCAGCCGCGCGGCGTTCATCATGACGAACATGTGCGGCAGGCCCTGGCCCAGCTCGCCCACCAGCTCGGCCTCGGCGTCCTCGTACAGCATCACGCACGTCGGCGAGCCGTGGATGCCCAGCTTGTGCTCGATGGAGGCCGGCCGGAAGTCGTTGCGCGACCCTAAGCTGCCGTCGTCGTTCAGCCGGTACTTCGACGTCAGGAACAGGCTGATGCCCTTCACGCCGGGCGGGGCGTCGGGCGTGCGCGCGATCACCATGTGGCAGATGTTGTCGGCCGCGTCGTGGTCGCCCCAGGTGATGAAGATCTTCTGGCCGGAGAGCCGGTAGCCGCCGTTCCCGTCCGGCCGCGCGATCGACGTCAGCGCCGCCAGGTCCGAGCCGGCCTGCGGCTCGGTCAGGCACATCGCGCCGGTCCACTCGCCGCTGACCAGCTTCGGCAGCACCAGCGCCTTCTGCCGCTCGGTGCCGTGCAGGGAGAGCGCCTCGATCGCGCCCTGGGTCAGCATCGGGCAGAGGCCGAAGGCCATGTTGGCGGCGTGCACCATCTCGAAGACGGCCAGCTCCATGGCCTTGCTCAGGCCCTGGCCGCCGTACTCGGTGGGCGCCGAGAGCGAGTTCCAGCCGTCGGCGGCGAAGGCGCGGTAGGCGTCTGCGAACCCCGGCGCGGCGGTGACCACGCCGTTCTGGTACTTCGCGCCTTCCAGGTCGCCCTTGCGGTTGAGGGGCGCAAGCACGTCGGTGGCGAAGGCGCCGGCGGCCTCCAGCACTTGCCCGACGGTGTCGGCGTCCAGCTCCGGGTAGGCGCGCGCGATCAGCGCGTCGTGGCCGACGCACTTCAGCGCGAAGGCGAGGTCGCGGACCTGGGCGCGGAAGGTCATGGCTTGGGCTCCGATAGGCTCGCGCGGGTTCTAGGCCAGGAGGCGCGCCCCTCCAATACGGCCGCCGCGCGCAGTCCGGGTCACGCGCCCCAGATGTCGCGGGCGTAGCGGACGAAGTTGCCGCCCAGGATCTTCTCGATCCGCGCGCTCTTGTGCCCGCGGGCGGCCAGCAGGCGGGCCAGCTTGCGGAACTGGTCGGGCCCGCGCAGGTCGTCGACGAACGGGTGCGTGTCGGCCCGTTCGCCCGGCGCGGAGATGCCGGCCTTCACGCGCTCGGCGTGCTCCTTGGCCAGCGCCGCGGCGTAGGCCTTCAGGTCGTCGATGGGCGTCGTGCCGCCGTCGGAGCCGATGCCCACGTGGTCCTCGCCGCAGACCTTCAAGGCGTGCTCGATGTGCGCGACCACGTCCGCCGCGGTCGCGTGGCCTGACAGGTTCAGGAACGGCATGAAGTAGACGCCGACGAAGCCGCCCTTGTCGGCGACCAGCCGGAGCTCCTCGTCGGTCTTGTTGCGCGGCAGGTCGGCGAGCGCGCGGCAACCGGTGTGGTTGATCGAGATCGGCTGCTTCGACGCCCGCGCCGCGTCGAGGCAGATCTGGGTCCCGGAGTGGCTGAGGTCGACCATGCAGCGACTGGCGTTGATCCGCTCGACCACCTCGTGGCCGAAGGGGGTCAGGCCGCGCCCCGCCGGCGCCATAGAGCCGTCGCCCAGCTTGTTGGCGTCGTTGTAGGTGAGCTGGAAGACGCGCACGCCCATCCCGGCGAACCGGTCTACGCGCGCGGCGTCCTCGCCCATCATGGCCGCGTTCTGGAAGCCGTAGATCAGGCCGATCTTCTTCGCGTCGCGGGCCCGGCCGATGTCGCCGGCGCTCAGCACCTTCGTCAGGTCGTTCGGATGGGCGGCGACCAGGGTGTCCCAGTGACGTATATCCTGGACCGTGCTCTCGAACGGCGGCTTCTTCCCAAAGACGTAGCCGAGGGTCACGTTCACCGCCGCTTGGCCCGAGGCGTGCGCATCGGCCAGCATGCGCGGCGTGATCTTCGCCGGGCCGTCGTCGGGGTGGTTCGGGTCGTCGAGGCCGCCCAGCGCATTGACGACCGTCCAGCCGGCGATGGGGTCCTTGCCGGCGGCGTCGGCTGACGTGGCCACGGCGGCCGTCGCGAGGGTGAGGGCGGTGCGGCGGGTCATGGTCATCACTCGTCCTCGATGTCGCCCTTGGCGAGGGGCTTGAAGTCCGCGCGGCGGTACGTGCGCCCGCGCTTGATGGTGGCCTCGAGGCTCTTCAGGTTCGCGACGTCCGCCAGCGGGTTCTTCGCGAGCACGATCAGGTTGGCGAGCTTGCCCGGCGCGATCGTCCCCATGTCGGCGGCCTGGCCCGCGGCCTCAGCGCCCGTCAGCGTGGCGGCGCGGAGCACCTGCGTCGGGCTCATGCCCAGCTTCGCCAGGCTCGCGAACTCATGCTCGACCGTGGGCCAGGGATCGTTGGCCGGGGCGATCCAGTCGGTGCCCGTGGTGATCGGCACGCCCGCCTTCCACGCCTGCTTGGTCAGCGCCGCCGCCATCGCGCCCGAGCACAGCGCGGGCTTCAGCTTTGGGTTGGCGGCGCGGGCCGCGTCCTGCCGCTCGTAGATGCTGAGCGTGGCGTCCAGGATCGTCCCCTGCGCCAGCATGGTCGCGTAGAGCTTGCCGATCACCGGATTGTCCGCGCCCAGGAACGGCGTCGGGTCCATCGGCGTGCGCGCCTGGTAGGTGGGCGGCGTCCCGGCGACCTGGTGGCCCAAGCCGCAGGCATGCGAGATCACATCCGGCTTGGCGGCCAGGGTTTCTGCCGCCGTGGCCGGATAGACCGTGCTGTGCGCCCAGACCCTCAGCCCCTGGCGGCGCGCCTCGGCGGCGATCTTGGCCACCAGATCGGCCGGAAGATTCGCGTAGATCTTGATCGCCGTGGCCGACGTGCCCCGCGCGAGCGTCACCGCGTCGTGGATGTCGGTGGCCTCGTCGATCGCCTGCATCCAGGGCGCCTTGCCGGGCGCCACGAATTCGCCGGCCGCGTGGGTGCGCGGATCGGCGAAGAACGACGGGCCGGCCATCAGGGCGGCGTAGAAGATGTCCGGCCCCGGAATCTCGCCCGCCCGCGACGCCCGCGCCAGCTCGCCGACGGCCCGCAGGTCGTCGGCCATGTCGCGGATGGCGGTCACCCCGCCGTAGAGGTCGCGGCGCAGGTTGGCCTCGGCCTGGCGGCGGTTGGGCGGCGTGGCCAGGTGCTCGTGGCTGTCGATCAGGCCGGGCGCGAGGAACTTGCCGCTCAGGTCCACGACCGCCGCCCCCCGCGGCGTGGTGAGCTCAGCGTCCGGCGCCACGGCCTTGATCCGCTCGCCCTCGACCAGCACGGACATGCCCGGACGCACCACGCCCGCTGCGACGTCGACCAGGGCCGCATGGCGATAGACGGTGGCCGAGCCTTGGCCATGCGCCGCCGGACCGGCCGCCAACGCCAAGGCCGCCGCGACGACCCCAGCCAAGATTCCACGCCCCACGCACCCCTCCGAACCGTCTGCGTTCGGAGCGTTAGGACCGCGCGGCGACGCCGGCAAGTCTCGCCAAGGGCCGCAACCCTCGCCCGTCTCGGCGGAATAAACGGACCGATTCAGAAGTCTTCAGCTTGAGCGTTGCGCCGCCCCGCTCCGGCGGGTTGCGCCGGCCGGCGCTTTCGGACGAGATCGGTCACACCAGGAGAAAACGCCAGATGAGCGACGTCGCCCGCGATCCTGCCAAGGTCGGCAGCGGACGGTATTCGGCGTTGGCCATCGTCCTGCACTGGACGATCGCGCTGGCCATCGTGCTGCAGATCATTCTCGCGGGCCGGATGGAGGGTCCGAAGACGCCGACGTCCTTCGCGGTGACCCAGCTGCACAAGTCGGTGGGGATCACCATCCTGCTGCTGACCCTGCTACGGATCGCCTGGCGGATGATCAATCCGCCGCCGCCGATGCCCAAGACGATGGCGCGCTGGGAGAGCGTGCTCGCCAGGATCACCCACGTCGGCTTCTACGTGATCATGCTGGGCATGCCGCTCACCGGCTGGCTGATGGTCTCGGCCAGCCGCACGCTGATCCCGACCCGGCTCTACGGCGTCGTGCCCTGGCCGATGGTCCCGGGCGTGCCGGAGCTGGCGCCGGCGGCGAAGAAGGCCTGGCACGCCTTCGCGCTCAACAGCCACCATCTGGGCGCCAAGCTGATCTACGTGCTGCTGGCGCTGCACGTGGCGGGCGCCTTGAAGCACCAGCTGTTCTCGACAGACGAGCCGGTGCTGGCGCGCATGGCCCCAGGCGCCGTGGCCGGCCGCTGGTGGGAGCCGCGGATCCTCGTGATCGCCGCCGCCTTCCTGGGCGTGATCGCATTCGGCGAGTGGGTGACCCCGCCCACGTCCGGCTTGGGCCCGTCGCCAGCGTCCGCTGCGGCCGCGCCCGCCGCCGAGCCGGCGCTCCCAGCCCCGCCGGCGCCCGCGACGCCGGCCGCCCCGGCATCCGCTGCGCCCGCGCCGACAGCGACCGGCCCGGTCGCCTGGAAGGTCCTGAAGGGCTCGACCCTGGGCTTCGCCACCACCTGGGCCGGCGACGCGCTGCAGGGCCGCTTCGAGCGCTGGACGGCCGACATCGCCTTCAGCCCCGACGACCTCGCCCACTCCCGGGTCAGCGTCAGCGTCGACACCACGTCGGCCGAGACCGGCGACGACCAGCGCGACGCCTCGCTGCCGTCCGGCGACTGGTTCGACGCCGCCGCGCACCCGAAGGCCGTCTTCACCGCCACAAGGTTCGATCACCCCGGCGCCGACCGCTATGTCGCCCACGGGACCCTGAACCTGCGCGGCGTGACCAAGCCGGTCGACCTGCCTTTCCGCCTGACCATTGCCGGTGACACCGCGAGGGTCTCCGCCGAGACCGCCCTCGATCGCCTGGCGTTCGGCGTCGGGCAGGGCGATTTCCAGTCCACGGACCAGGTCCCGGCCAAGGTGACCGTGCGCGTCGAACTCACCGCCAAGCGCGACCAGCGGTAGGCGCGCGCATTGACTTGACCGGACGGCCGCTGGAGCTTGACCGCTCGCAGCCACCCCCGAGGTTCGCCATGAAATCCCTGATGCTCGCCGCCGCCTACGCCGCGCTGGCCACGGCCGCGTTCGCCGCGGCCCCGGCCGTGAAGCCCTACGTCGCCGCCGCGGTCGCCGATCCAGGCCGCGCAGACGACAAGAAGGACGACGCGCGCCGCCACATCGCCGAGGTGATCTCGTTCTCGGGCGTGAAGCCGGGGGACAAGGTCGTCGATCTGATCCCGGGCTCCGGCTACTTCACCAAGGTGTTCTCGAAGGTCGTGGGGCCCAAGGGCCATGTCTACATGATCTGGCCCAACGAGTACGCCAAGGAGGCCCAGCCGGACCCCGTCCGCAACGCCGACCTCGCCAAGACGGGCTATCCGAACACTTCGGTCATCCTGCAGCCCGGCGCGGCGTTCGAAACGCCCGAGCCAGTCGACCTCGTGTTCACGGTCCAGAATTACCACGACTACCCGGACAAGTTCATGGGCAAGATTGACCCGATGATCTTCAACCGGGCGGTCTTCAAGGCGCTGAAGCCCGGCGGCGTCTTCCTGGTGGTCGACCATACCGCCGAGGCCGGCTCGGGCATGCGCGACACCGACACCCTGCACCGCATCGATCCGGCCATCGTGAAGAAGCAGGTGACCGACGCGGGCTTCGTGTTCGCCGGCGAGAGCGACGCCCTGCGCAACAAGGCCGACGACCTGAAGACGGTGGTCTTCAACAAGGCGATCCGCGGCCACACCGACCAGTTCATCTATAAGTTCGTGAAGCCGAAGAAGTAGCCGTTGCGGCCGCGGGCGGTGTAGCAAGCCGCCCGTGAGCGACCATGCGGACATCGCCAGAGCCGTCGCCGCCCTGAAGGCGGGCGAGCTCGTCATCCTGCCGACCGAGACGGTCTACGGACTGGCCGCAGACGCCGGCAATCCGCATGCGGTGGCCAAGGTCTACGAGGCCAAGGGCCGCCCAAGCTTCAATCCGCTGATCGCGCACGTGGCCGACCTCGCCATGGCTCGGCCCCTGGCGCGGTTCGACACCCGCGCCGAGTGGCTGGCGGAGCGGTTCTGGCCCGGCCCCCTGACCCTGGTGGCGCCGGTGCGCGACGTGGCCGCGGTCTGCGACCTGGCCCGCGCGGGCCTGGATACCGTGGCGATCCGCGCCCCGGCCCACCCGGTGGCGCAGGCGGTGATCGCCGCGTTCGGGGGGCCGCTGGTTGCGCCCTCGGCCAACCGCTCCGGGCGGCCCAGCCCCACGACGTTCGCCGACGCGGTCGAGGAGACCGGCGCCGCCGCGGCGGTCGCATTGGACGGCGGCCATTGTCGGGTCGGCCTGGAGTCCACCGTGGTGTCGCTGATCGACACGCCGCGGCTGCTGCGGCCGGGCGCGATCACGCGGGCGCAGATCGAGGACGTCGCGGGCGCCCTCGCCGAAGCCGAGGCCGACGCCAAGCGCTCGCCGGGACGCCTCGCGCGGCACTACGCGCCCGATCTGCCGCTGCGCCTGAACGTGGAGGAGCCGCGCCGCGACGAGGTCTGGCTCGGGTTCGGCCGCTGGGGCGGACCGGGCGGCTTCAACCTCAGCCCCGACGGCGATCTGGCCGAAGCGGCCGCCAACCTCTTCGCCTACCTGCGCGCCGCCGACCGCGCGCAGGGCGCCGCCGGCATCGCTGTCGCCCCTATCCCCGACGAGGGCCTGGGCGAGGCCATCAATGACCGCTTGCGCCGGGCCGCGGGCTTTGTCGGCTAGGCCTCGCAACGCTACATTGGGCGCATGACCGCGCCCGTTCCCGCCGACGTCATCAGCCGCCTGAAGGCAGCGCTGGGCGAGGGCGGCTGGAGCCAGGATCCGCAACGGCTGGCGCCCAAGCTCCTGGAATGGCGGGACCGCTGGACGGGGCAGACGCCCTTCCTGGCCCTGCCGAAGTCCACCGAAGACGTGGCCGCGGTGGTCGGCATCTGCTTCGAGAGCGGCACGCCGATCACGACCCAGGGCGGCAACACCGGCCTGGTCGGCGGGCAGATCCCCATGGGCGAGATCCTGCTCTCCACCGAGCGGCTCAACCGCATCCGCGACGTAGACGCCTTCGACGACGTGCTGACGGCCGAGGCGGGCGTGACGCTGGCGGCGGTGCACGAGGCCGCGGCCAAGGCCAACCGTCGCTTCCCGATCGGGCTGGCGTCGGAGGGGTCCGCGACCGTCGGCGGGATCGTCTCCACCAACGCCGGCGGCACCCAGGTGCTGCGCTACGGCATGGCGCGGTCGCTGGTGCTGGGCCTGGAGGCCGTGCTCCCGACCGGTGCGGTCTGGAATGTCCTGAAGCGCCTGCGCAAGGACAATACCGGCTACGACCTAAAGCAGTTGCTGATCGGCGCCGAGGGCACCCTGGGCGTCGTCACCGCCGCGGCCTTGAAGCTGTCGCCCGTGATGGCCTCTCGCGCCGTCGCCTTCATCGGGGTCGAAAGCCCCGAGGCG
>Ga0308175_100003784_pt1 | contig 10540 bp, 10 predicted proteins | sample PhyCR1_3_FD_203893 | JGI IMG/M metagenome (GOLD analysis project Ga0308175, IMG submission 203893) | Soil microbial communities from UC Gill Tract Community Farm, Albany, California, United States - DLSLS.C.R1 | ecosystem: Environmental > Terrestrial > Soil > Agricultural land | place: USA...
CCGGGCGACGGGAGACCGAAAGCTCCTCGCCGGCGCGCTCGTAGTACGACACCGCCTGGTCGGTCTGGCCGCGCGCGGCCGCGAACTCCCCGAGCCCGAACGACGCGGTCGCGCCGACCACGCCCCGGATGCGCATCAGGTTCGTCAGGTCGCGCGAGTACGCCGCGGCACTGCGCAGGTCACCCACGGCGAGCTTGGCGAGCAGTCCGGTCAGCGTGAGCGAGACGTTGCCGACGTCGTCGAGCTCGTCTCTGCGCGCGCGATCCACCGCCGACATGGCGTCGGCGATGCGGCCCTGCGACAGTGCGTCGCGGGCAAGGTTCACTACACGGGCGGAATCGTCCGCAGCTGTCTCGAACATGCTTGAGTCCGCCCCCCTGGGCTCGAGCATGTATAGAAGGTAGGGCCTCCCGGACCACTTGGGGAGGTCCGATCGGTCGATTTAACGAACCGTTGCCTTTGCCAACGGCGTCGACAGGTCGGCCTCGGGATGGAGGACAGGTCGGCCTCGGGATGGAGGAGAGGTTCGCCGAGGTCGCGCCTCAGCCGTCGAACGACCAGACGAGGAGCTGCGTCGGGACGCCGACGGTCAGCTGCAGCTCGGTCTCGCCGGTGATCTCGAAGGCGTCGCCGGCGGCCAGCGGCTCGGCCAGGCTCGACCTCGTGAGGGCACCGGTTGCCACGAACACGTAGCGCAGGGGAGCCTCCGGGATACGCACGCTGCCTCCGCCCGGGACCGCGGCGATCCGGAACCTCGCGCCGGGGACGCCCAGCGACTCCTCGTCGGCCACCACCATCGCGTCCCCCGAACCGAGGTCGGGGCGCGTCGTACGCCGGCTCGGCTCGCCGCCCGGCGAGCCCGGGCGCAGCCAGGTCTGGACGAACCGGGTGGCACCGTCCGCCGCCCGTTCGGCGTGAGTGATGCCGGCGCCGGCCCTGGTGATGGCGAGCTCACCGGCAGGTTGGACGGCGCGACCGCCGGCGTCCTCGTGCTCGAGAGCCCCCGAGACGACCCAGGTGACCAGCACCACCTCGCGGTGCTCGTGGGCGGCATAGCCGACGCCGGTTCCCAGAAGGTCGTCGTTCAGCGCGAACATCGGTCCGAACGACACCCGCTCCGGGTCGTAGGAGGAACCGAACGAGAACGAGTGTCGGGTCTGCCGTCCCGGCTCGCGAGTCACGAACCGGTCCAATCCTCTTCGAACCACTACGGTCACGGACACAATGATCCCCGTGCCTCACCCCCTGCTCCCGCCGGGCTTCCGCTTCGGCGCCAGCACCGCGGCGTACCAGATCGAGGGCGGGGCCGAGGAGGACGGCAAGGGCCCGAGCATCTGGGACACCTTCAGCCACGAGCCCGGCAGGATCGCGGACGGCTCGACCGGCGACGTCGCGTGCGACCACTACCACCGCCTCGACGAGGACCTCGACCTCATGCAGCGGCTCGGGCTGGGCGGGTACCGCTTCTCCATCTCCTGGCCTCGCGTGGTGCCGACCGGGTCGGGAAAGCCGAACCCGGCCGGCCTCGACTTCTACGACCGTCTCGTCGACGGGCTGCTGGCGCGCGACGTCCAACCGATGGCCACGCTCTACCACTGGGACCTGCCGCAGGAGCTCGAGGACGCCGGCGGGTGGCTGAACCGCGACACGGTCGACCGCTTCGCGGAGTACGCCGCGCTGGTCGGGGAGCGGCTGTCGGACCGGGTCGAGCAGTGGATCCCGATCAACGAGCCGAACGTCGTCACCATGCAGGGGTACGGCGACGGCAGCCACGCGCCGGGCAAGGCCCTGTTGTTCGACGCGCTGCCGGTCGCCCATCACCTCCTGCTCGCGCACGGCAGAGCGGCCATCGCCCTGCGCGCGGTCGGCGCCTCGAGCATCGGCTGCGCGAACAACCACGCTCCGATGTGGCCGGCCAGCGACGACGAGGCGGACGTCGGCGCCTCCAAGCTGTTCGACGCGCTCTGGAACGGGATGTTCTCCGAGCCGATGCTCTTCGGTCGGTACCCCCTGGACCTCGCGCCGCTCGTCGCGCCGGTGACCAAGGCCGGCGACATGGCCACGATCCGTCAGCCGCTCGACTTCTACGGCGTGAACTACTACAACCCGATGCGCGTCGCCGCCGCGGACGAGGACGCGCCGACGCCGTGGGAGCTCCTGGAGATCATCGGTTACCCGACCACGGACTTCGGCTGGCCGGTCGTCCCCGACGCGTTGCGCGAGTGGCTGATCACGCTGCGGGCCCGCTATCGCGCCGCGTTGCCACCGATCATCATCACCGAGTCGGGCTGCTCGTACGCCACGGCGCCCGACGCGGACGGTGTCGTCGACGACCAGGCGCGCATCGACTACCTCGACGCCCACCTCCGCGCCGTCGCCGTCGCCGTACGCGCCGGGGTCGACGTCCGCGGGTACTACACGTGGTCGCTGCTGGACAACTTCGAGTGGGCGGAGGGCTACACCCAGCGCTTCGGCCTCGTCTACGTCGACTACGACACCCAGGCGCGGATCCCCAAGCGCTCCTTCGACTGGTACGCCGAGACGATCAGGTCGCAGCCTCCGGACAACTGAAGCGAGCAGCCGTGCCCGAGGAACGAGGGCACGGCGTGGGGAGCGCAGCTTGAGCGAGCCTACGGCTGAGCCTGCGAAGCCGTGCAGGCGAGACGAAACCCGACAACGGTGCCTGACACAGCTGCCCGTGGTCTCGACCGGCTCGAGCGACTGGTGCCGGCACCCGCTGTCCGGCGAACGAATGGCGCAGAGGGAGTTGAACGTGCCTAGGGTTCAGTTTCGGGGCGGGAGCCGGGCGCCATGCGGGCGTGCCGGGCCAAGGCTCTGAAGGTCACCGCGCCCAGCCCGTGCTCGCTGGCCAGAACCGCGGCGCTCCAGGCGAACGTCCTGGGCGAGGCCTACCGGTATCGGCGCCCATCGGTGTCCAGCCCACATGGATCCAGCGCACCACAGATGGCCGCCGCTCGGTGGGCCTCATCCACAGGCCGTCCGTCGGGCCAGGGCAATGAAGTCGACTTGCGCGGACGTCCGCGCAAATTGAAATCGGCGCTCGGAGGACGGCGGCGGCGTCAGCGACGACCGAGGGCCCGCACGGTCCACCCTGCCGACCGCCACAGATCGAGGTCGAGCACGTTGCGCCCGTCGAACAGGCGGGGCTGCGCGACGACCCCGGCGAGCTCGGGGGGAGTGATCGAACGGAACTCGGGCCACTCGGTGAGGTGGAGGACCAGGTCGGCGTCCCGACAGGCCTCCACCGCGGAGGGGGCGTACGACAGGGTCGGGAAGGCGCGTCCGGCGGTGTTGTTCGCGCGAGGGTCGTACACCTGCACGTGCGCACCACGGAGTTGCAGCTGGCCGCTCGCCCAGAGGGCGGGCGAGTCGCGGACGTCGTCGCTGTCGGGCTTGAACGCTGCTCCCCAGACGGCGATCCGGGCCCCGACCAGACTTCCCCCGAGCATGGCCGTGGCGATGTGGACGACGCGCTCGCGCTGGCGCTGGTTCACGCCGTCGATGTGCCGCAGGAAGGCCATCGTGTCCTCGACGCCGAGCTCACCCGCGCGATGCACGAAGGCACGGATGTCCTTGGGCAGGCACCCGCCCCCGAAGCCGATGCCCGCGTTGAGGAAGCGGCGCCCGATCCGGGAATCGTGCCCGATGGCGTCGGCGAGGTCGACGACGTCGCCACCGGTCACCTCGCACATCTCCGCCATCGCGTTGATGAAGGAGATCTTGGTGGCCAAGAAGGCGTTGGCCGCCACCTTGACGAGCTCCGCGGTCGCGTAGTCGGTGACCACGACCGGCGTTCCCTCGTCGATCATCGGCGCGTAGAAGTCCCGGAGCAGCTTCTCGGTACGGCCGTCCCGGAGGCCGATCACGATGCGGTCGGGGTGGAGGGTGTCCTGCACGGCGAAGCCCTCGCGGAGGAACTCCGGGTTCCAGGCCAGCAACGCCTCCGTGCCGACCGGGGCCAGGTCGGTGAGCCGGGCGGCCATCCGCTCGGCGGTCCCCACGGGCACTGTGGACTTGCCGACGACGAGCGCGGGGCGGTCCAGGTGCGGCGCAAGCCCGGTGATCGCGTTCTCCACCTGGCTCACGTCCGCTGCCATGCTCTCGGGCTGCTGGGGGGTGCCGACGCACATGAAGTGGAGGTCGCCGAACGCCGAGACCTCGGCGTAGGAGTCGGTGAACCGCAGCCGACCCGAGGCGACACTCTTCCGGAGGAGCTCCTCCAAGTGAGGTTCGTAGAAGGGCACCTCGCCCCGCGTCAGTGCCTCACGCTTGGCCGGGTCGATCTCCATTCCCAGGACCTCATGGCCGAGATCGGCCATCGCCACGGCATGGGTCGCCCCGAGGTAGCCACACCCGATGACGGTGATCCGCATGCGCGCGAGTCTAGGGATCGGGTGCCGACGCCCTTGCCAGGAATACCCTAGGGGGGTATAAAGACCTCATGACCGAGAGCTGGCGGATGGCGATCACGGCGACCCGGCACTGCCTGACCGGGTGCGCCCTCGGCGAGATCCTCGGCATGGTCCTGAGCTCGTGGTGGAGCTGGGGCAATGCCGGGAGCATCGTGCTCTCGGTCGCACTGGCGTTCCTGTTCGGCTACCTGCTCACGTACTCGGGCGTCCGCCGCGCTGGTGCGGACAGCAGGACGGCCGCTCGCGCGGCGCTGGCGAGCGACACCGTCTCGATCCTCACCATGGAGATCGTCGACAACCTCTTCATCCTGGTGGTGCCGGGTGCGATGGCGGCCGGCCTGGACACCACCTTGTTCTGGTGGTCCCTGGCGGTGTCCCTGGCGGTTGCTTTCGTCGCGGCGGTCCCGGTCAACCACTGGCTGATGGAGCGCGGAAAGGGTCACGCGGTGGTTCACGCGTTCCACGAGGAGCGCGCGCACCATCACTGAGCCCGCCCGACCGTTAGCATTCCCGCCATGCGCACGCCACGAACGGCTGCCGTCCTCGTTCCACTGATGCTCGTCGCGCTCGGGTGCGCTCCGCAGGACAGCACGACGGCCAGCGACACCTCCAGCCAGCCAGCCAACCAGACCCCGGCCGACTGTGCCCAGGGCAAGACCCTGAAGGACGGCACCCTCACCGTCGCGACGGACTCCCCGGCGTACGACCCGTGGTTCAGCCACAACGACCCGAGCAACGGCAAGGGCTACGAGTCCGCGGTGGCCTACGCCGTGGCGAAGCAGCTCGGCTTCGACCAGTCGTCGGTGAAGTGGGTCAAGCAGCCGTTCAACACCTCCTTCGCGCCGGGACCGAAGCACTTCGACTTCGACATCAACCAGATCTCCATCACGGCCGCCCGTGAGAAGGCGGTGACGTTCTCCGACGGGTACTACACCGCGGCGCAGGCCCTGATCGCGCTCGAGGACTCGCCCATCGCGAACGTGGGCTCGTTGGCCGACCTGAAGAAGTACAAGCTCGGTGCCCAGACCGGGACCACCTCACTCACCGCGTTGCGCGAGGACGTCCAGCCCGACAGCGACCCGGTGGTGTTCCAGAACACCAACGACGCCAAGCAGGCCCTGCTCAACCACCAGGTCGACGCCATCGCAGCGGACCTCCCCACGGCGTTCTACATCACCGCGGTGCAGATCCCGCACTCCACGATCGTGGGCCAGTTCCAGCAGCAGTCCGGCACACCGGAGCAGTTCGGCATGCTCTTCAGCAAGGGCAACCGGCTCGTCGACTGCGTCGACCAGGCGCTCGCGAACCTGAAGAGCGACGGCACGCTGGACTCCATCGAGCAGAAGTGGCTCAGCCAGACCGTGAGCGTGCCCGTCCTCAAGTGACCGAGCTCGACCGCTCCGCCTGGGAGCCCAGTCGGCGTGAGCTGGAACGTCGCGCGGTACGGCGAGCCCGCGCGCGGCGCGACATCCTGGTCGCGACCGTGGCGCTGGTCATCGTGGTGGGCGCGCTCGTCGTCGGGATCACCTCGGCGCCCGGGTGGGACCGGGTCCGCGAGACGTTCTTCGACTGGGGTGAGGCGAAGGCGGCGTTCCCGCAGGTGATCAAGGGGTTCGGCAAGAACGTCGTGGTCTTCCTGATCGCTGAGCCGTGCATCCTGGTCCTGGGTGCCGGGGTCGCGGTGGTCCGGTCCACGGTGTCACCGGTGATGCTGCCCTTCCGCGTGCTCGCGGTGGCGTACGCCGACGTCTTCCGCGGAATCCCCACGATCCTGCTGGTGTACCTCGCGGGCATCGGACTCCCGGCGCTCGAGCTCCAAGGGCTCACCACGAACACGATGTGGCTCGGCACCGGCGCCCTGGTCGCGTCGTACGGCGCCTATGTCTCGGAGGTCTTCCGCGCCGGTATCGAGTCGATCCATCCCTCCCAGCTGGCCAGCGCTGACACCCTGGGGCTGTCCCGCTGGCAGGCGATGATCTACGTGATCCTGCCGCAGGCGACCCGGCGGGTGGCCCCCCCTCTGCTCAACGACTTCATCTCGCTGCAGAAGGACACGGCGCTGCTGTCGGTGATCTTCGTGTTCGAGGCGATGTTCTCCGCGCAGGACTACACGAACTACCACTTCAACTACACCCCGCTCGTCGTGGCGGCCGTGCTGTTCATCTGCCTGACGATCCCGCTCACCCGGTTCACCGACTGGGTGGCGCGCAGGATGATGCGGCGCGAGTTCGCGGGGGTCGTCAAGTGACCGACTCTCTGCTCGAGGTCTCGGCCCTGCGCAAGACCTACGGCGGCAAGGTCGTCCTGGACGACATCGACCTGGCCGTCCAGCCGCACGACGTGATCTGCCTGATCGGCTCGTCCGGCTCCGGCAAGTCGACCCTCCTGCGCTGTCTGAACCTGCTCGAGGAGATCGACGACGGGGTGATCAGGTTCGAGGGCAGGGAGATCTCCGACCCCCGGGTCGACCGCCGCGCCGTCCGGTCCCGGATGGGGATGGTCTTCCAGGCCTACAACCTGTTCCCCCACATGTCCGTCCTCGACAACTGCACGCTCTCGCCACGCCGCGTGCACGGCGTACCGAAGGCCGAGGCGGAGGTCCGCGCCCGCGACCTGCTGACCCGGTTCGGCCTGGCCGACCAGGCGGGCAAGCACCCCGACCGGATGTCCGGGGGCCAGCAGCAGCGCGCCGCCCTGGTACGCGCCCTGTGCACCCAGCCGACCCTCCTGCTCCTCGATGAGATCACCGCTGCCCTCGACCCGGAGCTCGTCGGCGAGGTGCTGACGATCGTGCGCGAGCTCGCCGACCAGGGCACCACGATGATCCTGGCCACCCACGAGATGGCGTTCGCGCGCGACATCGCCACCACCGTGTGCTTCCTCGACGGCGGCCGGGTCCTGGAGCACGGGCCGCCGGCGGAGATCTTCAGCAGCCCGCGCGAGGAGCGCACGCGCCGGTTCCTGGCCCGCGTCCTGGGGTAGTGCCGAAGCGGGGCCGGCGCGGCTGGAATGATCGACAGCATGCAGCTCGGCGTCGGGACCGGACCGCTCCGCGGGCTGAAGGTCGTGGAGCTGGCCGGCATCGGGCCCGGTCCGCATGCCTGCATGATCCTGGCGGACCTCGGCGCGGACGTGATCCGGATCGACCGGCCGGGCGGTCAGCTGCTCACCGGCGGGTCGCACGACCTGCTCAACCGAGGGCGCCCGAGCGTGGCGCTCGACCTCAAGCACCCTGACGCGGTGGCCACCGTGCTCGAGCTGGTCGAGTCCGCCGACGTCTTCGTCGAGGGCCTGCGACCCGGGACGACCGAGCGGCTCGGCCTCGGCCCGGGCGAGTGCCAGGCCCGCAACCCGCGCCTGGTCTACGGGCGGATGACCGGTTGGGGGCAGGAGGGTCCGCTGGCACGGACCGCGGGCCACGACCTCGGCTACATCGCGATCACCGGGGCCCTGTTCGGGCTCGGGCAGGACCGGCACCGGCCGCACTTCCCGACCAACCTGGTCGGTGACTTCGGCGGAGGTTCGACGTACCTCGTGATCGGGATCCTGGCCGCGCTCCTCGAAGCGCGCGTCTCCGGGAAGGGACAGGTGGTCGACGCAGCGATCGTCGACGGCACCGCTCACCTCAACGCGATGACCGCGGCGTTCCTGGCCGGCGGCCTTCTTCGTGAGCGGCGCGCGAGCAACCTGCTCGACGGCGGGACGCCGTACTACGACCTCTACGAGACGGCTGACGGCCGCCACCTCGCCGTCGGCGCGCTCGAGCCGCAGTTCTACGACGCACTGGTCGCGGGTCTCGGCATCGCGGAGTCCGCGCCGGACCGCGACGATCCCGCCCACCACGACGAGCTGCGCCGCCTGATCACCGCCGCGGTGCGGTCCCGCACGCAGGCCGAGTGGGTCGAGGTGTTCGACGGCACCGACGCGTGCGTCGCGCCGGTGCTGCCGATGACCGAGGCGTTCCACCATCCCCACCTGAGGGCCCGTGGGACGTACGTCGAGCGCGACGGAGCGACCGAGCCCGCACCCGCGCCGCGCTTCTCGCGCACGGCCCCGAGCCTGACCACCCCACCTCCGGCTCGACCCGGCCAGGACACGTCCGAGGCCCTGACCGCGTGGGGGATCGAGGACGTGGAGCGCCTGGTCAGCTCCGGGGCGGCGGTCCAGACATGACATCCGACCCGGCCCCCCGGGGGCTCGGCTCGGCCGAGTCCGTGGACGTGGTGATCATCGGCGCCGGGCTGTCCGGCATCGGCTCGGCGGCGCACCTGACCCGCGAGCTCCCCGCCACGTCGTACGTCGTCCTGGAGGCCCGCGACGTCAGCGGCGGCACGTGGGACCTGTTCCGCTACCCCGGGGTCCGCTCCGACTCTGACATGTACACCATGGGCTACCACTTCCGTCCCTGGCGGCACGAGGAGGCGTTGGGGTCGGGCGAGCGGATCCTGGAGTACATCCGCGACACCGCCCGCGAGTACGACGTCGAGCGGCACATCCGCTACTCCCATCGCGTCGTCCGGGCCTGCTGGGACTCCGACCGTTCGCTGTGGGCGGTCGAGGCCGAGCACGACGGCAGGACCGTGACGTTCACCACCCGCGTGCTGTGGTCCTGCCGTGGCTACTACGACCACGAGCGAGGCCACGAGCCGGAGTTCCCCGGAGCGGAGGACTTCGGCGGCCGCATCGTGCACCCGCAGCACTGGCCGGCGGATCTCGACTACGCCGGGAAGGACGTCGTCGTCATCGGCAGTGGCGCGACCGCCGTCACGCTGGTCCCGGCGATGGCAGGCCGGGCCGCGCACGTGACGATGCTGCAGCGCTCGCCGTCGTACGTCCTGAGCCTTCCGCAGCGCGACCCCTTCGTGATCCGCGCACGGCGCTGGCTGCCCGCCCGTCTCGCCCACCGCGTGGTGCGCTGGAAGAGCATCGTCGTGCAGTCGGTCTTCTACCGGCTCTCGCGACGCCGTCCCGAGACGGTCAAGCGCCTGGTGCGCAGGCAGAACCTCGCGCTGCTCCCCGAGGGGTACGACGTCGACACCCATTTCACGCCGCGCTACCAGCCCTGGGACCAGCGGATGTGCTTCGTCCCGGACGCGGACCTCTTCAAGGCGGTACGCCGTGGCGACGCGGCGGTGGTCACCTCGACGATCGAGAGGTTCGACGCCGATGGGATCGTGCTGTCCGGCGGTCGGCACCTTCACGCCGACGTGATCGTCACCGCGACCGGGCTCACCCTGTCGCCGTTCGGTGGGATCGAGCTCGTGGTCGACGGTGAGAAGGTCGACCCGTCGGCCTCGATGACCTATCGCGCGCTGATGCTCGGTGGGGTGCCGAACTTCGTCTTCACCGTCGGCTACACCAATGCGTCGTGGACGCTGAAGGTCGACCTGGTGGCGCAGTTCGCCTGCCGGCTGCTCGACCACATGACCCGCCGGGGCTACCGCCGCGTCGTACCACGGCCCGACCCGACGGTGGGCGAGGTCCCCCTGATGGACTTCACCTCGGGATACGTCCTCCGCGCTCTCGACCAGCTCCCGCACCAGGGCGACCGCGACCCGTGGCGCCTGCGGCAGAGCTACCTTCGTGACCGACGGACGATCCGCCGGGCTCCGCTGGAGGACGGCGTCCTCGAGTTCTCCTGACATCGATCTGCCGGAGGCGTTCGGCAGGCATGCGCCCGCCGTCGCGCGGGTACGGGGCGGACGTACGGTCGCCCCAACGAATTCGCCCCAACGAATTCGCCCCAACGAATTCGCCAGCCGGATTCGCCCAGACGAAGGAGCTCCCATGGGACTCGACGACAAGGTCAAGCACCAGACCGACGACGCCAAGGGCAAGGCCAAGGAGGCCACCGGCGCGGTCACCGGCAACGACAGCCTGAAGGCCGAGGGCAAGGACGACCAGGGACAGGCGAAGGCCAAGGAGGCCGGCCGCCACGCCAAGGAGGCGGGCAAGCAGGCCAAGGACGCGCTCAAGCCCTGAAACGCTCCCGGGGAGGGCCCCGCCGACGAGGCGGGGCCCTTGAGCACTCCCCCGCCCCGGCAGTGCCGGCCTTGTCCGAGGTCAGCGGGCCCGCTTGGCGATGTTGACGCGCCGGGTCTCGTCCA
>Ga0308175_100003785_pt1 | contig 10539 bp, 10 predicted proteins | sample PhyCR1_3_FD_203893 | JGI IMG/M metagenome (GOLD analysis project Ga0308175, IMG submission 203893) | Soil microbial communities from UC Gill Tract Community Farm, Albany, California, United States - DLSLS.C.R1 | ecosystem: Environmental > Terrestrial > Soil > Agricultural land | place: USA...
GACAATCGCTTGTACAAGGACAGCCGGTGGTGCGGGTCGGCCACGTACTCTTCCGGAATGAAGGCAGACACATTGAGATGCAGCGTCGGGTCCGGTTCTTCTTCCACCACCGTCCCTTTGATTTGTTGAACGGCCTGCTCGACCATCTGTAAATAGAGGTCCATGCCCACCGCTGAGATGTGGCCGGACTGCTGCTTGCCCAAAAAGTTTCCGGCGCCCCGAATCTCCAAGTCCGCAGCGGCGATGCGAAAGCCCGCACCCAACTCCGTGAGTTCTTGAATCGCCACGAGCCGCTTTTGCGCGTCGGTGGTAAGTGTGCCTTCGTCGGGGGTGAAAAAGTACGCATAGGCCTGTTGACCGGATCGTCCCACTCTCCCTCTCAACTGATAGAGCTGCGAAAGGCCAAACGTATCGGCCCGATTGACTAAAATGGTATTCGCGTTCGGGACATCGAGACCGGACTGAATGATGGCCGACGTCACTAAAATATCGGCGTCGCGCTTCAGAAATCTCAACATCACGCCTTCCAAGAGCCGCTCGTCCATCTGGCCATGCGCCATGACAATGCGTGCTTCGGGAATAAGCTGTTGCAGCCATGTCGCCGTGCGTTCCATGGTCTGCACGCGGTTGTGCACGAAGTAGACCTGCCCGCCACGGCCGAGTTCCCGCATGATGGCCTCGCGAATCGTCTCCTCGTTGAATCGCATGACGTGCGTGCGAATCGCGAGCCGACCGGCCGGAGGCGTCTCGATCACTGAGAGATCCCGCAGACCGGACATCGCCATTTGCAGGGTGCGCGGAATCGGCGTGGCCGTCAGCGTCAACACATCGACCTGCGTCCGCAGTTGTTTGAGCCGCTCCTTGTGCCGTACGCCGAACCATTGTTCTTCATCGACGATCACCAGCCCGAGATTTCGAAAGACCATGTTTTTCTGAAGCAGGCGATGCGTGCCGATCACGATATCAACGCTGCCGTCGGCCGCGTCCTTGAGCACCGCCTTGGCTTCCTTCGGTGTCTGAAACCGGGAGAGCATGCCGACGCGAATCGGAAACGGGCCGAAGCGCTGCGAGAAATTATCGTAGTGTTGCTGCGCCAAGAGCGTCGTCGGCACCAGCACGGCGACCTGGCGATTGTGCTCGACCGCCTTGAAGGCGGCGCGCATCGCAACCTCAGTCTTACCGTAGCCGACATCGCCGCAGACCAGCCGATCCATCGGCTTCGGCGCTTCCAAATCACGCTTGATGTCGTCGATCGCTTTGATCTGATCGGGCGTTTCCTCGTATTCGAACGCGGCTTCGAAGGCATGCGTCAACGTTGTATCCTCGCCATATTCACTGCGCTGCACGACTTCGCGATTGGCGTAGAGTTCGACCAGTTCGTGCGCCATTTCCTCGATTCCCTTTTTGACTTTTGCGGTGGTGCGGCCCCAACTGCTGCCGCCCAATTTGTCCATTTTGGGGGCATGGCCTTCCGCGCCCTTGTAACGTTGGACTTGATTGAGGCGGTCGAGCGGGACGTACAAGGTATCGCCGCCCGCGAACCGGAGAATCAAATAATCGCTTTCGAAGCCCTGCACGGACAGCCGGCGGAGCCCTTCGTAGCGAGCAATGCCATGTTGGACATGGACGACATAATCGCCGGCCTTCAAGTCATCCAGCGACGATAAGAACGTCGCTGTCTTGCTCTTCTGGACCGGTCGATGGCGCATGCCCTTGGCGAATAATTCCTCCTCGGTAATGACCGTCAACCGACCATCGGTGGAGACGAACCCGGTCGACAGGTCGCCTTGTATCAGCCCGAACGGCGACTTCTGGGACGAGACCTTCCACTCATGCGGTTTCCACGTGGTCGCCGGTAGATCCTGTTCGGCGAAGAGCGATAGTAGTCGATCCAATTGGCCCCGCGTACGCGCGACGATGACGACGGGACCGACGAGCCGGAGCTGATTCAATTTCGTGAGCGTCTCATGAAACGGCGTGCCGCGTTGTGCCAATCCGACACTATTGGGCGATTGCCCAGGGAACGGGACGATCGGCTGCCACTCCGGTCCGCTCGCTCCGAGCGGGTCCATCGCAAGCCAGGACCAGGACCGCATAGCCGTCGAGAGCTCGGTCCAATTGGCATAGAGACGCTCAGGAGAGGAGTATCCCTTCTCGTCGGCAGCATCTCCCAAGCGCAGATACGCCTCCGCCGCCTCATCCAGAAATTCACTCGCCTTTTTCGCCAGTGTCTGAGGCTGATCTAAGACGACGATTGGAGCTTGGTGAAAATAATCAAGCAGTGTATTCATGGACGCATAGACGTCGGGGCTCCGCCATTCCGCGTCGGGAGGAAGCGGCTCGAGCGCTTCCGGCCGGTCGGCGGGATACAGTAATTCCCGCGCGGGAAGCAGCAAAGCCTGAGGCACTTTCGCGGTAGACTTTTGTGTCGTGGGATCGAATTGCCGAATCGATTCGATCGTGTCGCCCAGTAATTCGATTCGGAGCGGGTCGTCGTAGGCGGTCGAATATACATCGAGAATGCCGCCACGCACGCTAAATTCGCCGGGAATCTCCACCACAGATCCTCGGCGGTACCCCAGGCGCAAGAGACGCGCGATGAGACCGTCGCGTTCCAGCGTATCCCCGGCCTTTAGTTGCGCACACCCATCTTTAAAAACAGACACCGGCATCAGTCGGTGCAGCAATGCAGGGACGGACGTGATCAGGACCGTCCGTGCGCGTTCCGACAAACGGGAGAGCGTCCGCGCGCGCCGGGCGATCAACTCAGGGGCTGGGGCGGTCGGCTCGTACGGGAGCGTTTCCCACTCGGGAAACAGAGCGACTGTCTCCGACGAAAGACCCAGCATGGTCTGAAAAAAGAGCACATCGTCATACATTCGCTCCGCCTCTTCATCCGATGCCGTGACGATGACACAGGAAGGACCATCGGAAGGGCCATCGCCTCGAGTCAGCAGGCTGAGCGCAAAGGCTCCCATCGCCCCGTGTATGCCGGTCAGGCATGATCGGCCTGCCGTGCGCTGAACGGCATCATGAATCGGCTGAAGAAGCTGATCCCAAAATTGGAAGGCGTGAGCAGGTGCAGGCATGGGTATGGACGTGAGTCGTTATTCGTTAAACGTGAATCGGTTTATTCCGGATCGGGTTCTTTCGGCTCTCATTCTGTGGCGAAGAACGATTCACGATTCACGAATAACGGGTTTTCTAATTTTCTCCACAATCGCCGTCGTCGAAACGTTGGGGACTAACGGAATGGTTTTCACGACGCCGCCACGCGCTTCGACGGTTTCGCGGCCGATGATGGTGTCCGGCGTCCAGTCGCCGCCTTTGACCAATACGTCAGGCTGAATTTCGGCAATCAGACGGCCGGGATCCGCTTCATCGAACAGGACGACATAATCGACGCAGGCCAGCGCGGCGAGCACTTCGGCGCGCTGTTGCTCCGGCACGATCGGCCGGTCCGACCCCTTGTTCAAGCTCCGCACGGAACGGTCGGTATTGATACCGACGACGAGAAGATCGCCCAGCTCTCTCGCGGCCTGTAAGTAACGGGTGTGGCCGACATGCATTAAATCGAAACAGCCGTTGGTAAAGACAACGCGGTGGCCTTGTTTCCGGCGCGCGGTGAGCGCCGAGACGACTTCATGTCGGCTGATGATTTTTTCGTGCACGGATCATCTTACCCTTTCGAGCCACGAAAAATCATGTCTCTTCCGTGGAGAGAGGAGGCTTGTCGATCGCGCGAGAATCGTTTAGTCTCTGCAGAGTTCATCATCGACGTACAGGATACGACTAGAGCGTAACGATGGAGCCGTCCTCTCAGCCTCAGCAGCGATCCATCGAACTGGGCGTGAGTCCGCAGTATGCGCAGGCGCATGGCTGGGTCGTGCATGCCCTCACCGGTTGGCTGTCCGCGTATTATATGGAGGACCCGCGCTTCCGTGTCCTGCGACGGTTTCATGAATTGGAAACCGGCATCGAAGTCTGGGTGTGCGAGCATGAAGGAGATGTGCCCATGAAGCGGCTCATTGCGCGCTTGCGATCCGACTTTCCCCCTTACCAAATTCACGAACGAACCGCTTCATCGGGAGAGGGACTCCGTTATCTCGTCGATTTACCGTAGCTGGTCTTATATTGCACGAGAATATTGAGGGGTTTGAAAAGGAGAGATCCATGAAGACGCGAATGTATCGAGCACCGATCGCTATCGCGGTCCTGTGTAGCGTCTTGGTGACAGGCATACGCGTGACAATGGCTGAGGTACGGGTCGAGGGCGTACCCAAACCGATTCCGCAAGTGATGGATAAAGTGAAAGAGGTAGGGAACGAAGTCGGAAAAGGAATTTCCAAAGCGGCGAGTACTGCGACCGACGCAGTGAACAAGACCCATTAAGGGCGAGAAATCAGAGAACCAGAAATTGCAGAAGAATAAATAACCTCATGGTGCTCACGCCGATCTATTTTGTTCGCCCACCGATGCGACCGGCGTTGCGACCGGCGCATCAGTGGCTCGCTGGGTCCCCGCTAATGTCTCATAATTGTCATCCGTAATATGAATCCATTCCTTCGGCACGCCGGTATTCTTGATGACCTTCGCCGGCACTCCAGCGACTCGCACATCGATCGGCACATCCTTATTGACCAGCGCGGATGCGCCGACGACGGAGTAAGCGCCGATGGTGACCCCAGGCAGAATGATCGCCCCTGCGCCGATCCAGGCCTGTTGACCGATGTGAATCGGTCCTACTTCCTTATCCAAATCGCTATGCGTGATCAGCATGACGCCATAGGAGACCCGAACGCCTTCATCGATCGTAATGAGTTCCGGCGCATCCTCATCGAGCGAGGCCGTGCGGGCTATCCACACGGACGAGTGGATATGAGCGCCACAGGCTTGCCAGAGCCGTGTGCGGAGGCGCCAGATGGGAACAAATTGAATACACGGCATGATAAGTTTTCGGAGCATCACACGAGCCGGCGTGACCGACCGGGACCGACGATATTCAAAGAGGTTCAGAGTAAGGAGCATAGCGCTACCTAGATATAACGTTCTAGGCAAATGACTATCAAAATGTTTGCCAGCGTCGAACTTATTGATCTCATGGTGATAGTGCCTAGACCAAAGTACCTAGCGTTAAGCCAGCCTTACAGGTCGTTTGCTTGGCAGCTCGCCGATTTGTCCACAATATCAAGCAGGGTAGCGATGAGGTGGGACTTCAATCTTGTACCGCACTGTCAACTTTACCGTCGCATCCCAGGCAGGATGATGAGAAGCCAGGATCAGTGTGACGACTCGGCTCATGACTGCTTGACAGCTCCGCCCAGCGTGCAGTAGTCCCGTCTGAAGGAACCTGTGGGTCTTTACGCCGACCATATATTTCCGCGCCTCATGGATCGGGTCATGCGGACCCCCCGCTTTCAAGAACAACGGCAACAGGCGCTGGCGCCGGTCTCCGGAACAGTGCTGGAGATCGGATTCGGCACAGGGCTGAACCTGTCGCATTATCCGAGCACGGTCACATGGCTGACCGCGATTGAACCGGGTTATCTGCTGGACCAACGAGTGGCGGCGCGAAGCGCCAATCTGACCATGCCGGTTGAAATCTTTCGGTATCGCGCCGAGTCGCTTCCCTGGGAAGACGAACGGTTCGACTGTGCGGTGAGCACCTGGACGCTCTGCACGATCCGCGATCCCCTTCGAGCGCTCAACGAGATTCGGCGTGTACTGAAACCCGGCGGGAAATTCGTCTTTCTGGAGCACGGCCGCAGCGACGATCCAAAGGTTGCCAGATGGCAAACTATCTTGAATCCATTTCAACGAGTATTCGCGTGTGGATGTAACCTGAATCGGCGCATCGATCGACTCATTGAAGACGGAGGGTTTACCGTAGAACGACTGGATCGATTTGTGATGGAAGGCCTTCCGCGTCCCGGCGCCGACATGTATCGAGGTGTGGCGAGTCCCAAGCCAATACCGTGAACGCTAGGCTGAATTTGTGTGCGAAGGCGGTACATACGTACGCTCCTTGCTATACTTAAGGGGATGACGGAGGACCGCACCCCCATCAAACCGGCGAAACGGTATTGTGACGACTGAAAGCGCTATAGGGACTCCTCCCCCGCTGACGCCCTCTGCGAACGCGCCAGCGGAATGGGCCTCTTTAACAGACGAGCAATTGCTCGATTTTCGCCTCTGCGACCTGCATCTTAAGCTTGAAGGCAGTCCTCTTGAGGAGCGTATCGCGCAACTCCATCGAGAGCTCGATGAACGCGGACTGCGTTTTCGACCGCACTTCTGGCTCTCGGATGAATGGTTCACGCCCGACGGTGTTCCCGGCATTGCCATTCCGTTTTATCTCGCGCACCCGCGTCTGGCCAAACTTGAGTTGAACCAAATGCTCGAAGTCGAGGGCGGCGATGCGGACTGGTGCATGCGCATCCTTCGGCACGAAGCAGGTCACGCCATCGAGAATGCCTTCGCAATCCGCCGCCGTCCACGGCGTCAACAACTTTTCGGCAAATCCTCAGTTCCATATCCCGATCATTATTCTTTTAAACCGTACAGCAAAAGCTTTGTCGTGCATTTGGGGTCTTGGTACGCGCAAAGCCATCCCGATGAAGATTTCGCGGAGACGTTTGCCATTTGGCTGACGCCGGAGTCGCAGTGGCAACAGCGGTATGCGGGCTGGCCTGCGCTTAAGAAGCTGACCTATGTCGATCAACTTATGGGAACTCTGGCCGGACAAGAGCCTCGCGTGGTCGTCACTGAAGAGGTCGATCCACTGCGCCGCCTGCGCAAGACCTTGCGTCAACATTACAAGAAAAAACGACGGCACTATGGCGTCGATCGGCCCACGGTCTATGACCGGGATCTTCGGCGATTGTTTTCCGATGCGCCGGAGTTTGCCGACAACATGACCGCCATGCGATTTCTGACCCGTATCCGTAAGCCGGTTCGTCGCCTTGTCGCCAGTTGGACCGGCATCTATCAATATACCGTCGACCAAGTGTTTGAAGATCTGATCGCGCGCTGCCAGCAGTTGAATCTCCGGCTCGCTGTGCCGGAAGAACAGGCCAAAACAGAATTCACGGTCCTGCTGACGGTCCAGGCCATGAACCATCTTTTGACCGGAGGCAATCGAATCGCACTATGAAAGTGCTGCGCGTCCTGGTCCTTGTCCATAAACATCTCGTCCCGCCTGAGAATGCCTCCGCGTCCGAGGCCGAACAGGCCGAGTGGAAGACGGAATATGACGTCGTGACGGCGCTTCACAAGCTTGGCCACGAAGTGAAACCGTTAGGCCTGCAAGATGATCTGTCGGTCGCTCGAAATGCCATCAAAGATTGGGAGCCCGACATCATTTTTAATCTGCTCGAAGCCTTCGACAATATCGTCATGTTCGACCACAATATCGTGAGCTTTTTAGAAATGCTCCGCATGCCTTACACGGGCAGCAATGCCAGAGGCTTAATGCTGGCTCGCGACAAATCTCTGTCGAAAAAGCTAATGGCCTATCACCGAATTCCGATGCCGGAATTCTCCGTCATTCGAAGGGGCCAGAAAGTTCGCGTCTCAAAGCGTCTGCCGTTTCCTCTGATCGTCAAATCATTGACCGAAGAAGCGTCCCTCGGCATTTCGCAAGCCTCTGTCGTCGATTCTGAAGAGAAGCTGAACGAGCGGGTCACGTTCATCCATGAGCACATCGGCACCGATGCCCTCGTGGAACAATTCATCGACGGCCGTGAGCTCTACGTCGGCGTGATGGGAAACACTCGCCTGCGCGTCTTTCCAATCTGGGAAATGCAATTCACCAAAATGCCCAACGGCGTGCACCATATCGCCACGGAGCGGGTGAAGTGGAGCGTGAAGTACCAAGACAAACACGGCATCCAAACGAACGAGTTGAAAGATTTACCGGAAGATCAATGTCAACAGATCCAACATCTTTGCCGACGTGTTTATCGAGCCCTTGAATTAAGCGGCTACGCGCGCATCGATTTGCGGATGGATAAGGACGGCAAAGCCTACGTGCTCGAAGCGAACCCTAACCCTCAGATTGCCCGCGGAGAAGATTTCGCCGAATCAGCGAAGCGCGCAGGCCTGAGTTATGAAGCGCTACTCCAACGCATTGTCATGCTGGGATTGCAATGGAGACCGGAGCGGGTGTGAGATGAATCGACATAGACCTTGTTCAACGAGGATTGAATTGAAACATGGAGGGCCAAGCTATTTCAAACACCGTTACCCTAGTGCGAGAAAGGCTGCTTCTTCATCACGAGTGAACGCCTCGACCTCCAGCACATGGTCGCGTAGGAGTACCTCAATCTGATTCGTCCGGCAATTGCCAAGACGGATCCAAATCACCTTCGGCGGCGCTCCGAGTACAAAACTTCTTTGATGGAAATCGGCATCCTTTGAGGCGAGGACAAAGCCATGCACTGCGGCATAGTTCCATACCGACTCATCGTCTGCAGTGTGTAGGTGAACGTCTCGAACATGAATTGAATCGGGATAGAGGCTTGAGAGCGACCGAACCAATCTGGGAGAAAGATTGTGGTCGAAAAGAAGTTTCATGCAGGCGGGATAGATACGAGCTTGCGTTCACGATCTGCGGCAAAAGCCAGAGAGGCCCGGATATCTTCACGGGTAAGGTCAGGAAAGTCGGCAAGTATGTCATCTTCAGACATGCCGGAAGCTAAGTATTCCAAGATATCGTAGACAGTGATGCGCATGCCCCGAATACAGGGTTTCCCGCCGCGTTTGTCGGGTTCAATGGTGATGTACTCATGGTAATTCATGCTATTCACACACTACGGAAAGAGGCCATGCTTGTCAACCGATTCAGAGACTATCCAAGGTGACGGGTCTGGATCTTCGGCGACTTCCAATTCAAAGTGTCTTTGATGACCGATTACTAAGCTAAAAAGCTGGACAAGCTTTCGATAGAGCAATACCGGTCAGACCGTTGCGGCGGAAGCTGGGAACTGGATTTCGCGCTATGGAAGATGTGGCCGATGCCGTACGCGTGCGCGGCGTTCAGGCAGGATTCGTCGTCGTCGAGATAGAGCGTGCGCTTGGGTTCGAACCCGATGAGCCGTTGGCAGATGGGCCAATATTCCACTCGCATCTTCAAATAGCCGACCTCGAAGGCATCCACGATTCGGTGGACCTGCTTGTCTAACCCGGTCTTCTCCACTTTGATAGCGACTCCAGCCGTATGAGCGTTCGTCACCAGAGATACGCGCTTGTCATTGGCGTTAAGATGACGCAGGAACTCCTCCGCATGGGGCAAGAATCCAATCATATAATCAAATTCCTTGGTCATGGCGATGACATCGATGCCGAGAGTCTTCGTCCAATAATGGAGATTGGTCCAGTCGAGTTCGCCCTCTACCGTTCGATAGAGCGCGAAGAGTTTCTCGCGCGCTTCCACCGACTCCAGCCCATGCTTTGCGGCATAGCGCCGCGGGAGCTCTTCTTCAAAAAAGTAATTGTCGAAGTGGCGGTCCAAGAGCGTGCCGTCCATGTCCAACAGCACGTCGTCTACCTGAGTCCAGTCAAATCCGTTGATCAGTCCCACCGTACCTCCGCTGATTCCAACAACTCGGTCTGTCTCTGAATAATTCGGAGAAGTTATTATAGCCGAGACTATGCTAGAGTGCCGCTCGTTCTTACTCTTGCCTAGGAGTCTGTCCGAGTAATGCCATTCTACTGCGGCAAACGATGTGCAGCCATCTGCGTCGTTCTCGGCCCGAAAAAATCCTCAACGTATTCCAGCGAATACGCCTCCGGTTTTTTCGAGCCTGCGGCCTCGCATCTGCCCGCCCCTCCTTCGCCTCGCAACGAAAGATTACTCAGACAAACTCCTAATTTGTTCTCTGCAAATTTCCTATGATAGGTTCGACCGTGAGCATGCTATGACTCAGGATCTCTTTACCGTCACACCGCCGCTGGTCGCCATTGTCGGCCGTCCCAATGTCGGCAAGTCCACGCTATTTAACCGCATGCTGGGCAAGCGAAGCGCGATCGTGGATGATGTGCCCGGCGTGACGCGGGACCGCAATTATGCCGATGCGAGCTATCGTGGTCGGCCGTTCCGCCTGGTCGATACCGGAGGGTTGGACCCGACCTCGACCGACAGCATGCTGTCGCTCATTCGCCAACAATCGCAAATTGCCATTGCTGAAGCCGATGTTCTTATTTTCGTCATGGACGGGCGCGCGGGGCTGACGCCGCCTGATGAAGAAATCGCTACACTGTTGCGCCCCGTAAAGAAGCCGGTCTTCTACGCCATTAACAAAGTCGACACGCCTACGTCCGAGGGGTTGATGACCGACTTTTATCGGCTCGGCAAGGACACCTTATTCCCGACGTCCGCGGAACATGGGATAGGCGTGGACGATCTTCTGGAGGCGGTCTATCCGTTGTTGCCGCAGCAGGACACAGAGGCCGGGCCGACGGCCGTGACGCGGGTAGCGGTCGTCGGAAGGCCGAATGTCGGCAAATCGACGTTGATCAATACGCTGCTGGACGAAGAGC
>Ga0308175_100003786_pt1 | contig 10535 bp, 10 predicted proteins | sample PhyCR1_3_FD_203893 | JGI IMG/M metagenome (GOLD analysis project Ga0308175, IMG submission 203893) | Soil microbial communities from UC Gill Tract Community Farm, Albany, California, United States - DLSLS.C.R1 | ecosystem: Environmental > Terrestrial > Soil > Agricultural land | place: USA...
GGGTTCGGGCAGCGCGAGGACTGTTTGAGCACGGTGAGGCCCATCGGCGAGCCAGCCCGCGGGGCCTCGCGCTCTCCCCACCGCCGCATCGAGCAACCCATCATCTTCTCTGCGGCGAGGTACTAGCTGCGCATGACGAGGAAGATCGCGTGGGCGGTGGCCACCGGCGCGCCGCGGTCGGCCTGCCAGGCTTCCATGCGCACGTTGGTGATCCGGCGGCCCTGCCGCGTCACGATGCCGCGAGCGTGGGTGTCGACCGGCGCCCCGGAGCGCAGGTAGTCGACGGTCAGCGTGATGGTCTTCGGCAGCACGGCCGTCTCGGCGCGCCACAGGAGCTCGAAGATCGCCGCCGATTCGAGCAGCGCGCCGAGCGTGCCGCCGTGCAGCGCCGGCAGCGAGGCGTTGCCGATCAAGTGATCGCCGTAGCGCATGGTCGTGATCAGCTCGTCGCCCTGCATCGCGGCGGTGAGGCCGAGGAAGGTCGCGTAGGGCACCAGGTCGATCAAGCCCTGGTAGTCGTGCGACGCCTTCGCCGCGGTCAACCGGTCGATCAGCGTCACGACTTCCTCAGCTTGGTCGACAGCATGAACGTGCCCACCGAGTGCGCGATCACGTTCGCTTCGGTGTCTTGATAGGCGACGGCGCGGGTGAACGCCACGTTGCGCGTCATGTTGTAGCAGCTCGCCTTGCCGATCACCGACTTGCCCGGCTCGGCGGGCTTGAGATAGTCGATCCGCAGATCGAGCGTGGCGATCGGGACGAGCTCGGTGAGCGCGGCGAACACGGCCGCTCCCGAGCAGCCGTCGAGCAGCGCCGTGATCGCGCCGCCGTGCAGGGTCCCGGTGTCCGGGTTGCCGACGAGCTTTGGGTCGTAGGGCAGCTCGATCACGACCCCGGTGGCGGTCATCTCGAGGACCCGCATCCCGAGCGCCTGGTTGTGCGGCACGCCCTGCGAGAAGGCGTACGCCATCCGCATCTTCAGCTGGTCGCGCTCGTCGGGTACGTCGCGCTCGTCACGCTCGTCTGGCATCACCGCAACCGTAGCAGGAATGCCCCCCTCGACGCGGCAGGACGCATCGCCCGCGGCTCATGGTATCTGTCTCGGTATGGTCCAGGAAGCGAGTGGGGAGGCGCGCGTTCGGGCGCAACGTGCTCCGGTCCCGACGTGGTACTTCGCGCTCGTCGTCGTGCGCCGCGGCCATCGCTTCCTCCTGACCCAGGAGCGCAAGTACGGCGCGACCTGGTCGATCCCCGGTGGCCGGGTGGAGCCCGGCGAATCGCTGGCAGCCGCCGGGGTTCGCGAGGTGCTCGAGGAGACCGGCGTCCGGGTCCAGCTCGATGGCATCCTGCGCGTCGAGCACACGCCCGGCGCGAACAGCGCCCGGGTCCGCGTGATCTTCATCGGCTCGCCCATCGATGACGCCGCGCCCAGGACGGTCCCCGATGACGAATCGCTGGGAGCGGCCTACCTGACGCTCGACGAGATCCGCGCCCGACCGCTGCGCGGCGCCGAGCTGCGCGTGCTGCTCGAGACCGTCGCGAACGGCTGCCAGGTGTTTCCGCTCGACCTGCTCGGCGGTGAGATGTCGGTGTGACAGCGAGGCCCACCGACCACGCCGGCGAAGCCGACCCGGCCGACGACAACGACCGCGCGGCCCCCGACGCACCCGGCGGCTCCCACGCCGGCGAGCTGAGCCGGCTGGGCTGGGATGACACGTGGGAGGTCGCGCGCGCCGCCGCCGACCCCGACGCGCGCTGGCAGCCCGTGCGGATCGCGGCCGAGCACCGCGGGGCGTATCACGCGCTCGGCCCCGCCGGGGTCGCGTGGGTCGAGATCACCGGACGCGCGTTCCACGCCGCCGATGACAAGCGCGCCCTGCCCGCGGTCGGTGACTGGGTGCTCGTCGAGCACTGGCGCCAGGCGATCGCCGGGGCCGGCGCCGCGGTCGTGCGCGCGCGGCTGCCGCGGCGCAGCTTCCTGGTCCGCCGCGCCGCCGGGGAAGCGACCGCGCCGCAGCCGCTCGCCGCGAACGTCGACACCGGGATCGTGATGACCTCGGCCAACGCCGATCTCTCGATCGCCCGGATCGATCGCTACGTCGGCCTCCTGCGCGACGGCGGGATCGCGCCGGTGCTCGCGCTCTCGAAGATCGATCTCGTCGCCGATCCGGCGCCGCTGGTCGCCCAGCTGTCCGCGATCACCGAGCGCGTGTTCCCGATCTCGGTGATCACCGGCCAGGGCCTTCCGGCGATCCGCGCGCTCGGCGCGCCGGGCACGACGTGCGTGCTGCTCGGCAGCTCCGGCGTGGGCAAGACGTCGCTGCTCAACACGATCGCCGGCACCGAGCAGCCCACGCGCGCGATCCGCGGCGACGAGCGCGGCCGCCACACGACGACCCGGCGCGAGCTGTTCGCCACCCGGTCCGGCGGGCTGTGGATCGACACGCCCGGCATGCGCGAGCTCGGCCAGTGGATCGACGACGACGACGAGGCCGAGCTCGTGTTCGACGACCTCGCCGAGCTCGCCCAGCGCTGCAAGTTCCGCGACTGCGGCCATCGCGACGAGCCCGGCTGCGCGGTGCGCGGCCAGGTGCCGGCCGGCCGCTTGGCGAGCTTCCACAAGCTCTCGGGCGAGCGCCGCACCGGCGCAACCCGGCAGAGCCAGGCCGGAAGGCTCGCCGAGACGCGCAAGGCCAAGCTCAAGAAGCCGGCGCCACCCTCCGACGAGTGACCTCCCTCGAAGATCGTGCGCGGAGAACACCTGACAGGGTACCGCCCCGGTGTGGTCGGAGGTACGAGGCCAGGTGATTCGCTGAACGCAGAGACCGCTCGGTGCTCGAGCGGCACGAGGTGGCTCGCCCGTCGGCATCCGTCGAGTCGCCCGTCTTGCCCGGCGCGCCCCCATATCGAGTGATGTGCAGGCCCGCACAAAAGCCACGTATGTCATGACCCCGTCCGAGACGTGACATCCCTGCACGCTTCTCCTAAGATGCCGGAAAGCTGAGGAGTGCGCGCATGCCGACCAACGTCGCGACCATGATGGAGCTGCCAGGCGCCGGGGACGATGTCGCCGCAGCGCGCTCGGCCCCAGAGGACATGCCGTCCGCGACCAGCAAGTCGCAACACATCGGCCTTTTGAAGAACCTCGGACTCGCCTAGGCAACCCATATGACCACGAACGTGGAATCGCCTTCTTCGGCGGACGCCGCACGCGCTCGTCTCAAGAAGCTACGCTGGGTCCAGCTGATCATCGGCATCGTCTGCATGGTGATGATCGCAAACCTGCAATACGGCTGGACGCTGTTCGTCACCCCGATCGGCGAGGCGCACCACTGGACCCGAACGGCCGTCCAGGGGACGTTCTCCGCCTTCTTGATCACCGAGACCTGGCTCGTCCCGGTCGAAGGTTACCTGGTCGACCGGTTCGGTCCGCGGATCGTCATCATCGGCGGCGGCGTGCTCGTCGGCCTGGGCTGGACCCTGAATTCGATGGCCGGCTCGCTGCCGTTCTTGTATGTCGGCCAGGCGATCGGCGGCATCGGCGCCGGCGCCGTCTACGGCACGTGCGTCGGCAACGCGCTCAAGTGGTTCCCCGAGCGGCGTGGCCTGGCCGCGGGCCTCACCGCGGCGGGGTTCGGCGCAGGCTCGGCACTTACCGTGGTCCCGATCGCATCGATGATCAAGTCGAGCGGCTACCAAGCGACCTTTCTCTCCTTCGGGCTCGGGCAGGGGCTGGTCGTGATCGTGCTCGGCTTGCTGCTCTCACAGCCAGACGCGAACACCGTCGCCGCGCTGCCCAAGCCGCCGGCCGCCAGCGCAGCACGACCGCAGCTTGGATGGAAACAGATGCTCCAGACCAAGGTCTTCTGGGTCATGTATCTCATGTTCTTCCTGATGGCCGGGGGCGGGTTACTCTTCACGGCGAACCTGACGCAGGTCGCCGAGGACTTCAAGATCGCCGACGTGCCGGTGAGCCTCATCGGGATCACCTACCCGGCCGCGGTGTTCGCGCTGTCGATCGATCGGATCCTAAATGGCATCACGCGACCGTTCTTTGGCTGGGTCTCCGACCGGATCGGTCGGGAGAACACGATGTTCATCGCGTTCTTTGCAGAGGCGATCGGCATCGTCTTGCTCAGCCAGTTCGGGGGCGATCCGGTGCGCTTCGTCCTGCTGAGCGGCCTGGTGTTCTTCGCCTGGGGCGAGATCTACAGCCTGTTCCCGTCGACGTGCACCGACACCTACGGCTGGAAGTACGCCGCCGGCAACGCCGGGGCCCTGTACACCGCTAAGGGAACCGCGGGCGTCCTCGTCCCGATCCTCACCGGAATGGCGGGTGCGATGACCTGGCACGCCGTGTTCTGGACGATCGCCATCATGAACTTCACGGCAGCGGTCCTGGCGATCGTGGTGTTGAAGCCGATGCGGAGGCGCCTGATGGAGCAGCCGGCGCAGGTGCCGCAGCCAGCGGAGATCCCGACCTGAAGATCGCGATCGCCGGTGCCGACGCCATCGGAGCCGCGGGTGCGGTCCGGCTCAGCTCGCCGCCCGGAGGCTCAGGAACCCGCCGCGCGGTTGCGGACGAGGCGTTCGTCGACGAGCCTGACGATCTCATCCAGCGTGTCGAGCGTCAGGCCCCGCTGGCCGGCGACCCGCCGGACGAGGCAATCGACCCGCTCGATATGCGCGGCACCGCCGAACAGCGCCCGCGCGGCCGAGGACGGCTTGCCGAGCCCCTCGGCGGCCTTCGCGTACTTCTCGAACGGGACCAGATCGGCGTCGTCGGCGCCGAGGCCGGTGCACAGCTTGCCGACCCAGTCGTAGATCTTGCGGGACTTGTCGAGGTCCCCGTGCACGGCCTCCTGGATGGGGATCATGCGGTCGGCGAGGATGCAGCGATAGTTGCCCGTGATCAGCATCGGCCACTTGGCGAGGGGCACGAAGATCGAATCGTGCACCTTGAGCTTCACCGGGATCTCGATCGGACCGTCGCCCGGATCGAACCTCGCCTCGTCGATGGCCGCCTCGAGCTTGCGGAGGATCTCCGTCGGGGCGTCGCCGGAGAACCGCGCCGCCTTGAAGTTCGTCGGCAGGCCCACCTGCAGCACGTTCTTCGGCTGATCGGGCGGACGAAACGCCTGCGGATCGGGGCTCGCGAGCGTCACCAGCTCCGGATCGAAGCCTTCCCACACACCGGGGTCCGCGTAGCAAGCCTCCACCGCGGCGGTCTCGAGGCCGGGGATGCGCCGCAGGTAGGGCAACGGCGGCATGTTCATGATCGCCAGGCAGGGCACGCGCGCCTTGGCGATGCGGCCCATCAACTCGCGGACCCCGGGCGATCCGTACTGGGCCTCTTGCATGCCGAGCACCACCAGATCGAAGGCCGCGGGATCGATCTCGTCGGGCGCGCTGGCCGACAGGGTCCCCGGCAGCTTGGTCGAGGGCACATCGAGTAACGCCTGCCGGCCCTTGACCCCGAACTTCACCACCGTCCCGTCGCGGCGGATCAGCTCGGCGGTGGATCGGGTACAGACCAGCGAGACGGCTTGCCCGGCCATGAGCAGCTTGGTGCCGAACAGCGATCCGTAGGACGCCCCGAGGATCAATACGCGGTAGGTCATGGCTTAGATCGCACCCTGCTTGCGCGCGGCCGCGACGTCCGCCTCGCTGAAGCCCAGCACGTTGCGCAAGACGTCCTCGGTGTGCTCGCCGAGCAAGGGCGAGCGCCGGACCTCCGCGGGCGAATCGGACAGCTTGATCGGGTTACCCAAGGTGAGGTACTTGCCGCGCTCCGGGTGATCGACCTCGACGACGGTGCCGGTCTGCCGCAGCGACTGTTCATCCGCCAGCTCCTTCATCGAGAGCACCGGGCCGCACGGTACATTGAGCGGATTGAGGGTCGACATGACCTCCATCTTGGTCATCGTGAGCGTCCATTTCTCGATCTCGGCAAACACCTTGTCGAGCTTGGGGAGCCGCGCCTCGGGCGTGTTGTATTCGGGATCCTCCAGCCAGCTGGCGTGGCCGCTGACCTTGGCGAGCGCGGGGAACGCCGCCGCCTGGGCGATCACGTAGATGTACGCGTCGGGATCGGTCTCCCAGCCTTTGCACTTCACGATCCAGCCCGGGTGACCACCTCCCGAGGCATTCCCCGCGCGCGGTACGGCCTCCCCGAACTTGCCGTTCGGATACTGCGGATACTCCTTGAGCGGACCATGCGCGAGGCGCTGTTGATCGCGGAGCTTCACGCGACAAAGGTTCAGCACGGCGTCCTGCATCGCGCACTCCACGCGCTGACCGCGACCGGTCTTCTCGCGCTGATAGAGCGCGGCCAGGATGCCGGCGACGAGGTGGATGCCAGTTCCGGAATCGCCGATCTGGGCGCCCGTCACCATGGGAAACCCGTCGATCTCTCCGGTCGTCGAAGCCGCGCCGCCGGTGCACTGCGCGACGTTCTCGTAGACCTTGCAGTCCGCATAAGGCCCCGGGCCAAACCCCTTGACCGACGCATAGATCATCCGGGGGTTGAGCTCCTGGATCTTCTTCCACGGGAACCCCATGCGGTCGATCGCTCCCGGCCCGAAGTTCTCCACCATCACGTCGCACTCCTCGATCAGCCGCGTGAAGATGCGCTTGCCTGCCTCGGTCTTGGGGTTCAGGGTCAGGCTTCGCTTGCTGCCGTTCAGCATCGTGAAGTAGAGGCTGTCGACGCCTGGAATGTCGCGCAATTGGCCGCGCGTGGGGTCGCCCTCTCCCGGCTTCTCGACCTTGATGACGTCCGCTCCGAAGAAAGCCAGAATCTGCGTTGACGTGGGTCCTGACTGCACATGAGTCATGTCCAGGATACGCACGCCTTCCAGAGCCTTATCCATTGCTTTACCCTCTACTTCGAAATGTTATCGTTACTCGTGCCGGTCGCCGGGGCCGTGAGACCTCCTGACTCGACCGCGAAACTCTATCGCGATGCCCCGGCCGTCATGGCGCATCGACGAAACAAAACGGTGTTTTCGCGGAGCCGATCGATCTCGCGTCCTCCATGTGTCATCAAATATCCGACCTGGGTGCGCGTGCGTGGCCGCACCAGCGCCCCAAGATGCCCCACGCATCCGGCCTGCTGATCACGCGCGCGGCGTGCTCGTGGCGATCGTGGCACCGGCGCACTCGGAGATCAGCGCGCAGCGTGTGCTGGCTCCTTGGTCCTGGCGGGACGCACGGAGATCGCGCGACGTCGCCACGACCGCGGTGTGGCCGATGCGCCGCCGGGCCGCGCGCGCACGTTCGGCTATCATCGCTCGCCATGGCCAACGTCCTCGACGACCTCGTCAAGCTCCTCGCCCTCGAGAAGATCGAAGAGAACCTGTTTCGCGGACAGAGCCAGGATCTCGGCTGGGGGACGGTGTTCGGCGGCCAGGTGCTCGGGCAAGCGCTCTCGGCGGCGACGCAGACGGTCCCCGCCGAGCGCGACGCGCACTCGCTGCACGCCTACTTCCTTCGGCCGGGCGATGTGTCCAAGCCGATCGTCTACGACGTCGATCGGATCCGCGACGGCGGCTCGTTCACGACGCGCCGGGTCGTCGCGATCCAGTCGGGCCACGCGATCTTCAACATGGCCGTCTCGTTCCAGAAGTCCGAGCAAGGCTTCGAGCACCAGGACCCGATGCCCCCGACGCCGGCGCCCGAGTCCGTACCGACCGAGCGCGCCCGCATCCTGGGCGCGGGCGACGGGCTGCCAGAGGAGTTGCCCAAGGAGCTGCCCAAGGAGTTGATCGAGGAGTTGATCGAGCGGTTCGGCCGACCGCGCCCGTTCGAGGTCCGGCCCATCGAGGCGATCGATCATCCGCTCTCGCCGACGCCGAAGCCGGCGCACCGGCGCGTGTGGCTGCGCACGATCGCGCCGCTGCCGGACGATCCACCGATCCACCAGGCGCTCCTCGCGTACGCCTCGGACCACGGCTTCCTCGCGACGGCGCTGTTCCCGCACGGCATCACGATCTTCGGCAACACCATCCACGCCGCGAGCCTCGATCACGTGATGTGGTTTCACGCCCCGTTCCGCGCGGATCAGTGGCTGCTCCACGTGATGGACAGCCCGGCCGCGCGCGGCGGGCGGGGCCTCGTGCGCGGTCGGATCTTCACGCAAGACGGCCGGCTCGTCGCCTCGACGGCCCAGGAGGGCATGATCCGGCCAAGGCGCGAGCGCCGCTAGCAAGAAGCCCTCGCGGCGTGCCGACGGACGGCGCGAGAGATGCTATAGAGCGCCCGACGTGATCGCGTTCAGCTCGGTCAGCAAGCAGTACGGCGGCCAGATCCTGTTCGTCGATGCCTCGTTCCAGATCAACCCCGGCGAGAAGGTCGGGCTGGTCGGCCCCAACGGCGCCGGCAAGACCACCGTGTTCCGCCTGATCGCCGGTGAAGAGGCGCCCGACGACGGCGCGGTCGAACGGCCCCGCAAGCTGACGATCGGCTACTTCCGGCAGGACGTCGGCGAGCTGCGCGGCCGGTCGATCCTGGCCGAGACCTGCGCCGGCGCCGGCGAGGTCGCCACGCTCGGCGAGGAGCTCGCGGCGCTGGGCGCCCGGCTCGAGGCCGCCGGCGATGATCTCGACGAGGTCGTCGCGCGGTTCGGCGAGGTCCAGGCGCGCTACCAGGACCTCGGCGGCTACGAGCTCGAGGCCCGCGCTCAGACGATCCTGCACGGCCTGGGCTTCCACGACGAGCAGATGCCGAGCGACGTCGGCACGCTGTCGGGCGGCTGGAAGATGCGCGTCGCGCTCGCGCAGATCCTGCTCGCCCGGCCCGATCTGCTCCTGCTCGACGAGCCCACGAACTACCTCGACCTCGAGTCGATCTTGTGGCTCGAGGGCTTTTTGCGCGACTACGCCGGCACCGTCGTGATGACCTGCCACGACCGCGAGATCATGAACCGGGTCGCCGGCAAGATCGTCGAGATCGACGGCGGCGAGCTCCGATCGTACTCCGGCAACTACGAGTTCTACGAGGCGATGCGCGCGATCGAGGCCCAGCGCCGCGAGGCCGAGTACGCCCGCCAGCAAGCCCGGCTCGCCAAGGAGGGCCGGTTCATCGAGCGGTTCAAGACCCACGTCGCCAAGGCCGCGCAGGTCCAGAGCCGGATGAAGAAGCTCGACAAGATCGAGAAGATCGCCGAGCCGCGCCGCATCGTCGAGAAGCACTTCGAGTTCCGCCCGCCGGCGCGCTCGGGCGACGACGTCATCAAGCTCGCCAGGATCAAGAAGGCGTACGGCGCGCGCGTCGTCCACGCCGGGCTCACCCTCACGGTGCGGCGCAAGGAGCGCTGGGCGGTGATGGGCGAGAACGGCGCCGGCAAGTCGACCCTGCTCAAGATGATCGCCGGGGCGCTCGCGCCCGACGCCGGCGAGGCGGCGATCGGCGCCTCGGTCACGATGGGCTACTACGCCCAGCACGTCATGGATCTCCTGTCGGGCGACCGCTCGATCCTCGAGGAGCTACAGGACCACGCGCCGCTCGCCAACCAGGGCACGCTGCGCGGCCTCGCCGGCGCGTTCGGGTTTCACGACGACGACGTGCAGAAGCCGGTGCGCGTGCTGTCGGGCGGCGAAAAAGCGCGGCTCGCGCTCGCCAAGCTGCTCTACGACGCCCCCAACCTCCTGGTGCTCGACGAGCCCACCAACCACCTCGACATCGCCACCAAGCGCGCCCTGGTCGCCGCGCTCGCCGACTACGAGGGGACGCTGGTGTTCGTCTCGCACGACCGCCAGTTCCTGCGCGCGCTCGCCAACCGCGTGCTCGAGCTGTCGGCCGCCGGCCCGCGGATCTACGGCGGCAGCTACGACGAGTACGTCACGTCGACCGGCCGCGAGGCCCCCGGCATGCGCGCCCAGGCGTAGCCATCACTCGACACCCCCACCCCCGTCCCCGTGATCTACGCGCCTGGAAGCTTTGCGTTCGCAACCCCATGATCACGACGCGCCGGTCGAGCGCCACGTACGCAAGATGGTCCAAGACATCACACGACCTCTCGTGTTGCCGAGTCGTATATCCAATGTAATTCATGAATGTTGTTATTTTACAGATTATTCACCATTCTGCTACACTTGCAATTGTCACTCTTGTAAGCCATACACCTACATATATTCGTGATGTCATACCGGCTCAGTCGCCGAGGACACCCAAGAATTTGTGATGCACATGGCGTAACAACTTGCGCTTGCAAACATTGCAGTGATAGACATCATCAGGATTCCTTCTGTTTGTGAGCTAGAATGAGGCGATCCTTAATGGAGTCTTAAACTCCTACATGGTGCGCAAGGAGACCCACCGCTCTAGCTGTAGTCGAGCTCGGCCCTTGCCCAGAGATTCCCAGCGCCAGCACGACGGGCGGCTGTTTCGCTCGTTGCAAGCGCAGTCGTATCAGTTTTCAGTGACCTGACAGCACTGTTTCTCAGTACACGCACAGTGCGCTTGCCCGCTCATCAATCAGAGCCACGCTGTCACGGTAATCTGTGATTTCCTATTCAGACGAATGCGAGTAACCG
>Ga0308175_100003787_pt1 | contig 10533 bp, 11 predicted proteins | sample PhyCR1_3_FD_203893 | JGI IMG/M metagenome (GOLD analysis project Ga0308175, IMG submission 203893) | Soil microbial communities from UC Gill Tract Community Farm, Albany, California, United States - DLSLS.C.R1 | ecosystem: Environmental > Terrestrial > Soil > Agricultural land | place: USA...
GCCCACGGGATATCACGGTGCCGTCACTGCAGGCGTGGGTCCCGGCAGCACGGTGTACGTGGCGGGCGCCGGCCCGGTGGGCTTGGCCGCCGCAGCTTCGGCGCGCCTCCTCGGCGCCGCCGCGATCATCGTCGGCGACGTCAATCCGGCGCGCCTCGAGCACGCCCGTGCGGTCGGCTTCGAGACCGCCGACCTGTCGACCGACACGCCTCTGGGCGACCAGATCGCCACCATCCTGGGCGTTCCCGAAGTGGACAGTGCCATCGACGCCGTGGGCTTCGAGGCGCGCGGCCACGGCCACGAGGGCGCGCAGCACGAAGCGCCGGCCACCGTGCTGAACTCGCTCATGGAAGTGACCCGCGCAGCCGGCAAGATCGGCATCCCGGGCCTGTACGTGACGGACGATCCGGGTGGCGTCGACAAGGCCGCCAGATCCGGCTCCCTCAGCATCCGGCTGGGACTCGGCTGGGCCAAGTCACACAGCTTCATGACCGGCCAAACCCCGGTGATGCAATACAACAGGGCCTTGATGCAAGCGATCCTGTGGAATCGCATCGACATTGCGAATGTGGTGGGCGTCAAGGTCATCTCCCTGGACGAGGCGCCTGCGGGCTATGCACAATTCGATGCAGGCGCGCCCACCAAGTTCGTCATCGATCCACACGGCCAGCTCAGCAAGTCGGCGGGTCGGGTTTCGAAGCGGCTACAGTAGAAGCGCCAGCAACTCCAGCCCTTGATCGATGCCTCGTCCCAGGACCACTTCCGCACGCAAGACCGCCTCCGAGTCATCAGCGGCGGGCGACGTCGTCGATCTGGACAACTACGCCCCCGCCTACCTCTCCTGGATCGCCAACAAGCTGTCTAGCGGGGCCTCACAGGCCTACCTAGCCGCCTTCGACGTCGGCATCGAGAGCTGGCGCGTCCTGGTGCTGCTGGCCATCGAAGGTTCCATCTCGGCGCAGAAAGCCTGCGGCGTGATCGGCATGGACAAGGCTTCGATGAGTCGCTGCTTCAAGAGCCTGCAGGAACGCGGCTTCATCAAGCTTTCGCTCGACCCCCAGGACGGGCGCGCGCGGATCGCCACGCTGACGCCTTCAGGCCGCGCCATCCATGACCAGATCCGCGACATTGCCATGGAGCGCGAACGCGCCTTCATGTCGGTCCTGACGGCCGCCGAGCGCAAGGTGTTTCTCGATCTGCTGCGCCGGCTGCACGAGAATCTGCCGGCCGTCGAGGCCGCAACGCGCGACCACCTCAGCCGTCACCACCCCCATGCCTTGCAGCGGCGGGGCACCAAGGGCGCGGCGTCACCGGGCCGATAGGTCGAACAGCCGCCGGGCGTTGCCGCCGAGGACGGCCTCTCGCTCATGCGCCTTCCAGGTCGGCGATACCAGTTCCTGCGGGCGGTAGTGGCCCATGTCGAACGGGTAGTCGGTGCCAAGCAGCACCTGGGAAACGCCGACGATCTCGATCAGGTGGCGCAGCGCCAGCGAATCATGCACGACGGTGTCGAAGTAGATCTCCCGCAGATACTCCGACGGCTTGCGCGCCATCAGGCGCGCCTCAGGCCGGACCGCATTCGCATGCTCCGAACGTCCGAGATAAGTCGGAAGGTAGCCGCCACCGTGGGCCGCCAGCAGACGGACACCCCGGTGCCGGTCCAGCAAGCCGCTGAAGATCAGACGCGAGAGCGCGATCGTGGTTTCCAGCGGCTGGCCGATCGTGTTGTTCAGGTAGTGCGTCGCGAGCCGTGCGCCCACGGTTGTGCCGAAGGGATGAATGAAGACGACGGCCTTGAGGCGGTCCGCCATCGCCCAGAATTCTTCGAGGGAGGGGTCGTCGAGTTCCCTGCCCTCCACGGAGGTCGAAATCTCCACGCCTTGAAGGCCCAGCGTGCGAACGGCATGTTCGAGTTGTTCCGCGGCCAGCCCGGGGTGCTGCAGTGCGACGGTGCCCAGGCCCCGCAGCCGTGCGGGATAGGCCGTGCACAAGGCCGCGATGTTCTGGTTCTGCACATGAACCACCTCGCGCGCCAGGTCCGGCTCGGCCCAGTAGTAGTACTGGTTCGGCGATGGGCTGATGACCTGCACGTCGACGCCCATCGCGTCCATGTCGGCGAGGCGTTGCTCCACCCGCGTGAGCTTCGGAAAGGCCTGGGGCAGCATGGTCTTGAGGTTGTGCGCGACCGACGCCTCGCCCATCGCCTCCCGCATGGCGGCGGGCTCCGCGAGCTTCATCGGATGCGAAGCCACCAACGCCTCGGCCGCCATCGTCATCACATGGCAGTGGACGTCGACCGCGAAGAGCCGTGAGGGGCGTGCCCCGCCGGCCGAGCCTTCGTGGCTCGCCGGGCAGCAGGGCGTGGCGCCGCGGCCGCAGAAATGCAGCCAGTTCATCGGGCTGCTCCGAGCCGCTCGTCGAAGATCGCGACCGCGCGCGTCCAGCCCGCGGAAGCGGCGCGGATCTTGTGCGGAAAGCACGAGATGTAGAAGCCGTCGGCGGGCAGCGCTTCGAGGTTGTGCAGCTTCTCCAGATGGCAGTAGCCGATGTCGCGCCCTGCCTTGTGGCCTTCCCAGAGCAGGCTCTTGTCGCCGGTCGCGGCGAACTTCTTCGCCGTGTAGCTGAACGGCGCGTCCCAGCTCCAGGCGTCGGTGCCGGTCAGGCGCACGCCCCGCTCCAGCAGGTACATCGTGGCCTCGTACCCCATGCCGCAGCCGGCATTCACGTAGTCGTTGTGCCCATAGCGCGAACCCGCCCGCGTGTTCACGACCACGATGTCGAGCGGCGCGAGCGCATGACCGATGCGCGCGAGTTCGGCATCCACCTCGGCGGCGCTCACCACATGTCCGTCCGGCAGGTGCCGGAAGTCGAGCTTGACCCCGGGCTTGAAGCACCAGTCGAGCGGCACCTGGTCGATGGTGATCGAGGGCCGCGAACCGCCGAGCTTGGCGTCCATGGTCGAGTGGAAATGCCAGGGCGCATCGAGGTGCGTGCCGCTGTGGGTCGTGAGCCTCACCCATTCGGCCGCGGCGGCCTCGCCGTCGGGAAAGTCGCCGGCCTGCGTGCCGGGCAGGAGGTGGGTGAACTCGGCCACCGTGTCCTTGTGCGTCTGGTACTCGATGCGCGGCGCCAGCGGCGGCGGATCGGACAGGACGTCGTTTTCGAGAAAGATGGAGAGGTCGACGAAGGTGGTGGTCATGGCAATGTCCAGCAGGAAGTGGGGCGGGCTCAAGGCTGCTGCCAGCGCAGCAGGCGGCGCTCGATGAGCGAAAGGATGGCGTTGCTGCCGACGCCGATCAGCGCGAGCAGCACCACGCCGGCGAACAGGTCGGCCGAACGGAAGCTGCGCGCCGCCTGCATGACGGCCGTGCCGAGGCCCTCCTGCGAGGCCAGCATCTCGCCGACGATGGACAGGATCAGCGCCACAGTGAGCGACAGCCGAAGGCCGCCCAGCACATCGGGCAGCGCGTTCGGCAGCCCGACCTTCCAGATGAAGGCCGCACGGGGCATGCGCAGCACCTGACCGACCTCGACCAGCCGGGGCTCGACCGATGCGAAACCGTGCACGGTGGCCAGCAACACGGGCCACACGGCCCCGAAGGCGATCACGCCAGCACCATGCCCGGCGAGAGGCCCATGAAGGCGATGGCCAGCGGCATCACGGCCGAGGCCGGCAACGGCCGGATGAACTCCAGCGTGGGCTGCAGCCAGGCGCGCAGCAGCGGCGAGGTGCCGATCAGGGCGCCGATGGCGATGCCCACGAGCGAGGCCAGCGCCCAGCCGTAGGCCATGCGCTCCACCGTCAGCGCCAAAAGGCGGCCGAGCTCGCCTTGCGCGAAGCCCTCGCGAAGCGCCTGCACCGTGGCGGCGGGCCCGGGCAGGAACACCGGCGACACCCATTCGAGGCGCGTCACCACCGCCCACAGCGCCACGAAGGCGATCACGACCCCGACCCCCGCCGCGGCCTCGGTCGGGCGAGTGCGCTCGCTCATGGTGCACCCCCGCCGACCTGCATGGCGCCGAAGCAGCGCCGCTCGACGGCCAGCAGGCCCGCGTTGGCGCCCCATCCGATGCAACCCACCCACAGCAGCACGGCCAGCATCGTGTCGGGCGCGAGGCTTTGTTGCGCCGAGAGCAGCGCGTAGCCCAGGCCCTGCGGGTTGCTGGCGATCTCGGTCGTCACGGCCACCACCAGGGCGATGCCCACGCACAGGCGCAGCGCGACGAAGAGGCGCGGCAATGCCGCCGGCAGCACGATCTTGCGCACGTGCGCCGTGAGCGACAGGCCCAGCACGGCGCTCACCTCCGTGAGCCGCGCCGGCACCGTGCGCACCGCGGCATGCGCGAGCAGCAGCATCGGAAAGAACACCGCGAAGCCGATCACGGCGATCTCCAGTCGATAGCCGAAGCCGAAGACCAGCATCGCCACCGGAATCAGCGCCACCGAAGGCAGGGGACGCAGCAGTTCGATGAGCAAGCCCGCGCTCGCCGCGGCCGGCCTCGACAGCCCCAGCAGCACCCCGGCCAGCAGCCCGCCGCCCGCACCGAGCAGCAGGCCGCCGAGCGAGGCGAGCAGGGTCTGCGCCGTGGCGCGCGCGAGGCTGCCGTCGCCCAGGGCCACGACCAGTGCGCGCAGCACCGCGCTCGGCGGCGCGACCGCATCGCTCTGCATCGGGTGGGCGCGCCAGGCCAGCTCGCAGGCGAGCAGCGCCAGCAAAGGCACGACGCAGCCGCGCCAGCGCGCCAGCGCGGGCCGAGCGGCAAGCGCGCCGGCCATTAGTGCGTCTCCAGCAGGTAGTCGTAGGCCTGCCGCCGCAGCCGCAGGAACTCGGGCGCCTCGCGCGTGGCGAGCTGCTGGCGCGGGCGCGGCAGGTGCACCGGGAAGGTCCGGGCCAGGCTGGACGCCTCGCCCGGATTGGCACGCAGCGCGATCACGGTGTCGCTCAGGTAGATGGCCTCGTCGAGGTCGTGCGTGATGAAGAGCACGGTGGTGCCGCTCTCGCGCACCAGGCGCAGCATCTCGTCCTGCAGGTCCTGCCGGGTCATGGCGTCCAGCGCGCCGAAGGGCTCGTCCATCAGCAGGATCGCGGGCTCCTGCGCCAGGCAACGCGCGATCTGCAGGCGCTGCTGCATGCCGCCGGAGAGCTGGCGCGGGAACTTGTCCGCATGCGGCGCCAGCCCGACCTTGGCCAGCAGCGCCGCGATGCGCGCCGGCCGCTGTGCGCTCGGCAGGCCCGCGGCTTCGAGCGCGAGGCTCACGTTGCCGGCCACGCTGCGCCAGGGCAGCAGCGCATTGGCGTAGTCCTGGAACACGATCGCCACATCGCGCGCCGGCCCGTCGATCGGGCGGCCGTCGCGATGCACCGCGCCGCGCGTGGGCCGCAGCAGGCCGGTCACCAGCCGCAGCAGCGTTGTCTTGCCGCAGCCCGAAGGGCCGACCACGCTCACGATCTCGCCGGGCCTGAGCGCGAAGCTCAGCCTGTGGATGATGCGCCGCACGCCGAAGTCGAGGCCGACCTCGTCGAAGGAAATCAGCGCCGCGGCGCTGCCCGTCACCGGCACGGCCCGAAGCTGTGCTGCGCCCGCGCTCATGGCAGGATGGCCGAGCCCAACATGGGCTGCTTCTTCAGCATGTCCTGGCTGCGCATGGTGTCGACCCAGTAGCGCAGGTGGTCGTCCTTGAGCGTGGCGACCCAGTTCGGCCACGGCGTGGCGCGCAGCACCGGCGCCGGCACCTTGAAGTACTTGCCGATGTCCTCGTAGCCCTTGTCCTTGTTGGCGTTGCCGAAGGTAATCGCTTCTTGGACAGCTTCCCTGAAGGCCTTCACGGCGACCGGATTCGCGATCGCCCAATCGCGGGTGGAGACGTAGAGCACCGACGAGAATCCGGTCGCCAGGTCGCTGGAGAAGGCCGGCACAGCGGTGCCGATCTGCCCTTGCACGATCCGGGTCACAAAAGGCTCGGCCGTGGCCACCACGTCCACACTGCCGCCCTTGAGCACATCGGGCATCTGCGGAATCGCCACTTCCACGAAAGTGACCTTCTTCGGATCCACGCCCTTGTCCATCAGCCATTTGCGCACGAGCAGGTGGATGGTGGCGTTGAATCCGGGCACGCCCACTTTCTTGCCGACCAGGTCGGCCACGCCGCTGACCGCCACCCCGTTGCGCGCCACCAGGCCTACGCCGCGCGAGCTGTTCTCGTAGACACCGCCACCGGCAATGGCCACCAGGTCCAGCCCGCTGTCGAGCGCCTGCAGGAGCACCGGTGGCGTGGTGCCTCCGACCTGCACCGACTTCGACATCACGGCAGCCGGCACATTGGGACTGACGGGAATGAGCTGCAAAGTCACATCGAGTCCTCGCCGCGCGAAGAAGCCTTCCTCCTTGGCGATGAAGACCGCCCCGAATTCGGGTGTCGCGGTGTAGCTCACCGTGATCGGCGTCGGCTTTGGTTGCGCCTGCGCGGCGAAGGCGAGCGCGAGAAGGCAAAGGCTGGACAGGCCCAGCAAGCGGCGGGGTGAAAGATTCATGAAGAGTCTCCGTGGTGTTCTTGGAAAGTGGTCAGCTGTCGAGCGTGATGCCTGCCCGGCGGATGACAGTCGCATAGCGCTCCACCTCGGCGGCATTGAAGCGCGCGAACTCGGTAGGCGACAGGGGCTGAGGGGCTCCCGTGCCAAGAGGCGCGAGCCGCTCCAGGACATCGGGCTGGCCCATGGCCCAACGGGTCTGCGCGTTCAGGGTCGCGACGATCGCCGCCGGCGTGCCGGCAGGGGCATACAGGCCGAACCAGCTCGTGAATTCGAAACCCGGGCAACCGGACTCGGCCACCGTCGGAATGCCCGGCATCGCCGGAGAACGCGCCAGCCCGGTCTGCGCGATCGCGCGCAGCTTGCCGCTCTCGACGAAGGGCTGCACTGCGAGCCAGCTGTTGAACATGAGCTGGATCTGCCCGCCCACGAGGTCGTTGACGATCGCCGCCGCCCCCTTGTAAGGCACGTGCAGGAGCTTGATGCCGGTGGTCTGCGCCAACATCTCTCCACCGAGATGCAGCGAGTTTCCGACCCCCGCCGAGCCGTAGCTCAGCGCCCCCGGGTTCGCCTTGGCATACGCGACGAGTTCTCGCAAATCGCGCGCCGGCACCTGCGGGTTCACCACGATCACGAAAGGCCCGGGCTGCACCACCTGCGCCACGGGCGCAAACGCACGCGCCGGATCGAACGGCAGTTTGGTGTAAAGCGTCGGATTGATGGCCTGCGCCGAGCTGTTGAGCAGCAGCGTGTAGCCGTCCGGCGCCGACTTCGCGACGTAGTCTGCAGCGATCGTGCCGTTGGCGCCCAGCTTGGCCTCGATGACGAACGGTTGCTCGAGCCGCTCTGACAGCTTGTTCGCCAGCAGCCGCGCCACCGCGTCCGCGTTGCCACCGACCGCGAACGGAAGGATGATGCGCACGGGCTTGTCGGGATAGCTCGCTCCGAGTGCGGCAGCGTTGCCCATCGCGCCCGCCAATGCGGCGCCTGTCATCGCCTGCAGGAAAGCGCGCCGGGAGGGGCCGCCGGGGTGTTCGGTGTTCATCAGGTCTCCTTCAGCTTGTTCCGAGATCGCTCAATCGTTGTGCAGCGCGCTTTCGACCAGTTTCAGCGGCGTACCGTCATCGACGAATCCGGCCAGGCGCGCCAGTCGATCATCCAGTGGCGGGTAGCGGCCGAAGACGGCCTCCAACGCGCGATCGGGGGAATAGGTCACGAGTCCGCTTCGCTCCTCGCCGAACTTCTCTGCGAGGGCTCGAACCACCTCCGCAAGGCTGAGGTGCAGCACCGGCAACTGCCAAGTCCGCCCGGGCGGTTGGGCACTCGCCTCCATGCGTGCGGCATGAAGCAGGTTGCGCACTGCGCATTCGGCGGACATCCACCAAGAGATCGCATCGGCAGATACCGGACAAGTGAATCGCTCCCCCGCGGCGAGCGCGTGCAGCAGCTCGCTCATGAAAGCAGAAGCCTGGCCGGCGGGACCCCGAGGCCTCGCGACGATGCCGGGAAGCCTGATGCTGCGTCCATCGAGTTCTCCTCGTCGCGAGTGGTCGGCCAGCGCAATCTCGGCCATGCGCTTGTGGGCGCCGTAGCTGAGCGGCGGGCGCAACGGCGTTAGGTCATCGACCACCGCCAGCATGCCGGTGCCATAGACCGCGATCGAACTGGCAAAGACCACGACTGGCCGCGCGCCAGTTGGAGGCGCATGGCGGGCAACAGCGTCAAACAGATCGAGCGTGGCGTCGAGGTTGATGCGCCGTCCGAGTGCGGGCTCGCGCTCAGCCACCCCGCCAGGCAGGCTCGCCAGATGGAATACCGTGTCGCACCGCTCGGCCGCCAAACGCTCGATGAAGCCAGCGTCGGCCAGATCGCCCTCCATCCAGTGCGCGGCCCCTGAGGTCGGCGCGCCGGCACGATCGACGAGCACCAGATGTTCGACGCCAGTCCCAGGTACGCAGAGCCGGGAAGTCAGTCGGGCACCAACGAAGCCTGCTGCACCCGTAATCAGCACGCGTTTCATGCGCCGAATCCTTCGGCACGGATGACGCGTTGCTCGATGGCGCCGAACGGTGCGGCGATTGCCTCGCCCTCGAAGCGTGCCTCCATCCGGACAAGGTCGCCGAAGCGCATGAATGCGGTATGCGCCGCGCCCTCGTCGATCATCTCGATGACACGACGCTCGGCGATGCACGAAGACCCGGCCTCGCGTTCGGCATTCGACACGGTGCCCGAGCCGATGATCGTGCCGGCGGCCAGCCGGCGGGTGCGTGCCGCATGCGCCACGAGTTCACCGAAGTGAAAGTTCATCGCGCCACCGTGCGCGTGGCCGAACCAGCGTCCGTTCCAGTCGACGTGCAGGCGCATCTGCACCCGGCCCTCTCGCCAGGCGTCGCCGAGTTCGTCGGGCGTGACCGCAACCGGCGCGAAAGCAGTCGAAGGCTTCGCCTGCAGGAAGCCGAAGCCCGACTTCATCTCACGGGGCCCAAGCACCCGCAGGCTCCAATCGTTGATCTGCACCAGCAGGCGGACGCGCTGCAGCGCGGCGTCGGGCGTGACGCCCATCGGCACGCTGTCGAGGACCGCGCCGAACTCGCCCTCGAAATCGATTCCGTGGGCCTCATCGGGCAACGGCACGTCATCGTGCGGCCCGAGGAAGTCGTCGCTCGCGCCCTGGTACATGACCGGCACCGAATCGAACTCGGGGATCGGCGGGGTGTTGAAGGCGCGCTCCATCAGCTGGCCGTGATGCAGGAACGCCGAGCCATCGCACCATTGCGGGGAGCGCGGCAACGGCGCCGCCGCGGCGCGCGGGTCGAAATCGAAGGCCTCCGCCGTGTCCGAATCGTTGAGGGCGTCGTAGCGCGCCTGCAGCGCATCGTGGCAGGCGTCCCAGGTCTCCAATGCCGCAAGCAGGGTCGGCGCGATGTCGTCGGCGGCCACTGCACGTCGAAGGTCTCGCGAAACGATCACGAGACGGCCATCGCGATGAAGAGGATGGCGCAGTGTGGCGAACTTCATTGGATCTTTCGTTTGTCGCGACGCGCAGTCAACTGCCGTCGCCGATGGTGGTACCGCCGTCAACGATCAGGTTGTGGCCGGTCACAAAGGCGCCGGCGGGCGATGCAAGATAGAGGACGGATCCGGCGATTTCCTCCGGCGTTCCGGTGCGGCGCAACGGCGTGAGCGCGAGACGCCGCTGCATCGCGGCGTCGTTGCCCGTCAGGGGTCGTGCAAACTCGGTCTGCACGACCCCGGGCGAGACGGCGTTGACACGGATCCGCGCAGGCCCCCACTCCACCGCAAGGTTGCGTGCCAGCGCCGCCAGACCCGCCTTCGACAGGCTGTACACGCCGAGCCCTCGGTTGCCTCGAATGCCGGCAATGCTGGACATCAGCACGACGCTGCCGCCGCCGCCCAAAGCCATATGCGGGATCACCGCCGACGTGAGCCACAGGGCGCTGCGCAGATTGACGGTCATCGTCCGCTCATAGTCGTCATCACTCGCCGTGGCAATCGGCCCCATGTGCGGCGCAATCCCTGCATTGCAGACGAGGACGTCGACCCGGCCGTGCCGTTCGATGACCTGCGCCGCCAGCGCATCGACCTGGGCGCGATCGGCGACATCGCAGCACAGGCCGCTCGCCAGCAGCCCCTGGGCACGCAGCTCGGAGGCCGCTTGCTGACAGGCGGCGGCGTCTTCGCTTGCCACAACCACGGCCGCGCCCGCCTGCGCCAGCAGTCGCGCCGAGGCCAAGCCGATGCCGCGCGTGCCTCCGGTGACCAGCGCAACTCGCCCGGCCAGCGAGAACACATCGAGAACCGGGTGAGCGCTCAACGGAATTCCTCCCAATGGACCATGGGAAGCCCAGCCACCGGTGAACGAAAACTCGGCAAGGTCGAGCCGCGCAGGCTCCCGAGATACACCGTGCGCAGATCAGGACCGCCGAACGTGATGCTCGCCATCCACGGCGCGATGCTGCCGTGCGTCGCCGCCATGATCTCC
>Ga0308175_100003788_pt1 | contig 10532 bp, 10 predicted proteins | sample PhyCR1_3_FD_203893 | JGI IMG/M metagenome (GOLD analysis project Ga0308175, IMG submission 203893) | Soil microbial communities from UC Gill Tract Community Farm, Albany, California, United States - DLSLS.C.R1 | ecosystem: Environmental > Terrestrial > Soil > Agricultural land | place: USA...
GCTTCCGTTGGTTGGTGAAATCGAAGCCGCGAATCTCACGACCTCGGAGCTTGATGATCACCTGACGCAGCTGCTCGGACAGAAGTTTTTCGAGCATCCGGACGTCAGCGTGGCCATCAAGGAGTCGACTGCGCACGTCGTGACCGTCGACGGAGCCGTTCAGCAGGCCGGCCAGTTCCCGGTCGCGGGGCAAATGACCCTGATCCAGGCAGTGGCGCTTGCGCGCGGCACTTCAGACGATGCCAATCCGCGTCGCGTCGCGGTCTTCCGCACGGTCGGCGGTCAACGCCAGGCCGCGGCGTTCGATCTTACCGCTATCCGCCGTGGGCAAGCGACCGATCCGCAAATCTATCCGGGGGACATCGTCGTAGTCGATGGCTCGTCCATCAAGGCTGCAGAAAAGCAGATATTCCAGAGCGTTCCGCTGCTCGGGATATTCAGGCCTTTCTAACGTGACGGGCGGGATCATTTTTTCGCGAGGCGATCAGCTGTGAATACAAGCCTGGCCCTACCCAATGAGACCCCGTGGCCGATCGGTCCCTACAACCCCGAGGGCACTGCGCTCGGCCCCGGTCAGCGCAACTATTCGGCGACCAACATCCTCGATTTCGCGACGATCATGCGGATCGTCCATCACTGGCGCTGGTTGGTTCTTGGCGCCGTTGCGCTGGGCCTGGCCGGGGCGATTCTCGCGACTCTGCTGACCCAGCCGATGTATCGCGCGTGGGTAACTCTGGAAGCGAACCCGCCCACCTTCTCGGTTACCGAGGGCCAGTCGCCGGAGCAGCAAGTCTCGGGCGCAGACACCTATGATTTCGTCGCGACGCAGGTCGGTCTCGTCCAGAGCCAGAGCGTCGCCGAGCGCGCAGCGCAGGAACTCAACCTCGCCAACAATCCCGACGTCGTGCCGCAGGATATCGACGCTTCCAAACGTCTCCGTGCGGCGTCGGGGATGATCTCCAAAAACCTTAAGGTCATTGCCCCGGACCAGGGCGAACTGATCAGGTTCAGCTTCGATTCGACCTCTCCGCAGCTCGCTGCGAACGTCGCGAACGCGGTCGCCGAAAGCTTCATCAACACCGCGATCCAGCGGCGGTACGAATCCTCGGCTTACGCGCGCAATTTCCTTGAGCGGCAGATCAACAAGACACGCGGCGACCTGGAGCGGTCGGAGCGGGCGCTGGTGGCCTATGCGCAGCAGCAAGGCATCATCAACACATCGACCCCCGACGGCCAGACCGCGGGCGACACCAACTCGCTTCAGGGCCAGTCGCTGGAGAAGCTCAATCAGGCTCTCGCCGACGCGACTGCGCGCCGAGTGGCCGCCGAAGGCGCCTACCGTCAGTCGCTCGCGACCGGACCGACGATCGATGTGACTCAAAGCACGCTCGCGCTTCAGCAGCAGCTTGCGCAGCTGCAGGCGGAGTATCAGCAGAAGCGGACCTTCATGAAGCCGGACCACCCGGACATGGTCAGCCTGCGTTCGCAGATCAGCGAACTCAGCAAGCAGATCAACCAGGAAGCCGCACGCGTATCGTCGACGCGCAGCAACGGGCTGCTTCAGGATTATCGGGCGGCGCTCTCGGCCGAGAACGCGCTCAGGGCGCGAGTCGGACAGCTCAAGGGGGATGTTCTGAATCTTCGCGGCAGGAGCATCCAGTACAACATCCTTCAGCGCGAAGTGGACACCAACAGGGCGCTCTATGACGCGCTGCTGCAGCGCTACAAACAGATCGGCGTAGCGGGCGGCGTTGGAATCGCTCCCGTATCGATCGTTGACCGCGCCGACGTTCCGCGGCTTCCGTTCAAGCCGAACCTGTTCCTCAACCTGATCCTGGGCCTCGGCCTGGGCCTCGTTGCCGGCGTCGCGGGCGCGATCGGGCTCGAGTTCGTCAACGACACGATCAAGAGCCGCGAAGACGTGCGGCGGAAGCTCGCGCTTCCATGCCTTGGTGCGGTTCCGCGGACGCCCGCCAAGGACGCGTTCGTCGACGATCTCAAGAACCCGACCTCGGTCGTCTCGGAAGCTTATTCCGCGATCGTCGCCGCGCTTCGGTTCAGCACGGACACCGGGATGCCGAAGGTGCTGCTATTGACCAGCACGAGGTCGGGTGAAGGCAAGTCGTCCTCGGCGCTGGCGCTCGCCCAGAATTTCGCGCGCCGCGGCAAGTCTGTGCTGCTGATGGACGGCGACCTTCGTAAGCCGGCGTTCAAGGCGGCTGACGACAAGGTCGGCCTCAGCAAGCTTCTGACCACCGATGACAAGGTCGAGGATCACGTCGTCGAGACCCAACACGCCAATCTGTGGCTGCTGCCGAGTGGCCCGGTACCCCCGAGCCCGGCCGATCTCCTGTCGACCGGCCGAATCCGCAAGATCATCGCGGAGGCGGCGGAGCGGTTCGAGCTGGTCGTTATCGACGGCCCGCCAACGCTGGGGCTCGCCGATTCCCCGCTGCTTTCTTCCGCGGCCGGAAACGTCTTGTTCGTTGTCGAAAGCGGCCGGACGCGGACGCGCGCCGCGGTTGAGTCGCTGAACCGCCTTGAGGCGACCGGCACTCACGTCGTGGGTGCGATTTTGACCAAGGCCAGCGACGCGGGCGGCAATTATGGTTACGGCCGTTATGGCTACGGTTATGGCTATGGATACGGTTATGGCTACGGATACGGGTACGGCAAGGGCAAGGTGAAACAGACCGAGATCCTGATGATCCCGCAGGCTGAAGAGCCGGCCGAACCTGCGGAAGCCGAGGAGTCCGAGGCCTGATTAACGCCGGGGGGAAGAAGGCTTGATCGCGCGGCGGCTGGCCGTTGTCCTGCTTGCGCTGCTTCTTGCCGCGCAGGTTGTTCGAAACGCCGCCGTCCAGGCGCTCGCGCCGCTCGATCCCAAAAGTGCCGCCAAATTCTGGGCGCACCATCCTGCGGTCGAAATCTCTCTGGGTCTGGCTGAGATCGGGCGGGCGTCGCGCGAACGCAGCAAGATCGCTTCGTCGACGTTCGCAAAGATCGACGATGCTGCCCTCAAATCGCCGCTGTCGCCCGAACCGTTCCTCGTGCGGGGAGTGCAGGCCCAGGTTGCCGGTCATGCTGACGAGGCGAGCCGCGCCTTCCTTGCCGCACAGCGGCGCGATCCCCGCTCGGTGCCCGCCGCTTATTTCCTCGCGAATTACTATTTTCATGCGGGGGCGTCGCTTGAGGGATTAAAGCAAACGGCGCTTCTGGCGCGTCTGGCGCCGGAGGGCGAACGCTCGGTCGCGCCATATGTGGCAGCTTACGCCCAGAACCGTGCGAACTGGCCGGACATCAAGGCTCTTTTCCGTTCTCAGGAAGACCTCGAAGACAGCGTTCTCCTCGCGCTCGCTCGGGACTCGGCGAACGCCGATGCGATCCTGGCGATCGCCGACGCGGATCATCGTCGTCCCGACAGCATGTGGCTTCCAGCACTGCTCAACAGCCTTGTAGCGAGCGGCGATTACGGAAGGGCGAAGGCAATCTGGTCGGCGATTGGCGGAGGCCGCTCCGATAGCGGCCTTATCTATGATTCCGATTTCTCCTCTGCACAGGCGCCGGCGCCATTCAACTGGAACCTCGCCTCATCGACCGTAGGCTTGGCCGAGCGGCAAAATGGCAATCGGCTGCACGTCATCTTCTATGGGTCGGAAGACGGAGCCCTGGCGACCGAACTCGTGTTGCTGCCGCCAGGAGCCTACCGGTTGCAGACCCGGATCGTTGGTGCGCCGACGCATCCGGAGGCGCTCTACTGGACGGTGCGTTGCGACAAGGCGAGCGAGCCCGCGGCCTCCATTTCCGCGGACCAGGCCGCGGCGCACGGATGGAGCTTCGTCGTTCCCGCGAATTGTCCCGCACAGTGGCTCGAGCTTTCGGGGCGTTCGGGCGACGTTACACAGCAGTCCGACGTCACATTCGCACCATTGGCTCTCACGCCGGCAGGCGGCAATGGCTAGCCGGGGCCGCGCGATCGTCGCGCCCGCTTATCTGTTCGCTTGCCTCATTCTCGGCGGCAGCGCGCAGGGCATCTGGCCGATGATGGTGCTACAGCTCGGCGGCGTGGCGATCCTCGCCTGGGCCGCTTGGGACGGCGAGGGACCAGTCGCGCGGCCGGCGAAGCAGCTTCTTCTGCTGGCCGCGCTCGCGATATTAATTGTCCTCCTGCAGCTCGTGCCGCTGCCGCCCGAAGTCTGGTCCCGTCTCGGCCCGCGGTCATGGATTGCCGCGGATTTCGCCGCGCTCGGCATGCCGGTTCCCGCGGAGCCGCTGTCGATCGCGCCCGCCGACGGTCTGACGGCGCTGCTCGGGATCATCCCTCCATTGGCGCTTTTCTGCGCGATGGTGCGGCTGAAGGCCTATCGCCCGCGCTGGCTCGCGATCGCGCTGATCGCCGGAACGGTCGCGGGGATTGCTCTCGGCGCACTTCAGGCGGCGAGCTCGAACGCCGAACGATCGCCCTGGTACCTCTATGGGGAGACCAACCTTGGCCGCGCAGTCGGCTTCTTCGCCAATGCCAATCACATGGGAACGTTGCTGGTCGTCACGATACCGTTCCTGGCCGCGATCGTCGCCTCGGCGAAGAGCAGGAGCATGCAGCGCTATTCTGCGATCGTCACCGTCACGGCGGGACTGGGAATCGTCGTTCTCGTCGGGCTGGCGCTCAACGGCTCGCTCGCGGGTTACGGGCTAGCGCTTCCTGCGCTCGCCGCGAGCGCGCTAATCATTCTTCCGCCGGGGAGCCGGTTGCGCCTCTGGGTCATCGGCCTTGCGGCGCTGCTTGTGGTGGGAGCGGTTACCTCACTGGAAACGACCGCGATCGGCGCCAGCAAGATCGGCGAGCATTCGGCGACCTCCGTCCAATCTCGGAGCGACATCCTCGCCACCACGTCGCACGCAATTCGCGACTTCATGCCGTTTGGATCGGGACTGGGATCGTTCCAGAGCGTCTATCCGCTCTACGAACGGCCCGATCAGGTCACCATCACCTTCGTCGTTCACGCGCACAACGATTATGCCGAACTGATCCTTGAGCTCGGCATTGCCGGGATCGTTCTCATTCTGCTGTTCCTCGCCTGGTGGGGCGGCGCGGTCTGGCGCGTATGGCGAACGGCAGAGGCGAATCCGTTCGCGCGCGCCGCGGCGATCGCATCTGCCGCGGTGCTGATCCACAGCCTGGTCGATTTCCCGCTGCGCACCGAAGCGATCGCGACGCTCTTCGGAATGTGCCTCGCGCTGCTCGCCGACAGCCGCGCCGCCCCGCCCAAGGAGGAGAAGGCGCTGAGGCGAGGGCGGCACCGGGAGATTCGGTAAGTGCTGGTGAGCCCAGCTGGATTCGAACCAGCGACCTACTGATTAAAAGTCAGTTGCTCTACCGACTGAGCTATGGGCCCGACCAGCCGCGTCCCGTTACCTGCGAGGGCGGCGGCGGGCAAGGCGGTGGGCGAGATGGCGTGCGGTGAGTGGTCCGCGCGCCCGCCACCCGGGCGCAATCACCGCGAGCGGTTGGAGGACGAAGCTGCGGCGCTCCAGACCAGGATGCGGGATCGTCAGCCGCCGGGATCGGAAACGGCCCCCGCTCCACAGGCTGAGGTCCAGATCCAGGACCCGCGCGGCCCAATGCTTTCCGCGCCGGCGGCCGAAGTCGCGCTCGATTCCCTTCAGCCTGCGCAGCATCTCGGGTGGCTCCAGGCTGCTTTCGACGAGTGCAACGGCGTTGGCGAAATCGCGCCCCGCTCCGCCGATCGCCGCATTGAGGATGATCGGGGACGCGTCGAAGAGATCGAATTGCTCGTCGAGCCTGGCGATTGCCGCCTCCACGACTTGCTGCGGCCGACCGAAGCGGCCGTGGGGCCGGTTCGACCCGATCGCGACAGCGTAGAGGTGCGTTGCGTCAGCCACGATCGCTCGCCTAGGTCATGGCAATGCCCTTCGCCAGTCCCGCGGATTTCTCGCCCATCCCGGAGGCCGAAGCGCCGCGCGATTGCCCCTTGTGCCCGCGCCTGGTCGCTTTGCGTCAGCAACTTCGAGGCGAGCACCCGAGTTGGTGGAACGCGCCGGTGCCAGCGTTCGGTGATCCTGAGGCTTGGTTGGCGATCGTCGGACTAGCGCCGGGAAAGAAAGGCGCGAACCGCACCGGTCGGCCCTTCACCGGCGATTATTCCGGCGAGATTTTCTATTCGACATTGCTCAAGTTCGGACTGGCCGAAGGCAAGTATAGCGGCGAGGCGGAGGACAGGGTCAAGCTGGTCGGGACGATCGTTGTCAATGCGGTGAAGTGCCTGCCGCCCAGCAATCGTCCGCTGCCCGTCGAAGTCGCGACCTGTCGCAATTTCCTGGAAGCTTCGCTGGCCTCGATCTCAAGCGTGAAGGTCATCATCGCGCTCGGACAGATCGCGCACGCGTCGACGGTCAAGGCATTGCACCTCCCGAACTCGGTCCGCTTCGGTCACGGGGCGGAAACCGAAGCACCAAGCGGGCAAGTTCTCCTCTCGAGCTACCACTGCTCGCGCCAGAACACGAACACCGGCAGGCTCTCCGCCGAAATGTTCGAAAGCGTGTTCGAGCGTGCGCTCTCTTATCGGTCTTCCACGAGCCGTCCGTAAAGCTCGGGGCGCCGATCCCGGAAGAAGCCGAATGCTGCGCGGTGCTTTTTCGCTTGGGCGAGGTCGATAGTTGCGACCAGCACTCCGGTGTCTTCCGGGCCGAACTCGGCAAGGATGTCGCCGCGCTCGTCGCAGATGAAGCTGTGGCCGTAGAAACGCTGACCGTGCTCCGTGCCAATCCGATTGGCGGCGACGACCGGAACGACGTTGGAGACTGCGTGGCCGATCATCGCCCGGCGCCATAGCCGCGACGTGTCGAGGTCGGGGTCGTGCGGCTCGGTCCCGATCGCCGTCGGATAGAAGAGGATGTCGGCGCCCATCAGCATCATCGCCCGCGCCGTTTCGGGATACCATTGGTCCCAGCAAACGCCGACGCCGAGCGTCGAATGATTCGGGCCTTCCCAGACCTTGAAGCCGGTGTTGCCGGGGCGGAAGTAGAATTTCTCTTCGTAGCCGGGCCCGTCCGGGATGTGGCTCTTGCGATAGACCCCCGCGACCTTTCCGTCAGGGCCGATCATGGCAAGGCTGTTGTAATGGTGCGGACCTTCGGCCTCGAAGAAGCTGGTCGGAATCCAGATCTTCAATTCCTTCGCCAATTCCTGCATCGCCAGGACCGAAGGATGCTTTGCGGTCGGCTGGGCGCTGGCGAACAGGCTCTCGTCCTCCACGCGGCAGAAATAGGGGCCTTCGAACAGCTCGGGCGGAAGTATCACCTCCGCGCCCTTGCCCGCAGCCTCACGGACGAGTTCGCTCACGGTGCGGATGTTGGCGCCCGTATCGTCGATGAAGGCGAGCTGCAGCGCAGCGACGGTCAGCTTGGTCATGTCGGCTATCTAATGGCTTGCGGGGCGATGTCGAAGTGCATCACGTCCTCGCGCGTGCCGAGCTTCTCATAGAGGGCGATGGCGGGCTCATCGCCATAATCCGCCTGGACGTAGATCACCCACGCGCCAATCCTCGAGGCAATATCCTTCAGCTCCTCGATCAGCGCCGTCGCGATGCCCTGTCGGCGATGTGCCTCAGCGACCGCAAGGTCGTAGATATAGATTTCACTCCGGCGCTGTTCGAGCTTGTCGAGCACGTAAGCGACCAGCCCGCCGATGACATCTTCGCCGTTCGCGGCGACCAAGGCGATGATTTGATCCCGACCGAGCATCTGCTCGAAATAATCATCGTCGAGCGGCGCGGAGAGATAGCTCTCCTCATCTCCGAAAGCCTTTGCGAACAATGCATTGAGCGATCTGGCTAATGCCGTGTCGTCGCTGCGAAGACGGCGGATCGCGGTCGTCACAAGGGAATCTGCTGGCTGATGCAGTGAAAGCTTCCGCCCCCGGTCAGAATGTGGTCCGCGTGAAGCCCGACTGCAACGCGGTCGGGAAACAGCGCCTGCGCGGCCTCGACCGCGGCCCGATCGTTCGCCGCTCCATATTGGGGCACGACGACCGCGGCATTGCCGATATAGAAATTCATATAGCTCGCCGGGATGATGTCGCCATCCTCCCCGGTGACCGGTCCGGGCGAGGGGAGCGCGACAATGTCCAAACCCGCATCTGCAAGCCGGCGCGCCGCGTCTTCATAGACCGCCGCATTTGGGTCGTCGGCTGTCGCGGTCGGCAAGGCCACGCGGCCGGGCGCAACGAAGCGCGCAAGATTGTCGACATGACCGTCGGTATGGTCGTTCATCAACCCGGAGCCGAGCCAGACGACACGCTCGATGCCGAGGTCGTGCCGCAAGCGCGCCTCGATCTCATCGCGACTGAGGCTATTGCGATTGGGATTGAGCAGGCATTGCTCGGTGGTCAACAGCGCGCCCGTCCCGTCGCCATCGATCGCGCCGCCCTCCAGAATCCAGTCCGCCTCGGAAAACGGAAGCTCCGCGCTCCGGGCCAGGCGCTCGCCGATCTCCTGATCGCCCTCAAGGTCATATTTGCCGCCCCAGCCGTTGAAGCCGAAGCCTTGCGCGCGGCGGTTCTTGCCGGAGCCAACCACGATTGGACCAGTGTCGCGTAGCCAGATGTCGCCGAATGGCTCGACCATGACCTCGGCGAACGGCGCCAGCCTGCGCGCACTCTCCGCGGCACCTTCGTGCGCGGCGACCAGCCGCACCTGTTCGCCTTTGCCGCCTGCGTGAACCGCCCGGGCGAACGCCGCGACCTCAGCTTCGGCAGGTTTCAGGTCGCCCAGCCAAAGTCCCGGGTCGCTCGGAAATCCGATCCAGACCGCCTCGTGCGGCGCCCATTCGGCACGGGGTGGAATTGCTCCGGTCCGCATACCCCGCGCGGCTAACAGGCCACAGTGTCAGCGCCAAGTAGGCTGCACTGCGCAAAAACGGCCGCTGTTACAGCGGATTAAAAAATTTTTCTCCGAAGCGGTAGAATGCAACTCCGAAACGGATTAATCGTTACGGCCTTTTCGAGCGGGGATTCTGTCCCCGGCGGCAGGAGAAACAGGGTGCGCAATCGCGGAATGATCGGCGTCCTCGTAGCAGGATCAATGCTCTTCAGTTCGACAGGGGCCATTGCGGCAACGGCGCCCGCGTCGGTTCCGCAGGCTGATCCTTGGGCTGTGCTCAGCGTCATGAGCGGCGGCGCTTCCGCCGTCGCTGTGTGCGGAGCGGCTGCTGCCGCGGCTGCGGCTGCTCAGGCTGCGGGCGGGTGTGTACTGCCCCAGGTCGACGCTGCGCCGCCGGTCGCTCAGGCCCCCCCGCCGCAGCCGATCCCGGTCCCGCCTGTCGAGGGTCCCTCGGGAGGTATCGGAATTAGTCCGCTTTTGATCGCGCTCGTAGTGGTCGCGGCAGGCATTGGACTCTATTTCGTCCTTCGCAACCACCATCATCACAACAGCCCCGCGTAGACGCTTCGCGGTCGCGCTCTGATCGAAAGGGAACTGGGATCATGAAGAGCAGCTTTCTGGTACGCGCCGCGGTTGGACTGACGATCGGTGCGATGCTCCCCGCCGCCGCGATGGCGCAGGCTGGGTGGACTCCAGGCGTCGAAATCGTCGGACAGCCTGTTCAGGTAACGACGAACGGCACGACCAACACTGTCTATCTCGATCCGGGTGGACAGCTCCGGATCATGACCCCGGGCGGCAGCACCGTGCCGGGAACCTGGACCGCAGCGAACGGGCAGCTGTGCCTGATGGCCGGCGGAGCGCAGGAATGCGTGCCTTATACCGGACCCTTCCAGGCTGGTGCTCCGACGACGCTCACCAGCTCATGCGGGGCCAGCGAAACCTGGCTTGCGCAAGCGACCAACCAGCCGCCGACACAGGCCCCCAAGGGCGAACGCGGCCGCTAATTCAAGGCTCGGCATTGCTGAACGATTTCGCGGCTGCGCCCCTACGGCGTGGCCGCGAACCGTTTCTGAAGGGTGTCGAGGGAAGGCTCGTGGGTGAGATCGAGGTGTAGAGGGCTGACCGAAACGTAGCCGTCGGCAATCGCCTCCAGGTCCGTCGAATGTCCGGGCGTCTGGACCATCGGCCCGAGGCCGAACCAATAATAATCATAGCCGCGGGGATCGGTGCGCTGGATGATCCGGAGTCGTCCGTAATCGCGAAGGCCCTGGCGACAGGTGCGGATCCCCTTGACCTCGTCGGGAGCCATTGCGGGGAAATTCACGTTGATCAGCGTTCCGCCGCCCCCTTCGAAATCGAGCAGCGGGCCGAGCACCCGTTCCGCCCAGGCTTCGGCGGCAGCGAAGGGGACCGTATCGCCCATGCCCTCGCGTGAATAAGCCTGGCTGAGCGCGATCGAGCGTACGCCCGCAAGCGCGCCTTCCATCGCCGCCGACACGGTGCCCGAATAGGTCACGTCTTCAGCAAGGTTGGCGCCGCGATTTATGCCAGAAAGAATCACGTCGGGTGGTGAATCCTTCATGATGTGCGCCAGCGCGAGCATGACTGCATCGGTCGGAGTCCCGCTGA
>Ga0308175_100003789_pt1 | contig 10532 bp, 11 predicted proteins | sample PhyCR1_3_FD_203893 | JGI IMG/M metagenome (GOLD analysis project Ga0308175, IMG submission 203893) | Soil microbial communities from UC Gill Tract Community Farm, Albany, California, United States - DLSLS.C.R1 | ecosystem: Environmental > Terrestrial > Soil > Agricultural land | place: USA...
GTTTTCCGGCCGAGCGGCTCAAGGCTGAGGACCTGGTTTCGATACGGTCGCTGACCCGGCCGATGCTCGAGTTCCTCGAACACTGCGTGCGCGCGCGGCTGAACATGCTGATCAGCGGCGGAACCGGCGCCGGTAAGACGACGCTGCTCAACGTGCTGTCGAGTTTCATCTCCGAGCGCGAGCGCATCGTCACTATCGAAGACGCGGCCGAACTTCAGCTGCACCAGGAGCACGTCGCGCGCCTGGAAACGCGGCCGCCTAACGTCGAAGGGAAAGGCGCGATCAAGCAGCGGCAGCTGCTGGTCAACTCCCTGCGTATGCGTCCTGACCGTATCGTCGTCGGTGAGACGCGCGGCGAGGAAGCGCTGGACATGCTGCAGGCGATGAACACCGGTCATGACGGCTCGCTGACCACCGTCCATGCGAACACACCGCGCGACGCGCTGTCGAGAATCGAAACGATGATCGCGATGGGCGCGACGAACCTGCCGGAGCGGGCCATGCGCCAGCAGATTGCCGCGGCGATTCAGCTTGTCATTCAGCAATCGCGCATGAGCGACGGGACCCGCAAGGTGGTCAGCATTTCCGAGATTACCGGCATGGAAGGGGATGTCATCACCATGCAGGAAATCTTCATGTTCGAAAAGGCGGGCGTCACGCAGGAGGGCAAGGTGGTCGGGCGATTCCGCGCCACCGGCGTGCGGCCAAAAGCCTGCGAACGCCTCAAGGCTTCTGGCATTCATCTGCCAGCCGATATGTTCGAGGGTGTCACGGAGGTGCGGTAATGGCGATGCTGTTGCCAATCGTCTCGGCGTTCGTGTTCGGGATCATCCTGGTGATGGCGGCCTACGCTGGGATGACCAGGCTGCCGGAGTACCTGGCGCAGCGTAAGCTGCAGGGCCGTCTCGAAGAGCTGTCGGCGCCGCTCGACGAATCGCCGGAGGCCAAGACGCTCGTCAAGATCAGCGAAGCCGGCCCGCTGCCGGCGCTCGAGCGGATGATCAGCGGCACCGAGCGAGGCGGTGCGTTTCGCCGTTGGATCGAGCAGTCGGGCATGAAGGTGAGCGTCAGCGGGCTGCTGCTCGTCGGCACCCTGCTGGGCGCCGGCGGCGCTGTGGCGCTGACGATGGCGACCCGATCGCCTTATGGAATCCCGGTTGGTGCGGTAATGGGCTTCGCGATTCCGTTCATGTTCCTGAAGTTCAAGCGCACGCGACGGCTGCGGGCGTTCGAAGAGGAGTTTCCTGAGGCTCTCGATCTGATCGCGCGTGCGTTGAAGGCGGGCCACGCGTTCGCTACGGGTCTGAAGATGGCGGCTGATGAGTTGAGCGAGCCGGTCGGGCCCGAGTTCCGGAAGACCTTCGACGAGCAGAATTTCGGTCTGCCGCTGAAAGATGCGCTCGAGAACCTGACCCTTCGAATTCCAATCCTCGACGTCCGGTTCTTCGCAACGGCCGTGCTGATTCAGCGCGAAACCGGCGGCAACCTGTCGGAAATCCTGGAGAACCTCGCGCATGTCGTGCGCGAGCGGTTCAAGATTCTGCGCCAGGTGCGCGTCTACACCGCGCACGGCCGCCTCACCGGGTATGTGCTGCTCGCGCTGCCGGCTGTTCTCGGGATTGCGCTCTCATTCATCAACCCCGACCACATGAACATGCTGTTCCGCGAACATATCGGGCAGATTCTGCTGATGGTCGCGATGGGCATGCAGCTCGCCGGATATATCTGGATCAAGCAAGTCGTCAAAATCGAGGTGTAGTGTGGGAATGCTTCTACCTCTTCTCGCCTTCGTCTTCGGGTCGCTGATCATCGCAGGCGGCGCGTTGGTATTCATGCCCAACAAGGCCGCCGCCATCGATCGACGGCTGGAAGAACTGACGCTCGGCCGGGAAGAAGAACAAAAGCCGCGGCTCCAGGCGCTGATCGCCCTGTTCAAGCGGATCGGCGAAAAGGTTCCGCGCTCGCCGAAGGAATTGGGGCCGCTGCGGTTGCGCCTGGTTCAGGCCGGCTTCCGGCGCGACGAGGCGATCACCATCTTCTTCGGCATCCGGGTGATGTTCGCGCTCGTACTTTTCCTGTTCTTTTCCACGTCGATCGTCGCGCGCCCGAATATGACGATGGCGCTGGCCGGGCTGGGCGCTGGATATGTGTTGCCGGGCATGGGGCTGGCGCGGATGGCGAAGCGCCGCGCCCACAAGATCCGGCTGTCGCTGGCGGACGCGCTGGACCTGCTCGTCGTCTCGGTCGAAGCAGGGCTCGGACTGGACCAGGCGATGTCGCGCGTCGCGAGCGAACTGCAGTTTGCCTATCCGCAGTTGTCGGAAGAGTTGAAGTTGATCAACCTGGAACTCCGCGCCGGCAAGCCGCGCGCGGAAGCGTTGCGCAATCTCGCCGATCGAACCGGCGTCGACGACTTGAGCTCGCTCGTCACGATGTTGATCCAGACCGATAAGTTCGGCACCAGCGTCGCGCAATCGCTGCGCGTCTACTCCGATACCCTGCGAACGAAGCGGCGTCAGCGCGCCGAAGAGGCAGCGGCCAAGACGGGCGTGAAGATGGTCTTCCCGCTCGTGTTCTGCATCTTCCCGGCGATCTGGGTTGTCACCATCGGTCCGGCGGCGATCAGGTTCATGACCGTCCTGTTCCCGATGATCGACAACATGAAGAAGTAACCGGCACCTGGTGAGCTGATGACCCTGCTTGCGCGAAATCTCGATACCGGCGCCTTACTGGCCGATCGCATTGCGGTGGCGGATACCCGCGCGACGCGCGCGGTCGGGCTGCTGTCGCGCGACGGGCTCGAGCCGGGCGAGGGGTTGTGGATTGTTCCCAGCCGGGGCGTCCATACCTGCTGGATGCGATTTCCAATTGACGTGATCGCGCTCGACGAGCGCGGAGTGATCATCGATCGCGTCGTCGACATGAAGCCGTGGCGCATTCGCCTTCCGCGCCGCGGGACAGCCGGCGTGCTCGAACTTCGTGCCGGTGCGCTCGACGCGTCGGGTACCGAATTCGGCCACCGCATCGAACTTGCACAGGCGCAAGCCGGGGAGTCCTTGAGATGACGTCAGTTGCTCTTGCCGAGTCGCGGCCCTTTTCGACCCTGGCGGTCGCGCCGCCGCCGCCGCCGACCTCCATCGAAGAGACTGGACTGCAACCAGACTCGCTGGCGCAGCTGTTGTTGAAAACGCTGGTCTCCGGAGAGGCCAGCGGCACCTCGCTGGCCGAGAAGCTGCGCGTGCCGTACTCCGTTCTCGACGCGCTCATTCAGCACGCACGTATCGAGAAGCTGGTGGAAGTTCGGGGTGCGTCAGGCGCGGGCGCGGCAGGATACCGCTACATTCTCACCGACCTCGGACGGGATCGCGCCGGCCAGTATCTCGACATGTGCCGCTATGTCGGACCGGCGCCGGTGCCGCTCACGCAGTACAACGCCTACGTGCGGGCGGCGATGCAGGCTCGCCCCTATCTCGACCGCACCATGCTCTCCACCGGCTTCGAGAATCTCGTGGTCGGCCCCGCCATGCTCGATCAGCTCGGGCCGGCGGTGAACTCGGGCAAGGCGCTGTTTCTCTATGGCGCGCCGGGAAATGGAAAAACCGTTTTCGCGGAAGGCATCGGCAAGGCGTTCGGCGGTGAAATGCACATGCCTTGTGCGATTGACGTCGATGGCCAGGTCATCACGATGTACGACCCGGTCAGCCATCAGCGCATGAACGAGGCGACGAGCTCCCACAGCGTCATCACCAATGCGGTGCACGATCGCCGGTGGGAATCAATCCGGCGCCCGGTGGTGGTGGTGGGCGGCGAGTTGACGCTGGAAATGCTGGACCTGACGTTCAACCCGATCTCCAAATTCTACGAGGCGCCAATTCAGCTCAAGGCCAACGGCGGCGTGTTCGTCGTCGACGACTTCGGACGCCAGCGCATTCCGCCTCGCGACCTGCTGAACCGCTGGATCGTGCCCCTGGAAAGCCGCGTCGACTTCCTCACGCTGCACACCGGCCGCAAGTTCGAAGTGCCGTTCAACGTGCTGATCGTGTTTGCGACGAACCTCAAGCCGCAGTCGCTGGCCGACGAAGCGTTCCTGCGCCGTATTCCCTACAAGATTCTCGCGAAGAATCCGACGCTCGACGAGTACTGCCGCATCTTCGAATTGAACTGCAAACGCCGCGGGCTGACGTTCGATCCGGTGATGGTCGAGTACCTCGAACGCAAGTATTACCGCCCGCGCAAGCTGCAGATGCGCGCCTGTCATCCGCGCGACCTGATTTCGCAGGTCGTCGACATGTGCCGGTATGCCAATCGCGAACCAGTCATCACGCGCGAGCTTCTCGACGCCGCCTGCGGCAACTACTTCATCGAGGAAGCCGAGTCTCAGGGGTCAGGCAATTGAAACGCGTCGCCGCCACCATGCAAGCGCAGTTTGCGCTGGCTCCTGCAGGCCTGGATGCTGAGCGGCTCGGGGACATTCTCTCGCGCGCCGTCATCATCGTCCTGTTCTCGTTCATGGCGGTGCGCTTCGGCGCCGACTTCCTGCAGACGGCCCGGCTGACGAACCTGCTTCTTCTGATCAGCGAGATGCTCGTCGTGGCCTTGACCGTGCTCCGCCGCACAGCGGCAACGGTGGACCGCAGCATGCGCGCGCGGCTGCTGACGACGATGTCGCTGCTGGGGCCGCCGCTGGTCCAGCCCGGACACGTCAGCCCGATGCTTGGGCAGGCGATCACGGTGACTGCCTCAGTGATCGGTCTCGGAATTGTGATCGCCGGCAAAGTGACGCTCGGCCGCAGCTTTGGCTTGATGCCCGCCAACCGCGGCATCGTCTGCACCGGCATCTACCGGGTCGTCCGGCACCCGATCTATCTCGGGTATCTCATCACGCACGTGGCGTTTGTCTTTGCCAACCCGTCAGCCTGGAACCTGTCGGTCCTGTCGATTGGTGACGCGGCGCTGCTGCTCCGCGCCGTCTGCGAAGAGCAGACGCTCGCCCGCGACACGCGGTATCAGGAATACCAGCAGCTCGTCCGCTGGCGCGTTTGTCCTGGGTTGTTTTAGTTGCCGCCGGGGATCGTCAGCAACTGTCAGCATTTCTTACTTCGCGCTGGGGCCCCACCCCCAGCGCCTGCCAGCGCTCGCTCTATCGCTCGCGCCGATTATTAGCAACGTCTTGCGTACCTAGTGTTGCAGGACAGCGACCGTCGCGCCCAAATGCGATTCCGGCGCATCGGCGAAGCTCTCGACCAGCGGATGCTTTTCGAGCGCAGCCTGAACGATCCCGCGCTGTACGCCGCGGCCGCGGCCATGAATCAATCGCACTTCCCGAAGCCCTGCCTCGTGCGCCGCGTTTATGTATTCCTCGACGACGGACTTGATATCGCGAGGCTGGAAGGTGTGTAGATCGAGCGTATGTTCGATGGGTAGTCGTTTCACGACTCTGTCTGCATTTATCAGCGCTCGCGGGGCCCCACCCCCGCTCGCACTCGCTCGGCGGCTCCGCGCCTCGCTCGGGCCGCAGGCGCCTGCCCTTGTCTCTTGTCGTTCGTCCCTTGACCCTTCTCGTACGAAGCCGTCACTGTCGTACTGATTCCGCCGCGTACCGAAAAATCGCCAACCACGGTCATTCGGCGAGGGGCGCAGGCGGCGACGAGATCGTCGAGGATCTGATTGGTCACGGCCTCGTAGAAAATGCCTTTGTTGCGAAAATCAATCAGGTAGTATTTCAGCGCTTTCAGTTCAAGACAGCGCCCATCAGGCACGTAGGTGATGTCGATCTCGCCGAAATCGGGAAGGCCCGTCTTCGGACAGACGGACGTGAACTCAGGGCATCGGATTTTGATCTCGTAATCCCGCTTAGGGGCCGGGTTGGGGAAGGTCTCGAGCAACGGGGACGGCATGATCCAAAAATTGTAGCATTCCGGCCTAATTTCCTGAGTTAGGCAGACCCTCGTCATTGACACCGCAAAACACCGCGCGCTAGGATGTGGCCTGATTTCATTGGTCCTTCTAGTCGTTCCTTGGTGTGCTGGTTCTCCGGTACCTGCAGACCAGGTCGGAAGGGTCCATAGTTTCTCCGCTGCCGCCGCACGCGCGCGCGGCCGCGAGGCGGTTCCTAGAGAGCGCGCACCAGCAAGGGGAATAGCCGATGGCAGAGGCCCGCAGGATGGGCAAATCTGAACTCTTTTCGCACTTCGCCGATCGCTTCGAGGTGAAGCGCACGCAGGCGCGGGAGTTCTTCGACGAACTGACCACGCTCGCGGAAAAGGAGCTCAAGCGCTCAGGCGAGTTCGTGCTCCCCGGGATGGTGAAGCTCGTGGTTCAGAAGCGCAAAGCGCGGATGGGGCGCAACCCGGCGACGGGCGAGGCCATCAAGATTCCCGCCAAGACCGTCGTCAAGGCGCGGATCGCGAAACAGCTCAAGGACGCTGTCCTTCCTCGAAAGTAAACGCGACAGCAAGATTGTGGCTTCCGCGTGCGACGGAAGCGCCGTCTTCGGCCCCTGGCGATGCCTCACCGGCACTGCGCCAGCGGGCCGATTCTTTTGTGAGCTAGGCCGCTTCGGATGTCCGCGCGGCGAGGATACGGCTGTAGACGGTCGCCGGCGCCAGCCGCTCGACCTTCGACTCGAGACTCATCATCGAGTCGTCGTCGAGAATGATGCGATCGGCGGCATCGAGGACGACCTCGCAGCTGAAACGCTGCGCGCCGCGGGCCGTTTTCAATTCGTAGAATCGCAGCGGATAGCTGACACCGTCCACTTCAATTTCAATCGCCTTGACCAGTTTCCGATCCATTGGTTCTCGCCCCCTTTGAATTGTGATCTCTAACCGGCCACGAGCATTGGCCTGGCCGCCGTTCGCGGAAATTCGAGCACGAACGTCGTGCCTTTTCCCACTTCGCTGGCGACGGAAATCGTTCCGCCCAGCTGCTCGACAATCTTCTTGGAAATCGCCAGGCCGAGACCGAGGCCGCGGCGCTTGGTGGTGACAAAGTCCTCGAAGATTTGCCCGAGCCGCTCCGCCGGGATGCCGCAGCCGGTGTCGTAGATACGCACCTGCACCCGTTCGCCGCGGGCCTCGCTGGCGACGACGATGAGGCCGCCAGGCGCAGTCGCCTGGATCGCATTCAGGATCAGGTTGCGGTAGACGCGGCCGAGCGCGAACACGTCGCCTTCGATATACATCGTCTCCGGGCTGAGTTCGGTGCGAAGCGTGAGGCCTGCGGTTTCCGCATGCTGCTCCATCGCCTCGGCGGCATCGGCAACCGTGCGATTGAGATCGACGGGGAACCGCTCGAGCGGAATCGGCCGCGCGATGTTGCGCAGATCGTCGAGCACCCGCTTGATGATGACCAGTTCACGCTCGACCGTCCGCTTGAACGTCTCGCGGTATTCCGCGTCCTCGAACATCTTCTGAATCAGCTTGCAGCTGTTGCCGATGTTCTGGATCGGATGCGACAAGTCGTGTACGAGCCCCGCCGCGATGCGCCCGAACATCGCCTGCCGTTCCTGTTTTCGAATCTCTTCCTGCAGCTCGACGAGGCGGTCGGCCATCGAGTTGAACGCGTCGCCAAGCTGACGAATTTCATCGTGTCCTGACAGGACGACCCGCTCGTCCATGCGGCCGTCGGCAATCGCCCGAGTTACCCGCGTCAGGGCAAAGATTCGCTGGATGAACGATCGTCCCCACACCCAGCCGAGGATGACGGTGCCAAGCAGCGCCAGCCCGATCGCGACGAGCAACTGGCCTTGCAGTGACCGCGACAGCGAAAATGCGTCCTCGGTCGGCTGCTCGACGAGCACCGTCCAGCGTGGATTGCCGATGACCGAGGCGACCGCCAGAGTCTCTTCCCCGCGCGAGTTGAAAAACTTTGTCGGCTCCGGCGGGGACTGCGTCTTACGCGCCTCGTCGGCAAAGGTCCGTTCTTGCTCGACCACTGGAGGACGGCCGATCGACGCCTTGTCATTCGGGTTCCCGTGCGCGACGAGGTTGCCGTTGTCGTCGAGCAACAACGCATAACCTTTGGTCCCGACTTTGATCCGATCGACAGTTCGCCACAGTTCTTCGAGCGAGATCTCGGCGATGATCCAGCCCGGCTCCTCGCTCCCGCCGATGAACACCGCCATCGTCGTCGTCGGCAGCGCATCGCTGTCGAAGTAAGGCGTCGCCACGTAGAAGGCGGACGCCGTTCCTCTTTCCGTCTCTGCGACGCTCGGAATTTTCAGCGTCGATGTGCCAAGCCGGCTGGTGGCGCGCAGCCGGCCGGCGGCATCGAAGATGGAAATTTCCCGGAACTCCGGGAAGTCGAGGACGTGGTTTCGCAGGATTTCTTCCTGCTGCCACTTCGCGAGCTGCGTGCCCTGCAGATTCTCGCCAATCGACGCCAGCACACGATGGCTGTTGTCGAAGTACAACTTGATTTGCGCCGCAATTTGCTGCGCCACCGCCTGGTTGCCGCGGCTGACGGACTGCTCGGTGCCGTCGGTCAGCTTGCGCACCGAAATCAAGCCATAGAGGAGGAGTGGCAGGACGGCCGCCGTCGCGATGAGCAGAACGAACCGGCCGGTGATTCGTTTCATCGTGCGGCCATCTGGGGCGGCACGTGCCACTTCCACAGATTCGCAAACATTTCCGGATCCTTGGGATCGCCGACGTCAAATCGCGCGTCCACCGCTCTGGTGATCTCCGTCCAGGCGAGGAATACGGCCGGAACATCTTCGAAAAAGCGCTGCCGCAGATCGCCGATTGCGATTCGGATGTCGTCGTCTCGGCGCGCTTGACGAAGGCGGTCGAGCACCGCGTCGGCCCCCTTGTATCCCGTGTTCTGCATGACCTGTCCAAGGGCTCCGGCCGGCGAGTGCCAGAATCGATAGACCCAGCTTACGTCCCGCCCGCTCGTCAACTGAAACAGGTAGGAGTCGAATTCTCCGCTCCCCAGCCGGGTGACCAGTTCTTTCTCGGTGACACCTTCGAGGATGAGATCGATGCCAACGGCTCCGAGTTGTCGCTGCAGCAAGAGCCCGATGCGTTCGAACTGCGGGTCGACGCTGTAGAACATGCACTTCAACTGAAAGCGGCTGGCCTTTCTGCCTGCGCTCGCCGGACGCATCGGCAACCCGGCGGCGTCCAACTGCCTGCGGGCGGAGTCGCCGTCGGATTTGTAGCTGTGCTGGCGCGTTCGCGAAGGATTCGCCCAATGGAACGGCCAGATCGGATCGTCGGCCACCAGGCCGCGTCCCCGCATTCCCTGTTCGACGATTTCATCGCGGTCGATCGCGTCGGAGATGGCGCGCCGTACTGCCGGGCGCGCGAGGATTGGATTTCTGAAGTTGAAGACGAGCGGGACGTAGAACGGCTGGATTGAGGAAAACTTCCGAAAGTCTGCCGCGCCCTCGAGAAACTCGACCGACTCCTTGTTGATCTCGATCGCCATGTTGACTTCGTTGCGCAACAGACCGACCCAGGTGGCGCGCGATGTCGGGTACTGAATCACCTCGACGCGGGTAATCCCCGGCGTGCCGCGATAGTACGACGTGTTTTGCACGGCCACGAGATGCTGTTTGTCCGGGACGAGGCGGAACGGACCTGTCCCGACGTCCGGCTTGTCATCGTCGACGATCAGGGTGGAGGCGAGGCCGCTGGTCAGGAAGGCGTCGGGACGGCTCAGATGAAAAAGCAGCGTTTGATCGTCCGGCGCCTCGATGCGTTCCAGGGCCTCAAAGCCGATCGGCCGGGTCTTCGCGACTCTTTGATTGAGGATCTTGAGGACCCTCGGTGCGGTGACCGGCGTACCGTCGTGGAAACGAGCGTCAGACCGCAACGGCACCCGGAGTGTCAATCCGTCGTCCGCCCAGTCGCAGCAGGACGCCGCCAGGCGAGGCGACGGCTTTCCGTGCCAATCGGTTGCCAGCACTCCTTCGGCGAATAGAAACGACCGAAGGACGTTGCGCGCTTCGTTGGTGTCGCGCGCCCCGATCCGCAGTGAACCGTCCTGTGTCGCGGCGGGGGTTCTCACCGTACATCCGACGGCGAGAACTGTTGCCGCAGTAGCCAGGGTCAGACAAACGAGTGCCGTCGCGGCGGCGTTCCGCCTTGCCGCCACTTTACAGAATTTCAGGACGGCACCGTCCCTTCAAACCGCATTCCCCACTTATCGGCGCCTCGACGCGAAGTCCTGAGGGCGCCGTCCCGCCGAAACCTATTTCCGAGGTTCAGGCAGCTGTTCGATGATGAACGCACAGCCGGAGGCATCGCTCGGCTTCTTTTCGGCCTTCTTGATCACGTGAATCTTCATGTTCTACCCCTTTTGACGAAAGGGCCAGCTACGTACGCGGCGCGGGCAGCTGCTCGATGATGAATGCGCACCCGGAGTTGTCGGTCGGCTTCTTTTCCGCTTTCTTGATCACTTGAATCTTCATGGCACTTGCCTCCTCGGTAAACGATGGTTGTGACAACCGGTTAGCGCAGGTCGACAGCGACGTCGACGAGCCAGGGGCGGAGCGTGCCCTTCTTCTTGGGTTCCTTGCGATCGTT
>Ga0308175_100003790_pt1 | contig 10531 bp, 10 predicted proteins | sample PhyCR1_3_FD_203893 | JGI IMG/M metagenome (GOLD analysis project Ga0308175, IMG submission 203893) | Soil microbial communities from UC Gill Tract Community Farm, Albany, California, United States - DLSLS.C.R1 | ecosystem: Environmental > Terrestrial > Soil > Agricultural land | place: USA...
GCGCAACAGCGCGCCGCCGCCTAGGGGCGGCGGCCCCGGCCTGCTAAACTGCGCCCCATGGCCATCACCACCGTCGGCTTGGATGCCGACGACACCCTTTGGCACAACGAGACCATCTTCCGGATGACCCAGGCGCGGTTCCGGACGCTGATGGCCGACCACGCCGAGCCCGAGTTCCTGGACGCGCGCCTGGCCGAGGTGGAGCGGCGCAACCTCGCCCTATACGGCTACGGCGTGAAGGGCTTCACGCTGTCGCTGATCGAGACGGCGATGGACATCACCGGCGGCCAACCGCCCGGTCGCATCATCGCCGACATCCTGGACGCCGGGCGCGAGATGCTGCGCCATCCCGTCGAGCCGCTGCCGGGGGCGGAGGAGGCGGTCCATGCGCTGGCCGCCCACTACACCCTGGTGCTGATCACCAAGGGAGACCTGCTGCACCAGGAACAGAAGCTGGCCGCCTCGGGCCTGGGCGAGCTGTTCCACGGCGTGGAGATCGTCAGCGAGAAGGACGCCGCCGGCTACGCGCGCATCTTCGCCCGCCATGGCGCGGGCGGCCCGGAGCAGGCGGCCATGGCGGGCAACTCGCTCCGCTCCGACGTCCTGCCGGCCCTCGAAGCCGGCGCCTACGCCGCCCACATCCCCTACCACATCACCTGGGCCCACGAGACCACAGACCCGCCCACCGGCCACCCCCGCTTCACCGAACTCCCCACCATCCGAGACCTCCCCGCCTGGGTCGAGGGCCTGGGCTGATCTTCCTTTCCCACGAAGTGGGAGAGGGGGACCGCTCGCCGACCCCGGCGAAAGCCGGGGGAAGAGCGAGTGGTGGAGAGGGAGAGCGGCGGGCGCCGCGCTTGAGGCCCTCCCTCTCCACCACGCCCTCTGCGGGGCGCGGTCCCCCTCTCCCGCCTGCGGCGGGAAAGGAAGGATGTCACAACCGTCGCGGCCCGCGCGTCTTGCTCCTGAACACCACCAGGAGCGCCCCTTGCTCGTCAGGATCGTCGCTGTCCTTCTCGCCATCCTCCTCGCCGGCAACGGCCTGGTCATGCTGTTCGCGGGGCCGTGGTGGTACGACCATGTGCCCGGCGTGATCGCCACGGGGCCCTACAACGCCCACTTCGTGCGCGACATCGGCTCAGCCTACCTCGTCGCCGGCGGGGCGATGGCGGCCTATCTGGCCTGGCCGCGGACCGCGTGGTCCGCGGTGGTCGCCTCCGCCGCCTTCCAGCTGCTGCACGTCGGCGTCCACGTCTTCGACGCCGCCTGCGGGACCAAACCGTTCGCCGACGTCGCCCGCGACTTCGCCGGCGTCTACCTGCCCGCGATCCTCACCGCGCTGATCGCCTTCCGCAAACCCACCCAGAAATCCACCGCGTCCGCCTGAAGGAGCCGCCCCATGCTGAAGGCCTATTTCAACCGCTACCTCGACAACTTCGAGCGCCGGTGGGGCTATGACGCGAGCTACATGCGCGAGGTGCTGGACGTCAGCCCCGCCAGCTTCCTGAAGTTCATGTTCGGCAGCCAGGCGGCCGACAAGAAGGCCGCGCCGGGCGAGGCCCTCGCCGCGGCGGGCCTGGTTGGGACCATGGCCGAGGACTGCGGCCCCTGCACCCAGATCGGCGTCGACCTGGCCGACGCCGGCGGCGTCAAGCCCGAGGTCCTGCGCGCCATCCTGGCCGGGGACGAGGCCGCCATGGGCGAGACCGCCGCGCTGGCCTACCGCTTCGCCCGCGCCAGTCTGGCCCGCGACATGGAGGCCTGCGACCCGCTGCGCGACGAGATCGTGCGCCGCTGGGGCCGCAAGGGGCTGATGGCGATCTCGCTCACCCTCACCCAGTCGCGGGAGTACCCGACGCTCAAATACGCGCTCGGCCACGGCAAGGCGTGCTCCAAGGTCGTGGTGGCCGGCGTCGCCCAGCCGGTCTCGGCCCAAAAGATCGTTGTCGGGCCGGTGGCGGCTTAAGATGCCGGTCATGGAAGCGGACCGCACCGCCACCTTCGAGGCCCAGCGGCCGCGGCTGATGCGCCTGGCCTACCGCATGCTGGGCAGCCTCACCGAGGCGGAGGACGCCGTGCAGGACGCCTGGCTGCGCTGGACGCGGGCCGGTGACGACGTGGCCGATCCCGCCGCCTGGCTGGTGCGCGCCACGACGCGGCTCTGCATCGATCGCCTGCGCGCGGCCAAGGTCGAGCGCGAGCACTACAAGGGGCCTTGGCTGCCCGAGCCCCTGGTCGAGCCGCTGGCCGATCCGGTCGAACGGGCCGAGGACGTCTCGATCGCCTTCCTGCTGGCCCTGGAGCGCCTCTCGCCCCTCGAACGCGCCGTCTTCCTGCTGCACGACGTCTTCGACGAGGATTACGCCGAGGTGGCCGCCACCCTCGAGCGGTCGGAGGCCGCCGTGCGCCAGTTGGCCAGCCGCGCCCGCGAGCACGTGCGCGACGCGCGGCCCCGCTTCTCCGTCCCGCCGGAGACGGCGCAGAAGCTGATCATGGCCTTCGCCACGGCGTCCGCCACCGCCGACTTCACCGCGCTCTCGGCGCTGCTCACCGAGGACGCGGTGATGATCACCGACGCCGGCGGCAAGCGCCCCGCGGCGGTCAGGGTCCTGGTTGGCCGCGACGACATCCTGCGCCTGCTGAGGGGCCTGCAGTGGCGCCACGGCCTGCCGGCGATGGAGCGCTTCGAGGTCGCCCGCATCAACGGCGCGCCGGGCCTCGTCGCCCACCTCCACGACGGCCCCCAGACCATGGCCCTGGAGCCCGGGCCCGACGGCCGCATCTGCGCCGTCTACGTCACTCGCAACCCCGACAAACTCACCCACGTGAAGTGAGCCCCGAGCCTCCGCGCCAGCGGAGGCTCAGTACTTGACCGCGGAAGACGCGGAAAAACGCAGAAAACGCGGAAGATCCAGAACTTGCGCCGAGGCAGGTAGGCCCACGTCCGCGTATTCCGCGTCCTTCCGCGTGTTCCGTGTTTGAATCGAGCGCCTCCGCTGCCGCGGAGGCAGGGGCCTAGCGCCGACGGACCTGGCGCACCGCGAAGCTGTGGAAATGGCCCGCCCAGCGGCGCATGGCGGCCAGCAGCGACGTGCCCCAGACCACCAGGAAGATCATCGCCCAGAACAGCTCCTGGGCTCGCGCCTGCGCTTCAGGCGAGGCGTCCTCGGCCGAGCGGCCGCCCAGGAGGCGGCCCACGCCCAGGTATTCCAGCGCACCGATGGCCAGGAGCGTGACAAGCAGCGCTCCCGCGAGACGGAACCACATGATCAATGCGTCCATCCCCCTCGTCCCGACGCCTAACTGACGGCGCGGAACATCGGCCTTGCGGCCACGCCGGTCAACTCGCGCCGGGCGCGAATTAACGAAGTTTCACCCTGCGACCGATCCTGACGTAGCCATTCGTTCTTGTACGCCGGCGCCGAATCCTCCCCGTGATTCACAGGGTTACTCCCGTCCATCTCCGCGGTGGTGCTGGCGTCGTGGGCCGCAAGGCCGCAGGTGGATCAGATGGCCGGACGGTTCGACGAGCGCTTCCTGGACGAGATCAAGTCTCGCCTCAGGCCCTCCGACGTCATCGGCAAGACGGTGAAGCTTCGCCGCCAGGGCCGCGAGTACGTGGGCCTGTCGCCCTTCACCAAGGAGAAGACGCCCAGCTTCTACGTCAACGACGACAAGGGCCAGTTCTTCGACTTCAGCTCCGGCAAGACCGGCGACATCATCACCTTCCTGCAGGAGACCGAGCGGCTGAGCTTCGTCGAGGCGGTCGAGCGCCTGGCGGGCGACGCCGGCGTGCCGCTGCCGGCCGTCGATCCGCGCGCCTACGAGCAGGAGAAGGTCCGCCAGGGCCTGGCCGACTGGCTGGAGACCGCCTGCCAGTGGTTCGAAGCCGAGCTGCGCCGCCCCGCCGGGCGCGAGGCCCGCGACTACCTGGAACGCCGCGGCCTGCCGCAGAGCGAGTGGGGCCGTTTCCGGCTGGGCTTCTCGCCCGGCAGCCGCACGGCGCTGAAGGACTACCTTGTCGCCAAGGGCGCGCGGCCCGCCGAACTGGTCGAGACCGGCCTGCTGATCGCCCCGGAGGATGGCGGCCAGCCCTACGATCGCTTCCGCGAACGGATCATCTTCCCGATCGCCGACGCCCGCGGGCGCATCGTCAGCTTCGGCGGCCGGGCGATGGATCCGCAGGCCCGCGCCAAGTACCTGAACGGCCCGGAGACCAGCGTCTTCCACAAAGGCCACCACCTCTACGGCCTGCACGAGGCGCGCAAGCTGCTGGCCTCCGCGCCCCCCGGTGAGGCCCCGCCGCTGGCGGTGGTCGAGGGCTACATGGACGTGATCGCCTGCCAGCGCGCGTCGATCCCGGCCGTGGCCGCCATGGGCACGGCGCTGGGCGAGGACCAGATGGAGATCCTCTGGCGCAACCATCCCGAACCCACGCTCTGTTTCGACGGTGACCGTGCGGGGCGTCAGGCGGCGGCGCGCGTCATGGACCGCGCGCTGCCGCTGCTTCGCCCGGGCCGCAGCTTCCAGTTCGCCATCGTCGAGGGCGGCAAGGACCCCGACGAGGTGCTGCGCGAGCAGGGGCCGGCCGCGCTGAAGGCGCAGATGGCCAGGACCACGCCCTTCGCCGAGGCCCTCTTCATCCGCGAGCGCGACGCCGAGCCCTACGACACGCCCGAGCGCAAGACGGCGTTGAAGACGCGCCTGCGCAAGCTCGCCGCCAGCATCGCCGACGGCGATCTCGCGGCCGCCTACAAGGAAGACCTGCTGGGCCGTTACGAGCAGCTGTGGCCCACCCGCGAGCCCGTCTACACCGTAGGCGCCGCCGCCCGCGCTCTTTCGAAAGCTGGATGGGAGAAGCGTCGTCGGGGTGGCCCCGACGTCAGTCAGGCACCGCCGACGCCCGAAGGGAAAGACGCCAGCCGCCTGCTCCTGGCGGGGGAGCCAGAGCCTCTAGCGTCAGCCTTGGCGTTTGCTGCAATCATGGACCCCACAATCCTTGATCCCGTTATTGAGCGCGTCAGCTCCCACGGATTTGGCGACCACCGACTTGACGCGCTGGCAGCGCAACTTGTCCGCCTTCGCTACGAAGCGGATGGTCTAAAAGCGGACGCTGCTCTCAGACACCTCAAATCCGTTGGCTTCGACCAACGTCATTTGGAGACGCTAGGACTGAACGCTGAGCGGGCTGGCGTTGCGGCTCCCTTCTTGCGGGCAACCGGCGAACGAGCGAGAGAGCTCTGGCGGCAAGCCTATGGCTTATTGATTCAACTGGAAAATCTGAAGCGAGCGGTAGAGGCGGCCGCCAACGATCTGGAACGGGATCGCGATTTCCCGACCTTCGCAAATCTCAAGACTGAACGCGATCACATCCGCAAACTGATCAACAGCGACTGGGCCAACCCCGATCAAGAAATCAAACCTGTCCTCCCGCACTGATCCGCTTCTTGATGTTCTCCTATTGTTCTCTTCCGAGAAGGCGGCTAGTGTCGCTTTGGGAACACGGAAAACGCGGAAAGACGCGGAATGCGCGGACAGGATGGAGAGCTGATCTACGCTGAAGAAACCTTCCGAATCCGTGGCGCGATCTTTGAGGTCCAGCGGTCGATGGGCGGAGGCTATCTCGAGGCGGTCTATCAGGAATGCCTCGGCCTTGAGTTCGCAGACCGCGGCATACCTGCTGTCGGCCTTCGGCCATTGGAGCTTCGGTACAAAGGGCAGCTGCTGAAGCAACGGTACACGCCGGACTTTGTCTGTTTCGAGAGCATCATTGTTGAGTTGAAGGCGGCCAAGGACCTCGCGCCTGAGCATCGGGCGCAACTCTTGAACTACCTTCGCGCGACCGGCTTGACCGTCGGTCTGCTGGTCAACTTCGGACCACAGACCGCGCGGGTTGAACGCGTCGTGCTCGACCCAGCACCTTCCGCGTAAGTCCGCGTTCTTCCGCGTCGTCTGCGTTAGAATTGCTCGCGTTCCACCCGCACGGCGTCGCTAGGCGTGCGCCACTTCCTTGCGCCGTGGCGTCGCGTTCCCCTCGGCCAGGATCGCGCGCTTGCCCGCCTCGTTGAAAGCCAGGAGCTGGGTCATATAGCGGTAGCGTTCGTAGTCGCGGCCGGCCGCCGTGGTCTTCTCGAACCAGTCGTCCTCGCCCAGCATCTCGCCCACCCGCGGCGGGTTGCGATGGATCATCTGCTCGTCGATCCTCTTCGCCTCAAGGCTCCTCAGGATGCCCCGGTTGAAGTGGCTGTGCAGCGTCACCCGCTCGCCGCTCGCCTGGCGGTCGCCCTGCCAGTGCCAGACCCCTTGCGTGAAGAAGACCACCGAGCCCTTGGGCATCAGGATCGGCACGCCCGGCCCCGGATCGTCGCCCTGCCGGGGGTGGCGGCGGAACCGTTGGCTGCCGGGGACCAGCACGGTCGGCCCGGCCGCCTCGTCCCAGTCCTCGAACGCCCAGACGCCCACGCCCGTCATCGCAAAGTCCGGGTAGGGCTCGGGCACATGCGAATAGTCCGTGTGCAGAGGGATGAAGCCCGGCCCCGCGGGCTTGCGGATGCACGACAGCGACCCGATCACCGCCCCGCGCCCCAGCGAGGCGTCGATCAGCGTCATCAGCTTGGGGTTCAGCGACAGCCGCTCGAACGCGCGCCCGTGGTAGAGCATCCAGTTCATGGTCATGTAGCCATGCGTGGCGAGCGTCGTCAGGATCGCGTCCCGCGCCTCGTCGGCGAACTGCGGCGTGATCGCGTTCTCGACGATCGTGTAGCCGGTCTCCTCCATCTCGCGGATCTTGCCGCAGAGGCCTTGGCGCGCGGCGCGATGCGCCAGGTCGGGGTTCTCGACCGTCTTTCGGCCCAGGTGGTCGAAGAGGGCGCCCAGCACGTCGCCGACCTTCGGATCGGGCAGGGCGCCTTTAACCTTCAGCGCCTGCGGACCATAGAGGTGCGCCACCTCGCTCCGCAGGGTCGCGAGCGCGCCGGGGGCGGTGATGCCCACCATCTGCGCCGCCGTGAGTCCAGCCTGGTAGTCGCCCTCGATCACGACATCGGCGGCGGCGTCGAACGTCGGCGCGACGCTGAACGCCTCGCCGTCGAACGCGATCGTCCAGGCGCCCACATCGCCCGCCAGCTTCAGGTGCGGCGGCGCATCCGCGAACCGCCCACTGACGCTGAACGTGCGCCCCTTCAGCCGCTCGGCCGGCGCGGCCCGCTCGCGGATCTTCGGGACCTCGCCCGCCAGGAACCGCCGCGCCTCCTCGGCCCAGCGCTCCGACAGGAACTCCACGTGATGCGGCAGGGTGTACATGAACGTCCTCCACGCGCAGGCCCTGCGCGGCGAGGTTCGCCCCCACTCGCGCGGGCCGGCGACGACTAGCGTCACCCCCGGACGGGCCCCGGTCAATTATGCCCTGGCGTCACCTCTCCCTGGCGACTTTTTGTTCTTGTATTGTTCTCGTTCACGCGAGAAGCTGAGGTGGACCCGGAATGCGAGACAGCGGGGCGCGACATGCGCGAACAAGACGGTGAACTGCTCCACGCAGAGGAAACCTTCCGGATTCGTGGTGCGGTGTTCGAGGTACAGCGCACGATGGGCGGTGGCTTCCTGGAGGCGGTGTATCAGGAATGCCTCGGCCTCGAACTCACTGCGCGTCGAATTCCCTTCGTCGGGCTCAAGCCCCTGGCGCTCAGGTACAAGGGACAGCCGCTACGCCAGCGCTACACGCCGGACTTCGTCTGCTTCGACAAGATCATCATCGAACTGAAGGCGGCGCGCGAAATCGCGCCCGAGCATCGGGCGCAACTATTGAACTACCTCAAGGCCACGAGCCTGCAGATCGGCCTGTTGGTGAACTTTGGTCCTCGCAATCGAGCGACGGTGGAGCGGTTGGTGCTGCAAGAAGATGGAACCGCGGAAACACGCGGAATGACGCAGACCCTCACGGCCGACTGAGGCGCTTTGCGTTGATGCACGACAGCGCCGCCAGCGCGGCGTGTCCGCGTCCTTCCGCGTGTTTCCGCGGTTCAAATCAAAGCAGCGATACGGTCGGCAGACGTCTGGGTGGTGGCCCTCGGTCCCTAGTCGCTAAGCCCACTTCAAGTCCGCATGCATCAGGGGCAACCGCCGCACGCGCTTGCCCGTCGCCGCGTAGATCGCGTTCGCCACGGCCGGCGCCAGCGGGCCCAGGCCCGGCTCGCCGACGCCGCCCCAGCGGGGACCGCCGCTCGGCACAAGGTGCACGTCGATGCGCGGCGGCATGTCGGCCATCTTGCCCATCCGGTACTGGTGGAAGTTGGTCTCCACCGGCGCGCCGTTCTTGATGGTGATCTCGCCCCACAGCGCCGCCGTCAGGCCCATGATCACCGCGCCCTCCATCTGCTGGGTCACGGTGTTCGGGTTGGCCACGTGGTAGGGGTCGAGCACGCAGGTGACCCGATCCACCCGCAGCTTGCCGTCCTGCGAGACGGTCACTTCGGCGACCTGGCCGGACACCGAGCCATAGGCCTCGATGACCGCCATCCCGCGCCCGCGACCCTTGGGCAGCGGCGTCCCCCAGTCCGAGTGCTTGGCCATCGCCTCCAGCACGCCCTTGGCGTCCGGCCGGGTCAGCATGGTGTGGCGGAACGCGTAGGGGTCCTTGCCGGCCGCCGCCGCCAGTTCGTCCACGAAGCTCTCGATGAAGAAACCGTTCTGCGAACTGCCCACGCCGCGCCAGAACGACACCGGCACGTGGCTGTTCTTCAGCACCACTTCGATGTCGCGCGCGGGCCAGTCATAGAAGTTGTTCTGGATGCACTCGGTGGCCATCGGCTCGCTCGCCTGCCACTCCTGCGGCGCGCCGGTCCCGCGGATCAGCGAGGGCACGGCGATCTTGGCCTGCAGCACGCCGGGCTTGCCGTCCGCCGACAGCGCCGAGCGGAAGCGCACGAACGACTGCGGGCGGTAGCGGTCGCGCCGGATGTCCTGCTCGCGCGACCAGATCAGCTTGACCGGCTTGCCGACCTCCTTGGCCACGGCCAGCGCCTGGGCCAGTTCGTCGGTCGCCCCGCCGCGCCGCCCGAACCCGCCGCCGACGTAGTGGTTGTGCACATAGACCTGCTCGGGCTTCAGCCCCGTCGCCTTCGCCGTCTCCTGCAGCACCGACATCGGGCCCTGGGTGGAGATCCAGACGTCCGCCCGGTCGGCGCTGAGCGCCACCGTGCAGTTCAGGGGCTCCATGGGCGAGTGGCTGAGGAACGGCGCCTCGTAGGTCGCCTCCACCACCTTCGCGCCCGGGGCCGCGAACGCCGCGTCCGGCTCGCCCTTCTTCTCCGCGGAGAACATCGGCTTGTCCAACGCCGCCAGGTAGTCCTTGGCCAGGCTCGCGGAGTCGACCGCCCCGAAGCCACCGTCGTCCCAGCTGATCTTCAGCGCGTCGAGGCCCTTCTTGGCTCGCCAGTAGCGGTCGGCCACGACCACCACGGCGTCCTTCAGCGTCACCACGCGCTCGATCCCGCGCATCCCCTTGATCGCAGTATCGTCGACGCTCTTCACCGAGCCGCCGTAGACCGGCGCCGACCACACCGCGGCGTAGACCATCCCCGGGACCTTGGCGTCCATGCCGAACTTGGCCGAGCCGTCCAGCTTGGCCGGCGTGTCCAGCCGCGCCGTCCACTTGCCGACCAGCTGGTACTGGTCCGGCGTCTTGATCGCCGGCTCCTTGTCCAGCTGCACCGCCGCCGCGGCCGCGGCCAGCGCGCCGTACGACAGGCTGCGGTTCGAGGCCTTGTGCAGGCACTTGCCCGACGCCACGCCGCAATCGGCCGGGTCGATGTTCCACGCCTGCGCGGCCGCCACCTTCAGCCGCTCGCGCGCGCTGGCGCCGGCCTGCTGCATCATCGTCACCGAGGTGCGCAGGCCCGACGAGCCCACGGTCTGCATGCGGCCGTAGAGGTTGCCGCCGGCGCGGCTGTTGCGGTTGGCCGAAGCGTACTCGACGCGCACCTTGGTCCAGTCGCAGGCCAGTTCCTCGGCCAGCAGCATGGCCAGCGCCGTCGTCGTGCCCTGGCCCATCTCCTGGTGCGGCGCGCGCACGGTGACCGTGTTGTCCGGCTCGATGATCAGGAACGCGGTGAGCTCCTTGGCGGGATTGGTCCCGTCGTTGATCACCGGCGGCTGTGGTCCTGCGTTCGCGGCCGGGACGCCGATCATCAGCCCACCGGCCGCGGAGAGCCCGCTCAGGACAATGGCGCGGCGGGAGAGGGAGATGTCGTTCATGCCTTGGCTCCCTTCGGAAGCTGGCCGGCGGCGCGGTGGATCGCCTTGCGGATGCGCGGGTAGGTCCCGCAGCGGCAGATGTTGGTCATCGCCGCATCGATCTGCGCGTCGGTCGGATTGGGCGTCGTCTTGAGCAGCGCCGCCGCAGCCAGGATCTGGCCCGACTGGCAATAGCCGCACTGCGGCACGTCCTCGATCAGCCAGGCCTGCTGCACCGGGTGCTTCAGGCCGCTCGACAGCCCCTCGATGGTGGTGATCTCGCGCTTCTCGGCGCTCACCG
>Ga0308175_100003791_pt1 | contig 10530 bp, 10 predicted proteins | sample PhyCR1_3_FD_203893 | JGI IMG/M metagenome (GOLD analysis project Ga0308175, IMG submission 203893) | Soil microbial communities from UC Gill Tract Community Farm, Albany, California, United States - DLSLS.C.R1 | ecosystem: Environmental > Terrestrial > Soil > Agricultural land | place: USA...
GATGTCGTTCGGGATGTGGCGCGAGGTCTTGGTCTCGCCGTAGATGTAGATCGGCACGTCGGCGTTCTTGCGCCGCACTTCGCCGATGAAGCTGCGCAGGCTGAGCACGGCCGGGTCGAGGTCCGGACCGACCGTGAACTCCTCGTCGTCGATCGACAGGATGAAGGCGCTGGCGCGGCTTTGCTGCTGCGCGAACTGGCTCAGGTCGCCGTAGCTGGTGACGCCCAGCACCTCGAAGCCCTCGCTTTCGAAGGCCTGCGCCAGGGCACGGATGCCCAGGCCCGAGGTGTTCTCGGAGCGGAAGTCCTCGTCGATGATGACGATGGGAAAGCGGAATTTCATGAGCAGGGCTCCGGACTGGCAAATAGGCGCGAAGTGTACGGAATTCAGATGAAGGTTCCGGCGGCCGGCCAGAGAAGTTGACGCGCCGGTGTCGGTGCCGGCGGACGACGCCCCGTGGCCGGGCGAAATCGCCCGCCGGCGCTGCTACAATCATGGGCTCGGAGCGGTGGATGAGCGGTTTAAGTCGCACGCCTGGAAAGCGTGTGAGGGTTAATAGCCCTCCGCGGGTTCGAATCCCGCCTGCTCCGCCAGAAAAATTCGTCTCCTGCAGCCTCCAACTGCCTTTCACTTCGAAGTGGATACGTCCTGAAAGCCCCGCTTGCCGGGGCTTTTTTGTGCCCGGTGCCGACCCGCTGCGCGGGCCAAGAAAAAAGGGCCCGAAGGCCCTTTTTTCGTTGCGAGCGCGAAGCGCTCAGCGGACCACGGCGATCTGCGTGCGTGCACCGTTCTTGTAGGTGTACAGCGTCAGGGCACCGTTCTTGATGTCGCCCTTTTCGTCGAAGGCGATCGGGCCGGTCAGGCCGTTGTACTGGACCTTGCCGACTTCCGGCAGGTACTTCTCGGGATCGGCCGAGCCGGCCTTGGCCATCGCCGCTGCGAGCACCTGCACGGCGTCGTAGACGTACGGGGCATAGATCTGCACGTCGACGCCGTTCTTTTCCTTGAACTTGGTCTTCCAGGCTTCCAGCGGCGCCTTGAAGTCGCCGTCCACGCCACCGGCCTCGGCACAGACCACCATCTCTTCGCCGATCGCGTCGCCGGCCAGCTTGGCCAGTTCGCCGGTGCACAGGCCGTCGCCGCCCATGAACTTGACGTTCATGCCGAGCTGCTTGACCTGCTTGAGCATCGGGCCGCCGACGGCGTCCATGCCGCCGAAGAACAGGATGTCGGGCTGGGCGCCCTTCAGCTTGGTCAGGATGGCGTTGAAGTCGGTCGACTTGTCGGTCGTGAACTCGTGGCCGACGATGGTGCCGCCGGCGGCCTTGGCGGCCTTCTCGAATTCCTCGGCGACGCCCTGGCCGTAGGCCGTGCGGTCGTCGATCACGGCGATGTTCTTGCCCTTCAGGGTCTCGACCGCGTACTTGCCGAGCGTGCCGCCCAGCTGGGTGTCGTCAGCCACCACGCGGAAGGTGGTCTTGAAGCCCTGACGGGTGTACTTGGGGTTGGTCGCCGACGGCGAGATCTGCGGGATGCCGGCGTCGCTGTACAGCTTGGAAGCCGGGATGGTGGTGCCGGAATTCAGGTGGCCGACGACGCCGTTGACCTTGCTGTCGACCAGCTTCTGGGCCACGGCCGTGCCTTGCTTCGGATCGGCTGCGTCGTCTTCGGCGAGCAGTTCGAACTTGGCGACCTTGTCGCCGATCTTGATGCCCTTGGCGTTGAGGTCTTCGATCGCCATGCGGGCGCCGAACTCGTTGTCCTTGCCGAGGTGGGCGATGGCGCCGCTGGTGGGAGCGACGTGGCCGATCTTCACGACCACGGCATCGGCCGGAGGAGCGGCGGGAGCGGGAGCGGCTGCGGTCGGTGCAGGCGCCGCGGGTGCCGCGGCTTCTTCCTTCTTGCCACAGGCCACGAGCGCGAGAGCGGCCAGGGCGACAGCAGTCCATTTCAATTGCATGGGAAACCTCCAGAACATTGATGAAGAGAGAGTTGAAAACCGGTCTTTGGATCCGGGCATGAACCTTGAGCAAGTATCGCGCCGCGGATGCGCAGCGCCCCCGCGCTTTTCGACCCGGCGCGCAGTTTAGCCCAAGGTTTCGCGCCTCAATGCTGGCGTAGACCCGGGGTTGTCCGAAAGCTCGCGGGCCAGCGCTTCGCTCACCAAAGCGCGCAGAACGGCCTCGATTTCACGGCGCAGGCCGGGGATCATCGTGTCCAGGTTCTGCTGAACGGCAGCTGACACGGCGTCGCTCACGCGCTCCTCGAGCGACAGGTCGACGCGCTGCAGCACGCGATGCAGCAATTGCTCTTCGAGGCGGAAGGCTTCGGCCTCGGACAGCTTGGCTTGCGGACTCAGCGCCACGGCCTGCGAGGGCTCGGTCACGTTCGCCTGCGTGGCGACGGGCGCGGGCGGCGCCTCGGCAGGCGCGTTCGGTGGCGCCGGCTCGAGCACCGTCGTCAAGGTGGGCACGAAGCGCGGCGGCGTGCGCTGGCTCATGCGTTGGCTCCCCCGCCGTAGGCATGGGTGCGGATCGCGTAGCCGCGGTCCTTGTAGTGCCGCCAGCGGGCGCGGCCGGCCTGGCGGTCGGCGTCGTCGCTGCCCACGATGTCGATCAGGCGCTCGAAGCGCTCGAAGCGCGCGGGCAGCTCGGCGCCGAGATTGACGAGGATCGGCCGGTCGGGCAGCGCGCTGGCGGCGCTGTCCACCAGCACCACCGGCGAGCGCTCGACGACGAAGGGCGCATCGTCGCTGCGGCAGTGGGCGACGAAGTCGCTTGGCGAGAGGGTCCACAAGGCCGTGTCGATCGCCTCCAGCACGGCCGCGTCCGCCACCACCACCAGCCGCGCGCCATGCGCGCTCACCGCCTTGCGCAGCAGCCGGCAGGCGTAGCCCACCTTGTCGGGCATGTTGTAGTGGCCGTCGATCTCGGTCACTTGCGCGACCGCCGCTTGGCGGCCTTCGGCGTGCTGGCGGGCGACGCCTTGGCGCCCTGGGCCAGCAGATAGCTCAGCAGCAGGCCCACCGGCCGGCCGGTGGAGCCCTTGGCGGCACCGCTCTTCCACGCCGTGCCGGCGATGTCCAGGTGGGCCCACGGGTAGTCGCCGGCGAAGCGCTGCAGGAACTTGGCCGCCGTGACGGCACCGCCCGCGCGGCCGGCGACGTTGGCGACGTCGGCGAAATGGGTCTTCAGCCCTTCGGCGTAGTCGTCGTCGAGCGGCATCCGCCAGCAGCGGTCCTGCGACGCCTCGCCGGCCGCTTCGAGGGCGCGGGCCAAGGCGTCGTCGCTCGAGAACAGCCCGCTGCGCACGCCGCCCAGCGCCACCACGCAGGCTCCGGTGAGGGTGGCGATGTCGATCACCGCCGAGGGCGCGAAGCGCTTGGCGTAGGTCAGCGCATCGCACAGGATCAGGCGCCCCTCGGCGTCGGTGTTGAGCACCTCGATGGTCTGGCCGCTCATGCTGGTGACCACATCGCCCGGCTTGAGCGCCCGGCCGTCGTTCATGTTCTCGCACGAGGGCACCAGCCCGACCACGTTGATCGCCGGCTGGATGTCGCCCAGGGCGCGGAACACGCCCAGCACGCTGGCGGCGCCCGACATGTCGAACTTCATCTCGTCCATTTCGGCGGCCGGCTTGAGCGAGACGCCGCCGGTGTCGAAGGTGATGCCCTTGCCGACCAGCACCACGGGCGCCTGGTCCTTGGCGGCCCCGTGGTAGCGCAGCACGATGAAGCGCAGCGGCTCGGCCGAGCCTTGCGACACCGCGGCGAAGGCGCCCATGCCGAGCTTGGCCACGTCCTTCGGGCCCAGCACTTCGCATTTCACGTTCGGCAGTTCGGCCAGCGCCTTTGCGGCATCGGCCAGCATCGTCGGCGTGCAGTAGTTGCCGGGCCGGTTGCCCCATTCCTTGGCCAGTTCGACCCCGGCGACGGTCGCGGTGGCCCGGTCGAAGGCCTCGCCCAATGCTGCCGCGTCGGGCACGCCCACCGTCAGCTGGCGGATCGTGCGCGGCTCGGCCTTGGATTTGGTCTCGGTGTAGACATAGCTGGCGTCGGCCGAGGCCAGCACCGCACTGGCCAGGCTGGCCGCATCGGCCGCGCCGGCGAACACGATCACCACCCGTTTCGGGTTCGCACCCTTGGCGGCGTTGACCGCCGCCAGGACCGCGGTCCGGACCGCCGGCGCGCCGCCGTCCCCCAGCGCCGCCAGCAGCACGCGCGCCGCCGCGATGCCGGCCGGCCGGTACAGCGCGAGCAGCTTGCCGGCCTTGTCGGGCAGGTCGCCGGCCTTGCGGGCCTCGGCCGCCAGGGTGGAGAGCGCATCGTCGGCGCTGCGGGTTCCGGCGGCCACCAGCACGATGAGGACATCGGCTTTCTCGGTGGCGGCCTGGGCGATGGAGAGGGTCTTGAGTTGAAAGTCCATAATCCTTTTTTTCCCTCGACGATGTTATTCCATTCCTCTCTACGCAAGGAGCTGTCGCGCAGCTTCGGCGCCACGCTGGTGGTGCTGGTCACCATCGTCATGACGATGATGCTGATCCGCACCCTCGGACTGGCGGCCAAGGGCAGCGTGAACCCCTCCGAGGTCTTCCTCGTGATGACCTACACCGTGCTCGGCTACATGCCGACCATCCTCAGTCTCTGCCTGTTCGTCTCGATCGTCGGCACGCTGTCGCGCATGTACCGCGACAGCGAGATGGTGATCTGGTTCTCGAGCGGGCGCGGCCTGGCGGACTTTCTGCGACCGCTGTTCGGCTTCGCCTGGCCGATCCTGCTGCTGATCGCCCTGTTCTCCCTGGTCGGCTGGCCCTGGGCCAACTCGCAGACCCAGAACATGCGGGAGCGCTACGAGCGGCGCAGCGACATCGAGCGGGTCGCGCCCGGCGAGTTCCGCGAGTCGGCCGGCCGGCTGCGGGTCTTCTTCATCGACAAGGACGCCCCGGACAGCGCCACCGCCAGCAACGTGTTCATCTCCTCGATCGAGCGCAACCTGCGCATCGTCACCTCGGCGCGCAGCGGCCGCATGGAAGACCTGGAGGGCGTGCGCTACCTGATGCTGAGCAACGGCCAGCGCATCGAGGAGCCGCTGCAGCCGACCGGCATCAAGGTCAGCGAGTTCGAGACCTACGGGGCCCGGGTCGGCGGCCGCTCGGGCGACCCGCTGGACGTGACGCCGGTGCGCGCCCGCACCACGCTGGCCCTGCTGCGCGAGCCGAATCCGGTCAACCGCGCCGAACTCGCCTGGCGCATCGGCCTGCTGTTCGCGGGAACCAATTTCGTGCTGCTGGCCCTCGCGCTGTCGAGCGTCAACCCGCGGGTCGGCCGCAGCGGCAACCTGGTGTTCGCGCTGTTCGCCTTCATCCTCTACTTCAATCTGCTGAATCTCGGCCAGAGCTGGGTTGGCACCGGGCACTTCGGCGTCGGCGGCTTCCTGCTCTCGCTGCACGGCGGCGTCCTGGTGCTGGGCCTGCTCTGGCTCGCCAAGCGTCATTTCAACTGGGGCTTCCCGAGGCGCCGCGTCCCGGCGCAGCCTGCAACCACATCGAACGCGTGAAAACCATCCGCCGCCTGATCTACGCGGAGGTGCTGAAAGCCGTCGCCTTCGTCGCCCTGGGCTTCCTGAGCCTGTTCTTCTTCTTCGACTTCGTCGACGAGCTGCAGGCCATCGCCAGCCCCGACTCGCTCGGCTACGGCGCACCCCAGGCGCTGCTCTACGTCACGCTGCTGATTCCCAGCCACCTCTACGAACTGCTGCCGATCGCGGTGCTGATCGGCACCATCTTCGTCATGGCCCGGCTGGCGCAGAGTTCCGAATACACCATCCTTCGCACCAGCGGCCTCGGGCCCTGGCGCGCCCTGCGCACGCTGCTGCTGCTCGGGGCCGCCTTCGTGGTGCTGACCTTCGCGATCGGCGACTACGCGGCGCCCGTCACGGACCGCGCGGCCCAGCTGCTCAAGGCCCGCTACCAGGGTCCGCTGGCGCTGATCGGCAATACCGGCGCCTGGCTCAAGGAGCGCCAGGGCGACAACTCCTTCGCGGTCAACGTGGTGTCGATGGGGCGCAACGGCATCCTGAAGGATCCGCGGATCCTCGAATTCGACGGCCAGGGCTTCCTGGTCTCGCAGCTGTCCGCCCCCGGCGCGACGGTCGACCGCGGCCACTGGACCCTGATCAATGCCGAGCGCCAGGTGTATGAAACCCGTGGCCCCGGCGCCCCGCGCATCCTGCGCACCACGCAGCCGCTGCTCGAGTGGCCGACCTCGCTGAGCAACGAGATGGTGTCGGTCGCGCTGCTGCGCCCGGAACGCATGCGCACGCTCGACCTGTTCGACTACATCCGCCACCTCGACGCCAACGGCCAGACCGCGCAGCGCTACGAGATCGAGTTCTGGCGCAAGGTGTTCTATCCGCTGTCCTGCCTGGTGATGATCGTGCTGGCCCTGCCCTTCGCCTACCTGCACTTCCGGCAGGCCGGCATCACCACCTACATGTTCGGCGGGGTGATGATCGGCATCAGCTTCTTCCTGCTGAACAACGTCTTCGGCTACCTCGGCAACCTCGGCAACTGGTGGCCCTGGATCACGGCCGCGGCCCCCGGCCTGATCTACTCCCTGATGTCGCTCGGCGCCTTCACCTGGCTGGTGCTCAGGCGCTAGCGATCGGCGCGGCGATGCAGACACCCCTGGGCATCGTGCTGTTCGCGCATGGATCGCGCGACGAACGCTGGCGCGCGCCCGTGGAGGCGGTGGCACGGCAGGTGGCGGCGCTCGACCCCACGGCCCGGGTCGCCTGCGCCTACCTCGAACTGGTGGCGCCGGACCTGCGCACCGCGGCCCAGGCCCTGGTGGCCGCAGGTGCCCGGCGGATCCGGATCGTGCCGCTGTTCCTGGGCATGGGCCGGCATGTGCGCGAAGACCTGCCGCGGCTGGTCGACGAACTTCGGGCCCTGCATCCGGGCATCGCGTTCTCGCTGCGCCCGGCCGTCGGCGAAGACCCGGAGGTGATTGCCCTGCTGGCGCGCAAGGCGCTCGAATCCTGAACTGGCGGTGATTTATATAGACTGAGAAGGCATAATGAATCCGAAAATAATACGGAATCTGTTATGAATCTTCACCAGTTCAAGTTCGTTCAGGAAGCCGTCCGGCGCAACCTGAACCTGACCGAAGCTGCCAAGGCGCTCCACACCTCGCAACCGGGCGTCTCGAAGGCGATCATCGAGCTCGAGGAAGAACTCGGCGTCGAGATCTTCGCCCGCCATGGCAAGCGCCTGAAGCGCGTCACCGAACCCGGCCAGCATGTGCTGGCCAGCATCGAGCTCATCATGCGCGAGGTCGGCAACCTCAAGCGCATCGGCGAGCAGTTCAGCGCCCAGGACAGCGGCACCCTGTCGATCGCCACCACCCACACCCAGGCCCGCTACGTGCTGCCGGTGCCGGTGGCGAAGCTGCGCGAGGCCTATCCGAAGGTCAACGTGAGCCTGCACCAGGGCTCGCCCGACCAGGTGGCGCGGATGGTGATCGACGAGGTGGCCGAGATCGGCATCGCCACCGAATCGCTGGCCGACTACACCGAGCTGGTGACCATGCCCTGCTACGAATGGCAGCACGTGCTGGTGCTGCCGCAGGGCCATCCGCTGGCGGACAAGGAGCGCATCTCGCTCGAGGACCTGGCCAGCGAGCCGATCATCACCTACCACCCCTCGTTCACCGGGCGCACCCGCATCGACCATGCCTTCGCCCAGAAGAAGCTGACGCCGCGGATCGCGCTCGAGGCGATCGACTCGGACGTCATCAAGACCTACGTGCGGCTCGGCCTGGGCGTCGGCATCGTGGCCGAGATGGCGGTGCGCGACGACACCAACGCCGACCTCGTGGTGCGGCCGATGGGCCACATCTTCGGCGTCAACATCGCCCGCGTCGCCTTCAAGCGCAGCGCCTACCTGCGCAACTTCGTCTTCAAATTCGCCGAGCTGCTCTCCGACCGGCTCGATCGCAACCTGATCGCCAAGGCCTTGAGCGGTCACCACCAGGACTACGAACTGTGAGCCGAGCGACCGTCCGCACCCCCCAGCTGCAAACCAAGCTGCCCGCCGTCGGCACGACGATCTTCACCGTGATGTCGGCGCTGGCGGCCGAGAAGAACGCGGTGAACCTCGGCCAGGGCTTCCCCGATTTCAACTGCGACCCGCAGCTGCTGCAGGCGGTGACCGACGCGATGGCGGCGGGCCACAACCAGTACCCGCCGATGCCGGGCATCCTGGCGCTGCGCGAGGCGATCGCGGCCAAGATCGAGACCCTGTACGGCCACCGCTACGACCCGGGCAGCGAGATCACCGTGACCGCCGGCGCCACCCAGGCCATCATCACGGCGATCCTGGCCGTGGTGCGGCCAGGCGACGAGGTGATCGTGCTGGAGCCCTGCTACGACAGCTACGTCCCGAACATCGACCTGGCCGGCGGCACCGTGGTGCGGGTGCCGCTGACGCCGGGCAGCTTCCGCCCCGACTTCGGGAAGATCGCCGCGGCGCTCACGCCGCGCACCCGCGCCATCATCGTCAACACGCCGCACAACCCGAGCGCCACGGTCTGGACCGAGGCCGAGATGCGCCAGCTCGAAGACCTGCTGGCGCCGACCGAGGTGCTGGTGATCAGCGACGAGGTGTACGAGCACATGGTCTATGCCGGCGCCCGCCACGAGAGCGCGGCGCGCTTTCCGGGCCTGGCGGCGCGCAGCTTCATCGTCAGCAGCTTCGGCAAGACCTACCACGTGACCGGCTGGAAGGTCGGCTACGTGGCGGCACCGGCCGCGCTGAGCGCCGAGTTCCGCAAGGTGCACCAGTTCAACGTCTTCACGGTCAACACGCCGATGCAGCACGCGCTGGCCCGCTACATGGCCGATCCGGCGCCCTATCTCGAGCTGCCGGCCTTCTACCAGCGCAAGCGCGACCTGTTCGCCGCCGGCCTGGCGAAGACCCGCTTCAAGCTGCTGCCGAGCGCCGGCACCTACTTCCAGTGCGTCGACATCAGCGAGGTCAGCGCGCTCGGCGAAGCGGATTTCTGCCAATGGCTCACGCGCGAGATCGGCGTGGCGGCGATCCCCTTGTCGGCCTTCTACGGCGACGGCTTCGACCAGCGCGTGGTGCGCTTCTGCTTCGCCAAGCGGGACGACACCCTGCAGGCTGCGATCGAGCGACTGGCGCGGCTCTGACACGAACGGTGGAAGAGTCCTGACCGCGGGAGGGGGCCCCCTCCCGCGATCGATTCGAAGCGGGACGCGGAACATCAGGGCTTCAAACATCGCCCTAGGAGCAATCCATGTCCCTCTCGTTGATTCTGATGATCGTCCTGATCCTGCTGCTGGTGGGCGCGCTGCCGAGCTGGGGCTACAGCCGCGGCTGGGGTTACGGGCCCAGCGGCGGCCTCGGCCTGGTGCTGCTGGTCGTGATCGTGCTGCTGCTGATGGGTCGGATATAGGCCGCCCCCGCGGCCTGCCTCGCGAAGCCCGCTTTCGAGCGGGCTTTTTCATGGCCGGCGCCGCTCAATGCCCCAGCTGCGCCCACAGCTTGTCCAGCCGCTTCACGCTCACCGGCTGCGGCGTGCGCAGTTCCTGGGCGAAGAAGCTCACCCGCAGCTCTTCCAGCAGCCAGCGGAACTCGCTCATGCGTTCGTCGGCCGCGCCCTTGCGCTCGGCCAGCAGCCGCCAGTAGCGCTGCTCCTGGGGGCGCAGCTCCGCCAGCCGCTGCGCATCGCGCGCCGGATCGGCGCGCAGCTTGTCGAGCCGCAGCGTGATCGCCTTGAGATAGCGCGAAAAGTGCTGCAGGCGCGTCCACGGGGTGTCGGCGATGAAGCGCTTGCCCATCAGGCGCTGCAGCTGCTGCGCGGCGTCGGCGGTGGCCTCGGGCTGCACCTTGGTGTCCTTGATCTTGCGCGCCGCCAGCCCGTACTCGGCCAGGATCGTCGCGGCCAGCCGGGCGATCTCGTTGGCGATCAGCGTGAGGCGGCCGCGCCCCTCCTCCAGCCGCCGCTTGAAGCCGAACTCGTCGGTCGGCAGCGGCTCCTGCAGGAAGGCGCGGTCGATCGCCACCTCGATGATCTGCGCCCGCAGTTCCTCGGCGGTGCCGAGCGGCATGTAGGCGACCGCCATCTTCTGCAGCTCCGGAATGTTCTTCTCGAGGTACTTCAGGGCGTCCTTGAGCTGCAGGGCGAACAGCCGGCGCAGGCCCGCGCGGTGCTTCGCGGCGGCCACCGCGGGCTCGTCGAAGACCTCGATGGTCACCGCATCGGCGCCGTCGACCAGGGCCGGAAAGCCGATCAGCGATTGGGCGCCGCGCCGGACCTCCATCAGCTCGGGCAGCTCGCCGAAGGTCCAGGCGGTGTAGCGCTGGCCGGCCGGCAGCGCGGCGGCCGCGGGGGCCTCGACCGCCGCCTTGGCCGCCGACCGCGCCGCAGCGCCCGCGCCCGGGGCCGGCTCCGGCGCCGCCCGCACGTTGAGCCCGGCCAGCGCCTGGAACGCACCGCGCGCCTGCGCC
>Ga0308175_100003793_pt1 | contig 10528 bp, 9 predicted proteins | sample PhyCR1_3_FD_203893 | JGI IMG/M metagenome (GOLD analysis project Ga0308175, IMG submission 203893) | Soil microbial communities from UC Gill Tract Community Farm, Albany, California, United States - DLSLS.C.R1 | ecosystem: Environmental > Terrestrial > Soil > Agricultural land | place: USA...
AGAACAACACCGACTCGGCGGGCAACTCCTACGGCTGCCACGAGAACTACCTCGTCGGTCGGGCAGGGGAGTTCCAGCAGCTGTCCGACGTGCTGATCCCGTTCCTGGTCAGTCGTCAGATCACCTGCGGCGCAGGCAAGGTCGTCACCACCTCCAAGGGGGCGACCTACTGCGTGAGCCAGCGCGCCGACCACATCTGGGAGGGGGTGTCCTCGGCCACGACCCGCAGCCGTCCCATCATCAACACCCGCGACGAGCCGCACGCGGACGCAGAGCGCTACCGCCGCCTGCACGTCATCGTCGGCGACTCCAACATGAGCGAGACCACCACGCTGCTCAAGGTCGGCTCCTGCGACCTGGTCCTGAGGATGATCGAGGCCGGCACGGTGGTGCGCGACCTCACCCTGGAGAACCCGATCCGGGCGATCCGCGAGATGTCCCACGACATGACCGGCCGCAAGACGGTGCGGCTGTCCAACGGGCGTGAGCTGTCCGCGCTGCAGATCCAGAGCGAGTACCTCGAGCGGGCCCAGGCGTTCGCCGACCGCGAGGGGCTGGAGGACCCGGTCCACAAGCAGGTGCTCGACCTGTGGGAGCGGACCCTACGGGCAGTCGACACCGGCGACCTGTCCCTCGTCGACACCGAGGTCGACTGGGTCATCAAGCACAAGCTCATCACCAGCTACATGGCCAAGCACGACCTGCCGATGGAGCACCCCCGCATCGCCCAGCTCGACCTGGCCTACCACGACGTCAACCGGGAGCGGGGACTGTTCTACCTGCTCCAGAAGCACGGCCGAGCCGCCCGGGTCTGCACCGACCCGGAGGTGTTCCGCGCCAAGACGGTGCCGCCGCAGACCACCCGGGCCAGGTTGCGGGGCGACTTCATCAAGGCAGCCCAGGAGCACCGCCGCGACTTCACCGTCGACTGGGTGCACCTCAAGCTCAACGACCAGGCCCAGCGCACGGTCCTGTGCAAGGACCCGTTCGCCTCCGTCGACGGGCGCGTCGAGCGGCTCATCGAGGGCATGCGCGGCTGACCGGGTCGGGGAGATCCAAGGTTCCGCGGTTATGGTGGGCGCTGGTCCACCCCCCAGCGAAGGTTCCCCACATCGTGCATCTGCGACGTTTCCATGCCCTCGGCGCGGCCCTGGCGGTCGCCACCCTGGCGCTGGCCGGCTGCGGAGGCAGCCAGGCCCCCAAGTCCTCTCCCCTCGACAAGGTGACGGTCACCGGCGGCAGCCAGACCCAGGCGCCCACGGTCACCGTCAAGCCCGAGCCGCTCAAGGTCACCGAGACCACCACCAAGGTGCTCAAGGCCGGCTCCGGCGACACGGTCAAGGGTGACGAGATCGTCAGCCTCGACTACGTCCTGGTCAACGGCAAGGACTCCTCCGTCCTCGACACCAACTTCGGCAAGCAGAAGCTGGGTCTGAACCTCGGCTCGGCCGACCTGCTCCCTGGCCTGAAGAAGGGCCTGACCAACCAGAAGGTCGGCTCGCGGATCCTCGTGGCCATGCCGCCGAAGGATGCCTTCGGCACCAAGGGCAACGCCGACATCAAGGTCGGGGGCACCGACACCGTGCTGTTCCTCATGGACGTGCTCGGTACCACGGTGCCGCTGAAGTCTGCCGAGGGCGACCCGGTCAAGCCGGCTGCCGGCCTGCCGACCGTCACGATGAACGACGGCAAGGCGGCGGCCATCACCATCCCCAAGGGCAAGAAGCCGCCGGCCAGGACGGTCGGTCAGCTGCTCGTGAAGGGCAAGGGCGCCAAGGTCGAGGCGGGCCAGACGATCCGCGTCACCTACACCGGAGCGCTGTGGCGCGACGGCAAGGTGTTCGACTCCTCCGCCAACAGCCCGCAGGGCTACTTCGAGACCGTGATCGGCAAGCAGCAGGTCATCAAGGCCTGGGACAGCCAGCTCGTCGGCCAGCCGGTCGGCAGCCGGGTCCTGATGGTCGTCCCCCCGGCCGACGGCTACGGTGCCGCCGGCAGCCCGCCGAAGATCAAGGGCACCGACACGCTCGTCTTCGTCGTCGACATCCTCGCGGCCTACTGAGCCACCACACCAAGGAGATCCCCATGGGTTTCGACCCCAACACCAGCAAGCCCGAGATCGACTTCCCCGAGGGCCAGCCGCCCACCGACCTGGTGGTCGAGGACGTCACCCAGGGTGACGGCCCGGAGGCCAAGGCGGGTGACACCATCTCGGCCCACTACGTCGGCGTCGCCCACTCCACCGGCGAGGAGTTCGACGCCTCGTGGAACCGCGGCGCCCCGCTCGACTTCCGCCTCGGCGTCGGCCAGGTCATCAAGGGCTGGGACGACGGCATCGTCGGCATGAAGGTCGGTGGCCGCCGCAAGCTGACCATCCCGGCCCACCTGGGCTACGGCGACCGTGGAGCCGGTGCGGTGATCAAGCCGGGCGAGACGCTGATCTTCGTCGTCGACCTGGTCGACGTCCGCTAGGCGCTTCCCTGCACAGGTTGGCTGATGGCGGACAGGTTGCAACCTGTCCGCCATCAGCTTTCCTCTGCTAGCAAAGGTTGCTGCAGGAGGTGGGCGGCGTGGCGGCCGGCGGCAGCGCTGTAGCGGAACGCTGCCCGGTCCTCGTCGAGCCCGCGCCCCATGGTCGACAGCCGCACCGGTGAGGTCGCCAGGGCCTCGTCCAGGGGGGCCGCGTCGACCTGCACCAGCACCACGGCGCCGACCGCGTTCGAGACCAGCTCCTGAGCCTGCCGCAGCACGAGCTCCTCGAAGGGGTCCCTCGGCGCGACGGCCACCAGGTCCGCCGCGACGAGGGCAACGCGTCCGTATGCCGTGTGGCTGTGGTGCGAGATGCCGCGGTGCCGCTCGCGCGGGTCGGCCTGCGAGACGCGCAGCGCGGCGACACCCCGGCCGTGCAGGGTCGACACCGCGTTGAGGGCCTCGCCCGCGGCAACACCCGTGTAGCCCCACGTCGTGCCGGTGCCCACGTTGCCGGGCCCCTGGATGACGACTGCGAGGTCTGCGTCGAGGACGTGCCGGGCGGCGAGCAGCCCCGAGTGCAGGGTGACCGCCTCGTGGTCGCCGCCGTAGGCCTGGCCGACCGTGACCGTCCCGGCGAGCCAGCCGGCCTGCTGGAGGGCCGCCACGTTGCGGGAGAACGTGATCGGAAGCGCGCCCCCGTCGGACATCAGGTACGCGACCCGGGCGTCCGGCCGCTCGGCCCGGACCCCGGCGAGCACCGCGGGCAACGCCGAGTGCAGGTCCGCGACCACCACCGGCATGCCGCCGAGGTCGCCGGAGGAGACCACGTCGCTCGTCATCACCTCGTGGTGCGGGCTGTCCTGCTCGTCCACCGCCATGAACATCTGCTGCTGGGGGGTGTAGCGCGCCTTGACGATGTGCCCCTGCGGTCCGTCTCCGGGACGGGGGTCGGCCGGCAGCCGGTCCGGCGCCGCGACCACGAAGGCCAGCCCGCCGGTGCCCAGGCCACGCAGCAGGGCCGAGGCGTTGAGCAGCACCCTGTCCCCGACCTGTGGCTCGCCGACGAGCGCCGTGTAGGCCAAGGCTCGCACCTCCCGGGACCCGGAGCCGGGGGTGTCCCCGGGAGCCAGCTCCACGGCATACTCCACCGCGCCGGGCCACCGGCCCCGCACCTGCTGGACCGTCCCCTCGCGCCACTGCATCACGACGCCGAGCCTAGCCACGGGAGCCGCCCCCGCTCGGGTAGCGTCGGGCGGGTGAGCGCACCCAACGGACCGGCCGCCAAGACCGAGCGGCTGCTGAACCTCGTGATGTGCCTGCTCTACACCCGCCGACCGCTGCCCAAGTCGCGGATCCGCGACCTCGTCCCGCAGTACCACACGGCCACCAGCGACGAGGCCTTCGACCGGATGTTCGAGCGCGACAAGGACGAGCTGCGCGAGCTCGGCATCCCGCTGGTGACCGCGGACATCGGGGTGTGGGACGACGAGCAGGGCTACCGCATCGACCAGCGCGAGTACGCCCTGCCCGACATCGAGTTCGAGCCGGACGAGCTCGCCGTGCTGGGGCTGGCCAGCCGCACCTGGGCACACGCCTCGCTCGCCGGGCCGGCCGCCCAGGCGCTGCGCAAGCTCAAGGCCACCGACATCGAGCGCGACGAGGACTCGCTCGTCGGCATCGAGCCGCGGCTCGGCACGCGTGAGCCGGCCTTCGAGGCGGTCAAGGACGCCGTCGTGGGACAGCGGACGGTGACCTTCGACTACCGCCGCAGCGGTGAGGGAAAGGCCGTCACCCGGCGTGTGCAGCCCTGGGGCCTCGCCTCGTGGCACGGGCGGTGGTACCTCACCGGGTTCGACCTCGACCGCGACGCCCCACGGGTGTTCCGGCTGTCGCGCATCGCCGGTGCCGTCAGTGAGGTGAGGAAGGCCGCGCCCTACACGGTCCCCGCCGACCACCGCGCCCAGGAGATGATCCGCACCAGTGTGGGCGAGCAGCGCACCGACACGGCGCGCCTGCGCGTGCGCGACGACCGGGGGCGCGCGCTGCGCCGCCGGGCCACGAGGACCCACGAGGCGGGGGAGTGGACCGAGCTCGAGGTCCCCTTCACCGACCCCGACGCGCTCGCCGACGAGGTCACCGGCTACGGCCCCGACGTCGTCGTGGACGCGCCCGACGAGGTGCGGGAGCTGGTCGTGCAGCGGCTCCGGGGCGCTCTGGCTCCAGGGGGTGGCGCGTGAGCGCGAAGAACCGCGGCAGGCCCGCCCCGGAGACGGCGACCGACCGGCTGTCCAGGTTGTTGACGATGGTGCCGTGGCTGGTCAACCGGCAGGGCATCGACCTCCAGCAGGCCGCCGACGAGCTCGGCATCAGCCCCGAGCAGCTCGAGACCGACCTGCGCCTGCTCTACCTGTGCGGCTACGGCCAGATGACCGACGAGCTGATCGACGCCCAGTGGGAGGGCGGGCGGGTGTTCGTCACCAACGCCGACACCATCGCCCGTCCCCTGCGGCTCGGGCGTGACGAGGCGCTGACGCTGATGGTCGGGTTGCGCGCGCTGGCGGCGGTGCCCGGCCTGGGGGAGCGCGACGCCATCGAGCGGGCCATGGCCAAGCTCGAGGAGGCGACCGGCGCCAGCGCCGACGCCGCGGCCCGCGTGGAGGTCGCCATCGACGAGGGTGTGGAGGCCGGCGCGCTGGCCGACGCCCGCCGCGCGGTGGCGGAGCACCGGCGGGTGCACCTGCGCTACCTCGTGCCCAGCCGCGACGAGTCGACCGAGCGTGACGTCGACCCGATGCGCGTGGTCAACCTCGACTCGCGGTGGTACCTCGAGGGCTGGTGCCACCGAGCCCAGGACACCCGCCTGTTCCGGATGGACCGCATCGAGGCGCTCGAGGTGCTCGACGTCGACGGCACGCCGCCGCCGGACGCCCAGCTGCGTGACCTCGACGCCGGCACCTTCACCCCGCGCGAGGACGACCAGCTGGTCACCCTGCACCTGCAGCCCGGTGCCGCCTGGGTGAGCGACTACTACCCCGTCGAGTCCGTCGAGACCGCCGGCGACGGGTCGCAGACCGTGACCCTGCGCACGGCCGACACGCTCTGGCTGCGTCGCCTGGTGTGGCGTCTCGGCGGCCTGGGCACCGTGGTGGCGCCACCCGAGCTGGCGCAGGCGGTGCGTGAGGGCGCCCGAGCCGCCCTCGCGGCATACGACGACGGCACCGCGGGCGCCACCCCTGCGGGCGGGTAGGGTCGCGCACATGTGGTGGTGGGTCCTGATCTGGGTGCTGCTCGTGCTGGTCGCGGCGGCCTACCTGGGGTCGCGCGCCTGGGCTGTCTGGGGGCAGGCCAAGGAGCTCGGTGCCGAGGTGCAGCGTGCCTCCGCGACCCTGTCCGCGCTCGAGACCCAGGCCGAGCGGCTGGGTGACCGGCCCCTGCAGCCCGAGCTCGCCGTGTTCGGCGACCCGCGTGCCCTGCGCCGGGAACGCCTGGCCACCATCGGGGCACTGCGCGAACAACGGCACAAAAGACGCGTCAGGCGCCGCCCACGGTGGGCACGGCACCTAGACTGAGGTCAACGAGACATCTGATGGCCACCACGCGTGGCCGAAGGGACTGAGGGTTATGGGTCGCGGACTCTTCGAGGGCTGGCACCTCGTCATCCTGCTGGTGCTGCTTGTCGTGCTGTTCGGGGCCCGGCGGCTGCCAGACGCGGCTCGCAGCATCGGGCGGTCGATGCGGATCTTCAAGTCCGAGATGGGCGAGATGAAGACCGACGGCAAGAGTGCTGCGAGCAACGACACCGTCAAGGGCGAGACCGTGCGCGACACCGACGCGACGGCGGAGACCCGCACCCAGGGCGGTGCGGAGGGCACGAGCGCCATGCGCGAGGACAACAGCCCGCGCAGCGACAACACCTCCGGCGCCGCGTAGGCGCCCCAGCTGTCCCCTCGACCCCGCACCGTCCCCGTCATGGCTTTCCGGCGTGCCCGCAACCCTGAGGGACGCATGTCGCTGGGCGACCACCTGCGCGAGCTGCGACGCCGCGTCGTCATCTCGGCGCTGGCCGTCTTCGTCGGGGCGGTGCTGGGCTGGATCTACTACCTGCGCGTCTACAACGCGCTGTCCGCACCGTTCAACGACTACAAGCGCGCCAACCCGCACAGCACGATCAGCCTGAACTTCGGCAACGCCACGGCGGCGTTCTCCCAGCAGGTGAGCATCGCCCTGTTCGTCGGCGTCGTGGCGGCCAGCCCGGTGTGGATGTACCAGGTGTGGGCGTTCATCGTCCCGGGCCTGACCAAGAAGGAGAAGCGCCTCTCGCTGGCGTTCCTCGGGGCGATCGTGCCGTTGTTCCTCGCGGGCTGCGGGCTGGCCTACTACGTGCTGCCGAAGGTGCTCAAGGTCCTCTACGGCTTCACCCCGGCGGGCGCCTCGAACATCCAGCAGGTCAGCGACTACTTCTCGTTCGTCACCCGCTTCATCCTGGCCTTCGGGGCGGCCTTCCTGCTGCCGGTGCTGCTCGTGGCCCTCAACGCCATCGGCATCCTGCCGTCACGATCGATGATCAGGGCCTGGCGCCCGGCGGTGTTCGGCATCTTCGTCCTGTCGGCGATCGCCACCCCCACTCCTGACGCCTTCACGATGTTCCTGCTCGCGATCCCGCTGTGCGTGCTCTACTTCGCGGCCATCCTCGTGAGCCGGCTGATCGAGCGCCGCCGCCGGAGGAGCCGCCCGGAGTGGATCGACGTGTCCGACGACGAGGCCTCCAGCCTGTAGCCTCCGCGCGTGGAGGAACGCTCGTCGGCGGCCAAGCGGGTCGGCCTGGTGGTCAACCCGACGTCGGGAAAGAGCCGCGGCATGGCGGTCGGGCTGGAGGTGGCGGCGCGGCTGCGCGCCGCCGGTCACGAGGTCCTCGACCTCTCCGACGAGTCGTATGCCGCGGCCCGCGACCGCGCGCTCGGCGCCATCGCGCAGGGCCTGGACGTGCTCGCCGTGGTCGGCGGTGACGGGATGACCCACCTCGGCGTCAACCTGGCGGCGGAGACCAAGACGACGCTGGCCGTCATCGGGGCCGGCACCGGCAACGACGTGGCCCGCGGCCTCGGGCTGCCGGTCCACGACCCGGTCCGCGCCGCCGACGTGGTCACGACGGGGGTTCCGCGCACGATCGACGCGGTGCGGTGGGTCGACCCGCACGGGGAGAGCCACTGGTACGCCGGGGTGCTCGGGGCCGGCTTCGACAGCCTGGTCAACGAGCGCGCCAACACCTGGCCGTGGCCCAAGGGCCAGATGCGCTACAACCTGGCCATCCTGCGCGAGCTGCCGGGCTTCAAGGCGATCCCTTACGCCATCACCATCGACGGCGTCCGCCACGAGACCCGCGCGATGCTGGTCGTCGTCGCGAACGGCCCGTCCTATGGCGGCGGCATGCGCGTGGCACCGGACGCGAGGTTCGACGACGGCCTGGTCGACGTGCTCGTGCTCCACGAGATCAGCACCACCGCGTTCCTCAAGGTCTTCCCCAAGGTGTTCAAGGGCACCCACGTCGGCCACCCGGCGGTGGAGGTCATCCGCGGTCGGGAGGTGACGCTCGAGGCCGACGGCATCGTGGCGTACGCGGACGGCGAGCGGTTCTCGCCGCTTCCCCTGACCCTCGAGACCGTGCCCGCGGCGGTCACGGTGCTGGCGCCGCGGACGACGTAGGGTCGGTCCATGTCACAGCTGACCGCGTTCACGGCCACGCTGGACTTCCCGCTCGACCCGTTCCAGCAGGAGGCCTGCGAGTCGGTGGAGGCGGGCAGGGGTGTGCTCGTCGCCGCGCCGACGGGGGCCGGGAAGACGGTGGTGGGAGAGTTCGCGGTCCACCTGGCCCTGGCCAGCGGGCGAAAGGCCTTCTACACGACCCCGATCAAGGCCCTGTCCAACCAGAAGTACGCCGACCTCGCGCGCCGCCACGGTGCCGCGAACGTCGGGCTGCTCACCGGTGACTCGTCGGTCAACGGCGAGGCCCCGGTGGTCGTCATGACGACCGAGGTGCTGCGCAACATGATGTATGCCGGGTCGTCCACCCTGCGCGGCCTGGGCTACGTCGTCATGGACGAGGTGCACTACCTCGCGGACCGCTTCCGGGGGGCGGTGTGGGAGGAGGTCATCATCCACCTCCCGCAGGACGTGCAGGTCGTCTCCCTGTCGGCGACGGTCAGCAACGCCGAGGAGTTCGGTGCCTGGCTGGGTGAGGTGCGTGGCGGCGTCGACGTCGTCGTGTCCGAGCACCGCCCGGTGCCGCTGTGGCAGCACATGATGGTCGGTCGCGGCATGTACGACCTGTTCGCCGACGACGGCACCGACACCACCCGCGTCAACCCTGAGCTGCTCCAAGCGATCCGCACCCAGGAGCAGCGGGGCGCGTGGATGGACACCGGACGGCTCGGCGGAGCTGGGCGCGGCGGCAGCCGACCCCCCGGCGGCGGTGGTCGCGGTCGGTCCCCGCGCGGACCGGGGGGTGGCCACGGCGGTCGACCGGGCGGCGGGGCCACGCGCTCGGAGGTGGTCCTCGAGCTCGACCGCGCCGGGCTGCTGCCGGCGATCACCTTCATCTTCAGCCGGGTCGGTTGCGAGGCCGCGGTGTCCCAGCTGCTGCGCGACGGGGTGCGGCTCGTGCCGGACGCCGAGGGGGAGCGGATCCGGCGGCTCGTGGAGACGCGGGTGGCAGCCCTCGCCGACGAGGACCTCGCCGTGATCGGCTACTGGGACTTCGCCGACGGCCTGGCGCGCGGCTTCGCCGCCCACCACGCCGGCATGCTGCCGACCTTCCGGGAGATCGTCGAGGAGCTGTTCACCGCCGGCCGCATCCGTGCCGTGTTCGCCACCGAGACCCTGGCGCTGGGCATCAACATGCCGGCGCGCACCGTGGTCATCGAGAAGCTGGTGAAGTTCAACGGCGAGACCCACGCCGACGTGACACCGGCCGAGTACACCCAGCTGACCGGGCGGGCCGGGCGTCGGGGCATCGACGTCGAGGGCCACGCCCTGGTCCAGTGGGGGCGCGGGATGGACCCGCTCGCGGTGGCGGGGCTGGCGTCCACTCGCACCTACCCGCTGCGCTCGTCGTTCCGACCGACCTACAACATGGCGGTCAACCTCGTCGCCCAGGTGGGCCGCGAGACGGCGCGCGAGATCCTCGAGACGTCGTTCGCGCAGTTCCAGGCCGACCGCGCAGTCGTGGGCATCGCGCGGGCGGTGCGTCGCAACGAGGAGGGGCTCCAGGGCTACGCCGAGGCGATGGAGTGCCACCTCGGCGACTTCCGGGAGTACGCCGAGCTGCGGCACGAGATCGCCCAGCTCGAGAAGGAGGGTGCCAAAAAGCGGTCCGCCAGCAGGCGGGCGGCAGCCGCGATCTCCCTGGAGGCCTTGAAGATCGGCGATGTCATCAGGATCCCTGCCGGGCGTCGCTCCGGGTGGGCGGTGGTGGTCCAGCCGGCACGCAGCCACCGCGGCGCGCCCCCCTCGCCCTCGGTCGTCACGGAGGACCGCCACCTCGTACGGCTCACGCTGACCGATGTGCCCGAGCCCGTCGAGCCGGTCACGAAGGTGAAGGTGCCACCGCACTTCAACGCCAAGAGCCCCAAGGCGCGCCGCGACCTCGCGACGTCGCTGCGCATCGCCGTGCCTCACGACCCGCCGCCGGGGCGCGCAGGCCGCTCCGCGGCGGCATACCCGGTCCTGTCCGACGACGACCACATCGCCGACCTGCGCCGTCGGTTGAAGGCGCACCCGTGCCACCAGTGCCCCGACCGCGAGGACCACGCCCGCTGGGCCGAGCGGTGGTGGCGGCTCAAGCGCGAGACGGTCGGTCTGCAGCGCAAGGTCGAGGGACGCACCAACTCGGTGGCCCGCACGTTCGACCGGATCTGCACCTTGCTCTCGGAGATGGGCTACCTCTCGCAGGACGCCGGCTCTGTGACCGCGCAGGGGGAGAAGCTGCGCCGGCTGTACACGGAGAAGGACCTGCTGGCCGCCGAGTGCCTGCGGCAGGGGGTGTGGAAGCGGCTGGACC
>Ga0308175_100003796_pt1 | contig 10518 bp, 13 predicted proteins | sample PhyCR1_3_FD_203893 | JGI IMG/M metagenome (GOLD analysis project Ga0308175, IMG submission 203893) | Soil microbial communities from UC Gill Tract Community Farm, Albany, California, United States - DLSLS.C.R1 | ecosystem: Environmental > Terrestrial > Soil > Agricultural land | place: USA...
TTTTTTGATTTGGATGACACTTTGCTATGGGATCAACGAAGTGTAAAGGAAGCCTTTGCTGCAACTTGCAAAGCAGCATCAGACAGCTATGGTATTGACGCTGACAGACTGGAGGAGGCAGTTCGTGAGGCGGCAAGAAATCTTTATTCATCCTATGATTTCTACCCTTTCACGCAAATGATTGGAATCAATCCGTTTGAAGGCTTATGGGGGAACTTTACCGATGATTCCCAGGAAGAATTTAAGAAAATGAAGGAAACCGTTCCTGCTTATCGAAGGGATGCCTGGACAACTGGACTTAAGACAATGGGCGTAGATGATCCTGATTTTGGTTTTGAATTAGCCGAACGTTTTCCACAAGAACGGAGAAAGGCACCGTTTGTATATGAAGAAACCTTTAGTATTCTAAATAAGCTGAAAGGAGAGTATCAGCTCCTGCTTTTAACGAATGGTTCACCGGAACTGCAGAAAACAAAATTAGAGATTACACCAGAACTGGTCCCTTATTTTGACCAGATTCTTATTTCAGGTGATTTTGGAAGAGGGAAGCCAGACCCTGCCATTTTTGAACATGCCTTGTCACTCATGTCTCTAGCAAAAGAAGAAGTAATCATGGTTGGCGACAACCTGATGACTGATATTCTTGGGGCGAATCGGGCCGGGATTAGGACGGTATGGATTAATAGGCACAACAAGGAGCGGAATGAAGTAATTCCTACCTTTGAAATAAAGGATTTAGATGAGCTTTTTATCATTTTGGATGAGTTAAATTAAAACAGAATCGAGATATTTCGATATTATTGTAACTTTTCCTCCTTTTTCTGCGACTATTTAGCAGAAGCTAATAAATCGTTATTGAAAGAGGGGGGTTTTTGATTTTATGGTAAACCAGAATATACTTTATACGATAAGTACTGCGCTACTTGTAGTCATGCTAACAGGATGCGGAACAGGAAATCATACAAATAGCAGTATGAAGGGAGCCCAAGCAGTAACGGTCAAGGAACATGAGATTGCCGCCCAATTCCATTCTGCTTTTGAGATTAAACCTGATAAAAATAATATGATTATCCACTATAATGTAAAAAACATATCAGGGAAAACCAAAACACTAACCTTTTCTAGTGGCCTAGAAGCCGATTACAGTGTGTATGACTCAGCGGGAAAAAAGGTGAAACAATATTCCGATGATGTATTGTCTACCCAAGCAATAAAGAAAATAACATTAAAAAACAACCAAGAAATGAACAAGCAATTTACGATTTCCGACTTACCAAATGGCCAGTACAAATTAGAACTTTACCTTACAGCAAAAGAAGAGGAAGCCAAGGTTGTTACGAACTTAATTATTAAAAATTCCTTTACAATTACTTCGGGTGTTTATGTTGGTCAAATGGATTCACACACGATTGAAATGGACATGAATGGTAATAAAGAAGCCTTTCAATTAACGATTAGCGCACAACAGCAACTAACCACTTTAAAAGAAGGACAATTAGTATCATTTACCTACAGAGAGAATAATTTGGGTCAAAAAATGATCGAGAAATTTGAGTGAAGTCAGGAGTTCCTCCTTTAACAAGAGAAATTTAAATGCTTATATACTATAATAATATTATGTAAAGAGATAACTCTTTAAATTGAAAAAAAGAATTACCATTTTAAATGGCAATTCTTTTTTTTCTCTATTTACATCTGTTAAAATAAGTGAAGATTTTGGGATGGAATAGGAGCAATATCAATGGACAGCAAGTTATACCAGAAGGTTATCCGATGTAACATGTGATATTGGCCGGATTAGTAAGAGGTGTTGTTAGTGGAATTACGACAATTGACATTATTTATCGAAGTGGCGAAGCACAAAAGTATTACAAAAGCTGCAGAGCATATGCATCTTTCACAACCAGCTTTAAGTAAAGCGGTCATGGCATTAGAGGAAGAATTAGGAATGACCTTGATTATTCGCACCAATAAGACAAGTGACTTAACGGATGCAGGAAAGGTGGTCCTCGAATATGCGCAAAGGATGAATGCACTTCAGGATGAAATGAAAACAAGCTTAAATGACATGACCAATTTGGCGAGAGGGCAAATCAACATTGGACTTCCACCGTTTATTGGTAGTTTATTTTTCCCTAGGGTTATGGCCAAGTTCCATCACGCCTTTCCAAATATTGAACTAAATATAACGGAGTATGGTGGTGCCAGGGTCGTTAAGAGTGTAGAGGAAGGGGAATTCGAGCTTGGTGTGGCTGTGTTGCCCATTGATGAACATCTGTTTGATGTCTATCCTATTGTAGAAGAAGAAATGAAGCTGCTGGTTTATAAAAAGCATCACCTTGCCAACAGAAAAGAAGTTGATGTTAACGAATTAAAAAACGAGGAGTTTATTTTTTACCATGAGGAATTTGCCTTAAATCAAATAATGAGGAATCATTTTATCGCCTCCGGTTTTGAACCGAAAATCCTGTTCAAAAGCTCTCAATGGGACTTGATGACAGAAATGGTGGCGGCAAACCTTGGCATTACCATACTGCCCCAATCCATTTGTAACCGGGTTCTTAACACCGATATCCGGATTATTGACTTAGAACAGGATATTCTTTGGCGGCTGGCCGTTCTCACAAAGAAGGATCGCTATATTTCAAATGCCGGGAAAACATTTATCGATTTTATTCTAAAGGAACCATTATAACTTTTAGTTATGGAATACATTCTGAATATGTATTTTACGAATGGCAAAAATGAGCGTACGATTACTCTATAGTTATTTCGTTAAGCAAAAAGGAGTTTAATGGACTCCTTTTTTGCATTAGAGAGGATTTTGAACATGAAACTTGGAGTAATTATTGTACAGGTGTTATTCTTACACGTGTTTCTATTTCTAGGAGCAGCACTGAAGGAAATTATTCCTCTCCCTATTCCTGCATCAATGTTTGGATTGTTCCTCTTATTCCTGGCACTTTTGCTTAAAGTGGTCAAGCTGGAATGGGTGGAAAGTGGGGCTACTTGGCTGTTGGCCGAACTGCTTTTATTCTTTATTCCTTCCGCAGTTGGAATTGTCAATTATGATGAAATCATCAGTATCCAGGGAGCGAAGATAGTCCTCTTAATTGGTTTAAGTACGATTATCGTCATGGGAATGACCGCATGGATTGCTGAAAAAATAACTGGATTGAAAAGGAGTGAACAGCATTGATGATGATTCTTTTTACGCTCGGAACATACCTCATTTACCGATTCACCAAAAGGGCGTATGCAAAATGGAACATACCTCTTTTTCATCCATTGTTGCTTGCGCCAATCCTTTTAATTAGTCTGATTTCAGCAACCCATGTCACTGCAGACCAATATTTACACGATTCTAAATGGCTGACACATTTACTAGGTCCAGCTACTGTTGCTTTTGCTGTCCCTATTTATAAAAACTTAGTGATCATCAAGAAATATATCGGAACCATTATCATCAGTATCACATCGGGATCGCTAGTGGCTATATTTTCAACTTATGGATTGTCTAAAATGCTTCACTTGAATTCTGACTTTCTTATTTCTATTTTGCCTAGGTCGATTACCACACCGATAGCCATAGAGGTGTCAAAGGAAATTGGGGGCCTCCCAACATTAACCACTGTCTTTGTCATTATCACCGGCATAGTGGGCGGTATAGTTGGTCCTTCTGTAATCAAATGGCTCTCGATTAAAACACCAATTGCCAAGGGTTTGGCATTAGGGATGGGGGCTCACGGTGTTGGCACGAATAAAGCAATGGAATATGGGAAACAAGAAGCCACATTCTCATCGTTAGCGATGATTTTTGCCGCGTTGATCACCTTACTATGGGGTGCCTTGCTAATCCCGCCTTTAATGAATCTTAATATTCATCACTTATTTTAAACGGCCGCTAATTACTATCACAGCAGCCGTTTTTTTCGTATTTTGGTTGTAAAGGAAATGATAGCCGGAGAATTCTATATCGGGAATACCCCGAATATTATGGATATGTCTTTTATTTGCTTAGAAAAAAATAAAAGGGTGAGGATTATTTACCACCTTACCTGTCCATTCCGGGAGGAAAACGATGCTGCGAGAGGTAATTGTCGTTCATGACAATGAAGAGAGTATAAAAAAGGCTGTCAGAGATATTTTAAGGGCGAAACATAAGGGGCATGAAGTGGCCCTTGATTTAACTCGTATAGTTGATAGGAATCGAAAACGAGAAATTATGAAACAGTTGACGAAGTATTAAAGATACTTTCATGCTACAGGAACGAGCACCATGAATCAACAGGTGCTCGTTTTTAAGTTATTATCCTAATAGATGTAATTGATGGCGCACTGCATAAGCGAAGCCATCCTCGTCATTGGTTTTTGTGACCAGGTCTGCCTTTTCTTGCACATGACGAGGGGCATTACCCATCGCAACGGAAGTGGTCGCTACTTCAAATTGAGCAAGATCATTGCCACCGTCACCAAATGCAATAATTTCATCGAAGTGTAGATTCATGATGGATTGATAACGTAATAACGCCTTTCCTTTATGTGCTTCGATAGATGTGATTTCTACATTATTTGGAAAGGAAGAAGCCATTGAAACAGGAAACAGACCGGCTAAGGCACTTCTCACTCTTTCAATTTTTTCAAGTTGATCATGGTAGACTAACGCAATGAGCTTATAAATTTTCAGGTTTTCTTGCTCAAGAATCACATTATAATTAAATCCTTGAAATAGGGCATCTAATTCTTTCATACTTTTTCCATGTAATGGGGGTAAAGTCGATGGAAATCCGCCATGATTGGTGTAAACAAGAATGCCAACACCTAATCCCTTTAAAATCGGTAATATTTCCTTGTAGGTGGTTAGAGATAATGTCGCCTCATACAAGACGTCTTTCGTTTCCGAGTATAAAACCGAGCCATTGATACAGAAAATAGGCATCTTCATCGATTGAATTGCTTTTAGCTTTATAACATCTCCAAAGGCCCTACCCGTGTTTAATATCAGGCAGTGGCCTAATTGTTGGAGTTCGTCCAGGACTTTTACATTTTCTTTCGTTATTTCGTGTGCCGAGTTTAATAATGTACCATCTAGGTCAATTGAAATACATTTCATTGTTGTCATAATCCCCTTCTCATAGAATCCTATAGACTACTATATCAGATTATCTACATAAATAGCTGCCAAATACTTGATGGAATTGAAAACCGTGGAGATAAAGGGTTTAAAGAAAATTTCAATAATAGTATGATAATGTATAGTGATTCCTACTCAAGTAAGAAGGAACACACGATTATAAAGAGGGTGCGACCTACATTGAACGAGGAAAACAAGTTGTTAGAAGCTTTTAAACAAACAAATTATCGCCTGGCTGGACATGGGAAAAGGGACATTCAAATTCTAAAAGAGGCCTTAAAGGATGTCGAAGGACAACTAGAAAGCGATATGTACGGTAAAGGCATAGTAATAGAGAGTTTTGAAGAAAAAATGGCCAGGTATCTGGGAAAGGAGGCGGCTGTGTTCTTTCCTAGCGGAACCATGGCCCAACAAATAGCTTTACGGATATGGTGTGATCAAAATGGTATCAAAAAAGTAGCCTATCATCCATTGTCCCATTTGGAGATCCATGAAGAAGATGGGTTAAAAGAATTGCATCAAATTGAAACAATCCTTTTAGCTGATCAAGACAGGTTAATACAATTAGAGGATGTAGTCGGCTTGCAAGAGGAGGTTGCCTGTATACTGCTTGAATTGCCACAAAGGGAAATAGGCGGACAATTGCCAGATTACTCGACATTGGAAGGAATATCTGCTTACTGTCGGGAAAGGGGTTTCAAGCTGCATTTGGATGGGGCACGGCTTTTTGAAATTCTTCCTTATTATGAAAAGTCAGCGGCAGAAATTTGTGAACTGTTTGATAGTGTGTATATTTCTTTTTATAAAGGAGTAGGAGGGATTGCCGGGGCCATTCTTGCTGGAGACAGGGCTTTTACAGAGAAATCTAAGGTTTGGAAAAGACGCCATGGAGGGGATTTAATTAGCCTTTATCCATATATCCTTAGTGCGGATTACTACTTTAATCAGCGGATTGGTAAAATGAGACAGTACCATGAAGAGGCAAAGGAACTTGCGGGACTTTTTAATTTATGTCATGCTGTTTCAACCATCCCAGAACAACCGGTTTCCAACATGTTTCACGTCCATTTTAATGTACCAAAAGACAAGCTGGAATCAATCTTAATCGAAGTTTATCGAACAACAGGGATTGGCTTTACCAGTTATCTAAGGGAAATCAATGAAACAGCCAGTTACTATGAATGCAGTATAGGCGACCTCTATACGTTAATACCTAATGAAGAACTAAAACAAGCCTTTCAACTTCTAAACGATAAACTGAGCAGTTTACTGAGGAATAGTTAGGGGATTGATACTATTACTAGTGTGAGAGAAGGATAAAGGGTGACAGGCACCATTTGGTAAAAAAATACAGTTATAGTTGTTTAAAGGCAAGCCCAGTTCATAGGCTTGCCTTTATATCTATATGAACATAGAAGAATACGCAGAAGGTTATCCGCGTCTTCCGCCTCGGCCGCCCCGCTTTGATTCGGTGCTGCGCTTGAGGGTTGATAAGTTCTCTTCACTTGACTTCAAGAACTTACTCATTTTATCTTCAAAACTTTCCTTTGGTTTGAAATTACCTTTTGTACGGAAGTCCTTGGAGCGGTTATCAGTTCTTCCCTGCCGCGGTGGGCGTTGAGAATAAGAAGAAGAAGATTGTCCTTCCGGTTTATCGATTGCTTTTTTGATGGATAAGGCAGTTTTTCCGTCTTTCTCACTGATTACTTTCACTTCCACAAGATCGCCTATCTTCAGATGATCATTCACATCTTTTACATAGCTATCGGCAACCTCACTAATGTGCACAAGACCAGTTGTGCCTCCTGGTAACTCAACAAATGCTCCAAAATTAGTGATTCCTGTTACTTTTCCCTGTACTTTACTGCCTACTTCAACTGACATAAAAATATAGTTCCCCCTCAATAATGTTAAAGACACTTTATTATAACAAATAATTGAGAAAAAGAATATCCATACATTATTTCTTATGAATCCCATTTATTTCCTCCTGTCCTAAATAAAAAACAACCTGAAACTTTCGGTAAAGTAATTAAAAACCTTGTCAGTTTTTCTATACATACTCATAGCATCGAACTGATTCCATTCCGTGTAAACAATACAAAAACAAATAAAAAAATGAGGGGGAATAACTGGGGAACATGACTCATATAATTTCCATACTCATTAAAAAAGGGAGTGAAAAACTTGTTGAAAAGTAGATTGGAGGTTTCGAATTTTCTTGCGAATTTTGAGACATTTGCTCATTGGGATGGAGAAAAGTTTTTTCTAACAATTGAAACGGTCAATCCTGTCGGGACGCTTACCATCATGAAAAATTCCGAGGTGGGGAAATTTTTCTACCATCGAAAAAACGAACGTTACTGGGACCTTAAAGAAATAATCGTGGATACCAATATTTTGGAAGACATTATCTGGGTGTTCAGAACAGAGATTTTAAAATCACTAAATAAGGCTTTAATCTCGAAGTAGTCCTGCTATATCCCCCAAAGCCCTTTGCATTCTTATTCTCTTACAGTCAATTTCCCCATTCACTTTGTATAAAGAAAACGTTAGTAATTTTAGTGGTATGAATACAGTCAACCTGCGTATAAGTAGCATGAATATGTATAATCTATTTTCTTAAAAGGGTAAGATGGTTGGCAAATCACTCCAATTATTAAAATGGACATATAATTGTTCAGCTGCTTTGTAGAATCCAATCCACACACCTCAAGCAATCCAAATATTATTTTTCAATAAAAAAAAACGCTATGTTAAGTCCATTTACGCTTATTGTTGGTGATATGAGCATTCGGGAGAATTCATCCTCCAAGGATAAAAAACAATCTTGTTGAGAAAAGACAGGTTTACATGCGGGTTGTTATCCTGTTAATTGCCCTTACTTTTGTATTTCTGGTGCGTAATGAAAGTGAATAAGATAAATTACCCTTGGTCAGACTACCTTTGTTACTAATTGAGGAAATGAGGCCAAGAAAATGAAGGAACTATTACAGCAAGTAAAAAAGGAATTAGAACAAGCCTATGACCATCCAGAATCGGCAGACTTAGATCGTTGCATCACGCAGTTACAGTCTGCAATGCAGCAATACGGTGATAAAGGGACCATGATTGAAAATTGCATCCGCTCGCTGACACAGGCAAGGAATGCAATTGGGGCATTAGAAAATGCGGGGGATATTTCCTCTGCCGCGGCCTTTGGTCAAGCGTTTAATGCATTGGAACAAGCGGTGGAGTCCTACACCAATGCCTCTGACAATCAGTTGAACCTCTAGAGTCCTAGGGGTTTTTTTATGTGCAAAAATCCCGTAAATAATGATGATTTAAACGAATAGGGGAAAGTTGACACCTTCTTGATAAGAATGAACAGTTTGATTAAGACCATAATAAATAAAAAAAGGAGGTAATCGGGATGGATCGAAAATCCAGAACATACGATGATTTAGATGTGGAATTAAAGAATGCATTAAGAAAAAGTCCACCGAAAAAAAATCCAAACATGAGTGAGGCAGAATACCGAATGAAATACCAGGGAAAAGAAAGCAAATAAAGGATTCGGGAATTCTGCATCCTGCTAGTTGGAGGTGAAACAATGCCAGAAAACAAACCGATTGAATATACTGGAAAAGTGCTGGATCAAAGGAATGACCTGACTGGACCAGATTTGGGGAAGGGCTCCTATCCTGAACGGCCAAAACACGTTCCTATTCAGCAGCAAACCAATGATAAGGTTAATGAGTGATAATGTAACATCCGTCGTTGAATGACTGCCGTAAGGCAGTCTTTTATATTGTCATGACAAAAGCGATGTGTTTATACATAAATAATTTACCGCGAGTGTAGGTATTAAACTCGTGCAATCCTAAAGAAAAGGGAATAGATGCCCCATAAGCAGATAAGTTTGTTTCTTGTTTGTCAATTGATACTATAATGTATATCTTACTTACGAAAGGACAATTCCTCATGGAAACTATTCATATACCTGTATCCGTTTTAAATCTTGCCCCTATTCGCGAGGGACAGGATTCAAAACAAGCCATTGATGCAATGGTAGATTTAGCCCAAGCGGTTGAAAAAATGGGTTATCAACGATATTGGATTGCAGAGCATCATAATACGCCTACACTAGTCAGTTCCGCAACGTCCATTTTAATTAAACATACATTAGAACATACAAGTCACATCCGCGTGGGGTCTGGTGGAGTCATGCTGCCTAACCATGCCCCTTTAGTGGTTGCCGAACAATTCGGTACAATGGCTACGATTTATCCAAACCGTGTGGATCTTGGTCTTGGTCGTGCACCTGGTACAGATATGAAGACGGCAAATGCACTAAGACGCTCAAAAAATGATTCCGTCTATACGTTCCCAGAGGATGTACAATCCTTACTTACTTATTTTGGTCCGCTAGAGCTGCAAAGCTATGTCAAAGCATTTCCTGGTGTTGGCACGAGTATTCCAATCTATATTCTTGGTTCATCAACAGATTCTGCATATTTGGCAGCAAGTTTGGGGCTGCCATATGTATTTGCTTCCCATTTTGCTCCAAGATATATGGAAGAAGCGATATCCATTTATCGTCAACGCTTCCAGCCTTCCGAGTATTTAGACAAACCTTATATGATTGTTTGCCTAAATGTAATTGCAGCTGAAACCGATGAGGAAGCAAAATGGTTGTCAACCACCATGCAGCAATTTTTCCTGAATGTGGTCCGTGGTTCGCAAAATCCGTTACGCCCGCCAGTAGAAAACTTAGATGAGCTTTGGAATCCGATGGAAAGGGAAATGGCCAGTTCCATGTCGAGTGTTACCTTGCTTGGAAGTAAAAATACCGTCCGTGAGCAGTTGACTGGATTCCTAGAAAATTATCAGGTAGATGAAATCATGGCGGTCTCCTATATCTATGACCCTGATAAACAGAAACGTTCATATGAAATCCTAAAAGAAGTGGTCGACGGAAAATAACAAAAATCACCCTCGCAGTTGAGGGTGATTTTTAATTTAGCTATTTTTTGCTTGGAATTTAGACATAAACTCACTGAAAGCCTTACACGCTTCAATTGGTACAGCATTATATGCGGATACACGGCAGCCTCCGATGGATCGATGGCCGTTTACGCCCACAAAACCTTCTAGCTTTGCTTCCTCTAAAAATGTCCTTTCTAATTCTTTTGTTTTTAAGTTGAAGGTAATGTTCATTAGTGAACGGCTGTCCTGTTCAGCATGGCCAATGTAAAAACCATTACTATTGTCAATCGCATCGTAAATTAATTTTGCCTTTCGCTCATTTCGCTCGGAAATAGCTGTCAATCCACCTAAATCTTGTACCCAATTCAGGACCTCGCCTAACATGTAAATTCCAAAGGTGGGCGGCGTATTGTACA
>Ga0308175_100003798_pt1 | contig 10516 bp, 8 predicted proteins | sample PhyCR1_3_FD_203893 | JGI IMG/M metagenome (GOLD analysis project Ga0308175, IMG submission 203893) | Soil microbial communities from UC Gill Tract Community Farm, Albany, California, United States - DLSLS.C.R1 | ecosystem: Environmental > Terrestrial > Soil > Agricultural land | place: USA...
GCCGAGCCGAGCGGATGGAGAACGTGCTGGCGCCGCGACCGGGAGGGCTGCTCGCTGCGCTCGACGCGGCGCCCGAAGCCGACGTCGTCCTGGTCGCGCACACCGGCCTCGACCACCTGCTCAGCGTGCGGGACGTGTGGCGGGAGCTGCCGATGGACAAGCAGATCATCATGCGCTGGTGGCGGGTGCCGCGCGAGGAGATCCCCGAGGACCGGGACGGCCGCATCGACTGGCTGTACTCCTGGTGGGAGCAGATCGACGCCTGGGTGGAGGAGCACCGGCCGGTCGACCTGCCGCCGCGGTTCGGGCGCCGGGGCGCCGCCGTCTGAGCCGTCTGGGGCCTCCGGGCAGCACAAAGCCCCGGCCACCCTGGGGTGACCGGGGCCGTGTCGCAGGGCCTACTGCTTGGTGACGTCGATCTCCTCGACCGGGCTGTCCGGGGTGGTCGCGTCGTGCGGGACGTCGGTCGCGTCGGAGGCCGCCTCGGCCGGGTCGGAGGCCGCGGTGTCGTCGGGCTCGGCGTCCGCGCGGTGCGCGCCCGCCCCGGCGACCGGGCCACCGGCCGGCGGCGGGGTCGGGGCCGGCGGCGGCGTGTACGACGACTGCCAGGTGGTGGTCGGCTGCTTGCCGCCGAACTTCTTGTAGCCGGCGTAGCCCAGGCCGCCCAGTCCGAGCAGCACCAGCAGCTTCCAGCCGCGGCGCTTCTTCTTGGGGGCCTCGATCTCGCCCTTCAGTGCGGCGGCCACGGCCTTGCCGCGCTTCTTCGTCTCGTCGCGGACGTCCTCGGTGGCCTCGTCGACGCTGGCCAGCGCGGCGGTCAGCACCGGCAGCACCGTCTCGCTGAACTTGTCGCGGGCGTCCGACACATAGGGCGCGGCCTTGTCGCGTGCCTCCGAGACGTACGGCGCGGCCTTGTCGCGGGCCTCGGTGAGCACCGGGACGGCCTTGTCGCGGGCCTCGGTCAGCACCGGGACGGCCTTGTCGCGGGCGCTCTCGACGTGCGGCGCCAGCGTGCCGGCGAGATCGCTCGCCTGCTCGCGGAGCTGCTCGCGGAGTGTCTTGTTCTTGCCCATGGTCGAGAGGTCCTCTCTTCGCCAGTTCATCAGCAGGTCGTCACGCGGGGTCGTGCCCGTTCTCCGGACGATCATGCCCGTAACGCCGCGACGATCAAACCCCGGGGCCCACCCGCGAGACGGGTCGGCGACCGGCCGTCGGCGGCACCCGGTTGGCCGACGTGCGAGGATCGGTGGGTCCACCGAGAAACACAGCAGTACGACTGGAGAGGCGGCGTGGTGTCCGAGACCTACGCGACGTTGAAGACCAACCGGGGTGACATCGTCATCCACCTGTTCCCGAACCACGCGCCGAAGACCGTGCAGAACTTCGTCGGCCTGGCCGAGGGCACGCAGGAGTACCAGGTCCCCGAGACCGGCAAGAAGTCTCCGGAGCGCTTCTACGACGGGCTCGGCTTCCACCGGATCATCGACAACTTCATGATCCAGGGCGGCTGCCCGCTCGGCACCGGCACCGGCGGACCGGGCTACACCTTCAAGGACGAGTTCCACCCCGAGCTGCAGTTCGACCGCAAGTACCTCCTCGCGATGGCGAACGCCGGCCCGGGCACCAACGGCTCGCAGTTCTTCATCACCACCGCGGAGACGCCGTGGCTGAACAACCGGCACACGATCTTCGGCGAGGTCGAGGACGAGAAGTCCCGGGCGGTGGTCGACGCGGTCGGCACCTCCCCGACCGGTCCCGGCGACCGGCCCAAGGACCCGGTCGTCATCGAGACCGTCGAGATCGAGCAGCGCTGACCCTCGCTGACCCTCTGCTGACATTGGGCTCCCACCGATGAGCACGCCCGAGACACCGCCCCCCGGGGCCTCCGAGCAGGAGGCCCCGGTCTGCTACCGGCATCCCGACCGCGAGGCGCACATCCGCTGCCAGCGGTGCGAGCGGCGGATCTGCCCCGACTGCATGCGTCCCGCGTCGGTCGGCTTCCAGTGCCCGAGCTGCGTGACCGAGGGGTCCCGGTCGACCCGGTCCGGCCGGACGGCGTACGGCGGGCAGCGCTCCGGCGATCCGTCGCTCACGTCGAAGGTGTTGATCGGGTTCAACGTCGCGGTGTGGGTGCTGGTCCTGGCCACCGGCGGGCGGGTCAGCCGGCTCGTCGACGTGCTCGCGCTGCGACCCGACGGCGGCCTCGTCCAGGTCGGCGGGGTCACCTACAACATCCCCGCCGGGGTGGCGGACGGCCGCTACTGGCAGCTGTTCACCTCGATGTTCACCCACGTCGAGGTGTGGCACATCGGTTTCAACATGCTGGCGCTATGGGTGCTCGGCCCCCAGCTCGAGGCGGCGATCGGACGCACCCGCTTCCTGACGCTGTACCTGCTGTCCGGCCTGACTGCCAGCGCCGCGGTGATGTGGTTCTCCGTGCCGTACTCCCTCACCCTGGGCGCCTCCGGGGCGATCTTCGGGCTGATGGGCGCGCTGGCCGTCGTCGTGGTGAAGGTGCACGGCGACGTGCGCGGCGTGGCCACCTGGATCGCGGTGAACTTCGCCTTCACGTTCCTGTTCGTCCGGCTGATCTCCTGGCAGGGCCACGTCGGCGGCTTCGTCGGCGGGCTGCTGCTCGGCGCCGTCATCATCTACGCGCCCCGGGCCTCCCGCGCCCGCTGGCAGCTCGCCGGGGTCCTCGGCGTCGCGGTCCTCGTCGCGGCCGCCACGGTCGCCCGGATCGCCGTGCTCGCCTGATCCAGGCTGAGCCTGGACCCACCGATCTGCGCCGATGGCGTCGCGCAGCGGCGGCCCGGGTTTGCCCGGTGCCCGGAGGGGGTATCCGGGCGGGGAAGCTGCATCGCTGGAGACCGGCTCCCCCACCCCGGTATCCACACTGGGGATAAACCCTGTGGAAGAAATTCCAGGGATGTAATTCATCCACATCCTCGTGCACAGGATGTGCAGAACCGGTGCCGCATAGCCGTCTCTGCGACACCGGTTCTGGTGTCTGAAGGGGGAAGACCCCCCGGGTCACTCCCAGTGGGTGGCGTACACGAACCCGACCGCCATGAAGCCGATGCCGACCATCAGGTTGTACTGCCCGAGGTCGGTCAGCAGCGGCAGCGTGAGGTCCTGGCCGGTCACGTAGTAGGTGACGATCCACAGCAGCCCGAGCAGGAAGCAGCCGAGCATCCCGACCACCACCCCGCGGCCCCGGCCGAGCGGCGTCGAGGGGTGGGCGGCGAGTGCGAGCCCCACGAAGACCAGCCCGAAGCCGATCAGGTAGTTCCAGCGGCCCAGGTCGCCCATCCAGGTCAGCGACGTGCCGGCGGTGTCCGGGCCGGCGACCACGACGTACACCACGAGCCAGGCGATCCCCGCCAGCGCGACCAGGGCCGCCGCCGCGGTGCGGGCCACCGAGATGCCGCCGGCGTTCGAGAAGCTCACGTTCGACGCGGGGCGCTTGGCCTTGCCGGTGCGGCTGGACGGACGGGATCCGGGCACGGGTACTCCTGGGTCGGGGGTCGGGCGACGTACGCGTTCCGCCGGACCGGGTGTGGGACTCGGCTAGCGTAGTCGGCGACACTCCTCCCGCACGAAGGCACCTCGCAGGCACCGATGAAGCACCCGACTCCGCATCCGCACCGCCAGAGCGTGCGCGCCCGGCTGGCGACGGCCTTCGCCGAGCGCACCCGCACCTACCGGTCCCGGTCGCTCGGGTGGCGGCTGGTCGCCCCCGCGGTGTTCCTGGTCGCGGGGGTGCTCTTCGTGACCAGCATGGTCAGCTCGGAGGGTCACGACATCCGCGCCGGTCGGTACGACGACCTCGACGGTCTCGCGAACGCCCAGGCCAAGGATCTGGAGGCGCAGCGGACCCGGGCCGCCGACCTGACCAAGGAGGTGGACCGGCTCACCCGCGACCTCGGCACCGTCGGCGGCAGGGCCGACCGGGCCACGGTGCGCCGGCTCGAGGGACCGGCCGGCCTGTCCCCGGTGCACGGTCCCGGGGTGACCATCACCCTCGACGACGCCCCGAAGGAGAAGCTGGCGGCGGCCGGCACCGACCTGTCCGCGGTGAGCGAGCTGCTCGTGCACCAGCAGGACATCCAGGCCGTCGCGAACGCGCTGTGGGCCGGCGGGGCCGAGGCGATGACGATCCAGGGGCAGCGGGTGGTGTCCACGACCGGCATCAAGTGCGTCGGCAACGTGGTCATCCTGCACGGGGTGCCGTACTCCCCGCCGTACCGCATCTCCGCGATCGGCCCCTCCGACGAGATGCTGAGGTCGGTGACGACCAGCCCCTACATCCAGCTCTACCTGCAGGTCGTGCAGAGCTCCCAGCTCGGCTGGGACGTCTCCGTCGACCCGGCGCTGAGCATGCCCGGCTACACCGGCTCGACCGAGCTGGAGTACGCCCGCCCCGCCGCCTGATCCAGGCTGAGCTGAGCCTGGATTCCACCGATCCCCGCCTGCTGCGCGACGCCAGCCGGGCACGCTGGCTGCGTCGTCGTCGGTCGACGGAGCCCGCTCCGCCTCCCTCCTCCGCCTCGCCATCGCACCCGTCTGGTGCCGCTCGCGACGGCGCGGACCGGTGGATCCAGGCTGAGCTGAGCGCGGGTCAGGGGCTCGGCGGCAGCGACGGGGACTCGGTCGGCGGCGTGGTCTCCGTCGGCGTCTCGCTGGGCGTGGGGGAAGGGGTCGGGGTCGGGGTCGGGGTCTCCGACGGCGGCTCGTAGGAGGACACCGTGATCACGACCGTGGTGCCCTGCGGCTGGGTGGTGAAGGCCTGCGGGCTCTGCTTGAGCACCGTGCCCTTCTGCGCCTGGGTCTGCGAGTCGTGCACCGTGTCGACCTTGAAGCCGGCCTTCTGCAGCTTCGCCCGGGCCGCGCCCTCCTTGAGGCCGACGACGCTCGGCACCTGCTTGGGCCCGGCCGAGTAGTACACCGTGACCAGGCTGCCCTTCGACACGCTGGTCGCCGGACGCGGGTTGCTGTCGATGACGGTGTCCTGGGTCTCGTCGGACTGCCGCTGCACGAGCTTGACCTTCAGCCCGGCGTCGGTGAGCTTCTGCCGCGCGGTGTCCTTGTCGTCGCCGAGGATGTCCGGCACCACCACGTCCGGCTGGCCGGTCGAGACCGTGAGGTCGACCGGGTCGCCGGGCGGCAGCGTGCTCATCGGGTCGGGGTCCTGCGCGACGACCCGGCCCTTGGGGACGTCCTCGGACGCCTCCTTCGACACGTCGCCCACGGTCAGGCCGGCGGCCTTGATCCGCTGCTGCGCCTGGGACTGGGTGAGGTTCACGACCTGCGGGACGGTCTTCTTCTCCGGTGCCGAGTTGAACAGCATCGGCCCGAGGACCGCCGCGAGCACCAGCAGCGCGACCACGCCCAGGATGGTGAGGATCAGCGGCCAACGGTTCTTGCCGCGGTCGTCCTCCTCGACGTCCTCGACGCGGTGGGCGCCGAAGATCGCGGTCTCGCCGGCCGGCACGAACTCGTCGTCGTCCGGCACCGGTACGACGGGCGCCTCCACCGGCTTGCCGGCCAGGAAGCGCTCGATGTCCGCGCGCATCGCGGCCGCGCTCTGGTAGCGGTCCTCGACGTTCTTGGTCAGCGCCTTCATCACGATCGCGTCGATCTCGGGGGCGAGGTCCTCGTCGATCGTGGACGGCGGGGCGGCCTGCTCGCGGACGTGCTGGTAGGCCACCGAGACCGGGCTCTCGCCGACGAACGGCGGGCGGCCGGTGAGCAGCTCGTAGAGCAGGCAGCCGGTGGAGTACACGTCGCTGCGGGAGTCGACGCTCTCGCCGCGGGCCTGCTCCGGGGAGAGGTACTGCGCCGTGCCGACCACGGCGGCGGTCTGCGTCATGGTCGAGGAGGAGTCCGCGATCGCGCGGGCGATGCCGAAGTCCATCACCTTCACGTCGCCGCTCGGGGTGAGCATCACGTTCGCGGGCTTGATGTCGCGGTGCACGATGCCGGCGCGGTGGCTGTAGTCGAGGGCGGCCAGCACCCCGGAGGTGATCTCGAGCGCCCGCTCCGGGAGGATCTTGCGGCCCTCGCGGAGGATCTCGCGCAGCGTCCGCCCGGCGACGTACTCCATGACGATGTAGGGCTGCGGGACGTCCGACCCGTCGGTGGAGTTCTCCTCGCCGGTGTCGTAGACCGAGACGATCGCGGGGTGGTTGAGCGATGCTGAGCTCTGCGCCTCCCGCCGGAAGCGGGCCTGGAAGGTCGGGTCGCTGGCCAGGTCGGTGCGCAGCCGCTTGACCGCGACGACGCGGCCCAGGCGCACGTCGGTGCCCTTGCGCACCTCGGCCATCCCGCCGCGTCCGAGCAGCTCGCCGAGCTCGTAGCGACCCCCGACGCGAGGTCGGGAGCCGGCGGACTCCTGGTTGCTCATCGGTCGTCGTTGCCCTTCCCCTGGTCGTTGCCCTTGCCGGGCTTGTCCTGCTTCGGCGGGTCGCCGTACACCGACAGCGTGACGGTGCTGTCCGGCTCCACCTGGCCGGAGGGCGAGACGTCCGCGACGGTGTCCTTCTCCTGGTCGCCCGGGTTGTCCACCTCGGTGTCGTCCACCTCCAGACCGAGGTCCTCGAGGTCCTTCTTCGCCTCGTCCTTCGGCCGGCCGACGTAGGCGGCCGGGTCGACGGTCACCAGGTCGTCGGCCGTCTGGCTCTGGCTCGGGCTGGGGCTGGGACTCGGGGTGGACGAGCTCGACTCGGACCCGGACGGGGTCGCCGAGGGCGTCCGCGAGGGGGTCTTCGAGGGAGCCGCCGGCGCGGCGGACCCGGTGGCGGGTCCACCGGAGGAGGGGGTGTCGCGGTTGCTCGCCAGCGCCGCCAGTGCCACCACGAGCACCAGGACCGCGGCACCCGCCGCGACCCAGGGCAGCCAGGCCGGCCGGCGGCGCGGAGAGCCCGTCCCGGTCCCGGGCGGCGGCGGGCCCATCACCCGGGTGCCGCCGTCGTCGGCACCGGTGGCGCCACGGTCCACCGCGGAGGCCGCCAGCGCGGCTCCGGCGACGGGCGCGGCAGCGGCGACCGCGGTCGGTGCGTCCGCACCGTGGTCCGTGCCAGGACCGGCACCGGGCGCGGGGTCGCCGACGGCGAGGGGGCCACCGTGCAGCGCGGTCGCGAAGGCCGCCGCGCTGGTGACCCGGGCGGCCGGGTCCTTGGCCAGCGCCGCCGCGACCGTCTCGCGCAGGTGCGCGGGGACGTCGTCGGGCAGCGGCGGCGGCTCGGCGCGCAGGTGCGACAGCGCCGTCGCGATCGGGCTGTCCGCGTCGAACGGCCTCCGGCCGGCCAGGCACTCGTAGAGGACGACCCCGAGCGAGTAGATGTCGCTGGCCCGGGTCGCGGGCTTGCCCTCCGCCTGCTCCGGGGAGAGGTACTGCGGGGTGCCGATGACCTGGCCGGTCTGGGTCAGCGCGACCGCGTCGGCGGCCCGGGCGATGCCGAAGTCGGTGATCTTGACGGTGCCGTCGGGGGTGACCAGCAGGTTGGCCGGCTTCACGTCGCGGTGCACGATCCCGAGCGCGTGGGCCGCGGCGATGCCGTCGGCGGCCTGGCCGACGAGGTCGGCCGCGGTCTCGGGCGGCATCGGCTCGCCGCCGCGCAGCAGCGCGGAGAGCGGCTGGCCGCGGACCAGCTCCATGACGAGGTACGGCTGCGGTGGCCCGTCCCCGCCCTCCGCAGGCCGCTCGCCGAAGTCGAACACCGACGCGACGTTCGGGTGGTGCAGCGCCGCGGCGTTGCGGGCCTCGGTCTCGAACCGGCTGCGGAACGTCGGGTCGTCGGCGTACTCCGGCTTGAGCACCTTCACCGCGACCTCGCGGCCGAGCACGCTGTCGGTGGCCTGCCAGACCTCGCCCATCCCGCCGGTCGCGATCCGGCGGTCCAGCCGGTAGCGCGGCGCGTCCGGGAGCCGCTGCTCGCCGGTCACTTGTTGATCACGGCTTCCATGACCTTCTTGGCGATCGGGGCGGCCAGGCCGCTGCCGGAGATCGCGTCGCGGGCCACGCCGGCGTCCTCGACCAGCACCGCCACCGCGACCTTGGGGTCGTCGGCCGGGGCGAACGAGACGAACCAGGCGTACGGCGGCCGCGAGGGCGAGCTCTGCGCGGTGCCGGTCTTGCCGGCGACCTTGATGCCCGGGATCTGCGCCGTCGTGCCGGTGCCCCGGTCGACCACCTCGATCATCATCTGGGTGAGGTCGCGGGCCACCGAGGACGACACCGCGTTGCTGCGGAACGCCTCGGGGCGGGTCTTGTCGAGCAGGGACAGGTCGGGTGCCTGCACCTCGTCGACCACGTAGGGCCGCATCACGGTGCCGTTGTTGGCTATGCCGGCCGCCACCATCGCCATCTGCAGCGGCGTGGCGGCCACGTCGTACTGGCCGATCGCGGACAGCGCCGTCTGCGGCTCGTCCGGGTTGGCGGGGAAGCGGCTCTGCACCTGGCCGCCCAGGTCGTGGAGGTAGGTCTGGTCGAACCCGAACTTCTGGGCCTGGGTGCGCAGCGCGTCGGCACCCAGCCGCAGCCCGATGTCGCCGAAGGAGACGTTGCAGGAGACCTCGAGCGCCTGGGTCAGCGTGATCGGGTCACCGCCGCAGGTGCTGCCGTTCTCGTTCGTCAGGTCGGTGGTGGTCTGCGGCAGGTCCAGCCGGGGGCCGCCCTTGACCTTGGAGTCGGGGGTGTACTGCCCGCTCGACAGCGCGGCCGCCGCCGTCACCAGCTTGAACGTCGAGCCCGGCGGGTAGACCTCCTGGATCCCACGGTTCAGCAGCGGCCGGTTCTTGGTGCTGTTCAGCTGCTCCCAGGCCTTCTGCACGTCGCTGAACTTGTGCGAGGCCAGCAGGTTCGGGTCGTAGGTCGGGTGGGTGACCATCGCCAGGACCTTGCCGGTGGTCGGGTCCAGCGCGACGACCGAGCCCTCGGTGTTCTTGCCGAGGGCCCGCAGCCCGTCGTACGCCGCGGTCTGGGCCTTCGGGTCGATGGTCAGCGACACCGAGCCGCCCTTGGGCTGGCTGTTGCCGATCATGTCCACGACGCGGTTGACGAACAGCCGCGGGTCGCTGCCCGACAGGATGTCGTTCTGGCTCGACTCCACCGCGGAGCGACCGTAGATGTAGGAGTAGTAGCCGGTGAGCGGGGCGTACTTGCGGGGCTGCTTGTAGACCCGCTGGTACTTGTACTGGTCGTTGACCTTCTCGCTCTCCGCCACCGAGGACCCCCCGGCCACGATCGCGCCGCGCTTGCGGGAGAACTCCGCGTCCCGCACCCGCTTGTTGTCGGGGCGCGAGTTCAGGCTGCTCGCCTCGAAGTACTGCAGGTACGTGCTGTTCAGCAGCAGTGCCGCGAACAGCAGCATGCAGAAGATCGACATCGTGCGGATGGGTTTGTTCATCGCAGGTTGACCACCTGGGTGGCGTCGTCCTCCTCGGGGGACGTCAGCTCGGGCAGCGGGCGTCGGGCCTGGTCGGAGATCCGGAGCAGGAGCGCGACGATGGCCCAGTTCGCCACCAGGGACGAGCCGCCGTAGGACAGGAACGGTGTGGTGAGGCCGGTGAGCGGGATCAGCTTGGTGACGCCGCCGACGACCACGAACACCTGGAGCGCGAAGACCACCCCGAGACCGACCGCGACGAGCTTGCCGAACGCGTCCCGGCAGACCAGCGCGGTGCGCAGCGCGCGCTCCACGATCAGGCCGTAGAGCACCATCACCGCCATCACGCCGGTGAGCCCGAGCTCCTCGCCGATCGAGGCCATGATGAAGTCGGAGTAGGAGAACGGGATCAGGGTCGGGTCGCCCTGACCCAGGCCGCGGCCGATCAGCCCGCCCCACGCCATGCCGTACATCCCCTGCACGATCTGGTAGGCGTTGTTGTGCGGGTCGAACGGGTGCAGCCAGGTGTCCACACGCGACTGCACGTGCCCGAAGACGAGGTAGCCGAGGTAGGCGCCGGAGGCGAACATCACGCTGCCCACGACCAGCCAGCCCGGTCGCTCGGTGGCGACGTAGAGCATCACCAGGAACAGCCCGAAGAACAGCAGCGAGGACCCCAGGTCGCGCTGGAAGACCAGCACGCCGAGGCTGATCAGCCACATCACCAGGATCGGGCCGAGATCCCGGCCGCGGGGCAGGTCGATGCCGGCGAACCGGCGGCCCGCCAGCGCCAGCGCGTCGCGGTGCAGCACCAGGTAGCCGGCGAAGAACAGCACCAGCATCACCTTGGCGACCTCGCCGGGCTGGAAGCTGAAGGGACCGAGCCGGATCCAGATGCGCGAGCCGTTGATCGTGGTCCCGAGCACCGGGAGCAGCGGCATCACCAGCAGCACCAGCGCCGCGAACCCGGAGGTGTAGGTGAACGCCTGGAGCTGGCGGTGGTCGCGGATCACCACGAGGACGACCACGAACAGCAGCACGCCCAGCGTCATCCAGATCAGCTGGCCGCGGGCGAACGTCTTGGCGTCCGGGTTGGCGGCCAGGTCGGCGAGGTCGATGCGGTGGAT
>Ga0308175_100003799_pt1 | contig 10516 bp, 15 predicted proteins | sample PhyCR1_3_FD_203893 | JGI IMG/M metagenome (GOLD analysis project Ga0308175, IMG submission 203893) | Soil microbial communities from UC Gill Tract Community Farm, Albany, California, United States - DLSLS.C.R1 | ecosystem: Environmental > Terrestrial > Soil > Agricultural land | place: USA...
GGCGGCGTGCCTGCCGATGTCCCGCCCGAGTCGCCCGGCGGGGCCAGCGCCTGGGCAAACGCCGCGGCCGTGGCGAACCGGTCGGCCGGCACCTTGGCCAGCGACCGCGTCACGGTCCGCTCCAGGGTGTCCGGCACCGTGTCGCGCACGGTCCGGAGCGGCGGCACCGGATCCAGCGCGTGCCGCGCCAGGAGCTGCTGCGCGGTGACGCCGGTGAACGGCGGCTGCCCCGCGAGCATCTCGTACAGCACGCAGCCCACCGCGTAGAGGTCGCTCCGGCCGTCGAGCTCCCGGCTGGCGGACGCCTGCTCCGGGCTCATGTAGGCGGGCGTGCCGAGCGCGAGCCCGGTCTCGGTCAGCCGGTCCGCGCCCGCGGCGGCGATGGCGCGGGCCACGCCGAAGTCGGCCACCACCGCCTCGCCGTCCTCCAGCAGGATGTTCTCGGGCTTGATGTCGCGATGGATGACGTTGTGCGCGTGAGCGTAGTTGAGCGCGCTCAGCACCTGCGTGGCGATGCGCACCGCCTGGTCCACCGGCAGCGGCCCCTCCCGCGCCAACCGCTGCCGGAGCGATTCGCCCTCCACGAACGGCATGGTGTACCACAGCCGGCCTCCGGCTTCGCCAGAGTCGTGCACCGGGAGGATGTGCGGATGGCGGAGCCGGGCGGCGATCCGGATCTCCTGGGCAAACCGCTCGGGGCCGAGCGTCGCGCCCAGCTCGGGGCGGAGGACCTTGAGGGCGACCGGGCGGTCGTGCCGGAGGTCATGGGCCAGATAGACCGTAGCCATCCCGCCTCGGCCGACCTCCCGCTCGAGGCGGTACTGGTCGGCCAGGGCGGCGGCGAATGGGCCGGAGGTGTCGGGCGACGGAGGCACCGCGGGATGGCGCTCCTGGCGAGGGGTTCGGCTGAGCGTCAGGTGGCGTTCAGCTCAAGATGCCGCCGGCCCTGCGGTTGTGCCAGAGCGGATCCGAAGCTGGTGGAGTTCGACCTGGGTACCTCTGCAGCCTCGCGCGTGCTCGGTCGGCGGCGAGGCTAGTCCTTGGTCAAGACCAGCCGCAGCGTCTGGTCGCCGAAGGTGCCTTCGCCGGTCAGCTGATCGCGGGCCGCGGTGAACTGGGCGCCCTGGATGACCGAGGCGCCCGTTGGATTGAACGTCACCGTGTCGCCCGACAGCGTCCAGGTACCGGCGAGGTCCTGGTCGAGATCGCCGCCGGCGCCATCGCCGCCCGGCACCAGGAGCCGGCCGGTCGTGGTGCCGTTCGCTGCCAGCGTGACGTGCACCGATGCGCCGAGCGCGAGGAGGTCGAGAGTCCCCGCCGTGCTCGCCGCCGTGAAGCTGGTGGCCGAGTAGCTCCCGGACACGTTCTCGACGGTGGGGCTGAAGCTGTTGTCGCTGCCGCACGACGGCAGGAGCAGCACGAGCGCAAGCGGAAGGAATCGGTGGGACCAGCGGGGCATGCAGCCTCCAGGTTACACGTTACAGGTGTACCGGCTATGTCGGGGTACGTAGGCCAGTTCTGGAGGTGAGGCAGCCCGCTCGCGGCCTAGTCCAGCAGGCGGTCGGCTGTCCACCAGCCAAGGTAGAGCCCCACGCCTGTTGCGATGGCACTCGCGAAGACGGCGGTCATCGTGCCGACGCGGGCGCCGCCCCACCAGCCTACGCTGCCGCCCAGCGTGGCGCCGACCCATCCCAGCAGCTTTCTCATACTTCCTCCCTCACTCGGCGCCGGTACCTCTCGGGCACTCCCACAAGAATAGTGCCTCCCACTGCCTGCCAGCCGATGCGTGTGATCTACGCCGTCACCGGCCGGGCTCTGGCGTCGGAGCACCTCCCCGCACCATCTTGGTCATCCGGCAACCGCGTCGTCCGGCAATCCCCAGGAGATCAGCATGACATCGGCCAGCGCCCCCGCCCGCCCCACCTATCGCGTCCGGGCCCAGAGCGTCGAGGCCTGTAATTGCGCCCTCGGCTGCAACTGCTATTTCGGTGGCACGCCCAACGAGGGCATCTGCGAGTTCATCATCGGCTACGACATCCAGGAGGGGCGCCTCGGCGACGTGGACCTGCGCGGCGTTCGCGCCGTCGTGGCCGCCAAGTACCCCAACGCCATCCATGAGGGCCACGGCCATGTGGTGCTGTTCGTGGACCAGGCTGCGAGCCCCGAGCAGGTGACCGCCCTGGTGACCATCCTGTCGGGCCAGGCCGGTGGCATGCCCTGGGAAGCCATCGCCGCCACGATCGAGAAGTTCGAGGGTCCGATCCTCCGGCCCATCGATATCACGACCGACGGCCAGCGGGGCCGAGTCCGCGTCGCCGGCGAGGTCGAGCTGGAGACTAGGCCCATCCGGAATCCGCTCGCCGGCGACCAGGAGATCGAGGTCCACATGGTCTATCCCAAGGGCGGCATTCTCTGGAACGACGGCAACATCGTGACCACCAGCACCATGCGGGTGACCCACGGCACGCTCCCCCTCGAGTGGCCGGGCAAGTTCGCGGTGATCGCCGAGGTGACCTGGACCAACGCCGCCTGAGCTGCCGCTCTCCCCGCTAGTCCACGATGAACAAGGTGGCCCCGCCGTCGGTGCGCGAGCGATGCGGCTCCGCGTCGTCCGCCACCTGGTAGCTCATCCCCGCCGACAAGCGGAACCGGCGCCCGTCGGCCAGCTCGGTTTCCAGCTCGCCCGCCAGGCAGAGCAGGATATGTCCCTTCCGGCACCAGTGATCCGCCCGATAGCCCGGCGAGTATTCGACCAGCCGCACCCGAATGGCCCCGAACTGCTGCGTGCGCCAGCGCGCCATCCCCATTTCGCCCGCGTGCTCGACGGGCTCGATCTGTTGCCAGTCGGTGATCCCAAAGGGAATGTCGGTCAGGTTCACGACCCGCCTACCTTCGCAACTCGTACCGCATCGCCACCGCCCCCGAGCCGAACTCCTGCCGACCCACGAGCCGCAAGTCGACCAGCTTTGACAGCCCCGCGAACAGCGTCGGCCCGTGCCCCACGATCCTGGGGTGTACTACGAGCTCGTACTCGTCGATCAGCCCCAGCTCCGCCAACGCCTGCGGAAGCGTCACGCCTCCCACGAGCAGCCTGTTTCCCGGCTGCCGCTTGAGCCGCTCGATGGCCGCTCCGAGATCTCCTCGCACCAGCTCCGCGTTCCAATCCACCCGTTCGAGCGTGTTCGACACGACGTACTTCTTGGCCGCGTCGATCGTCCGGGCGAAGGCCTCCATCCAGTCGGGCCTCGACCCCGCCGGCACCGGGTGCCGCCACGCTCCCTCCATCAGCTCGTACGTCACCCGGCCGAACAGCAGGCCATCGGCCTGCTCGATGTTCTCGATCGCGTTGCGGTGCAGGTCCTGGTCCGGGATCATCACCCGATGGTCGCAGCACCCGTCCAGTGTAACGTTGATGGAATACCGTAAGGCTCGCATGGCGGGCTCGCATTCGATCGTTCATGGGGACGGGCCCCGTCATCGCAAGGTGCGGAAGTCAGCCGTCCCCTTGAATGATCGGCAGCAGCCGGGAGTCTTCCAGTGCGGCCAGCCGGTGCCCTAGACCCTTGAGGTAGCCTTCATTGGCCGCAAACGAGTGGAGGCTCGCGGCGCCCCGATGCCGCACCAGCAGCACCAGGTCCCACCGCTCCCCCGGCGGCCCGATGAGGTACTCGCCGCCCTGCCCCAGGAACAGGATCTCACTCCCCGCCTGCGCCAGGTAGGGCTCGGAGTGTGCCATGTACCGCTCGTAGGCCTCGGCGCCGGTGATGGGTGCCGGCGGAGCCAGCGCCGGACTCGCGGAATAGTCCGCCACCGCCCGAAAGCGCAGCAGGTTGAGCATCACGACGGGGCCAGGCCGGGTCTGAGAGAAGTAGCGCCGACCGGACTCCTTCGTGACGTCGAGGTAGGGCGTCTGTGGAGCATGGCTCGTCATCAGGCATCCGCTCTGCAAAAGGGCGAGTTGCCCGCGGCCGGTCGACCGCGAACCGCCGTGCGCGGATGGCGCCGCCACCCCGCGCTCACCCCGAGCGCCTGAGCCGTGTCAGCACCCGATCCAGCGCAGCCGCAAAGGCCTGCTTCGCTCGCGTGTCATAAGGCGCGGGCCCGCCGGTGACCAGCCCCGCCATCCGCGCCTGCTCCATGAAGTCCCGTACGGACAGGCGCTCACCCACCGTCTCTGCGGTATGCTCCTCGCCCCGGGGGTCGAGGACCGCAATGCCTTTGGGCACCAGCATGGCGGCCAGCGGCACGTCCTGGGTGACCACCAGGTCCCCGGCAACGGCATGGCTGGCGATGTGCCGGTCGGCGACGTCCGCACCGCCATCCACCCACACCGCGCTCACCAGGGGGTTACCGGCCGGGGCCTGGAGCCGTTGATTCGCCACCAGCACGGTTTCGATCGTCAGCCGTTTGGCCGCGCGAAACACCAGCTCCTTCACCTCTCGTGGCGCGGCATCCGCATCGATCCAGATTTTCAAGTGGGCTCAGCTTCACCGCCGGGCGTCCGACTCATGTCGCTCCTTCGGGACAGGGACTCGGGCTGCCACTGCGGGTATGGCCGCAACCCTTACCTCAGACTGCTGGCGGCGACCCCGCTGGTGCTCGGAACAGGCCTCTCACCACGACTGATCTCAGAACCGCTGAAGGTCGGCCGCCATGACCACCGGCCCCGGGAAGGAGCGCCGGATATCGGCCAGAACCTTGTCGGACGGTCCGCGCCGTCCGTTGTGATAGACCACGAGGAGCTTGGGCCGCGCGCGAGCCGCCAGCTCGCCGAGCTGCAGCGCGGTCGTATGATACGCCCGGACATAGGTCGCCCATTCGGCGGCGGAACGATTCCCGGGATGTTTCGTCGAATCGGATGGCTGCACCTCATGGATGAGCACGTCCACCCCCGTTGCCATCCGCACCAGCTCGTCACTCGGCCGCGTATCGCCCGACAACACGATGCTCTTCCCGGGAGCATCGAACCGATAGCCGTACGCTTCGCGCCACTCGCCATGATTGACGAGGAACGCCGTGACCCGGACGCCGGCGCTGTCGTACACGATGCCCGGGCGGATCTCGCGCGCCGCGACGCGGTAGCCATTTCGTGACTCGTGTTCGAGCCCTTCAGTCCGAATCCGGATGTCTTCGCTGAATGCCGCGTAGAGGTGGTCGGTCATGGCGGCGAGCCCGTGCGGTCCGTAGATCGGGAACGGCCGCGTGCGCCCCATTACCCACGACGTGAAGATGAGGTCCGGCAGGCCCAGCACGTGATCGCTGTGGAGGTGCGTGATGAAGGCCGCGGTGACGCCGTCGATCGGCAAATTGGCCGCCGCGAGTCGGCGCTCCACGCCGACGCCGGCATCCACCAGAAACACCCGCTTTCCTACCACCACCGCGGTGGCCGGGCCCCACGCGTCGGGAGAGGGCCGCGGCGTGCCGGTACCGAGCATCACCACCACCGTACTCTCCCGTGCTCCAGCCGGCGATCCCTGGGCCGCCCCGACCACGGCGTGCTGACACAGGAGGAAGGCGGCGAGGCCCAGGCCAGTGACCAACGTGTTCATAACGACGCTCCCGAGCCGCACGGATCACGCGTGTTCTGGAGTGGTCGTTACAAGGTCACTCCATCAGCACGGGCGGGCAAGCAGGGGAACGCGCGGCGCAGGAGCTCGCGCCTCGCGCGGACTTCATGCGCCTCCCCGCCGGGCGGCGGCTCGCCCCGCGGCTCGCCCCGTCGCCCAGGCCCACAGAAAGTTGTACCCGCCGATCGGTCCGAAGGCGTCGAGCGCCTCGCCGCAGATGTGAAGCCCGGGGAGCCGCCGGCTCTCCAGCGTGCGTGGATCGACCTCCGCCAGGCTGATGCCGCCCCCGGTTACCTCCGCCTTCCGGTATCCCTCGTCGCCGGTCCACGGCAGCTCGCCCCGGGTGAGCATTTCGGTCAGGCGGGCCCGCTCCTCCCGGCGAAGCTGCGCCAGCGAGGTCCCCGGGGCCACGCCGGCGGCCGCCGTAAGCGCATCAGCCAGCCGCTCGGGCAGCTCGCGGCGCAGCACGCCCCCGACCGTTCGCGTCCCCTCCGGACGAAGCGCCGCGCCCCATGCGTCCTCGTCCAGTTCCGCCCACTGGACTTGCAGCCGTGCGGCATCCCGCCCGGCTCCCTCCGCCCGGGTCAGCACGTGCGACACGTCGAGCACCGACGGGCCGCTGTAGCCGTGATGGGTGAACAGGAACCCGCCGGTCGCCGTGGCGTGCCGGCCGCCCGACCGCGCGGTCACCGTCACCGGCAGCGACACGCCGGCCAGCGGCGCGTAAACGCCGCCGCCATCGGTGATCGGGGTGAGCGCCGGATAGGTCGGGTGCATCACGTGACCCAGCCGCTGGAGGATCGCGAGGCCGGTGCCGTCGCTTCCGGTCTTGGGCACCGACAGCCCGCCGGTGGCCACCACCACGGCATCCACCTCGAGCGGCTCGGCGTTCGCGGAAAGTACCCGCCAGCCGCGGGCTGAGGGAACTAGGTCGGTGACCAGCGTGCTCGGCACGAGCCGGGCGCCGCGGGCGGCCGCCAGGGCCAGCAGGCCGTCCCGCACGTCGCGCGCGCGGTTGGAGGCTGGAAACAGCTTGGCCGACGCGGCCTCCTCCACCAGCGGTTGCCCCAGTTCGCGCTCGAAGAAGTCGATCTGCTCGGCGAGCGGCCACGAGCGCAGCATGTTGCGGAGGGAATGAGGCGACGAATCGGTGACGAAGCGGCGCTCGTCCACCCTCGCGGGAAGGATGTTGCAGCGGCCACCGCCGCTGATCAGGATCTTGCGCCCGCCGTCCGCGGTGCGCTCGAGCAGCAGGGTCTCGGCGCCCTCGGTGGCGGCGAAGATGGCGGCCAGGGTGCCCGCGGCGCCGGCCCCGATGACCGCGACCCGTCGTCGGGCCGGGGTCACCGAGCCCGGCCGCCGCGCCGACCTCTCAACGGCCCCCGACCACGGCCGCCGCCGCCCCGTCACGTCGTTCTCGCAGCAGCCGGTTCGCAAGGCGCCAGCCGCGCACGGTGAGGAGCAACGACCCCACTCCCACGATACCGGCGCAGACCAGAGTGTAGACGCTGCCCGGCAAGAGGGCCAATCGAGGGAGTTCCAACGCCACCAGGGCCAGCACCACTCCTAACCCCATCGTGTCACGTCCCACCAGCGCGTTCGCTTCGTACCACACATGCTCGTCCGCGAACGTGGCCGGCACGCGCAACCCATACCAATGATTCGGTCGGACGCGCCGCGTCGCGATCGGCCAGCCCAGTGCAACCAGAAGGACGCCCAGCGCTGGGAACAGCAGTCTCGGAAGCATGCGAGATCTCCGGTTAGCCGGATAGTAGGTGCGTCGTCCCGACACTCCGGTACAGTAGCCGGCCCCGTAGCGAAGCGGCCGCTGCAACCGGGCGGCAGGCCCGTTACTGACGCACATAGCGCAGATGTGTCGCAGCCGGGCTGTCGAGGACCTTGTCGATTCGGAATTGCGGGCCAGGGTCGCGCAGGTTCTCGAACAGGCGTCTCCCGCCACCCAACAGCACGGGCGCCAGGGCTATTTCCAGCTCGTCGATGACGCCCATGTTCAAGTATTGCTGGATCGCATTGGCGCCACCCGAGACGCGGATATCACGGCCGCCCGCGGACTCTCGGGCGAGCTCGAGGGCCCGCTCCGGCCCGCCATTGATGAAGTGAAACGTCGTCCCACCCTTGCGTACCCAGGGTTCGCGCTTCTCGTGCGTGAGCACGTATACCGGGGTGTGAAACGGAGCGTCGTCCGGCCAGCTGCGCTCGCCTTGCTCGAACATTCGCTTGCCCATGATGTTGGCGCCGCTGCGCTCCATGGTATTGCGCAGCATGTCATTGACCGGCCCGGTCTCGCCCCCGGGTCCGAACTTGAGGTTCTCGCGAAAGTACTGCTGCTTCATGACCCACCCCATCAGGGCACCCCACTTCGCGCCCCAGTTCTTGTATTCAGGCCTGTCCCAGGCCTCCAGCGTCATGCCTTCGGGTGCCATGTACCCGTCCAGGCTCAGTCCGATGTTTACGAATACCTTGCCCATGAAGTTCTCCCGGGAAGCGCGGCCCTAACTGGTCCTGGTGTACGTAAGCTGAAGATCCGGCTCCCACCGGTCACCGCGATTCATCTCGCCCTGCCCCACCATCCGCGCGTCCCCGTCGGCCAGGCGGGCGCGAAATCGTTGGGAGAAGCCGGGACTGTCACGCCACCACTGCCACTCGTCGCTCCGCAGCGCCACGATGTAGCGGCGCGAGACCCCTCGCTCGTCGAAATACAGCATGGAGCATTCCTTCGAATCGTCGTCGGTGCCGAACAGCGCGATTGCGCTGGGAACCTCTGGTTCATCGCTCTCCGAGCGCATGACGAGAAAGGCCCCGCCGTCGCACCAGGCGAAGCTGGCGCGACCATGAAGAATCTTGCCGGGCAACATGGGGTGCGAGCCTTCGGTGCGCCATTCGCCGATAAGGAACGCGAGGGGCTGCAGGGCCGGGTTCGGAATGGCGGCTTCAGCGCCGATAGTAGCCATGGGATGAGATCTCCGGCGTCGGAGTAACGGGCGGCATGCGCCGGCTTCGTGACTGTCACGGCCCGTCAGCCGGAGCGTTGCCGATCTTGGCGGCGGTCTCGCCTCACGATCGACCGCGCTTGCGGGTCAGGCCGCAGCCGGCCCCACGCCCTCCTAGCGCACGCGGCAATCGCGAGAGCGCCGGCCGAGCGTCCACCGTTGTCGCTGTCCAGTGCGCGCCACTCTCACCCAGAGCCAGCCATAACCCAACGCGAGCAGGCCGAGGAGGATGGGCAGCGGGCCCGGCCTGAGCCACGCACCGATGATCACGGCAACCAGGCCTCCGGCCAGCCAGATGGCGGCAAGGCACACCGCCACGACGCGCCCGCCACGGCCGACGTCGCTCCCTGTCGCCACCATCTTCTCCTTCGACCTGGTGGAATGACAATCACTCAGCCGACGCACACGGTGAGCAGCATCTCACTCTCCGCAGCGGCCTCGACCGAGTGCGGCACATCCGGCTCCAGCACGAGCGCCTCGCCACCGCTGAGCCGATGGTGAACGGGACCTGCCTCGACGTCCAACTCACCCCGAAGACAGTGTATCACCACGTGGCCGGGGGCTCGATGCTCTGGCAGGCGGCTGCCTGGTTCGAAGGTGAATAGCAGCAGCCGGAGAGGCCCCCGATGAACCAGCCCTTCTTGCCGATGGCCGCTCTTGGCCGGATGAGGTTCGGCGCGCAAGGCGCGGGCGAGATCGGGAAAGTTGAGAGAAACCACTGGTCCGCCTAACCGAGTGCTCGGATGCGGCCGCAGCCGCTCGTCTGGCTGATTCATGTCCATCTCCAAACCTATGGTCCTCGGTCGCCGCTGGGAGCCTCCGAGGCAGGCGGTGCCGCCCGGTTTCAAGGATTATGTCCTACAGCGATCATCTGTAACTCGACCCTTGCCCCACCGATCAGCGCAGCAACCTGCACTGTAGCTCTTGCAGGCGGATCAGTCGAAAAGACCTGTTGGTAAACCTTGTTGAATTCGGCGAAATCGTCGAAGCTTGTGATGTACACAGTCACGGACGTTACGTCGTGGAAAGTCATTCCGGCTGCGTTCAGCACTTCTCCCAGGTTGGCGAGCGCTCGGCGGGTCTCCGCTTGGATGCCACCGGGAACGATGCTGTTCGCTGCGTCCTCTCCTATGGTCCCCGCCAGATAGAGTGTGTTACCGACAAGGATGCCCGGGCTATAGGGAAGGCCTCCCGTGTTCGGCCCCGCTCGAATCACGCGGCGACCCCCTCCAAGTGGCGAGGCCAGCCTTCCACTCTGTAGTGCTAGTGTCAGCAGGATCCCAGCAGTCACAACGCCAACTCCTGCCAGCGCGATGCCCCGAGACCGGCCATCCATGATGGTGCCTCCTCTGAAGTCCTTTGGAATCCAAACAACGAGTCGCCGGGTTCTAACCACACAACCTCGGTTACGCCACCGCTTTGCTCCGGCTATTCCAAGGTCGCTCCTACTGCTCGTGCCCGCCGGGCCCGGCAGATCCCGCAGGGATTGGCTGCTCGGGGACACTATTTGTGTTTTGGAAGCCGGTGATCAGCCAGCGACCGCGCTGCTTCGTGAAGACCAAGGTCTGAATACCAGCCCGGGGCTCCGGCATGCCTGGTGGCATCCGCGCGCCAGTCATCGTCCAGCGCGCGTGCGCGAGAGCGATGGTGGCAGATAGGAATCGCACCTGCACGTCGGTGATCGTGAGCTGGCTCTCACGGAAAGCGTGGCTGAACATGGGAGTGAGCTTGCGCTCGAGTTCCGCACGCCCTTTCCACCACCACCCCACTACGTTGACGACATCACAATCCTCCGTGAACAAGGCCGCGTAGGCCTTGGCGTCGTGCCCGCTCCACGTTTCCCCCTGGCGCATAGCAACCGCGCGGACTGCCGCCTCATCGCTGCTCTGCGCGGCGACCGGCAGGGGCGAGGCCAGAACGAGGGCGCTGGTCAGCGGC
>Ga0308175_100003800_pt1 | contig 10515 bp, 4 predicted proteins | sample PhyCR1_3_FD_203893 | JGI IMG/M metagenome (GOLD analysis project Ga0308175, IMG submission 203893) | Soil microbial communities from UC Gill Tract Community Farm, Albany, California, United States - DLSLS.C.R1 | ecosystem: Environmental > Terrestrial > Soil > Agricultural land | place: USA...
CGGCTTCGTCCCGCTGTGGCCCGGCCGCGCTCCGGCTGAGTGCGACGGGCTCCGTCCCTTTCGTGATCGCTTCGGCGGCTTCGTCGGCTTCACGCTCCAGAGCGTCGTCGTCATGGCCGCACTGCCGCACTCGCGATGACTCGCCGCCCTGCTGCAGGGCGTGTGCAAGCTCGTGCGCAACCAGGAACCGTCCCTCCGGCGCCTCCGGTCGATACTCACCCTCGGCAAACGCGATGTCCTCCCCGAGCGTGAACGCGCGCGCGTCCATCCTCGCCGCGGAGCGCTCCGCCGACTCGTCGGTGTGCACCCGCACCCGGCCCAGGTCGGCGCCGAACCGCGGCTCGAAGTACGAGCGCATCGCCGCACTCAGCGCCTGCCCGCTCGTTGCCAGGCGAGGCGGCGGCTCGACGCTCTCCCGATGGTGTTCCCCACCGCACTTCGCGCACGGCGGCCCACCGCTCGCGCATGCCTTGCACTTCTTCTGCACGCGCCGCTCGCCCGTGCGCGGCGCCAGCAGCGCCTGCACCGCCATGTTTCCCGCTGTCTGCAGGCACGGGCCCGGGCGCGCGCCGCCCGTCCCACACATCTGCCGCGCCGGACCCGCGGCGGCGTGCACGGACTCGTTCTTCGACTCTTTCTCCGCTCGCGCGCTCTCCACCTTCGTCCCCAGCTACAGCTCTTTCACCCACTGGTAGTAACGTTGGAACATGGTCGCGGATGGCGCCCGGCCCTGCTTCACGACCTGCCGGGCCATTGCCGCGGCCAGATGTCGCATCGCCACCACGCCTCCGTCCTGCGCGGCGAGAAACGCGGCATCCATCGCGATGTTCCGGATGTCCCCGCCTGTAACGGCAAACTGCGCCGCCAGGAACGGGTAGTCGACGTCCTCCCCTATTGGCGTCTCCCGCGGAAACACCTTCTCCCACATCTGCCGCCGCTGCGTCTCGTCCGGCAGCGGGAATTCCACCACGTACTGCATGCGCCGCGAAAATGCCTCGTCGATGTTGCGGCGCAGGTTCGTCGCCAGGATCACCGGCCCGTCGTGTTCTTCGAGCTTCTGTAACAGGTACGCCACCTCGATGTTGGCGTACCTGTCGTGCGCCTCTTTCACCTCCGATCGTTTGCCGAAGAGCGCGTCCGCCTCGTCGAAGAACAGCAGCGCGTTGCTACGCCGGGCGGCGGCGAACACTCGGTCGAGATTCTTCTCCGTCTCCCCGATGTACTTGCTCACGACGCCGGACAAGTCGATCCGGTAAACGTCCATTCCCAGGTCGTTGCCGATCACCCCCGCAGTCATCGTCTTCCCCGTGCCCGACGAGCCCGCGAACAGGAACTTCAACCCCTCGACGCCCGAATGGCGTGCGGCAAAGCCCCACTCGCCGCACACCACGTGATGGAACCGCATCGCCGCCGCCACTTCCCGCACCTGCCGCAGCGTGGCCGGCGGCAGCACCAAATCGTGCCATCCGTACGGACACTTCACCGGCTGCGCCAGCAAGCCGATCGTCGAGTCTGAGACTCCGTGTACCGCCTCCACCAGGTCTCTCCATTCGACGACACGGGCTTCGCCGCGCAGCCGCAGCGCATCCCGCGCCGCGCAGGAGGCGGCGACGATCTGCGAGCCATCGAGCGTGTACCGCGCGGCCAGCGCGTCTATCATGGGCGCCTCTGCCTCCGGGAGCGAGCGGTTCCACAATGCCCGCCGCTGCGCGACGTCCGGCTCGGGCAGCTTCAACACCCGAACCTCTCCCGCCGGCAGCGCCCCACGCCACCGTGACCCTGTCGCCAGCACGAACAAGGCCGCAGCAGGCGACGCGAGTTCCGCACCCGGCGCCGGTTCCGCCCCCCAAAGCGCATCCGACCCGGTCACGTACACCACACAGCCCTCGAGCCGCTGCGCCAACCGGATCCGCCGGCCCAGTCCTTTCGACCCCTCCCGCCGCGCATCCACAACGAGCAGCGGACGCCCTTCGGCCGTGCACGCCGCCTCCACCATCCGCCGCGCCAGGTCGCTGTCCGAGCACTCCACGACGAACAGTCCGCGCATCGATGCCGCCCGCTCGAACATTCCACGGTCCGCACCCTCCGGCCATGGGGTCTCTGGCACGGCGGACTCGCCCGGCAAACCAGTCAACACGCGCAATGCGGGCAAACTCGCCGAAAGCTCGCACCCGAGGAACTGTTGCTCCGCCGGCTCGCGCAACAGCCCTTCCCGAAACAGCGGCGACTCCGGCAGCAGGCGTGACCGGTCCGCCATCGGCGAGAGCCGCAGCGCCAGCTCGCCCGTGGGCTTCTTTCGAGTGACGTCGTCGTGCAGGTAGGCGTAGATCGTTGCATACTTCAGGTGCAACTCGGGCGCGAGCGCCACCAGCAGCACGTCCAGGTCGAACGCCGTGAGCCCGAACTCCCGCACTGCCCGCTCCCACTCGGGAGGCCACCGCCCGGCATTCCGTGTCCGCATCACCTCCGCCTCGGCGCACAGCGCATCGCTTGTACCCGCCCGCGCGGCCGACTCCGCCACCAGCGCGTCCACCTGGCGGTCGCTCACGTATAAACCGCGGAATTCGTCGAGTGACAGCTGATAGCGCGCCCGCAGCCGCAGGATCTCGCGCCGAAGCAGCAGATCGAGCCGCGCCAGTTCGGCCTCGAGATACGCCCCCATCGAGCTCACACCGCCTCCGCCCCCACCGAGACGATCGTGTCAGGCAGCCACGGCAGCCGATACTCCCGGCGCATCATCCCGGCGACGCTCAGTACCACCTCGAGCGGCGGCCGCCCCAGCGTCACCTGCACGACGGGGCCGTCCCGAGCCACCGTCGCGTGCATCCCGAGCACGTTCGCGACAAGGTACGGAATGCTCGACGCATGGAACCCGGGCAGCCGCCATGCCAGGTTCCGCATCAGCACCTGCGCCACTCGGGAGAAGAACAGGTTCACCCGCGGCCTGGCCCGAAACGCCGCCGGAAAGTCGAGATGCGCCAGCGTCGTTTCCAGAAACGGCGAGGCCGGCGCGTCTCTTGCTGCGCCGGCCGCAAATCGCATCCACATTCCCCGGGCCTCGTCCACCTTGACGCGCAAGCGACACGACGGCGCCGGGTCGACCCGCGTCGCGCCGCTCACGTACTCTTCCCTGCGCAGCCACTCATCGAGCACCTCGTGCGCCTGTCCTACGCCCGCCGCATAGCCCGCCAGCCCTTCCCTGATCGGCCTATCCACACCGAGCATCTCGCGCACCACGTGGTCATTGACCAGTTGAGCCCCGAGGATCTTGGCCGCCGTCAACAGCCGCACCACCCCTGGAAATTCTTCGCCGAGCGCCTCGGCCAATGCCTCGAAAGGCATCTCCGCCAGCAGCGGCAGCAGTATGAACACTCCGCCGAACGTCGTGCCTCGCGTCGCCCGGGCAGCCTGACGAACCGTCCGAGCTACCTCATGCAGCAATCCTCGCGATGCCCCCAGGCAACCCGACAGCGCCTCGGCATCTGACGCCCCCAATTCCCGGTACAACTGCGCCACGTTGCCTGAGGCGAGCCAGTCGAGCCACTGCTCCTCCTGCCCGCGCCGCTCCTCCAGCAGCCGGGCCAATCGCATCGCCGCAACGGCCGCAGCAGCCGGACGAAGCCCTGCATCGCGTCGCAGCACCGCTGCCGCAAGCCGCAGCGCTCCCCGCGACTCCTCCCCGGGCCCCGCCGCCCCGAATCCACCCGCCCCTCCTGCGGCCCACACCGTCTCGAACGATGTCATTTCTCCCGACCGCCACGCGCTCAGCACGCGCGCCGCGTCCGCCTCGGTCAACGCCGCCGATACCGTCAGCCAGTCGCGGTCGGAAAGCAGCGCCGCAATCCGCATCCCCGCCTCCGGCTCCAATACCGTCCGGATCGCCGCCGAAGGCTGCAGCATCGCCAGACCCTCGAACCGGCGGAAGTACCACGCCCGAGCCGCCCCGCCCGAGGCCTGCGCCACTACGTACCGCGCAGCCAGTTCCGCCTCGCTCGCGAACCACACCACCTCGCCCGGTGCATCCGGCTCCGACAACTTTCTCTCAAGGGCGCGCGCAATCGCTTCGGCCCAGCGCTCCGAGACGCATTCCGCATCCATTCCCGCTGAAACGTCGAACTCGAGCTGCAGCCGCCGGACCGTCCAGACGGCCTCGCCCTCCGCCGCGCGGCTGCGTTCGACCCTTGCTGCGAGCGACCGCACGAGCCCGCCTCCCGCCACGCGGTCGAGCCGGTCCTTGATCTCTGCTGCATCCCGGTAGTCCGCGGGCACGACGTACTCGGAGGCGAAACGGCGAATCCTGAGCATGGCCGATCAGAACGGCAATTCCATCACAGTCAAGCTGTAACGATCGTGGCTCTCCGTGAGCGTTCCCGCCTGCGCCGCGAACCGAATGGTATGGCTGCCCGCCCCCAGGCCCGCGACCACCAGCGCATTCGCCACGAACGGTTGATGGCTGTCGTTCTGGTTCACCCGGCATGCTGCCGCCCCGCGCACCACGTTGTCCACCAGGATCGTCATTCCCACCTCGCCCGGCGCATTCGACGTCTTCCCGGACCCCGACGCGAACACGACCAGCGTCCCTCCGTGTGTGGTCACCCCTGCATCAATCGGCAACGGTCCCGTTGCGTTGCTCAGCAACTGCGCCACGTTCCACCGGTCCGACCGGATCCCGCCCACCACGTCGAGCTTCGTAAGCGGCGTCGTGGTGCCGATCCCGACGTTCCCCGCGCCGTCGATCGTCACGTCCGGCGTGGCGTCGCCGCTGCTCAGATACAGCCCCGCTCCGGTCGTCTCGCGCGACCAGATTCGTGCCTTCTGTACCCCCGCGCTGTCTTCGAACACCACTGCGCCCGCCGCATCCCCCGCGGCCTTCAGCAGCAGGTTGCCGCCTGCCGCAATCTCCACCGCCTCGCCCGGCGCGTTCGTTCCGACGCCCACTCGCCCCGCCGCCGATAGCACCTGCGCCTCCACTCGCAGCCGTCCGTCGGCGTCGTTCACCAGTCGCGTATTGAAATCCTGCTGCAGCCCCTTGAAATGGAAATCGATGTGCGGCGACCCCGTTCCTGGCGCGTTGTCGTTCCCGCCCAGTTCGATCGACCCGCCCTCCGCCGTGTCGAGCAGCGAGTCGCCCCACTGCACCTTCCCGCCCGACACGTGCAGCTTCTCTGCCGGAGCATCCGTCCCGATCCCCACGTTGCCGCTGTCGAGCACCGTCACGCTCGCCGTCATCGCGCCCGCCGCATTTAGCGGACCCACCTGAAACCGGTTGCTCGCCGGGTTCATCTGCCCGATGGTCGCCTGCAGATCCTGCCCGCCCGACGCGTTTCCCACGCGCCGCACCTTCAGCGGAGTCGCGTCCGACCCGCCGCTCGAGTCCCGCAAATCGAGCGCGCCGCCGAACAGCCGCGCGTCGCCGTTTACCCGCAGCTTGCCTTCGACCCAGACCAGATCGTCGGAGGGTATTACGTTTTTCGCGAGCCGTCTGTCCTTTAGCCGAAGCACTCCCTCGGGCGCCTCCACCGACCCCGCCACCGCCCCAATGTACTGGCGCACGCGCGCGCTCTGCAGCGCGTCGTCCGCGCTCAGCGCCAGGAACGACCCTGGCTGCGTCGGGTCGACATTCGGCAGCCAGCGCACCTTTCCCACGGGAACCAGCCACCACGCCTCCGGGTCGTCGAGTGGAAACTCCTGATGCGGCGCCGACTCGTCGTAGAGCAGCGGAGCGGTTGCATCGAAGCGCTGCAGGGCCAGGTTCGGCGCCGTCGACACCCCACCGATGGTCACGTTATCCCGTCGCGCCGCCAGCGTGTACCTTCCTGCCTCGATCTGAAACGACTCCTGTACGCGCGTATTCCGCTCCGGCCCGTCGCACAGCGCGAAGCCCTCGTCTGGAGGCGCCGTGTCGAACTCGCGGTACCGGATCCACACGTCCACCAGCCGGCCCGCCGGATTGCCTCCGTCGAGCGCCGGGTCAAACGGGATCGATTGCAAGCGCTCCGGCGGAATGCGCGACGGAGTCGACACCACGATCGGCCGGCCGAACCCATCCCACGCGTAGCCGGGCTGCACCGTCACCACCACCTCTCCGGGTTTATCCACCGACGGCATCTCCCGCAGCCCCAGCCCGATCGCAATTCCCCACGTGTGACCGGACAGCTCGTGCCGGCTGTCCTGGATGCGCCCGTAGTCGATTGCCTGCGTCAGGTCCTCGGCCCCCAGGTACTGGCCCTCGTAAAACAACGTCCGTTGTGCCTGATTGACGGGCATCCCGCTCCTAGCCTTTCTTCTCGAGACGCTTCGCCAGGTCGTCGATGATCTTCCGCTGTTCGTCGATAGTGGCCTTCATTTCGAACACGCGGTCGCGCAACTCCGCCGAATCGTCCGTCTTCGCCGGGAACGCGATCCCCAGCTTCGACCAGTCGATCGGCGCCAGTTCCGCCAGCACCGGCGCCAGCACCTGATTGATCAGCAGCGACTCCGCCGGGCTGTCCATCTCCGCCCGGGTCGCAAACGCAGCCCGTTCCCCGTCCTGCACTCCCAGTTCTGCAAGCGCGAGCGCCTCGGGGGTGAGCGCGGTCTTCCTCGTGGCCGCCGCATAGAATGCAGACGTGAAGGTGTAGCTTGCCGGCGTGGAAAAGCCGATCGGCGTTACCCGCCCCGGTTTGCCCGTCGCCACTCCCGGTCTCGTGTCGGGAATACGGATCGGGGTGCAGCACAGCCGCTCGAAGGCGGCTCGCAGCACCCGGCCCAGGTTCAGCGGGGAGAGCCAGTATCCGAGCGCCGGCATCGTCACCGCGAACTTGCGGGCCGTCGTGTTGCAGATGCGGACCACGTTGCAGTCTGTGCGCCGCACCGTCACCACCGCCAGCGGCACACAATCGTCCTCTTCCGGGCACGGACAGGGCAGCAGCAACGCCGCGCACAGGCAATGCCGCACCAGGTGGCCCAGGATCGCGCCCAGCTTTGCGAGGACGGTCTGTAGATCGAAGGTCATCCCTGCCGGTGGGCACAGCGCCGCGATCAGGTCGTCGATGGCGCACTCGGTCACCGCGTACGCGCTCGTGAACTCCAATAGCGCCCGTTTCTGGCGGCAGCACCAGTCCCTCAGCTGGTTCTGGTCCTGCGTATTCGGCGGCGGAATGATCGCAGCCAGCACCTCCCGGTAGCAGCACAGTACGCGCTGCACGAACTCCCCGACCTCGGTCTCGCGAGCGCCCTCGTACCGGCACAGCTTGAACCCGTAGCGTTCGCAGATCAGCGTCGGCTCGCATTGCGCGGGTTTGCTCTTTCCGTTGCTCCTGCCGTTCGTCGTTTTCGCGCATCCGCAGCTCTTCTTCGCGCTGCCTCCGCAGCCGCACGAACCCGACCCGCCGCACGCGCACTTTGTACAGCACGCCGATTCGCTCGACGCATGCAAAGGCGTGATCCCTCGCGACGGCTTCTCCTCGTAGCAGATCGACAGCACCCACTTCTCTTCGCCCGAGCCGCAAGGGTCGTCCGCGACGCCCGGCGGCGCCGAGGATCCGGGCGGCGCCGACGATCCCGCCGGCACGTCGTCGCACGGCTGCGGGTCCCGCGTGCGGCATCGCTTGATCAGCTCGCAGATGTCCACCGCGGTTTCTTTGCACACGACGATATCGTTGCCGCAGGGGCTCAGCGCGTACCCCGTCCGCAGCGTCACCATTCCCGGGTCGCACCGCTTGCACACTACCTCGAGGCCGCACACCACCCCCCACCCGTGCAGGTAGCGGTTGTGCAGGCGGTTCTTCTTGACCACGTAATCGGTCAGGCTTGTCAGGTCTTCCTCGGTCAGCAACTGGCCGGGAAAGAACCGCGGCCGGCACAGGCATTCCAGTCCGCCGCATGCCGGACACGCCGGCTGGCAGTAGTCGCTCTTTGCCGGCGCTTTCCCTCTCGCCGCGGCGCGGCCCACAGTGGAAGCGTAGTTTCCCATAGCGGCTCCCTTCACTTTTCGAAACTCAGCAGCGGGCCGATCGACTCGGTCTGGTCGTCGCTGAGCTTCGCCCTCTTCTTCAAGTCGGCGAGGCTCTTGAACGAACCCTTCTCCCGCTCCGCCACGATCCGCCGCGCCACGCTATCGCTGATCCTCGGCGCGGCGGCCAGTTCCTCCGCCGACGCGTTGTTGGCATCCCACGGCACGCCCCGCGTAAACGATTGCAGCACTCCCGTTGTCACACCTGGAGCGGCGCCCGGAACGATCACCGGTGGCAGCAGGAAGAACCAGCTCTCGAAATCCCCACCGATCACCATGTCTCCCGACGGGTTCTTCCCGCCCGTCACGATGCCGCCGCGCGTGACGTTCAACCCCACTCGGCCGCCGTAATTGTCGGCATCGAGCAGCCGGTCCTCACCGAAAGAATCGTTCGGCCCGCCCGCCCAGATGAAGTCGCCTTTGAGCGCGATGTGCAGCGACAGCACGTCGCGGTCGAACGTCCGATTCGCGATCCACCCGAGTTCCTCAATCAGCACGCGCGTGGTCGGGTTGAGGAAGATATTGTGGTCCGGAATAAACGTCCATGCCGACGCGAAGTTCTCGTTGGTGTGCGGTGTCTTCACTCCCGGCGCCGGGGGCAGTTCGAACAGGTAACCGTACACGTCCAGGTTGAAGACGTTGTAAAGGCCGCTGAAGGTGAACGCCGTCCCGCCCGCGGGCGACGACTGCACGCTCCAGCAGTGCGGGTATTGGAACCGCACCAGAAAAGTCTGCCGATTGATCTCCCGCATCGGCTTGTTGAAGTAAAACGTGAGTAGCGGACGCGTGTTCGGCCACCGCTTGATCACTTCCTCGGGACTCGAGTCGTAAATCAGGTTATTCCGCAGGTCTGTCCACGAAAGCGACGCATCGTTGTGCGTCCAGCCGATGTCGAGGATCCTGGGCAGGTTCGGATTGAGCCCGACCCCGTCCTGGCCGTCCTGTCCATTGGTTCCCGGCTGTCCATCGGCGCCCGGCTGCCCGTCTTTCCCGGACCCCGTCCCCGCTTCGCACAAACAGCGGATCACCTCCGCCATTGTCTGCGTGCTCGGCAGCAGCGTCCGCCCGTCGCGATTGTCGATGCGCGCAATCCCCGTCGCTACATCTCCCGCGGCGCCCGGCAGGTCGAGCATCTGGAAGCCCGGCCGGTAATTCCGGATAGTCGCCAGCACCACGCAGTCGCCCGTCTCGCACGATGGGCAGCCGTCGAGCGCGTCCCAGAACTTCTCGCAGCATTCCTGCCCCGTGATGGTCAGGATCGCCAGGCTTCCGTCCTCGACCGATCCCGGCTGCGACCCAAGGAACGGCGCGAACAGTGTCCGCCCGTCGGCCGTAACGACCAACTCCTGCGTGTTGTCGCCGACCGGAACGGGGGCCCCCGGGGCGACCGGCTGCCCCGTGCGCACCGCCGACAGGTTCACCGCCTGAACGAAGTCCTTCCCCGCCGCGTTCCGTACCAGCACATGCGCCCACTTTCCGTCAGGCGCCGCCACCACGTCGACCGGCCGCTCCGACACGGCTGCGCTTCCGCGCAGCGCGGCCGGGGCCAGGCCGACCAGATGGATGCGCGGCGACGCACCGGCGTCCGCCACCGCCAGCTCCTCCGTCGAGCCGTTGCGCACCAGCGCCAGCGCCGACGGCCCCGCGTTCGCCGGAAGTACCGCGATCGGCGCGACCAGCGACCCCGTCGAAGTATCGGCCACCAGGATCGTCCGGTTGGGAACATCGAGCGCGTAGGCCCTCGCGCTGTCGCCCGATAGCACCAACTCCCGCGCGTTGGCCGCCAGCACCAGGCTCCACATGGGCAACGGCATCGGTCCGCCGCCTGCATCGATGTCGGTGTCCCATCGCGACAACTGCCCGGCACCGTTCGCCAGTGAGTACAAGTGCCCGTCCGACCCGGGCGCCAGTTCCACCCTGCTCCCGCCGCTGCCGGGAATGTCGACGGTCCGTACCGCTGTGAACCCCGCCGTCTCCACCACCAGCACCTGCCGCAGTGGACTCGCCTCGAGCGCCACATACAGCCGCGCACCGTCTCTCGATACCGCGAGGTCGAGTCCCGTCCCAGGCAGCGTGAGTGGCGCCAGCACTACGTTGTTGTCGAGGTTCAGCTGGTACACCACGTTGGGATTCGTCGCTGTCAGCACGTACAGCCGCCGGCTCGCCGCGTCCACGGTCACGCGCATGACGTCGGCGATGTTGAACAGCGTGTTCGTCCACTCGATCTTCGGCGCGTTGGGCGATGACGCCGCCGGGGGCGGGTCGATAGTCAGGCCGAACTCGTACGACTCCAGGATGCGGTTGGGCGCGCACTGCTCCTCCGTGCAGCCGCAATCGTCGTACAGCACTGGGATCTGCTCGGTCGGGCACTCCTTGTACCGCACGCACAGCTGAAAATAGTGCAATGTCTGGCCGGCCGGCGTTCCCATCGCCTTGTACTCGGGTAGCTTCGTGATGTCAATGCACTCGCGCTCCCGCACCACGATCTCCCGCCCGCAGCAGTCGACCGCCGTGCCAGGCTC
>Ga0308175_100003801_pt1 | contig 10514 bp, 8 predicted proteins | sample PhyCR1_3_FD_203893 | JGI IMG/M metagenome (GOLD analysis project Ga0308175, IMG submission 203893) | Soil microbial communities from UC Gill Tract Community Farm, Albany, California, United States - DLSLS.C.R1 | ecosystem: Environmental > Terrestrial > Soil > Agricultural land | place: USA...
GCAGCGCCTGGTGGCTCTGCGGTCCACGCCCGTGCAGGTTGACCGCGACCTCGGGCCGGTCGGGGAAGTCGATCGCTCCCAGCCCCTCGGTGGGGAGCACGCGGTCCACGGCTCCGCAGAGGGCGGCCAGGTCGGCGAGCGCCGCGGGCGCGGCGAGGACCACCTCGTGGTCCGGACGAGCGCGCCGTAGCGCCCGGAGTGCGGGCACACCGGTGAGGAAGTCGCCGAGCCCGAGCGCGCGCAGGACGACGATCGTCGGACTGCGGCTCAGGGCCAGGACCCTTCGATCGAGGGCGTGATGACGAGCTCGCGGACCTCGCAGCCGACCGGCTGGTCGAGGGCGAACAGGACCGCTCGGGCGACGGCTGCCGGGTCGTTGAGCTTCAGGTCCTGGGGCGGCCGGTACTGCTCGTCACGGCCGTCGAAGAACGCGGTGTCCATCCCGCCGGGCACCAGCATCGTGACGCCGAGCCGTCCCTGGGTCTCGGCGGCCAGCGCGCGAGTGAAGCCCACGACCCCGAACTTCGAGGCGCAGTACGCCGAGGCGTCGCTCAGCGCCCGGAACCCGAGCGTCGAGGCCACCGTGACGACCTTCCCGCGACGGGAGATGAGCTCCGACAGCGCCGCCCTGACGACGGCCACGGTGCCCAGCAGGTTGACCTGGACGACCTTCTCCCACTCCTCGGCCGGCACGTCCTCGAGCCGACCGCAGGCGTCGGTGCCCGCGCACGTCACGACGGCGTCGAGGCCGCCGGACCGGAAGGAGAGCGTCTGCACCGCCCGCTCCGCGGCCCGGGTGTCGGACAGGTCGACGATCTCGTGGTCGGCGGCATGGGCAGGCACGACCCTGTCGAGCACCACCGGTCGGCCGCCCTGGTCGTTCACCGCCTCGACCACAGCCGCCCCGAGACCCGAAGCCCCTCCGGTCACGAGCACTGTTCCGGTCGTCATCGCACACTCTCCTCTGTCTTCGTCGTGCCGCCCGCAGCGGTGCGGACGAGCTGGGTGGTCGACCTGCCCTGCAGGTAGGGCAGGACGACCGCGTGGCCACCCCACTGCCGGAGGACCTCCTCCTCCGGAAGCTCCTGGCCGGCGTAGTCGCCGCCCTTGGCCCAGACGTGCGGCTGCAGGCGACGCAGCGCCTCCACCGGCGTGTCCTCGTCGAACTCGACCACGGCGTCCACGCACTCGAGCGCGTCCAGGACCCGGGCACGGTCGACGGCCGGCACGAGCGGCCGTCCGGGTCCCTTCAACCGGCGGACCGAGGCGTCGGAGTTCAGGCAGACCACCAGGCAGTCGCCCAGCCTGCGGGCGGCCCGGAGCGAGGCGACGTGTCCGGCGTGGAGCAGGTCGAAGCAGCCACCCGTCGCGACCACGGTGCCACCGCGGGCAGCGACGCCGCGGACGAGGGCCTCCGCGGAGTCGGTGGGCACGGGGCTCACGGTGCGACGTGACTCCAGCGAGGCCGGCCCGCCGGCAGCGACGTAGGCGGCAGCATCCTGCACGCCTGCCTGCACCGCGTCGGTCGTGATGGCCCCCGAGCGCAGGGCGAGGGCAGCGCTCACCGCGAACCGGTCCCCCGCCCCGCAGGTGTCGAGCGCCATCACCTCTGGCGCGGGCACGACCGCTGGTGCGCCCGAGCCGTAGGAGAGGAGGGCCCCACGCTCGCCGAGCGTGACCGCGACGGCCTGGGCGCGCCAGGCCTCCACGAGCGCTGCCGCGCGTCGCCCGGCGGCGGCCAGCCCACGTCCACCCCGTACGCCGGCTCGGGCGGCGTACTCGACGGCCTCGGGCTCGTTGGGCGTGGCCAGCCGCACGCCGGGGACGGGTTCGGAGCCGCGCACGTGCGGATCCCAGATCAGCGGCACCCGCGGAGACAGGGCCGCCAGCCAGCCGCGCACCGAGTCGAGACCGGCCAGGCCCCGGCCGTAGTCGGAGACGAGCACGGCGCCTGCGTCGCGCAGGACGCGCTCGAGGTCGTCGTCGGGACGCCCCAGCGTGCCCTCGGCGGTGCCGCTGTCGAGACGCAGCAACGACTGCCCGGACGCCCGCACCCGCTGCTTGACCGGCGTCGGTCCGTCATAGCGGACCGAGCGGATGTCGACGTCGGGCAGCAGCCCGCGGACCCGGTCCCCCGCCTCGTCGTCGCCGAGAGCTGTCACCAGCACGACCTCCAGACCCTCGTCGGCAGCCATCCGCGCGGCCAGGCCGGCACCGCCCGGCCGCGGCTTCTCGACCAGCTCGTCGAGCACCGGTACCGGCGCATCGGGACACACCCGGCCGGCCCGGCCGTGGAGGTCGATGTCGAGCAGCGTGTCGCCGATCACGACGAGCGGTCCGGTCATCGGGCGATCCCGGCGGGCTCGTCGGCATCCGTGCGGGCCGGGATGACGCCGAGCGCACGGTCCAGCGCGGCACACATCACGTGCAGCGCCACCAGGTGGAGCTCCTGCACCGTCGCGGTGAACGGGGCGTCCACGCACAGCGCCTCGTGGGCCGTCGCGGCGAGCGGGTTGGGCTGCGGGCCGGTGAACGCCCAGACCTGCATGCCGGCAGCGGCACCGCGCTCCGCCGCGGCGACGATGTTGCGACTGGTGCCGCTGGTGGACATCAGGACGAGCACGTCGCCGGCACGCCCATGGGCCTGCACCTGGCGGGCGAACAGCTCCTCCGCCGGGTAGTCGTTGCAGATCGCCGTGAGGCTCGACGTCTCCGCCGACAGGCAGATCGCGGAGTACGGGGGGCGGTCGTCGCGGTAGCGGCCGACGAGCTCGGCGGTGAGGTGCTGGGCCTGCGCGGCGCTGCCGCCGTTGCCGGCCGCGAGGAGCCGTCCACCCCCGTCGAGCACGTCGGCCAGCCTGGTCCCCCAGTCGTCGGCGACCTCGATGCAGCCGTCGAACCGCTCGGTGGCGGTACGCAGCTGGTCGAGGTGGTCGCGGGCGCAGGGGGTGTCGTGGTGCGCCACGTGCTGGTCGGCGCCCTGGCTGGTGGTCATCAGTTCACTCCTGTGGTCGTGCCAGTGGCGACGGAGGCCGAGAGGACCGAGTCGTAGACCTCCTCGGTCGCGGCCACCACCTCCCGCCACTGGTAGGTCTCGAGGGCGCGACGGCGGCCGGCCCTCCCGTAGCGCTCCCGCCGGGCGGGATCGGCGAGCAGATCGCGCAGCACCTGGGCGAGCAGGTCGGGCCGACGCGGGGCGACCAGCTCCCCGGTGACACCGGGGACGACGGTGTCGAGCAGCCCGCCGACTGCGGAGCCGACGACGGCTCGACCGCAGGCCATCGCCTCGACCGGCACGATCCCGAACGGCTCGTACCACGGGACCGCGACGACGACGTCCGACGCACCCATCAGCGCGGGCACGTCGGCTCGCCCGACCGCGCCGAGGAACTCGACCCGCTCGGCGACGCCGAGACGTGCGGCGATCTCCCGCAGCCGGCCGACCTCCGGGTCGGCCCCGAGCTGGTCGCGTGGAGGGCCGCCCGCGACCGACAGGTGCACCCCGGGGAGCTCGCGCAGTGCCTCGATGACGTTGCCCACGCCCTTGCGCTCGACCAGCCGTCCGATGACGAGGAGCCGCGGCGGGGAGTCGGACGGGCGGGCGACGGTGAGCGGCCGGAAGGCGTCGGTGTCGACGCCGCACGGGATGATGCTGGCCCGGCTGCGATGCATGCCGATCGCCTCCAGCTCGGCCACCTCGTCGCTGCAGGTGCTGATCACGTGGGTGACGGTCCGGGTCAGCCGCCGCTCCAGCGGGATCCGCAGCGGGGGGCTCGTGTCGCGGTCGCCCTGGTTGCGCTTCTTCACCGTGCCGAGGGCGTGGAACGTCTGCAGCACCGGTACGCCGAGCGGCCGGGCCGCGTCGACGGACGCCAGCCCGCTCATCCAGAAGTGGGCGTGCACGAGGTCGACCGGCTCCTCGCGCCACCGGGCGCCCAGGTGGTCGGCGAAGGTGGGCATGTACTGGAGCAGCTCGTCCTTGGGCACGTCACTGGGCGGGCCGGCCGGCACGTGCTCGACGAGGTAGCCCTCCGGCCCGCGGACCCGGTCGGGCACCGTGGGATCGTCGCGACGGCTGTAGACCACGACGTCGTGCCCGAGCTGGGCGAGGCCGCCGGCGAGCGCGGCGACGTGGACGTTCTGCCCGCCCGCGTCGACGCTGCCGACGGCGGCGAGGGGGTTGGCGTGCTCGGAGACCAGTGCGATCCTCATGCGCTCCTCCTGCTCGGACCCGCGACCGGCGCGAGTCGGTGCTCACCGCACAGCTGGTGGACGGCATCGACGACGTCGTCCGGCGAGACCGACGCCAGGCACGGGTGGCCCGGGACGGGACACCGGGTGACTCGGCTGTCCCGGCACGGCGCGTGCTGGTCACCGAGCAGCACGACGGGGACCCGGTAGGGCGCCCACCGCGCGCTCGGCACCGTGGGTGCGAACAGCGACACGACCGGCGTACCGACGGAGGCCGCGAGGTGGGCGGGGCCGGTGTTGCCGACGACCACGGTGGCGGCGGACGCGAGGACCGCGGCAAGCTCGGGCAGGGACGTGCGTCCGCCGAGGTCGAGCGCCGGAGTGCCCGCCGTGACGGCCCGGGTGAGGTCCGTCTCGGACGGTGCTCCGGTGACGACCACCTCGTGGCCCAGGTCGGTCAGCCGCCGCACGGTCGCCGCGAAGCGCTCCGCCGGCCAGGCTCGCGCCGGCACCGACGTGCCGGGGTGCAGCACGACGAAGTGGCCGTCGGGGAGCAGGTGCGACACGTCGGGGAGCGGGCGACGTACCTGCAGCGAGCCGTCGTCGTCCGGCAGCAGCGAGAAGCCCGCCGCCAGGGCGAGCGACAGCGCGCGCTCGGGCTCGGGCAGGTCGTCGTCGACGCGGTGTCTCAGGTCCAGGAGGGATCCGGGGTAGTCCTCGCTGATGGCGCCGACCCAGGGCACCCCGGCGAGCCGCAGCACCAGCGCGGTCGGCAACGGCGACTGGTGGAACGACGTGAGCACGAGGGCGCGGTCGAACCGGCGCTCGGCGAGCCGGCCCACGAGCTCGGCCACGTCGTCCGGGTCGACGGGCTCGGGCGACGGCTCGATCCACGGGGACGCCCAGACCAGCACCTCGTCGACGCCAGGCAGCAGTCGCGCGGCGTCGGCACCACGAGGCCCCGTGAGGAAGGTCAGGGTGCTGCTCGCGGCGGCGGCCGCCCGGACGGCCGGGCCGGCGAGCAGCACGTCGCCTGCGGCGTCGAGTCGCACGACCAGGGTCCGGCTCATCGGACCCGCTCCAGGATCCGGTCGACGGCCTCCGACAGGGTCTCGGCCAGCCGGGGGGCGGACTCCACCTCCGCGCGGCGGGTGCTGCCGGTCGGCACCAGGATCGCCTCCGCACCGGCCGCGGCAGCCGCGTCCACGTCGCTGCCGATGTCGCCGACGACGACGCACGACTCCGGCGGCACCCCCACCAGGTGGCAGGCCTCCTTGACGAGGCCCGGTGCGGGCTTGCGGCAGCCACAGCCCGCGTCGGCGGCGTGCGGGCACACCTGCCACACGTCGAAGGGGCCGAGCAGCTCGTCGACCCGCTGGTTGACGGCCTCCATCTGCTCACGGGTGATCCGGCCACTGCCGACCGCCGACTGGTTGGTCACCACACCGACCCGGATGCCGGCTCGCCGCAGCCGGTCGAGGGCGGTGCGGGCGTCCGCGACGGGCTCGACCAGGGCCGGATCGCCGTTGTAGGGCACGTCGTGCACGAGGGTGCCGTCCCGGTCGAACAGCACGAGGTCGGCCGCACCCTGCCAGGGCCGGGCGTGACGGTGCTGCCAGGCACCCCGCGCCGAGTGCCAGCTGGCGGCGAACGGGATGGCCACGCTGGTGAGCACCATCCGGCGCAACTCGTCGCGGTCACGCGGTCCCGGCGCGATCCGCGCCCATGCGAGCTCGGCGGTGCCGCCGAGCCAGGCCGCACCGGCAGCCGCCGCGATCCGGCGCCGGCCGGACAGCAGCCCGAGGGCGCCGGCCGCCGCAGCGACGACGACGGCGACATGGCGCGCGCGGCGGCCGGTCGGCGCCTGGACCCGGCGGCGCCAGTCGCGACCGTGCAGCCTGCGCATCAGGAAGTCGTCGGCGTTGCCCTTCTGCTGCCGCACGCTGGCCCAGTCGTCGGCAGGTCGCGCCGGGTGTGTCACCCGGCGTACGCCGCGGACGATGTCACCCTGCGTCGTCGAGATCCTGAGCCCGAGGTCGGCGTCCTCACGGAACGCGCGCGGGAAGCGCTCGTCGAAGCCACCCACGCCGACGAGCGCTGCGCGGCGGTAGCTCATGTCGGCCGTGATCCAGGTGGCCGTCTCGAGACCCGCTGTGGACCGCTCCCAGTCCGTGGGTCGTCGACCCCGGGGCAACGGCACCCGGAGCAGCCCGGCCGATCCGGCGACAGTGCCGCCGAGGAGGGCGAGGTCGCCCTGCAGGGCCTCGTACCAGTCGTCGTCCGGCACGACGTCGTCGTCGAGGAAGCTCACCCACTCCGTGCGGGCGTGGCGCCAGCCGAGGTTCCGCGCCCGGGCCGGTCCACCGCCGCCGGACTGCAGCACGCGAAGACCGGGCAGGGCCGCTGCCAGATCGGCGAGCGAGCCCTCCAGTGACTCGTCCGCTCGCGGGCGGTCGTCCACCACGAGGACGGGCACGTCGACCGTTCGTGATCCGCCGGCGAGCGCCTCGAGCAGCGTCCGCAGGCTCGGTCGGCCGATCGTGGGGATGACGATCGTCGTGCTCGGGACGACCTGCGTCATGCGCGCCCCCCCGGTCGTCGTACGACGAAGGGGCCGATGGCGAGCAGGTCGACCGGTGCCGACCCGAAGCACTCCAGGGCGTCGCGCGGGTCGTCGACCATCGGACGGCCGGCCGTGTTGAGGCTGGTGTTGACGACGACGGGCAGGCCGGTACGGCGCTCGAAGCCCTCGAGCATCCGGGCCACCAGGGGCTCGTCGTCCGCCGAGACCGTCTGCACGCGGGCCGTGCCGTCGACGTGCACGACGGCCGGGATCCGGTCGCGCCACTCAGGGGCGACGTCGTGGACGAAGAGCATGTGCGGCGAGGGCAGCGGGCCCCCGGAGAAGATGTCGCGCGCCCGCTCCTCGCGGACCATCGGCGCCACGGGGCGGAACTGCTCGCGCCCCTTGACGTCGTTGAGCCGCTCGAGGTTGCGCTCGTGGCCGGGGTGGGCCAGCAACGACCGGTGGCCGAGGGCGCGCGGGCCGTACTCGCTGCGGCCCTGGAACCACGCCACGACGCCGTCGGCGGCCAGGCACTCGGCGACCTCCTCCGCGACGTCCTGCGGGCGCTCGAAGGGCACTCGCGCGGTGCGGAGCTTGTTCTCGAGCTCCGCGTCGTCCCAGCTGCGCCCGAGGTCGGCACCGGGCATCGGGCTGGTCGACTCGCCCCCGGCCTGGGCCACGTGCAGCGCGCTGCCCAGCGCCGTGCCTGCGTCACCGGCAGCCGGCTGCACCCACACGTCGTCGTACGGCGAGTCGGTGAAGAGCCGCGTGTTCGCGACGCAGTTCAGGGCGACGCCACCCGCGAGGGTCAGGGTCTTGCTGCCGGTCTGCTCGTGGAGCCAGCCGACCAGCTCGAGCAGCACTTCCTCCAGACGGGCCTGGACGCTGGCAGCGAGGTCGGCGTGGTCAGCGGTCCACTCCTCGTCGGCCGCACGCCTCTTGACCAGCCCCTGCCAGTCGATCGGCTCGGTGTGGAAGCCGCCGTCGCCCGTGGCGTACACGGCGCGCCGCAGCTCGTCGAGGAAGCGCGGCTTGCCGTACGACGCCAGCGCCATCACCTTGAACTCGTCGCTGCTGCGCAGGAACCCGAGGTGGTCGGTCACCGTCTCGTAGAGCAGGCCGAGCGAGTGCGGCAGCTCCTGGGTCGCCAGCACGTCGAGCCGGCCGCCGTCGTAGTGGCCGGCGAGGTGGCTCGCCGACTCACCCCGGCCGTCGAGGACGAGCACGTCGGCATCGGCTGCGTGCGGGGAGGCCAGTCCGGCCGACGCGGCGTGGGCGACGTGGTGGGGTACGAACTGCACGGCCCCCGGGTCCAGGCCGGGCAGGGCTGCGGCGAGGAAGCCGGGCGCGCGCTGCGCGTAGGTCTGGCGCAGGTGGTCCCACGGGTCGTCGAGACCCATCTCCTCGGCCGGACGCGCGAGCGCCGGGTCGTAGGAGTAGGCGACGGCGTCGACGTCGCTGATGTGGAGGCCCGCCTCCTCGAGGCACCAACGAGCAGCCAGCTCGGGAAGCTCCCAGGCCGAGAACGGCACCGGCCGCTTCCCGTGCTTGCGCCGGCTGAAGCGCTCCTCCTCCGCCGCAGCGACCGTCTCGCCGTCGATGACGAGAGCCGCGGCAGGGTCGTGGAACAACGCGTTGATGCCGAGGACCTTCACCAGGCATACCCCTTCTGCTGCTGTGGCGCCGGCGCGGCGCTGGGTCGTCGTGGCCGAAGCGGTTCCCTCGCCCCTTCGCCTGCAAACGGGTCCGAGAGCCAGTTCTCCGGCACTTCTCAGGAATGCGCCGATGACTGCCTGACCTGCATGGATCCGGTGTCGTCGGGGAACCCGCCGGCCGTGCGAATCTCCGTCATCGGCACCGGATACCTCGGCGCGACCCACGCCGTCGCCCTCGCCTCGTGCGGGCACGAGGTGGTCGGCATCGACACCGACCCGGACCGCGTCCGGCAGCTCAGCGCGGGCATGCCGCCCTTCCACGAACCCGGCTTCCCGGTCCTCCTGGAGGAAGGCGTCCGGAGTGGATCGCTGACCTTCGACACCGACCCGCGGAGCGCCGCGGGCGCCGAGGTGCACTTCCTCTGCGTCGGTACGCCGCAGCAGGCCGGCAGTCATGCGGCCGACCTCTCGGCCCTGGAGGCCGCGACGGAGGCACTGGCTCCTCACCTCGACCGGCCCTGCCTGGTGGTGGGCAAGTCCACCGTGCCGGTCGGAACGGCGGACCGGCTGCGGGACCGGCTGCACGAGCTCGCCCCTGCGGGCGAGGCCGTGGCGCTGGCGTGGAACCCGGAGTTCCTGCGCGAGGGCCACGCGGTCGAGGACTCCCTGCACCCCGACCGGTTGGTCTTCGGGGTGGAGCGGGACGAGCACGACCAGGTGCTCCGGACCGTCTACGCCCGCACGATCGCCCACGGCGCGCCCGTCGTGCGCACCGACCTGGCCACGGCCGAGCTCGCGAAGGTGTCTGCCAACGTCATGCTCGCCGCACGGATCTCGCTGGTGAACCTGCTCGCGGAGGTCTGCGAGGTGACCGGGGCCGACGTGGCCGACCTGCGCCGCATCCTCGGCCTCGACGCCCGCATCGGTGACCGCTTCCTGGACCCGGGCCTGGGCTACGGGGGCGGCTGCCTGCCCAAGGACACCCGCGCCTTCGCCGCGCGTGCAGAGGAGCTCGGGCTGAGGGGGCCGGTCGCCCTGCTGCGCGAGGTGGACTCCCTCAACATGCGCCAGCGGGCCCGGACGATCGACCTGGCCGTCGAGCTGGCCGGTGGGAGCCCCGTGGGCACTCGGGTCGCCGTGCTCGGCGCCGCCTTCAAGGCCGACTCCGACGACGTGCGCGACTCCCCCGCCCTCGACGTGGCCACCACCCTGCACGCCCGCGGGGCCGACGTACGGGTGTACGACCCGCGGGCCGGCGCCAACGTGGCGCGGGCCGTGCCGAGCCTCGAGGTGGCCGCGAGCGTCGAGGACGCCCTCCGCGGCGCCGACGTCGTGCTCGTGCTGACGGAGTGGGAGGAGTTCCGCGGGCTGGACCCGGTGGCCCTGCTCGACCTGGTCAGGTCACCGCGGGTGATCGACGGTCGACTCGTGCTCGACCCCGACAAGTGGCGCGCCGCCGGCTGGGACCTCCGCGCGCTCGGACGGAGCGCGGCATGAGGATCCTGCTCTGGCACGTGCACGGGTCCTGGACGACGGCGTTCGTCCAGGGCGAGCACGACTACCTGCTGCCCCGGACCCCGCACCGCGACACCGACGGCCTGGGCCGGGCGCGCACCTGGGACTGGCCCGCGAGCGCGCAGGAGATCGACCACGACCGGCTGCACGACGTCGACTTCGACCTCGTCGTGCTGCAACGTCCCCACGAGATCGAGCTCGCCGAGCGGTGGACCGGGCGCCGGCCCGGCCGTGACGTCCCGGCGGTCTACGTCGAGCACAACACCCCGGGCGGCGAGGTGCCGTACAGCCGGCATCCCCTGGCCGACCAGTCGGAGATCCCGGTCATGCACGTGACCCACTTCAACCGGCTCTTCTGGGACTGCGGCCGGGCGCCGACGGATGTCATCGAGCACGGCGTGGTGGATCCCGGTCACCGCTACTCCGGCGACTGGGCCCGCGCCGGTGTCGTGGTGAACGACCCCATCCGGCGCTCCCGCGCGGTCGGCACCGACCTGCTGCCGTTCCTGTCCGAGGCGGCCCCGCTCGACGTCTTCGGGATGCGGGTGCACGGGCTCCCCGAGCACCTCGGCATGCCCGCCGACCGG
>Ga0308175_100003802_pt1 | contig 10513 bp, 7 predicted proteins | sample PhyCR1_3_FD_203893 | JGI IMG/M metagenome (GOLD analysis project Ga0308175, IMG submission 203893) | Soil microbial communities from UC Gill Tract Community Farm, Albany, California, United States - DLSLS.C.R1 | ecosystem: Environmental > Terrestrial > Soil > Agricultural land | place: USA...
CCAGGACCAGAGTTCCGCCTTGTGGGTCGCGCCGAAGGGCTTCACCTGGGCAAGCTTGCGCCCGCCATAGGTATCAGACGCCGTTGGCAGATTGGTGTCGTTATTGCCGTTTATCGAACCGAAACCTACGCGGAAGCTCGAGTCCACGTCGGCAAAGGCGCTCATCACGCCGCTCTTGGCCATCAGCAGGCGCGTGCGGTAATAGCTGAACCATATCGCTACGTTTTTCTTGGTTGTGACGTCGTAGACGCACGTTGAACCCGTCGGTGCACTCTGGCAATCCGTCGATGATTTGCCGACGTACTTGCGCTGGTACGTACCGTCCGCCAACTTGGTGGTGTATGTAAACAGGTATGTGTAGGAAACCGTGGTGGTGTTCTTTTCGCAGTAGCGAGTGGCTACGTTGTAGGAATATCCGCTCTGGCAATTAGGGTTGCGGGCCTTGTATGACTGCGAAAGACAAAATCCGTTTTGCAGCGTGCCACGGTCACAGGTGGTCGGCGATGCCACATTCGCGCTGGCGAAGGCCGTAAAGTAAGGAAAAGCGTAAAACAGCGAATTCGGGCAGGGGTCTGCTGCGTTGCTTGACTGGTTCGAGTCGTAGCCCCGGTAATCGCACAGCAGCGGCGAGGAATACTGCGTCACATCGACCGTGCTGGTAGTGTCCGAGAAGGGATCCAGGTAAGCGCTTGCGAGGCCGGCTGGCGTGGCATAGCTCGTGCCATCCGCCTTCGACGGCACGGTGTAGACAAAATCCGGATTGAAGTAGACGCCGTTGTTTGCCGAATAACGTAGCGCATCCGCGTACACGTAATAGTCGGCGGTGCTATTTTCATCGTACGCCCAGAAATGGCCTGACAGGTACTGGGCATCGGGCATGAAGTCCCAATTCATTGACCCAGAGTCGTCGAGCATCAGCATGATGTTCGGCGGCAGTTCCTGCTGGATCGTCAGGGGTTGCTGATCGACCGTGACGCTTGCCATGGCAGGCGTGCCGAATATTCCGATGGCGCAGACCACCAGCGCCTGCCCCAGGATACGGGCAAGTGAGCGGCATGCGATTTGCATAAATCGGAAAGGGAACATGTTTTTCATGAGATATCGCTCAGAAAGTGTCCGGTCACGCAAGAACCGGCGCCTGATAGGCAGCCAGCAGAGAACTCAGCTTCGCTTCACCATCGCCTGCAATACCACGCTCGCCCGGCCGGCCGTGGTTGCCGGGTCACTGCTGCGTGCGGTAATGCGGTAATACACGGTGGTCGCGGATTTTCCCTGAGCACCGTAGTTGTGGGCATTGGCCGTCTGGTTGAAGCCGGTGCTGGTGGCCGCATCGTTCCAGTCACCCATGCTCTCGATCACGTACTGCGGCTGGCCAGCGGCATTGTTTCCCTTGGTGAATTGCCCCGTATCCGAACCCGCCGCGACCGAATGAATGCTTCCGGCGGGCAAGCCGGTATCAGTGAAGGGATTGCCCAGGCAGGTCACACTGGGCGATTGGCAGTTGCGGGCAATCAAACCGGGATTGCTCGGGAGCAACGCTGCGGCGGCGCGAAGTGCCGCTTCGGCATTCTGGAACGCGATCTGGCGGTCATACAGATTGGCCGCCATCTTCTGCTGCATGATCGTGCTGCGCATGGCTGCCAACCCGACCATAGCTATGACGATCAGCAACACCATCGCGACAATGAGGGCTACGCCGCGCTGGCTGGCCGCGGAGTGGACAGTGCGACGTTGGAGTGAGGTTCGGATGACTTGCATGTTCATCTCAGAGCACCCGGTTGCGCACGGTGGTGGTTGACGTGAAGGTGCGGGTCAACGGTTTCGCGTCGGTGCCGGCACGCTGGTTGGTACTTTCCACCGTCAGGCTGATCTGAACGGCGTTGACGGTCGACCAATCAGTAATCAACGCGCCGGCAACGAAACTCCCGGCTCCGGATTTCAGGTAATTGATCTGCATGTCCGTGACATTGCGGATCATTTCCTGTTTGCTCACGGTCACCGTTTCCGCACTGGTCGACAACGACGCGCGATAGAGCGAGCGGCCACCGGCCGAGTTGTTGCCGATGTACCAGTCGGCCGCTGCCAATTTGGCAATCTGCGAGTTCTTGGAGAACGTGTAGGAGTTGCCGTTCGCGGTACAGGTCGTCGGGTAACCCAGCCCCTTGGAGCAATTGCCCGGGGAAACCTTGTTGCCGGTGTTGTGTACGAGGACAACGTTGTTGTTGTTCTGCGTCGTGATCTGGACGAGCGTCGCATGATCCGGATCGCAGACAAGGATGATGTCGCCGGAGACCAGGTCGTTGGTCGTCTCGTTGAGCTTGAAGTTGGCCGCCGGCCCGCTGGGCGTCTCGGCCACGCTCAGCCCCATGCCACCAGCACTGAGTACCTGCAGCGAATCGGTGCCGGCCACCCTGTTGCCCGCCGCCGTGCCGGTCGTCACCGCAGGATCGGTCTGACTGCCGTCGTAACCGTGCAACGCATTGTCCCAATCGGCGTACCAATCGGTCGTCTGGTTGCCGAGCACGTTGGCGACGCGTCCGTCGTTGTTGCATGCGGTCAGACCCGCGTCGCGTACATCGCGCGCCAGCATCTCGAAGGCAATGCGTGAGCTGTCCTGGACGTCGCTGAGGGCTTCGTTGGATCGGTAGGTCTGCTGACCCGCCAGAAACACGCTGGTGACGCCTCCGATGACTATCAGGCCAAGCAACATGGCGATCATCAGTTCGATCAGGCTGAATCCGCGCGCCCGCGAACGGCTGGTATGGCCGAGGGCAGAAGAGGTATGGAGTCTCATAGCATCGCCTGGGTGACGATCGTCTGTTTGGCATCGCCACCCTTGCCCGAGCGGCTGTCGTCAAACTGGATGGTGATCTTGCAGTCGCCTGCCCCGCTGCAGTTGACGATGCCGCTAGTGCTGGCGACCTTGCCGAACGTCTTGACCAGCTGGTTGCACCATTGCGCAACCTGGGCATTCGCCAGCGTCGTCGTCGCGGTGGGGCAGGCATCTCCGGTCACGGTTACGTTGTAGTTGCCCGCCTTGGCGTGGCTCAGGTCGGCACGCATCGCATCAATGATGGAGTAGCTGGCGATAGTGCCCATGCTGCGCGCCATGGCGCTGTTGTTGGTCGACAGCGCGCGGGCCTGCAGCGCGGCGACGCCGAGAAAGCCGATGGACAGCACGAGCACGGCCACCAGCACTTCGATCAGGCCGACGCCCGCCTGGCGATGGCGGCAGACACGGTACTTTTTCACTGGCAGGTAGCTCCACTGCTTGTGGTGGTCGTGAGTATCGACCCCCCGATCATCGTGATCACCCGATGGTTGTCACTGGTCATGCCGGTGGTGCAGATGTCGACCACGGGTCCGCCGTAGGCACCCGTTGAGCCGGTTTTGTTGGCTAGACCTTGCGGTGAGAAGCTCAGCCCAACGATGCTTCCTCCACTGACCTTGATCGTCGAATCCAGGCCTGTCAGCGCGGAGCGCACCTTGGTCCCCGTACTGCACGTAGTGACGTAAACCGAGCCGTCGCTGCATACCAGGGTGGTTGCGTTGCGTTTGATCGCCTCGATGCGTGCGGTGTTGACCGCGAGCACTACGTCGTTGGCGGTGGTGCTGAGCCGGTTCGACAGAGTCAGCCTTTTGAAACTGGGAACCGCAATCACCAGCAGAACCGCGAGCACTGCGACTGCCACCATCAATTCCACGAGCGTGAAACCGCTCGGCGCAATGCGCCGGGCCTGGTGCCCGCCGGCGCGCCAATGACGCCGGTTCGGCGTAGCTTGCATATGGGTCCCCTTCTGCATCCCCTGCATACAGATTAGTCGGCGCACAACCGGCGCCTAGAGTGCACCCGACAAACGGTAAAAATCCGCCGACAAGCGGGAGTGTGTGGTACCCAAAGGTTGGCCTGGATCACGTTCCGCCGTCGCCAGCCCGACCCGCGGTCAGCTCAGGCAAGAGCTTCGACGCGGTCCCTGCCTGCGTCCTTGGCCCGGTACAAGGCCACGTCCGCGCGTCGAATGAGCTCGTCCAGATCGTCCTTTTCGTGGTCCGCCTGGGCAGCCCCCACGCTGACGGTGACGCGCAGGTCCGGCGCGATGTTGGACAGCACGAGCGAGGAAATCTTGCGCCGCAACCGGTCGGCAATCTGCAGGGCCACATCGATCTGCGTATCGGGCAGCAGTACGAGGAACTCCTCACCACCCTGTCGCCCGAGGACGTCGAACCGCCGCATCACCTGCCGGCAGGCTTGGGCTATGCGAATCAACACCTGATCGCCGACGGCGTGGCCAAAAGCATCATTGACCGCCTTGAAGTGGTCCACGTCGATTGCCAGCACGCACAGCGGCTCGGCCTGGGCACGGGCCTGGGCCAGTGCCCGGCGGGCCAGTTCCTCGATATGGCGGCGGTTGGCAATACCGGTGAGCGAGTCGGTCATCGCCATGCGGTGCAGCTTGCGCGAGCGGCGGAACTGGCGGACTGCCAGCCACAGCAGCATCAGGATCAGCACACCGCCCAGTACCAGCGCAAGGCGCTGCCACTGGCGCACCCGTTCCAGCGAACGCAGTTGCTGGTCTTTCAGCGCGCGGTCGGCGGCCAGCCGGCGGTTCTCCTGCTCGCGCTGGGCGGTCTGGAACTGATAATTCATCAGCGTGGCGTTGTTCGAGTGCGCCTTGCGATCGAGCGCCTCGTGCACCTTGACCAGCCGGCGCAGGTCCGCCACCGCGAGGTCCAGGCGATCGAGCGCCTGGTAGCTGCGCGCGCGCGCATCGAGCAGCTCGGCCAGGTAACGCAGATTGCCGCTCTGCTGGAGCAACGTCTCGGCCTGGTTGTACTCACTGATGGCGGCAGCATGCTCGCCCAGGCCTGCGTGCGCCTCGGCCGTTTGCAGCAGCATCATGTCGCGGTTGGATCGATCGCCCATACGCGCGAAACCGGGCGTGGCCCTGGCCAGTTCGTCGAGCGCCTGGCGGTAGCGCCCCTTCAAGTTGTCGATCTGCGCGAGGCCGAGATGGATACTCGCTCCCTGCGGGCGGCTGTCAACCATCTGAGCGAGCGCCAGCGCCTTGCGCAGGTGGCTCTCGGCGGAAATCTGGTTACCGGTTTCGCTGTCGAGGAAACCAAGTTCCATGTGCGCACCGAGCTGCTGCGCACGATCGTGCCGCTGCTCACCCAAGGCCAGCAATTTGTCGAGATAGTCGCGGGCCTGCGCCTCTTCGCCCAGCCGGCGGTAAGCGACAGCGATGTTGAACAGGTTCTGTTCGCTCTCGATCGGCGCGCCGCTGGTTACGTAGAATTTCTGCGCCTCGAGGAAGTCCACCAGCGCCAGCGCGTGTTCGCCCAGCAGCGACTGCACGCTGCCGCGCCAGGTCAGGCCATCGGCGCGCAGGCGCTGGTTCTCGTGGCGGCGCGCCAGGTCGATGCCTGCGTTGTAATCGGCCAGCGCATCACGCGGAGTGGTCAGCGCCTCCTGGTTGGAACCGCGACAGAAATCGAAGTTGATCTCGGCGTCGACATAGCCGATCCGCCGGGCGTCCGCCAATCCCTGCTCGGCATAGGCGATGCCCTGCTCCGGCGAGGCATCCAGGCCGAGGATGCAGAACATGTAGCGGTAACGCAGTTCGCGCCGAGTGTCGCCTGGCGGCACCAGGCTTTTCATCTGCTCCAGCACCTTGAGCATGCCTGCCTGGGTGTCGGGTGCGATCTCGCCGCGCTCGATTCGGCCAGCCAGCTGGTCGAATGCCTCCGGCTGGCTTGGCGACACTGCCGCGAGCGCACGCCCGAGGAACAGACTCAGCAGCGCGATCGACACTAACCGCAGCAGTCTCGTTGCTCGAAGTGTCGATGTGGGCAAGGTCTGGATCCGTTGGGCGCCCTTCCCTGGCGACTCTGCAGTGGGTCCCCGCTTTACGGCAGGCGACGGCGAAACTGTAGCGGGCGGCGGCCCCTCCATCCATCCGCCATCCGCTGTCCCCAAGCTTGCCACGCCTTGCGTGCTTGCGTGTATCCCGGCCGATCCGTAGAATTTCCGCCTCTTTAGCCGGAATAGCTCAGTTGGTAGAGCGGCGCATTCGTAATGCGTAGGTCGCAGGTTCGACTCCTGTTTCCGGCACCAGCACAAAAAAGCCCGCGCAAGCGGGCTTTTTGCTTCCGGAGGATGGCGGGCTCAAAGGCTGGCGGGGACGTTGCCGCCGTCCAGCCGCAGCTCCCGCGGCAGTGCGAAGGTGATGTTTTCGGCCTCGCCATCGAGTTCGCGCACCTTGTCCGCGCCCCAGGATTGCAGCCGCGTGATTACGTCGCGCACCAGCTTGTCCGGGGCGGAGGCGCCCGCGGTGAGACCAATGTGCCTGACGCCGTCGAGCCAGGCGCGCTCGATGTGTTCGGCGCCATCGATCAGATGCGCGCGCACGCCCTGCTTCTCGGCCAGCTCGCGCAGGCGGTTGGAATTGGAGCTGTTGACCGAACCGACCACCAGCACCAGGTCGACCGCCGCGGCGAGCCGACGCACGGCGTCCTGGCGGTTCTGCGTGGCGTAGCAGATGTCGTCCTTGCGCGGGCCTTCGATGTCGGGGAAGCGCGCGCGCAGGGCGGTGATGATCGCCTTGGTGTCGTCCACCGACAGCGTGGTCTGGGTGACGTAGGAGAGCTGGTGCGGAAAGCGCGGCGCCAGCGCGGCGACGTTCTCGACCGACTCGACCAGCAGGATCTCGCCGCTGTTGGCGCCGTTCCACTGGCCCATGGTGCCTTCCACTTCGGGGTGGCCGGCGTGCCCGATCAGTACCACGCTGCGGCCGGTACGGCCCAGCCGTGCAACTTCCATGTGCACCTTGGTGACCAGCGGGCAGGTGGCATCGAACACCTTGAGCGCGCGTTGCGAGGCCTCTTCGCGCACCGCCTGGGAGACGCCATGGGCACTGAAGATCACCGTGGCGCCGTCGGGCACCTCCTGTAGTTCCTCGACGAAGATGGCGCCGTCGGCGCGCAGCTTCTCGACTACGTAGCGGTTGTGCACCACCTCGTGGCGCACGTAGATCGGTGCGCCGTAGGACTCCAGCGCGCGCTCGACGATGGCGATGGCGCGATCGACGCCGGCGCAGAAGCCGCGGGGGTTGGCGAGCAGGATGTCCATGGGCATTTCGCGGAAAAGTGGTGGTGGTTTACAACGGCAGCATTATCGCACGTCGCCCCTGCCGCTCCTGAAGCCGAACACGATCAGCAGCACCGCGCCCACCGTAATGCCGCAATCGGCCACGTTGAAAACCGGGTAGCTCCACTGCCGGTAATAGACCTGGATGAAGTCGGTCACCTGCGCCGCGTGCAGGCGGTCGATCAGGTTGCCCAGCGCGCCGCCGACGATCAGTGCCAGCGGCAGCGCGGTGCGCCAGTCGCGGCGTGCGGTGCGCGCCAGCCATACCACCAGCACGCCGCTGATCACCAGCGCCAGCACCACGAAGAACCAGCGCTGCCAGCCGGATGCCTGGCCGAGGAAACTGAAAGCCGCGCCGGTATTGAAGGTCAACGTCCAGTTGAGGAAACCGGGGATCACCGGTTGCGGCAGGCCCGGCTGCAGGGCGTGCAGCACGCAGGACTTGCTGAGCTGGTCGAGTGCGATCAGCAGCAGGGAGAGCAGCAGCCAGGGCAAGGCGTTGGGTTTGGGGTGCATATGTCCGTCTCGGTGACCTTGTAGGGGCCCGCTCGCGGGCGATGCTCTTGCTCTGATGCCGGGGAGGAGCATCGCCCGCGAGCGGGCTCCTACAGGGATAGGGTGGGCTAGAACCAGCGGCGCGTCTCGCCCTTCCCTGCCACGTTCTCGATGCAGCGGCCGCAAAGCTCCGGGTGCTCCGGATGGCTGCCCACGTCAGGGCGGCGGTGCCAGCAGCGCACGCACTTGGCAGCATCGCTTGCCGTGGCCGAAACCCAGGCTTCCCCGTCGGCCAGTTCCACCTTCGCCGCAGCGTCCGAACGCGGCGCGAGCGGCACCAGCGATGCATCGGAGGTGATGAAGAAGAACCGCAACTCGTCCTGCGCCGGCGCATAGCGCTCGACCAGCGCCGGGTCCGCGTGGATGGCCAGCTTCGCCTCCAGCGACGCGCCGATCTGGTCCGCCTTGCGCATGCCTTCGAGCACGCGCGCAGCCGATTCACGGATCGCCAGCAGGTCCGCCCACCAGCGCCGCTGTTCGGGCGAGGCCTGCGTAGCCGCCAGGCCCTCGTACCAGGTCTCGAACAGCACGCTTTCACCGCGCGGGCCAGGCAGTTGCTGCCAGATTTCCTCGGCAGTGAATGCCAGCACCGGCGCCAACCAGCGCACCAGCGCCTCGGCGATGCGGAACATCGCACTCTGCGCGCTGCGCCGGCCCTGGCTGTCGGTCGGCATCGTGTAGAGCCGGTCCTTGGTGATATCCAGGTACAGCGCGCCCATCTCGTTGGTGCAGAAGTTCTGCACGCGCGCGACCACGTCGGGAAAGTCATAGCGCTCGTAGGCGGCGATCACCGCCTGCTGCACGTCATACGCCTGCTGCACGGCCCACTGGTCCAGCGGCAGGCTCTGTTCGACCGGCAGCAGGTGTTCGGCCGGATCGAAGCCGTCGAGGTTGCCGAGCAGGAAGCGCGCGGTGTTGCGGATGCGCCGGTAGCTGTCGGAGACGCGCTTGAGGATCTCGTCGGAGACGGTCATCTCGTTGCGGTAATCGGCCGAGGCCACCCACAGGCGCAGTACGTCGGCGCCCAGCGTGTCCATCACCTTCTGCGGCGCGACCACGTTGCCGAGGGACTTGGACATCTTGCGGCCGGACGCGTCGACGGTGAATCCGTGCGTGAGCACTTCGTCGTACGGCGCGCGGCCGTGGATCGCCGAAGAGGTCAGCAGTGAGGACTGGAACCAGCCGCGGTGTTGGTCGGAGCCCTCCAGGTACATCACCTTGTACTGCGCGGCATCGCCCTGTTGCAGCTGCGGCCGCTGGCCGATCACGCAGAAATGCGTGACGCCCGAATCGAACCACACGTCGAGGATGTCGGTGACCTTCTCAAAGTCGTCCGCCTGGTCGCCCAGCAGTTCGGTTGCGTCCAGCTCGTACCAGGCATCGACGCCGCCCTGTTCGACCTTCTTCGCCACCTGCTCCAGCAGCGCGACGGAATCGGGATGCGGCTCCTGGGTGGCCTTGTGCACGAACAGTGCGATCGGCACGCCCCAGGTGCGCTGGCGGCTGATGCACCAGTCCGGGCGACCGGCGACCATGCCGGCGATGCGCTCTTCGCCCCAGGTCGGCACCCAGCGCACGTCCTTGATCGCCTTGAGCGCAGTCGCGCGCAGAGCCGCCTGCTCCATGCCGATGAACCACTGCGGCGTGGCGCGGAAGATCACCGGCGTCTTGTGGCGCCAGCAATTGGGATAGCTGTGCTCGATCTTCGCGTGCGCCAGCAGCACGCCGCGGCCACGCAGCATGTCGACGATCGCGCCGTTGGCCTTCCAGATGTGCATGCCGCCCAGCGTGAGGTCGCCGGCCGCTGGCACGTCGTCGCGGTAGGCGCCGCGCGGGCCGACGTAGTTGAGCGTGCCCAAGCCGTTCTCGCGGCCGACGACGAAGTCTTCCATGCCGTGGTCGGGCGCCGTGTGCACGGCACCGGTACCGTCCTCGGCGGACACGTGTTCGCCGAGCAGGATGGGAACTTCGCGCGGGTAAAACGGATGGTGCAACGCCAGCCCGTCGAGACCGGCGCCCTTGGCATGACCAAGCACGTGGGCGGCCTCCATGCCGTAGCGCTTGAGCGCCGATTCGACCAGCGCACTGGCGATCACCAGCAACACCTGGCGACCCTCGCGCACAGGCCCCTCGACCAACGCATATTCGAGTTCGGCACCCAGCGCCACCGCCTGGCTGGACGGCAGCGTCCACGGCGTGGTGGTCCAGATCGGCACCGACACGATTGCATCGCCCGCGTCCACGCCGAACTTGCCCGACAGCGCGTGTGGATCGACCGCGTCATAAGCCACGTCTACCGCCGGCGACTGCTTGTCGCCGTACTCGATCTCCGCCTCGGCCAGCGCCGAGCCGCAGTCGAAGCACCAGTAGACCGGCTTGGCGCCACGCACCACGTGGCCGTTGGCGACGATGCGTGCCAGCGCGCGCAGCATGTCGGCCTCGTAGCGGAAGTCCATCGTCTTGTACGGGTTCGACCAGTCGCCCAGTACACCCAGCCGCTTGAAGTCGGCACGCTGCGCGTCAACCTGCTCCTGCGCGTATTCGCGGCACTTCTGCCGGAATGCGCGCGCGTCGAGCTTCTCGCCCGGCTTGCCGAACTTCTTCTCCACCGCGATCTCGATCGGCAGACCGTGGCAGTCCCAGCCGGGCACATACGGCGAACGGCAGCCGGAGAGCAGCTTGGATTTGACCACCATGTCCTTGAGGATCTTGTTGACCGCATGGCCGATGTGGATCGCGCCGTTGGCATACGGCGGGCCGTCGTGCAGCACGAACGCCTTGTCGCGCCCGGCCGCGTGCTGCTGGATCTGC
>Ga0308175_100003804_pt1 | contig 10512 bp, 11 predicted proteins | sample PhyCR1_3_FD_203893 | JGI IMG/M metagenome (GOLD analysis project Ga0308175, IMG submission 203893) | Soil microbial communities from UC Gill Tract Community Farm, Albany, California, United States - DLSLS.C.R1 | ecosystem: Environmental > Terrestrial > Soil > Agricultural land | place: USA...
CAGGTGGTCGCGCGCTTCGAAGCGCCGGTGCTGTGGCGCCTGCTGCGCGCCTTCGATGCCGCCGATGGCGACGCGGTGCGGCACTGGACCGAGCGTTTCCTCGCCGCCCGCGACACCGCTGAATTCCGCGCCGAGACCGTGCAGATGGGCTATTCGCTCGGCAAGCTGGCGGCCGAGCTGAAGCTGCCGCGGCCCGAGCTGCTGGCGCTGCTGCAGTCGCAGCCCGAACTGCCCCTGCCCACCGCTCTCGCCTATGCCGCGGTCGCGCTGGACGTGCCGCATGAAGCCGCGCTGCTCGGCATGCTGTTTTCCTGGGCCGAGAACCAGGTGCTGGTGTGCGTGAAGTCGGTGCCGCTGGGCCAGGTCGCCGGGCAGCGGCTGCTGCTGTCGCTGCGTCCCGAACTGGAAGCGGCGGCGCTGACCGCGCAGGCGCTGGCCGATGATGAACTCTGCAACTGGTCGCCTGGACTGTCGCTGCTGTCGATGCGGCATGAAGTGCAGTACAGCCGGCTATACCGATCCTGACTTGAACAAGGAACAGACCATGACAACTCCATCCAACCCGCTGCGCGTCGGCATCGGCGGCCCGGTCGGCTCGGGCAAGACCGCGCTCTGCGAAATGCTGTGCAAGAGCATGCGCGACCACTATGACATGGCGGTCATCACCAACGATATCTATACCAAGGAGGACATGGAGATACTGATGCGCGCCGAAGCGCTGCCGGCCGAGCGGCTGATGGGCGTGGAAACCGGCGGCTGCCCGCATACGGCGATCCGCGAAGATGCGTCGATCAACCTGGAAGCCATCGCCCGCATGAGCGCCGACTTCCCCGACCTCGACCTGATCCTGGTGGAATCCGGCGGCGACAACCTCGCCGCCACCTTCAGCCCTGAACTGTCGGACCTGACCATTTACGTGATCGATGTCGCCGGCGGCGAAAAGATACCGCGCAAGGGCGGCCCCGGCATCACCCGCTCGGACCTGCTGATCATCAACAAGACCGACCTTGCGCCGCATGTCGGCGCCAACCTGGACGTGATGGCGCGGGACGCGAAACGCATGCGCGGCGAGCGGCCCTTCCTGTTCACCAACCTGCGCAGCGGCGACGGCGTGCAGGAAGTGGTGGCCTTCATCCGCAGGCAGGGCCTGCTGGATGCGGATCGGCCCGGCTGATCAGAGCGGCTTGTATTCGACTTCGAGACGGTCCAGGCCGGCCAGCAATTGCTCGTAGGCTTTCGCCACCTGGGTCGGATCGCCCTTCACGCCCAGCTCGATATGGCGGCGGGTCTGGGCGTCGCCGACGCTGGGCAGGCTGAACACCTTGACCAGCGGGAATGCGATCTCCACCGCTTCCATCAGCGGCGTCAGCGTCGACTCCATCGAGCCATACGCATACACCGCCTTTTCCTGCCACGCGACCTGGTGGAACAGGTGCGGGTACAGCGTGTCGAGCACCCATTCCACCATCGGATGCGCCATCACCGGGAAGCCGGGCACGAAATGATGACCGCCGACGGCGCCCATGTTCTTCACCGAGAAACCGGGGATCTTGTTGTACGGATTCGGAATGATGGACGCGCCTTGAGGAAACTCGCCCATCTTCAGCCGGTGCAGGTTTTCCGGCGCTTCCAGCCGCGGATCCTGGCCGGCCGCCGCCGCCATTTCGACGATGCGCTGCTCGATCAGGACCTTGGCCTCCGGATGCAGCGCCAGCGGCACGCCCAGCGCCGCCGCCGCGCACTGGCGGGTATGGTCGTCCGGCGTCGCGCCTATGCCGCCGAAGGAGAACACGATGTCGTCGCTGGCCAGCGTGCGCTTCAGGGTAGCGGTGATGCGCGCCGGGTCGTCGCCCAGGTATTCAGCCCAGCCCAGCTGCATGCCGCGCGCCGACAGCAACTCCACTGCCTTGGAAAAATGCTTGTCGACGCGTTTGCCCGAAAGGATTTCATCGCCGATGATGATCAGACCGATAGCCATGTGATGTGCCCGTAATGATGGTTGAAGGGTAAAGAAAGTGCGACGCCGGGATTATGCCCCGGATGGCGTAATGACGCTGCCGCGCTTCTGTGCGGAGACGCGCTGGCGCAGTTGTGCCAGCGCCTCCAGCGCGTAATGCTGGAACCAGAGGCCGGAAAACACGAATACCAGCACGTACAGCCAGATTGATATGCCGGCCAGCAGCGGAAACAGGATGACCGACAGGGCGCCGCCCAGCCATAACAGGGTTGGCGCCGCGCCCATCGCGCCGGCGGCGATGCCGATAAGCAGCAGCGGCCAGCGGTGCTCGCGCATCAGGATGCGGCGCTCGTCCGCGCTCGCATGTTCGGCCAGCGCGTCGTAGACCATCACCCGGTAGGTCAGCCATCCCCACAGCACTGGCTGAATCACGAAGGCCAGCGGCGGCAGCGCATTCAGCGGCAGGGTCACCAGCCACAGCAGCGCGAACACCAGGAAGGAACCGAGCGACACCGACAGGCTGCCTATCATCGAGCCGCCATGCCGCCGCTCCAGTTCGGGAAAGTGGCGTGTCGCCACATGCTTCACAATCGCCGGCATGGCGCCGGTACCGACAAAGATCAGCGCGGTCACCACCATCAACGGCAGCAGCAGCCACATCGCGATTAGCGGCACCAGTACGGTTTTCATATTGTCCAGGCCGAACCAGCCGAGCACCGCGCCCGCCGCGTGGAACAGGCGGTTGTCCACGAAATAGGCGTGCAGCCAGTCGATCATCGGCTGCAGCCCCAGCCACAGGGCCACGCCCCACAACAGCAGCGACAGCACAAATGGCAGGACGGTGAGCAGCAGCATGCGTATATGCAGCTGCGACAGCACCGCCCGGCCGAAAGTAATCAGTACGAGGCGCATAGGCTGACCGGTTTCAAGGAAGGAAATGGGAAGCTCATTTTAACCGCATGCGCGACGACGTCCCGTGGAACGATAAGCCGGAAGCGGGGTCTCAGTGCGGACTGGCCGCGCACCACGCGGCGCCCCGACAATATGCATACGCCAGCATGATTCAAGCTTCTCTCTTCCATATCCTGGCGCAGTGGCTGCGCCGCCGCCTGCGCCTGCTCGGTTTCTTCGCCCTGTCACTGCCGCTGGCGTTTGCCGGCTGCAGCGAGTTCGCGCACAAGGAGCGCGAACTGGTGTTTCGCGTCGTGCCCGGCACCGCCAGCTGGTACAGCGGCATGCCGGACGGCGTGGTTGAAACCAGCCTGCCGGTGAAGGCCGGGAACAAGATCCAGCATGTCAATTCCTGGTGGTGGCCGGCCGACGACCCCAAGGCGCCGGCGGTGCTCTATCTGCACGGCGCGCGCTGGAACCTGACCGGCCAGTTGTTCCGCATCGAACAGCTGCATGATTTCGGCTTTTCAGTGCTGGCCATCGACTATCGCGGCTTCGGCAAGAGCGACGGCGACCTGCCTTCCGAGCAGACCGTGTATGAAGATGCGCGCGTGGCCTGGCAGCGCCTGGCGGAACTGCAGCCAGATCCCAAACGGCGCTTCATCTATGGCCATTCGCTGGGCGGCGCAATCGCGATCGACCTCGCGTCCCGCCTGCGACAGACGGGGCAGGCGCGCGGCCTGATCGTGGAGTCTTCGTTCACCACGCTGGCCGATATCGCCAGGTCGCTCAGCTACCCGTGGCTGCCGCTGCAACTGGTGCTGTCGCAGAAATTCGACGCGGTCGACAAGATCGCGCAGGTCAGCATGCCGGTGCTGATCGTGCATGGCACTGACGATCACTATGTGCCGTCCCACTTCAGCGAAAAACTGTTCGAGGCGGCGCCGGGGCGCAAGAAGCTGCTGCTGGTGGAAGGCGGCACCCACAACAACAGCATGCGGGTCGGGGAATCGGCTTACCGGAGCGCCTTCAGGGAGTTGTTCGGCCTGAACCCGAGGCCGGCTTAGCCTGATACAATCTGGCACCCCATTCATCCCTAGATTGCAAAGGTTAGACTATGTCCACAGTGATGACAGCTTCCGGGCTGCAGTATGAAGATATCCAGGTTGGCAGCGGCGATGAAGCCAAGGCAGGCCAGCACGTCACCGTGCATTACACCGGCTGGCTGCAAAACCCCGACGGCAGCGCCGGCAAGAAATTCGACTCCAGCAAGGACCGCAATGATCCGTTCCAGTTTCCGCTGGGCGCCGGTCATGTGATCAAGGGCTGGGACCAGGGCGTGCAAGGCATGAAGGTCGGCGGCGTGCGCAAGCTCATCATCCCCGCGGCCCTGGGCTACGGCGCGCGCGGCGCCGGCGGCGTGATCCCCCCGAACGCCACCCTGATATTCGAAGTCGAGCTGCTGGGCGTCTGATGCTGCGCCGGCTTGCCATTGCGGCCGCCGCGGCGGTCCTGTTTTCGGGCTGCAGCGTGATATCCACCACCGCTTCGGTCGGCGCGGCAGCGGTGTCGGTGGCGGGCACCGCGGTCAATGTCGGCGTTGGCGTCGGCAGCGCCGCGGTCAGCGCGGTAGGGACAGTGGCAGGCGCAGCGTTTTAAGCCACTGCCCGATACCGAAGCGCTCATGGCGCCGGCATCCGCGAGGTCCCGGCGCCGCGTTTTTTTTCAGGCGCCAAACACCTTCCGCATCTTGCTCGCCAGCTTCTCCTGCACCATGGGCGCGAAGGCTTTCATCATGGCCGGCAGCGTAATCTCGATGCGGGCATCGTTTTCTCCCACTATCAGCGCGCCGTCCACGCCGCTGCCCTCGAAGCGCAGCACCGGGCCGTGCCATTTGCATTCCATGCCGAAGTCGGCGGCCACCTTGTCGGCCACCTGCTGGGCGGCGGCGCGCGCCATGTCCGGCGCCATGCTGTGCGACTGCACGATGCTTATGTCCACCATGCCTAGCCTCCCGCCTTGACCGCCGGATTCAGCAGGTTGGGCGGCGTTTGCCCCGCCAGCGCCGCTATCAGGTTGTCGGCCGCGCAGTCGGCCATCGCCAGCCGGGTCTTGACCGATGCGGACGCGATATGCGGCGTCAGCACCACATTCGAAAGCGACAGGAAGTCCGGGTTGAACGCCGGCTCGTTTTCATACACGTCCAGGCCCGCGGCCGCGATCCTGCGCTCGCGCAGCGCCCGTATCAGCGCCGCATCGTCGACAATGCCGCCACGGGCGATGTTGACCAGCACCGCGCTCGGCTTCATCAGCGCGATCTCGGCCGCGCCTATCGTGTGGTGCAGCGCCGGACTGTAGGGCATCACCAGCAGCACGTGATCGGCCGTGCGCAGCAGTTCTTCCCGTCCGACATAGCGCGCGTTATTGGCCTGCGCTTCCAGTTCCGGCGCCAGCCGGGAACGGTTGTGGTAGATCACCTGCATGCCGAAGCCGGTCGAACGCCTGGCGATCGCCTGGCCTATGCGGCCCATGCCCATGATGCCGAGCGTGGAGCCATGCAGGTCGGCGCCGACGAAGCAGTCGTAGGTCCATTTCCGCCATTGCCCGGCGCGCAGCCAGTGCTCCGCCTCGGTGATGCGGCGCGCCGCGGCCATCAGCAGCGCCCAGCCGAAGTCGGCGGTGGTTTCATTCAGCACGTCCGGCGTGTTGGTCACGATGACGCCAGCGCGGGTGGCCGCATCGACATCGATATTGTTGTAGCCGACTGCCATGTTGCAGATCGCCTTCAGGCGCGGACAGGCGGCCAGCAACTCGGGCGTCACCCGCTCGCTCATGGTGGCGAACAGTCCGTCCTTGTCCTTGAGCCTGTCGGCCAGTTCAGCGGCGCTGTAGATATTGTCATCGGGATTGTCCTCGACGTCGAAGTGCTGGCGCAGGCGTTCGACGACTTCGGGGAATATGGCGCGTGCAACAAGTATGCTGGGCTTCATGAGTTTTTATCCGCGAAAGAAAATGAATGTCATCAGGATGAACAAGGGCACGAGAACGCCGCACGACCATACCATGTATCCAAAGAAGGACGGCATGCGGATGCCGCGCTCCTCGGCTATGGCTTTGACCATCATGTTCGGCGCATTGCCTATATAGCTGTTGGCGCCCATGAATACGGAACCGCAGGAAATTGCGGCCAGGGTCGCCGCCAGCGTGGTCATCAGGTGCTGCGCGTCGCCTCCCGCGGTGTTGAAAAACACCAGGTAGGTAGGCGCATTGTCGAGGAAGGATGACAGGATGCCGCTGGCCCAGAAGTACATGCCGTTGATGGGCTGGCCGGCCGAGTTGGTGACGGCGCGGATGACAGCGCCGAATGCGCCGGCCTCCCCCGCGCGCAGCATGGCGATGACCGGGATGATGGTAATGAAGATGCCGGCGAACAACTTGCCGACTTCAACAATCGGCCCCCAGGAAAAATCGTTGCCGGCGCGCGCGGAAGCCGGCGTGATGGCTAGCGACAGCAGGATCACGCCGATCAGCGCGACATCGCGCACCAGGTTCTGCAACTCGACCGCCGTGCCAAGCAGGTCGAACGTGATGCCTGGCTTCCAGAAACCGCTCATCAGCACCAGGCCAACCACAGCAGCCAGCAGCAGGAAATTGGCTTTGCCTTCGAACCATATGCCGCTGTCAGGCGTCGGATCGACCGGCAGCATCTCTTCGCGCAGGCGATAGTAATAACTGTCGAGCAGGTAAAAAATCCCCAGCAGCGCCACGCACAGGAAAGCGGTTTCCGGAAAGATGTTGCGCACCGTCCAGAAAAAATCCACGCCTTTCAGAAAGCCCAGGAACAGCGGCGGGTCGCCCAGCGGGGTCAGCGATCCACCGGCGTTGGCGACCAGGAAAATGAAGAACACGACGATATGCACCCCATGCTTACGATTGTCGTTGGCACGAATCAGCGGCCGTATCATCAGCATCGATGCGCCGGTCGTGCCCATCACGCTGGCCAGCAGGGTGCCGATCGCGAGTATGCCGGTGTTGAGCGCCGGCGTGCCGTGCAGGTTGCCGCGCACGCAGATGCCGCCGGCCACCACAAACAGCGACGTGATCAGGATAATGAAAGGAATGAACTCGGCGATGAATGCATGCGCGGCCCCGGCCAGCGCCGTGTGCATGCCAAAGAACGCCGCGCATGGAAGCAGGAAAGCCAGCGCCCACGCGGCGGCAAGCTTGCCGAAATGGTGGTGCCAGAATTGCGGCGCCAGCAACGGGCACAGGGCAATGGACAACAGCAGTCCGGCGAACGGCAAACCCCACCAGGCCGACAGGCCGGCGCCGTTGAAGTCGGCGGCCGAGGCCAGGGCCGGCGTCAGCAGGGCCAGCGAGGCCGGCGCCATCATCATTTTTTTTTCCAATCCCGTCCCCTGTCAATAAAAGCGCGGCCATTCTATCGTGGAAAGGCAGCAGCGCCGAGTGTGCCGCGCACCCCTGCCGCCGCCGCGCCCGATGCGCAGGAATTCCCACGGTATTTGCTTATACCTATTTCGTATAACCCCGGTTTGTGATAAAGGCCGACTTGGCTTAAAATACAAGGCTTTTTTAGGGGTATGCCGCTTCGCGCACCGAGCACTTACCGAGCCCCTGGCTCCCACCCTGTTCGTGCATGTCCCGCACTTCCAGCTTTTTTACAGATAGGACCGTTATGACCCACGTTGTGACCGAATCCTGCATCCGCTGCCGTTATACGGACTGCGTTGATGTATGCCCGGTGGATTGCTTCCGCGAAGGACCGAACTTCCTCGCGATCGACCCGGATGAGTGCATCGACTGCGCTGTCTGCGTAGCAGAATGCCCGGTCAATGCGATCTATGCCGAAGAGGATGTCCCGGCGGACCAGCAGCAATTCATCAAGCTTAACGTCGAGCTGGCGCGCAAGTGGCCGTCCATCACCAAGACCAAGTCCGCGCTGCCGGAAGCCGAAGAATTCAAGGACGTTCCCGACAAGCTGCAATATCTGGAGCACTGAACCGCGTGGCCGGCGGTAATGCCGGCAGCGAATCCGGGCGCATGGCCGTATACGGCAGCATACTACGCGGCAAATGCCGCGCAGCATGACGTCATGTTTGCCGGCCTGCATGCCAGGCCGGCCGCCCACAAGGCGCCGCGGCGCCTTGCCAAGTGTATTCACAAAGAAACAGGAATCTGACCGTCGTATGGAAAATACCGCTGACGTATCCACCCCCAGCCAGAATGCCGCGCAAACCATGCCGCGTGAGCCGATTGAAGCCGATGCCGTCATCATCGGCGCCGGCCCGGTCGGCCTTTTCCAGGTGTTCGAACTTGGCCTTCTCGAGATCAAGGCGCATGTGATCGACTCGCTCGCCGCGGTCGGCGGCCAATGCGTGGAACTCTACCCTGACAAGCCGATTTACGACATTCCCGCGGTGCCGGTCTGCACCGGCCAGGAATTGACGGACAATCTGCTGAAGCAGATCGAGCCATTCGATCCGACATTCCACCTCGGACAGGAAGTCACCGTGGTCGAGCGCCGCGACGACAACCGCTTCAATGTCGAAACCACGGCCGGCACCCGCTTCATCACCAAGACCATTTTCATTGCAGCCGGCGTTGGATCGTTCCAGCCGCGCACACTGAAAGTGGACGGCATCGAGCAATTCGACAATACCCAGTTGTTTTACCGGGTCAGGGATCCGGCCAGGTTCGAAGGCAAGAACCTGGTGATTTGCGGCGGCGGCGACTCCGCGCTCGACTGGGCGCTGAACCTGGTCGGCAAGGCCGAGTCAGTAGTCCTGCTGCATCGTCGCGAGGAATTTCGTGCCGCTCCGGCGTCGGTCGCCAAGATGAAGGAACTGTGCGACAACTACGAAATGCAGTTCCTGCTCGGACAAGTCACCGGCTATGAAAGCAGTGACAACAAGCTGTCCGGCGTCAAGGTCACGGGCGCGGACGGAGTTACCCGGCGCCTGCCCCTGGACCACCTGCTGGTGTTTTTCGGACTCTCGCCCAAGCTCGGCCCGATCGCCGAATGGGGCCTGGACATCGAACGCAAGCAGCTCAAGGTAGGCACCGAGCGCTTTGAAACCAATGTGCCGGGGATTTTCGCGGTTGGCGACATCAATACCTATCCGGGCAAGAAAAAGCTGATTCTTTCAGGCTTCCATGAAGCGGCGCTGGCGGCATTTGCAGCGGCGCCCTATATCTTCCCGGAAAAGAAAATCCATATGCAGTACACGACGACATCGCCGAAACTGCACAAGATACTGGGCGTGGAAACACCGGTGTTCGACTAATCATCGATCTTCCCCGCAATCCCGGAGGACCAGGAAACACCCTTTGCCGAAAGGCAAAGGGTGTTTGTTTTTCACGACGATCAAATCATGAGTTTGTAATTTCTCAACAAATTTCCGATTTTGAAGATTTATTGTGTGTTAAAGCGCTCAGCGAACTAAAGCGTGGTGGCAAGAATTTGCGAACGGATGTGCGGCAACGAACCTAAGGAAAGCGGTCAAGTTGATTAGGATTCACTCAGGACATTGAAATCCGAAAACGAAACTGATGCATTAGTTACATATTGACTGATGCAATAGCGCCGGGCACCGCCATATTGGATGTAGACGGAAAATTGTGACATCCGGGCGGTTCTACGGTTATGATGCTCTTAGGAAATTGATGGTTGAATTTTTTGGGAACCATCTTGCAGCGCCGGAAAGGAACACCATGCTTTACCAATTTCACGAAATCAACCGCACCTTGTTAAACCCGCTGGTCCAGTGGGCGGAAGCATCCTCCAAACTATTCAGTAACCCGGTCTCCCCGCTGGCGCATACGCCGTTCGCACAGCGCATCGCCGCCGGATATGAATTGATGTACCGTCTTGGCAAGGATTATGAGAAGCCGCCTTTCGGTATTGCAAGCACCACGGTGAATGGCCGCGAAGTGCCCATTGTCGAAGAAGTAACGGTTGAAAAGCCTTTCTGTCGCCTGTTGCATTTTAGAAAAGACCTGGGCGCCGACGCGGTTGCGGCGCTCGACCAGCCGACCGTGCTGCTGGTAGCCCCCCTTTCCGGCCATCACTCCACGCTGCTGCGCGAGACCGTGCGCGAACTGGTCAAGCAACAGGATGTCTACATCACCGACTGGACCGATGCGCGCATGGTCCCGGTTTCCGAAGGACCATTCCACCTGCATGACTATATTTACTACGTGCAGGATTTCATCCGCAAGCTGGGTCCCGACGTGCATGTGATTTCGGTGTGCCAGCCCACCGTTCCGGTGCTCGCCGCGATTTCACTGATGTCGACGGAAAACGATCCCCAGTTGCCCAGGACCATGACCATGATGGGTGGCCCGATCGATCCGCGCCGCTCGCCCACGCAGGTGAATGATCTCGCCATCGAAAAGCCATTTTCCTGGTTCGAGCATAACGTTATCTACTCGGTGCCACCGACCTATCCGGCGTTTGGCCGCAAGGTGTATCCAGGCTTTCTGCAGCATGCCGGCTTCGTCGCGATGAATCCGCAGCGTCATGCGCAAAGCCACTGGGATTTCTACATGCACCTGCGCGCCGGCGACAACGAGTCCGCCGAAGAGCATCGCAAGTTCTACGATGAGTACAATGCGGTGCTGGATATGCCGGCCGAGTATTACCT
>Ga0308175_100003806_pt1 | contig 10507 bp, 9 predicted proteins | sample PhyCR1_3_FD_203893 | JGI IMG/M metagenome (GOLD analysis project Ga0308175, IMG submission 203893) | Soil microbial communities from UC Gill Tract Community Farm, Albany, California, United States - DLSLS.C.R1 | ecosystem: Environmental > Terrestrial > Soil > Agricultural land | place: USA...
GACCGCGGTCGTGGCCATTGCCGCCCTCGCGGGAATCGGGGCTTCGCTCCAAACGCCCGCACCCAGGACGAACTTCGCCGGCCAGATTGCAGCGCTCTCTGAGCCTGGCGGCGACTTCGATACCGACAATCTGATCTCGAACGAGGGGTCGTATCTCGACGTGATGACCGACCTCGATCAGCGCGATGTCCGTGGCGGCGTGTACATTGGAGTCGGACCGGATCAGAATTTTTCGTATATCGCCCGGGTCCGACCGTCGATCGCCTTCATCGTCGACATCCGCCGCGACAACCTTCTGCTGCACTTGTTGTTCAAAGCGATGTTCCAACAGGCGCATACGCGGATTGAATATCTCGCACTGCTGTTCGGCCGCCCCGTTCCGGCGGACCTGGATTCCTGGCGCGCAGCGCCCGTCTCGAGACTCGCTGACTACGTCAACCAATCGCGTGTGGACGCGAAATCGCTGGACGGGTTACGCGCGCGGTTGGAGGGTGCTCTCAAGAAGGTCGGTGTGCCGTTGTCGCCGGAAGACCTGGCAACAATCGACCGGTTTCATCGCCGTTTTGTCGAAGACGGTTTGCGCCTGCAGTTTCGGAGTACCGGGCGATTGCCGCAACCGTACTACCCGACCTACGAGGACTTGCTGACCGCGACTGACCGGGAAGGAAAACACGGACACTATCTTGCGTCGGAAGAGGCTTTTCAGTTCGTGAAGTCGATGGAGGACCGCGACCGGATTATCCCCGTCGTCGGAAATCTCAGCGGCCCGTCGGCGCTTGTGGCGATCGGGCGGAGCATGTCCGCGAAAGGGGAGACGCTGTCGGCGTTCTATGCTTCCAACGTCGAGTTCTACCTGCAGCGTCAGGGCGGTTACGAGCGCTTCGTGAGCAACCTGTCGCGCCTCCCACACACCAGTCGCAGCGTGCTCATTCGATCCGTGTTCAATCGCGGCATGGGCGGCAGCAGCTCGGAACTTGATTCTGTCGAGCAACTGCTCGCCCGATTCGCGGTGACTCGCTGATTTCAACGGACGGGCGTCTCACCCGGCCAAGCCTCGGATGATGAAGCTGCTGACCAGCAGCGGCACGAGAATCAGCGTCGTGACAATCCAGCAGGCGACGCCGGCAATCAGGCACACGATGACCGCACGGCCGGTATTCGAGTAATCGAGCACCTGCCGAACCGCGACCACCCCGACGACGATCATCCAGATCCAGATGGCGAACGAGATCAGCGGTCCGAGGAACGGAATGATCGCGAGGACGTTGAAGATGCCGGGTGCGGCAGTAAAACCGACGACTCGAAATCCCTCATTGAAGTCGGCCTTCGTGGTCGGCTCGGGCATCAGCCTGGTTCCAATCAGCACGACCAGGAGCGCCCAGAGGGCGTATCCGCATAGATTGGCGACGAGCATCATGACGCCGCCCATCACACCGATTCGCCAGATGTTTCCGATGAGTGAAGCGATGCCGGCGATCACGATAACCGCCACTGCTTGATTGATAGCCGTCGGATCGGCTTCTATCTCCTCGAACGTGCGTACGTCGGCTTGTAACGCGCCGGTAAAGCGTTCCGCAAAACTTGCCATGCCATCCTCCTGCCGTCAGTGTGTCGGGGTTGGCACAGTCTAGCCGGACGGGTAGATGCGGACAAGCGGCGCACGTTTGGGATTACTCGTGGATATCAGGAACGGACGCCGGAAGCGCCTGACGCCAGGCATCGGCGGACGGCGGTAATGAGATCTTCAGGGGTGACGGGCTTCCGCAAAATGCAGGGCACGTTGATGTCATCAAGCGGCAAGTTGGAGCCGGTCACAATGACGATGGGGATGTCGCGCGTCTGAGCCTGTGCCGCGATCTCCTGCTGCACCGTGAGCCCGTCGAGTTTTGGCAGCATCAGGTCGAGGACGACGATGTCTGCCTTACGTTGTTCGAGCACATGAAGTGCGGACAACCCATCGTCGGCTTCGATCACCTCGAAACCGGCAAGGGCCAGCGCAGTGCGATACATGCGTCGAAGGGCGAAGTCGTCCTCGACGACCAGCACCGTTTCGTTGCTGCTCACTCCGTGATGATAACGGAAGAAAGCATTAATGCCGCCCCGAATCCGAAGCTCTGCCGCCCCCACTCGGTCGAGCTAGGAAGCTCAACTGACTCGCAGCGCCATCATCGTGGCGTCATCGAACGGTTCTGCGGAACCGCGAAACGCTTTTACGCGCTCTTCGACGGTCTGGAGAATCGTATCGATGCCGTCGGTCCGCACGCGTGCGAGGATCGCTTCGAGCCGCTCGGCGCCGAACATATCTTTCTGTTCGTTCTCCGTTTCGACCAACCCGTCGGTGTAGAAGAAAAGGAGATCGCCTGCGGCCAGTTCGACGCTCGCCTCCGAATAGCCATGGCCCGCATACAGCGCGATCGGCATGCCGGTCGAGACAAGCGGGGAAATCCCGGCCGCGCCATGCAGCACGAACTGCGGATTGTGGCCGGCGTTGACGTATCGCAACAGGCGTCCATCGATGTCAAGGATCGCCATGAAGAGCGTCAGGTAGACCCCGCCGGGGGTGTTCTGATCGAGCTCGCGGTCCAGCCGATCGGCCAGGGTGGCGAGGTTGGTTTCGTGCGGCAACCGGGCGCGCAGCGTCGCCTGGATGTTCGCCATAAGCAGCGCTGCGCTGACACCTTTCCCCGACACGTCGCCCACGAGCAGCGCAAGGCGACCGTCAGGCAGCACGAAATAGTTGAAGAAATCGCCGCCGACTTCGCGCGCGGGGATCGACACGCCGCTGATTTCCGCGGCTCCGAAACGAAGCGAACCACGCGGCAGCATCTCGGTCTGGATGCGCCGCGATAGCTCGAGCTCCTTCTGCAGCCGTTCCTGCTGGACGGCCACGGCTTCGTGACGCTCGAGATCTTCGGCCATCTGGTTGAACGCGCCGGCAAGCGCCCCGAATTCATCCGTCGAACGGACCGGCACGCGTGTGCTGAAGTCGCCGCCGGCCAGCTGACGAACGCCTCGCGTCAAGGTCGCGAGATGCTGCGTCATCCGGTGGGAGATCGGTATGATGCCGACCAGGGCGAGCGCGATCACCATCAGGCCGAGGCCGAGATTTCGGACCGACGCGCGGCGAATTTCTCGCAGGGACGCCCCAACCGGCCGGGCAATTCCAAAAATGATCCCGCTCGGTGCCCGGCGCGACACGATGATCCAGTCGCCGCTGCGGCGAGGGGTGCCGGATGCCGCAACAGCGGCCGTGCGTTCGACGCCAAGCGCTTCGAGCCGGCTCTTGTCGGATGCCTCCGGCGTGTAGAGCGCCCCTTGGCGATCGATGGCGAATGGAATTTCCCCCTGATCGCGGCGTGCGAAGCCGAGGACGCCGCGCAACATGCGATCGAGGTTCAGCATGGCATTCGCGTGCCCGATCACGCGACCGTCCTTCTGGACTTCCACTTCGATCTTGCGGCCCTGCACATCAACCGCGGTCCGATCGCCTGAGGATCGCGCCGCCGCCTCGCGGCTGAGCGCTTCCGCCATCGCTTTGAGTCCCTGCTGATTGGCCGCGAGCTGCCGTTCGATCTGTTTGTCGATCATGGCGCGGACCTTGGGATCGTCCGCCGCAGTGACACCCGCATCCGAAGCCGCTCGCGTCGCCTCGGCGACGATGCGGGGGATGTCCATGACAATGACCTGCGATCCGGGCGGCGGCGGACCTAGCGGCACTCCAACCCCCGGGGGATTCGGTGCGCCGGGGGTTCGCGGCGGCGCGCCGCCGAAACCGCCCCGCCGGCGGCCGGGGCTGCCGCGCTGTGGCGGAATGGGAATGGGGACACTATTCGGATCCGAACTCACGGCTGCCGTCGAAGGCGGGGCTGGTGCATCGGGCGCCGGATGAAACTCCATGCGATCGACCAGGACGGCGCTGTCGCCGAGCACCGGGGCGACGGTCTGCCGGACCATCTGTGGATCGGGCGTCGAAGATCCCGACGACCCTGCGGTGCCGGTTGCGAACAGCCGATCCATGCGGCGCGCCAGGTCGGAGGTGATCATCTCCATCCGGCGGCTGACTTCGATCGCGCTTTCCGTCGCTTCGTGCTGCGCCGCGAGTTCGAACGCGCGCACCGACGACAAATACGACAGCAACGTCACCGCCGAAAGAGGGACGACCGACAGCAGCAGGAACGCGATGATGAGACGGCTACGGAGTGACATCGATTGAACCGAGTGCAGAAGCAGTCTAATGTAGGTAAAGGAGAATCGCGCGTGAAACAAGATTTGAGGAGAGAGCGACAGGTCAGATTTGCCGCCGGAGCGCGGATAGTCACGGTGGCGGTACTGGCGCTGGCGTTGGCGTTGCCTGCATTCGCACAGAAGGAACTCGATCGTCTTCAGAACAGCGCCACGGTGCTCAAGGAAATCCTTGGGATGCCGGACAGCATTCCCAAAGATCTGCTCGATCGCGCGGAGTGCGTGATCGTGATTCCGTCGGTGAAGAAGGTGGCAGTCGGCGTCGGCGGCAGCTACGGTCGGGGCGTCATGACGTGCCGCGGCGGCCAGACCTTCGACGGTCCGTGGGCGGCGCCGGCGATGATGATTCTCGAAGGCGGCAGCATCGGGTTCCAGCTCGGCGGCCAGGCCACCGACTACGTGCTGCTCGTAATGAACGACCGGGGTGCCGATTCTATTCTCAGTAGCAAGGTGAAGCTGGGCGGTGATGCGTCAGCCGCCGCCGGCCCGAAGGGGAGAACCGCCGGCGCATCGACTGACGTCGCCATGCGCGCTGAAATTCTGACCTACTCGCGAGCGCGCGGCCTCTTTGCGGGAGTATCGCTCGAGGGTTCGACCTTGCGTCAGGATTCGGATGCGGATGAAGCAGTCTACGGGAAGAAGTTGCCGGCCCGAGACATCGTGCGCGGCGGCGCCGCGCCTGTTCCGACAGGGGCGCAGCCGCTCATCGACCTGCTGAACCAGCGCTCGCCGCACAACTTGTCCGACAGGCCTCAGTAATCGCGACATCGGCGGGTGATATCCACATATGTGCTATGATGTCCATATATGGAGTCACCCGCCGCTGGCGTGCGGCCCGATCCGTCTGTCCGCCGGAAACTCTCCGGTCCGGCCCTTCGCACCTTCTTCAATATTGCCGCCGCGTGGGAGCTCACCGTCCAGGAGCAGCGCGCGCTGCTCGGATGGCCGGCGGCCTCGACGTTCCATAAATACAAGGCGGGGGACTTCGGCGCGCTGTCGTTCGATACGCTGACGCGTTTGTCGCTGGTGATCGGCATTTATAAAGATCTGCAAATCCTGTATCCGGAGCCGGAGTTCGCCGATCGGTGGGTTCGGATGCCCAACAGCCACGAACTGTTCGGAGGACGTCCCGCACTGGCGCTCATGACCGACGGCGGCATGGACGGTCTCTATCGGGTCCGCCGCCTGCTTGAAGGCCGGCGAGGCGCGTGGAACTGACCACACGCCTCCTCCGCTGGACGGCCGCCCCCCGCCTGGTGCCGAGCCGCTATCCGTCCGTTGGTCTTCTCGATCGTGTGGCGCTGCCAGCGGATCTCGATGCGGTTTTTGAGCTCGAGGGCTGGACGAACGATCGGATCAGCGGAGAACTCGGAGTGCTTCGCACCATTCCTCGCGAGGAGTGGGTGACCGGCCGGCCTATGGCCAGCGTCATCATGGCTGCCTATTGCCATCCGCGCCATGGCGGCGGGCGATTTTCATCCGGCGATCGCGGTGCCTGGTACTGCGGCCGAACGCTCGACACAGCGCTGGCGGAGTCGATTTATCACCGGACTGCGGAGCTCCGCGAAATCGGCGCGTTCGAGACTCGCGTTCAGATGCGCGCCTACCTCGCCGACTTCAACGCCCGGTTCGTGGACGTGCGATCCGCGCCCTCGCCGCCTGCTGTGTACGATCCGGATTCGTACGTCGCGTCGCAGCGGCTCGCCCGCACGGTTCTCGACAGCGGCGGAAATGGAATCGTCTATCGCAGCGTGCGGGATCCGCGCGGCGAATGTCTCGCGTGTTTTCGCCCCGCCCTTGTGCGCAATGTGCGCGCCGGAGGACACTACGAGTTCCGTTGGTCCGGACGTCCCGAACCGTCGGTAAGAAAGCTGTAAAGCCACGACGGATTGATGACTCGCGGGCGCGGCGTTCGTTTGTGGGTGTGGTGGGTACTGGTCGTGTGGGCGATCAGTTTTCCCTGGTCAGGGAGGACGTCGCGGCCGCAGTGGAATCGCGTGCATTCGGTGCCGTTTACGGATCCTGCCGATCGCCCTCGCGACGTGATCGCGAACATCATCCTCTTCGTGCCGTTCGGATTTTCCTGTGGCCGTCGAGGAGCGTGGTGGAAGGCCGTCGGTATCGCTGCCGTCGTCTCGGTGATCGCCGAAACTACGCAGCTGTTCAGCACCTCGCGGTTTCCCTCGGCGACGGACGTCACCGCCGCCATAGGCGGCACGGCTTTCGGAGCTCTGGCGTCCGCAGTGCTCACGGGAATGTTTTCGCGCGCCGACGAGAACGGCAGCCCGGCAGATTAACTCAAACCCTCCCGGTCTCTCGGCCGTCCAAGCCATCGCCATGCGACACGATTTCCTCTATGCGCTCCGACACCTGCGACAGCACCCTGGCTATGCGATCGTCACCATCTTGACGCTGGCGCTGGGGATTGGCGCCAATACCGCCATTTTCAGCGTGGTTCACGGCGTCATTCTCAAGCCGCTGCCGTATCCGGAACCGGCGCGTCTGGTCTTCATCACCAGTCAGTTTCCGGCGCTTGGGTTCGACCAGTTCTGGGTCTCCGCGCCGGAGTTCCTGGAATTTCGCGAGCGGAACCAGAGCTTCGAAGACGTTGGCGCGTATCGGGCCGGCGAAGTGAACCTGGGGACCCAGGATCAGCCTCGCCGTGTCGTTTCTGCCGTGATCACATCCGAACTCATGCCGGTGCTTGGCGTCGCGCCGATTCGCGGTCGCCAGTTTACGCGGGCCGATACGCTACCCGGCGCTGAGGACGTTGGCGCACTGTCCAGCGAACTCTGGAAGAGCGCATTTGGCGGTGATGAATCGGTGCTCGGTCGGGTGATCCCGATCGACGGCGTGCCGACCCGGATTGTCGGCATCATGCCGCCGGGTTATGACGTGCACGATCAGAAGATCCAGGTCTGGCTGCCATTGACGCTCGACCCGGCAAAACCGGGAAATCGTGGCGGGCACTTTCTTTACCTTGTTGGCCGCCTGAAACAGGGCGTCACCCTCACGCAGGCGAGAGCCGACGTCGAGACGATGCTGCAGAAGTGGGAGACGCTCAACCCGGGGACGCACGTGCCCAATCTTGAAACCCACCGCATCCGGCTCGATAGTCTTCAGGAGGATCTCGTCGGCAATATGAACAAGGCGCTGTGGATTTTGCAAGGCGCCGTCGCCTTCGTGTTGCTGATCGCGTGCGCCAACCTCGCCAATCTGCTGCTCGCACGCGCGGAATCGCGCCACCGTGAATTTGCCATACGAACCGCGCTCGGCGCCGCGCGGAGTCGCCTCTTGCGGCAGTTTCTCACCGAGGGAGTCGTTCTCGCGCTCGCCGGCGGCGCGCTTGGTGCGGCGATTGGCTTTGGCGCGCTGCGCGCCGTCCTTGCGGCGAATCCCAATAGCATTCCACGTTCGGCCGAGATCACGATGGACCCCGCCGTCCTCGTATTCACGATCCTCGTCTCGCTGCTGACTGGTTTGGTCTTCGGCCTCGCCCCCCTGGCACAGTTGCGCGAACGCGCGGTGACGATGTCGCTGAAGGAATCGGGTCAGCGCACCACGAGCGGTACCGCACGCGCGCGCATTCGCAGCGGGCTGGTGATGGCGGAGGTCGCGCTGGCCGTTGTCCTGGTGATTGGTGCGGGACTGCTCCTGCGAAGCTTCTGGAACATGATGACGGTCGATGCCGGCTTCAACCGGAGCCAGCTCGTCACGTTTGGCGTGGTGCTGCCTGTCTCTGCCTATCGGTCCCCGCAGAGCAGCGTGGATTTTTTCGACCGGCTGACGCGGGAGCTGTCAGCGCAGAGCGGTATTCAAAGTGTCGCGGCGATGTCCGGCCTGCCGCCCGTGCGGCTCGTCAACGCGAACGATACGGACTTCGAGGGCTACGAGGCCCCGAAAGAGGGGCCGTTCGAGAACGTCGACTATTACCAGACGGTGACGCTCGATTACCTGAAGACGATGGGGATTCCAATTCTTCAAGGACGCGACTTCACATTGTCGGATGCGACCGGCGCGCCGGTTGTCCTGGTCAATGAAACGCTGGCGAAGATGTTTTACAAGAATCGGAGTCCGATTGGCCGCCGTTTGAAGCCCGGCTTCAGAGGACAAACGCCCTGGTTCACTATCGTTGGTGTCGTCCGAGACGTGAAGCAGGGAGGGGTCAGCGCGAAAACCGGCTCGGAGCTGTACTTTTTCAACGCACAGACGCCGTCCGCGCTCCAGTCTGCTTCGCGAAATATGAATGTCGTGATTCGGACGTCGTTGACGCGCGACGCGCTGGCACCGCAAATCCGCCGCATCGTCCAGGCGATGGACCCGACCCTGCCGATCGTGCGGCTTCGCACGATGGACGACGTCTTTGCGGAAACGATGTCCCGTCCTCGCTTCCTTGCCCAGTTGCTCGGCCTGTTCGCCGGTTTGGCGCTGCTCCTGGCCTCAATTGGCACGTATGGAATCCTGTCGTACTCGGTGACGGAACGCCGCCGCGAGATTGGCATTCACATGGCGCTCGGCGCCAGTCGCGCGAACGTCCTCGGAATGATCCTGCGGCAGGGGATGCAACTGACAGTCGTCGGACTGGTGAGCGGTCTTGCCGCCGCATTCGCGCTCACGCGGCTGCTGCGCGCTCAGCTCTTCAACGTCACACCATCGGATCCTGCGACGCTGGCCGGAGTGACCGGCTGTATCGCCTGCGTCGCGCTCGTGGCCTGCTACATTCCTGCGATGCGCGCCACCCGCGTCGATCCGATGGTGGTGCTGCGAGACGAGTGAGAGATTACGGATACAATCCCGCCCTGACCATTGCGGGGTTGTGCCATGACGAATGACGACGAGATCGACAGGCTGATCCTCGAGCTTCACGCAACCGGAGGCGCCTCCGCCTCGAGCGGCGACCTTGCGCGAATAGAAGGGTGGCTGCGGTTGCTGGCGTCGCGCAACGGGAGCGACCTGCTCCTGGTCGCCGGCGCACCTCCTTCAATCCGCGTCGACGGCCGAATCCAACCTCTGGCCGAGGGACCGCTCGATGGCGCCGACATCGAGGATGCTGTGTTGCCGGCCTTGCCGCCGCATGCACGGCGGATCTACCGCGAGACCCATATCGTCGATGCATCGTTCCGCGTGAGCGGCGTTGGACGATTTCGGATCAACCTGCATCGTGAACGCGGACGAGCCGCCGCTGCCGTGCGGCTGTTGCCGACACGCGTTCCACGGCTTGCCACGCTTGGGCTGCCGCCCTCAGTCGAGTTGCTGTCGCAGCTGCCGCGAGGCCTGGTGCTCGTCGGCGGACCGACCGGCTCCGGCAAGACGACGACGCTGGCCGCGCTCGTCGAGGAGATCAATCGCCGCGCCGCACGGCACATCGTCACCATTGAAGATCCCATCGAGTATGAACACCTGCATCAGGGTTCGGTCATTGAACAGGTGGAAATCGGTGTCGACGCGCCAGACTTTCCGACCGCGTTACGCGCGGCGGTTCGGCAAGCGCCAGACGTGATCGTGGTGGGGGAGATGCGCGATCCGGAAACGATGAGAATCGCACTCGCCGCGGCTGAGACGGGCCATCTCGTCCTGTCCACGCTTCATACAACCGACGTCGCATCTACGATCTCGCGCATTGCCGATTCATTTCCGGCGGAACGCCAGAACACCATCCGTCAGGAACTGGCCATGGCACTGGCGGCGGTGATGACCCAGACGCTGCTGCCAAAGATCGGCGGCGGCGTCGTCCCAGCGGCTGAACTTCTGATGGTCAGCTACGGCGCGCGCCAACATGTCCGACGCAACGCCCTACAGCATCTGCATCAGGAGATCACAATCACCAGACGCCATGGCTCGTTTACTTTCGAGGAATCGCTCGCACGGCTGGTGAAGGACGGACTCGTCGAATGGCGTGACGCGCACGGCAGGGCGGCACATGCCGACGAATTCGAGCAATTAGCCGGCACCGCTGCACCGCCTCATCCATAGAGTGGTCCGCTGCTTGCTTCGGTCCATTCGCGGATTGTGTTTAGAGACGGAGGCTCAGATGACAATGTTTCGGCGTGTGCTTGCAACGTGTCTTGCCCTTTTGATCATGGCTCCCGCTGTGCGTGCCCAGGATCACGTGATCGGCCGCGCGGCGCTCGACAAGGCCGTTCAGCAGCGCGTCAACCAGGAGCAGGCCGATCGTGAGGCCGTCCTGTCGTTGCTGCAGCGTCAAGACGTCCGTGAGATCGCTGCGAAGGCGGGACTGTCGATCGAAAAGGCGCAGACCGCGGTG
>Ga0308175_100003807_pt1 | contig 10505 bp, 10 predicted proteins | sample PhyCR1_3_FD_203893 | JGI IMG/M metagenome (GOLD analysis project Ga0308175, IMG submission 203893) | Soil microbial communities from UC Gill Tract Community Farm, Albany, California, United States - DLSLS.C.R1 | ecosystem: Environmental > Terrestrial > Soil > Agricultural land | place: USA...
CCCCGCCAGGATCCCGGCCGGGATCGGCCCGGGTCCGCCGCTCGAGCTCGCGGTGGTGGCACCGGCGGCCGGGCCGGTCTCGGTGCCGAAGAGTGCTTCGCTCATGTCAGCGGATATAGGCAAACCCACCGACAGTTTCCGCCGCCCCGAACCCCCAGATCACCGGCCAGAAAGTAAAATCTCGAAGGTCAGCTAGCGAGGTCGTGGTGCGACTGCGGCACAGCCGCCGCGCGCTACCGGTCGTCGGCGCGGCGGAGCAGCGCGAAGAACATCGCGTCGGTGTGCTGGCGGTGCGGCCACAGCTGCACGGTCCCCGGCAACGGCATGCGTTCGGGTCGCAGGTCCGGCACCTCGCCGAAGAGCGGTGCCGCGTCCTCGAGCCGGGCGTCATCGCGGTCGGCGAGCACCCGGCGGACCACCTCGGTGGTCTCGGCCAGCACGGGTGTGCAGGTCGCGTAGCCGACCACCCCGCCCGGCCGCACCGCGTCCAGCGCGCTGGTGAGCAGTGCGGCTTGAAGGGGCACCAGGTCCGCGAGGTCGTCCCGGCTGCGCCGCCACCGGGCCTCTGGCCGGCGGCGCAGCGCCCCCAGACCCGAGCAGGGGACGTCCACCAGGACCCGGTCGAAGCTCTCGGACCGCCACGCCGGGCGGATGCCGTCGGCCGCCACCACGCCGCGGAGCCCGGACCCGCGCACGGCGCCTCGGACCAGCGCCGCGCGGTGCGGCTGCCGCTCGGCGGCGAGCAGCGTGGCGCCTCGGCCGGCCGCGAGTGCGGCCAGCAGCGCCGCCTTGCCGCCCGGGCCCGCGCACAGGTCGAGCCAGCGTGCGTCGCGGCCCTCCAGGCCGGCCCGGGCCAGGGCGAGCGCGACCAGCTGGGAGCCCTCGTCCTGCACTCCGGCTCTTCCTTCGGCGATGGCGGGCAGCGCGGCCGGGTCGCCGCCGGGCAGCACCGCGGCGTACGGCGAGCGCCCGGTCGGCTCGGCCCCGGCCGCCGCGAGCTCGTCCAGCGTGCACAGCCCGGGCCGGGCCACCAGAGTGACCCGGGGCGGCCGGTTGTCGGCGCCGAGCAGCTCCTCCAGCTCCTCGCCGGCGCCCTCGGCCTGCAGCGCGGCGGCCAGCTCCTCGACCACCCAGTCCGGGTGGGACCAGGTCACCACGGCGTGCCCCACCGGGTCGTCGCCCTGGTCGGGAGCCACCCGGCCGAGCCAGACGTCGAGGTCGTGCTGCGCGACCCGGCGGAGGACCGCGTTGGCCAGCCCCGACGGACCGCGGCCCAGCTTCGTGCGCACCAGGTCAACCGTGGTGGCCACCGCGGCATGCGCCGGCACCCGCATCTGCAGCACCTGGTGGGTGCCCAGCCGGAGCGCGTCCAGCAGTCCCGGCTGGAGCCGGTCCAGCGGCTGCCTGACCAGGGTGGCCAGGATCGCGTCGTAGCTGCCCTGGTGCCGGATGGTGCCCGCGACGAGCGCGGTGGTGAAGGCCGCGTCCCGACCGGTGAGGCCCCGCGACCGCAGCAGCGCGGGAAGCAGCAGGTTGGTGTAGGCGTCCTGCTCGCGGACGGCCGTGAGCACGTCGTACGCCGCGGCCCGGGCCGGGTCGACGCGCGGGCTCATCCGAAGGCCGCCCCGGCGGGCAGCCGCAGCCCGCGGGCCCAGTCCGCCGCCGGCATCCACCGCTTGCCGGTGGGCTTGACGTCCCCGAGGAGCACGGGTCGGCTCGCGGTGCCCGCCCGGATCCGCTGCTTGGTCACCTCGAGCTCGCCGGGCGGGAGCGGGCCGCCTTCGGTGTCGACGCGCACCGGCCCGAGGCCGAGTCGCTGCCCGTCCAGGGTGGTCCAGGCGCCGGGTGCGGGCGTGCAGGCCCGGATCCGCCGGTCGACGGCCGCGGCGGGCGCCGCCCAGTCGACCCGGGCGTCCTCGACGCGGATCTTGGGGGCCAGGCTGACCCCGTCGGTGGGCTGCTCGCGGGCCTCCAGGGTGCCGTCCTCGATCCCGTCGAGGGTGGCCACCAGCAGACGGGCGCCGGCCTCGGCGAGCCGGCCGAGCAGTTCGCCGCTGGTGTCGGTGGGACGCACGGTCTCGGTGAGCACGCCGTACGTCGGGCCGGCGTCCAGCTCGCGGACGATCCGGAACGTGCTGGCTCCCGTGATCTCGTCGCCAGCGAGCAGCGCGTGCTGCACCGGCGCGGCGCCCCGCCAGGCGGGCAGCAGCGAGAAGTGCAGGTTCACCCAGCCGTGGCGGGGGATGTCGAGCGCGGACTGGGGAAGCAGGGCGCCGTAGGCGACGACCGGGCAGCAGTCGGGGCGCAGCTCGGCCAGCTCGTGCTGGAACTGCGGGTCGCTGGGCCGCTCCGGCTTGAGGACGGGTACGTCGAGGCGGGCGGCGTGCTCGGCGACCGGCGACGGACTGAGCCGGCGTCCGCGGCCGGAGGGGGCGTCCGGCCGGGTGACCACGCCGACGAGCTCGTGACGGCTGGCGGCCACGGCGTCGAGGGCCGGCACCGCGGTCTCGGGGGTGCCGGCGAACACCACGCGCACTACAGCCCCAGGCCGTTGGTCGGGTGCGGGGAGACCATCACCCGGGGCGGCTGCTCGCCGAACCACTCGGCCTCCCGGATGGCCCGCATCGCCGCCTTGCGCGCCTCGCGGTCCAGCCGGTCGACGAACAACACCCCGTCGAGGTGGTCGGTCTCGTGCTGCAGCGCGCGGGCGAGCAGGTCGGAGCCCTCGACGGTGACCGGCTCGCCGTGCATGTCGAAGCCCTTGGCGACCGTGAACCGGGCTCGCCGGCAGTCCACGGTGAGGTCCGGGATGGACAGGCAGCCCTCGGGACCGATCTGCTCCTCCTCCGAGAGATCGAGGGTCGGGTTCACCAGGTGGCCGGCCTGCCCGTCGACGTACCAGGTGAACACCCGCAGCCCGACGCCGATCTGCGGCGCGGCCAGCCCGGCACCGGGCGCCTCCAGCATCGTGTCGGTGAGGTCCTCGACGAGCCGGCGCAGCTCCTTGTCGAAGTCGGTGACCGGGGCCGCCGGAGTGCGCAGGACCGGGTCGCCGAACAGCCGGATGGGCTGGATTGCCACGTTGTTCCACTCCTGCGTACGACGGATGGGCGGCGGATCGGTCCACGCCCAGGGCGGCCAGTCTACGAAAGCCCTGCCCTCACTCCAGGCCCACCGGGTCGACGTGCACCCGGACCGGCCCGAGCTTGCGCGCGGCGCGCTGGGACTGCATCTGCCGCAGCGCCTCCGACAGCGCCGGCCCCTGGGCGCGGGGCACCCGGACCACTACGCGGGCCCGGCCGTCGGTCTCGGGTGCTCGGGTCGGCGCCGGCACGGGCCCGAGCACCTCCGCGGCCGCGGGCAGCCGCAGGGCGCCGAGCGCCTCCTCGAGGTCGGCCTCGACGCCGGTGACGGTCACCAGCCGGGACGCCGGCGGCAGGTGCGCGGACCGGCGCTCGGCCATCTCCCGGCGGGCGAAGCCGCCCGGGTCCCACCGGACCAGCGCCTGCAGCGACGGGGTGGCCGGCTCCCCGACCGCGACCACCCGGCCGCCCTCCGATGCCGGCCGGGCCAGCGCGGCGGCGTTCAGCCAGCGGCGCAGGGACTCCTCGGCGACCCGGAGGTCGGGACGGGCCAGCATCAGCCAGGTGTCCAGCAGCGCGACACAGGCGTAGCCGCCCTCCGCGACCGGCTCGGCGCCCGGAGTGGCCACCACCAGGCCCGGTTCCGGGCCCACCCGGTCCAGCACCCGCTCCCCCGCTGAGCTGCGGACCGAAACCCCGGGGAAAGCCCGACCGATCTCCTCGGCGGTGCGCCCCTCCCCGAGCGCCGGCGCCCGCAACCCGTGGCCGCCGCACTCCGGGCACGCCCAGCCCGGCTGCTCGGTTGCGCACCACCGGCAGGTCGGCGGGGTGTGCGCGGTGGGCAGCCAGAGCGAACCGGTGCACACCGGGCAGCGCGCCGGCGTCCGGCATCGGTCGCAGGCCAGGCTGCTCACGTAACCGCGACGCGGGGTCTGCAGCAGCACCGGTCCGTGCTCGAGGCCCCCGCGGATCGCGTCGTACGCGCTGCGCGGCAGCCGGGCCATCCTGGCCCCGGGATCACGCTCGAGCTCGCGGTCGGTGGCCCCGGTGATGACCACGCGCGGTGCCCGCTCCCGGAGCACCGCGCGTGCGGGGGCCAGCGGGCGGGCCCAGCCGGTGTCGAGGAGGTACGCGCTCTCCACGGTGTGCGCGAAGCCACCGATCAGCGCCGCGCAGCGCTGCTCCTCGGCGCGCAGCAGCAGCACCTCTCTGGTGTGTGGGTACGGCGCGCGTGGCTCGGCGAACAGGTCGTCCCCGTCGTCCCAGATGGCCACCAGGCCCAGGTCGTGGACGGGGGCGAAGGCGGCCGCCCGGGTGCCGACCACGACACGGGCCGCTCCCCGTCGTACCGCCAGGAAGGCGCGGTAGCGGGCCGCGGGACCGAGGTCGGCGGTGAGCACCACGTGGCGGTCCGGGCCGAGCACCTCGGTCAGCGCGGCGTCCACCCGGTCCACGTCGCGCCGGTCCGGCACGCACAGCAGGGCGCCGCGGCCGGACCGGGCGGTGGCCGCGGCCGCCTGGGCGAGCGCCTCCGGCCACGTCGGGCCGGGCAGCGCGGTCCACACCGCCCGCGGGGAGCCGCCATCGGTCAAGCTGCGCAGGAACGCCTGGCCACCCTGGTAGGCGTCCCAGACCCGCCCGGCATCGGTGTCCCTCGGCGCCGGCGTGGCCGGCTGCGACGGTCGCTTCTCGGTCGCAGCGTGCCGCTTCGGGACCGCCAGCCGCAGCACGTCGGAGCGGGTGCCGGCGTACCTCGCGGCGAGGGTCCCACTCAGGGTGGCGATCTCCGGCGCGAGCACCGGCTCGGGACTGACCGCGCGGGCGAGCGGTGCCAGCCGGCCGGCGTGCTCGCTCTCCTCGACGCGCTCCACGACGTACCCGTCCACGAGCTGGCCGGCGAACCGGACCCGGACCCGGCAGCCGTCGGTCACCTGCTCGTGCATGCTCGCCGGCACCAGGTAGTCGAACGGCCGGTCCAGGTGGGCCAGCGGCACATCGACCAGCACCCGCGCCACCGGGCGCTCCGGTGCCGGCTCGACCGGCCGCTTCCGCCCCTGCCGCCCCTGCTGCTCAGCGGCCTTCTTCGCCTGCCGGGCTCGGGCACGGGCCAGCTGGGGCAGCAGCGCCAGCTGCCCCTCCTCCTCGCGCTCGTCCTCGGTCACGGGGTCAGTCTCTCAGCGGCGTCCGACACCCGCCCCGCCCATCCACAGGCTCCCGTCGAGTAGTCGGTCCCGCTTCGGAATCGCCCAGCGCAAGCGCCGACTCAACACCGCGCAAGCGCCAGCTCAACACCGCGCAAGCGCCGACTCAACGGGTCAGAGGCCGGCGGCGGCGCGCAGCGCGTCGACCCGGTCGGTGCGCTCCCAGGTGAACTCGGGCAGCTCGCGGCCGAAGTGACCGTAGGCGGCCGTCTTGACGTAGATCGGCCGCAGCAGGTCGAGATCGCGGATGATCGCGGCCGGGCGCAGGTCGAACACGTCGAGGACCGCCTTCTCGATGGTCTCCGAGGGGACCTTCTCGGTGCCGAAGCAGTCCACGTAGAAGCCGACCGGCTGGGCCTTGCCGATCGCGTAGGCCACCTGCACCTCACACTTGCGGGCCAGGCCCGCGGCGACCACGTTCTTGGCCACCCAGCGCATCGCGTAGCACGCCGACCGGTCCACCTTGGACGGGTCCTTGCCGGAGAACGCACCACCGCCGTGACGGGCCATCCCGCCGTAGGTGTCGATGATGATCTTGCGTCCGGTGAGCCCGGCGTCGCCCATCGGGCCGCCGATCTCGAACCGACCGGTCGGGTTGACCAGCAGGCGGTACCCGTCGTAGGGGATGTCGAAGCCGGACAGCACCGGCTCGACGACGTGGCGCCGGATGTCCGGGGAGAGCATCTCGTCGAGGCTGATGTCCTTGGCATGCTGGGTGGAGACCACGACGGTGTCCACCCGGGTCGGCCGGTCCTGCTCGTCGTACTCGATGGTGACCTGGGTCTTGCCGTCCGGGCGGAGGTACGGCATGGTGCCGTCCTTGCGGACCTGCGAGAGCCGCTCGGCGAGCCGGTGCGCGATGGTGATCGGCAGCGGCATCAGCTCGGGGGTCTCGTCGCAGGCGTAGCCGAACATCAGCCCCTGGTCGCCGGCTCCCTGCCGGTCCAGGTCGTCGACGAGCTCCCCGCTGCGCCCCTCGTAGGCGGTGTCCACGCCCTGGGCGATGTCCGGCGACTGCGCCCCGATGGCAACCTGCACCCCGCAGGACCAGCCGTCGAAGCCCTTGTTGGAGGAGTCGTAGCCGATGTCGAGGACGCGGTCACGCACCAGCTGGGCGATCGGGGCGTACGCCTCCGTGGTCACCTCACCGGCCACCACCACCAGCCCGGTGGTCACCAGCGTCTCCACGGCCACCCGGCTGTGCGGGTCCTGGGCCAGCAGGGCGTCGAGCACCGTGTCGCTGATCTGGTCGGCGATCTTGTCCGGATGACCCTCGGTCACCGACTCGGAGGTGAACAGTCGTCCCACTGGCGATCCTCTCCCCGCGTCGGTACGACGCATCCGTGGCTGGTGTACGCCTAGAACGATAGCGGGGTACGGCGTTTTCGGGTCAGTGGGTCTCGAACCGGGAGACCACCGTGTCCCAGATCCTGTGGGCGAGCTGCTGCTTGGAGCCGCGCGGCACGGTGACCGCCTCTCCCGACCGGGCCAGGATGACCGCCTCGTTGTGCTCGCTGCCGAACACGGCTCCCCCGCTGACGTCGTTCACGACCAGCAGGTCGCAAGCCTTCCGGGCCAGCTTGGCGCGGGCGTGGTCGAGCACGGAGCCGGACTCGTCGCCGGTCTCGGCGGCGAAGCCGACCACCACGGTGCCAGGGGCCGGCCGGTCGGCGGAGAGCTCCGCGAGGACGTCGGGGGTGGTGCGCAGCTGCAGGGTCGGGGCGGTCCCGTCGTGCTGCTTCTTGATCTTGGACCCGCTCACGTCCGTCGGCGCGAAGTCGGCGGGAGCCGCGGCCATCACCACCGCGTCGGCGTCCGCTGCCGCGGCGAGCACGGCCTCGCGCAGCTGCTCGGTGGTCTCCACGCGCACCACCTTGGCGCCGGCCGGGTCCGGCAGCGTGACGTTGGCGGCCACCACGGTCACCTCGGCGCCACGGGCCACCGCCGCCCGGGCCAGCGCGTAACCCTGACGGCCGGAGGACCGGTTGCCGAGGAACCGGACCGGGTCGAGGTACTCCCGGGTGCCGCCGGCGCTGACCACCACCCGGCGGCCGGCCAGGTCGGCCGCCCCGGCATCGTCGCCGCGGGCGAGCACGTCGCGGGCCACCTCGAAGATCTCGTCCGGCTCGGGCAGCCGGCCCTTGCCGGTGTCCACCCCGGTCAGCCGGCCCTCAGCCGGCTCCAGCACCAGCGCGCCGCGTCGGCGCAGGGTGCCCACGTTGTCCACGGTTGCGGGGTGCTCCCACATCTCGGTGTGCATGGCCGGCGCGAACAGCACCGGGCAGCGGGCGGTGAGCAGCGTGTTGGTCAGCAGGTCGTCGGCCAGTCCGTGCGCGGCCCGCGCCAGCAGGTCCGCGGTCGCCGGCGCCACCACGACCAGGTCGGCGGAGCGCCCCAGCCGCACGTGCGGCACCTCGTGCGCGGAGTCCCAGACCTCGCTGGCCACCGGGCTGCCGGACAGCGCCGCCCAGGTGGGCGCGCCCACGAACTCCAGCGCGGCGGCCGTCGGCACCACCGTGACGCGGTGCCCGGACTCGGTGAACCGGCGCAGCAGCTCGCACGCCTTGTAGGCGGCGATGCCGCCTCCGACGCCGAGCACGACGTGGGGGCGGCCGTCCGCGCTGGTCACGGGAGGCTCAGGCCTCGGTGTCGGCCTCGGGCTCCACGTCCTCGCAGGTGAGCAGGTCCTCGTTGATCTCGCGCAGCGCGATCGACAGGGGCTTCTCCTGCACGTGGGTGTCCACGAGGGGTCCGACGTACTCCAGCAGGCCCTCGCCGAGCTGGGAGTAGTAGGCGTTGATCTGACGGGCGCGCTTGGCGCTGAACAGCACCAGCTTGTACTTCGAGTCGGTCTTGGTCAGCAGTTCGTCGATGGGAGGGTTGGTGATTCCCTCGGCAACGGGGACGGTTCCGGCCACGCTTGGTCCAACCTCACAAGGATCGGGGGTGCGGACCTCTGAGGTGGATCCGCGGGTTCCGCATCAAGGTTACCAACTGTTCGCTCGCGACGTGCACTTCGGTGTTGACGACGGTGACGTCGAACCACTCCTCCGCCGCCAGCTCCTCCCGGGCGGTCTCGAGGCGCCGGCCGCGCTCCTCGGCCGACTCGGTCCCCCGGTTCTCCAACCGCCGGACCAGCTCCTCCCACGACGGCGGCTTCAGGAAGACGAACAGAGCGTCCGGCATCGTGGCGCGCACCTGCCGCGCCCCCTGAAGGTCGATCTCCAGCAGCGCGAGCCGGCCCGCGGCGAGCGCCTCCTCCACCGGCGCGCGGGGCGTGCCGTAGCGGGCCGCCTTGTGGATCACCGCCCACTCCAGCAGCTGACCCGCTGCCACCAGCCTGTCGAACTCGGCGTCGTCGACGAACCAGTAGTCGCGGCCGTCCACCTCGCTGGGCCGCGGCCGGCGGGTGGTCACCGAGACCGAGATCCACACTTCCGGGTGGTTGCGCCGGATGTCGGCCGCGACGGTGCCCTTCCCCACTGCGGTAGGCCCGGCCAGGACGGTGAGCCGCGTGCGCGGCGGCGAAGGATCCTCAGCCACGCGACCCGAACTCGCGCTCGAGCGCGGCCGTCTGGTTGGCGCCGAGGCCGCGCACCCGGCGCGTCTCGGAGATGCCGAGCCGGTCCATCATCTGCTTGGCGCGCACCTTGCCCATGCCCGGCATGGAGGCGAGCAGGTCGATCACCCGCATCTTGCCGATGACGTCGTTCTCCTGGCCCTGCTTGAGCACCTCGATGAGCGAGGCCCCGGAGTGCTTGAGCCGGTTCTTCACCTCGGCCCGCTCACGCCGGGAGGCGGCTGCCTTCTCCAGGTTCGCCTGGCGCTGTTCGGGAGTGAGCCGCGGCAGAACCACTGTGAAGACCTCGCCATCCGTGTCTGGAGCGATGAGCCCCGGAGTGCGCCCCCGGGAGGAGAGAACATTGAGACAAGGCAGAAATCTAGTCACCGAACCGATCCGCTCGCAACGCGCCCTCGGGGCCGGGGTCGCGCAGCGCGGCGAACTGGTCGGTCAGCTGCTGGGCCGCGGCCCGCAGCGCGGACCGGTCCGGCCCCGCGGCCAGGATCTGCCGCGAGCTGCTCGGCAGCACGTTGTGGATCACCGGCCCGAAGAGCCGGCGCGCCTCCTCCACGGTGCCACCTTGCGCACCGATGCCCGGGACGAGCAGCGGGCCGTTGATGTCCAGGTTCTCGTCGACGTTCGCGAGGGTGGCCCCCACGACCGCGCCGATCGAGCCCAGCGCTGCGGCGTCGACGTTGAGCGAGGCGATCGCGTCCAGGATCGCCCCGGCGACGGACCGGCCGTCCCGCGTGACCGCGCGTTGCACCTGGCCGCCCTCCGGGTTGGAGGTCAGCGCGAGCACGAACACGCCGGCGTCGTTGGCCAGCGCCGTGGAGACGATCGGGTCGAGGGAGCCCATGCCGAGGAACGGTGAGGCGGTGATCGCGTCGACCGCGAGCGGCGCGTTCTGGTCCAGGTAGGCGTCGGCGTACGCCTGCGCGGTGGAGCCGATGTCGCCGCGCTTGACGTCGAGGACGACGAGCGAGCCCATGCCGCGCAGCTCGGAGACCACCTTCTCCAGCACCGCGATGCCGCGCGAGCCGTGCCGCTCGAACAGCGCCGACTGCGGCTTGGTCACCGCCACGGTGCCACCGAGCGCCTCGACGGCGGTCTGGCAGAACCGCTCCAGGCCGAACGGGCTGTCGGTCAACCCCCAGGCGTCGAGGAGCGCCGGATGCGGGTCGATGCCGACGCAGCAGGGCCCGCGGGTGTCCATGGCCTCCCGCAGCCGGGTCCCGAATGTCATCTGCTCACTCCTTGTCCGTGCGCCGCGCCGACGGCACGAGCGACACTTTCGATACCCAGCGCGCCGAGCTCGACGCGTAGCTCCTCGACCACCCGCGCCGCGGCGCCGGGGTCGTGCAGGGCGGCGGTGCCGACCTGCACCGCACGTGCACCGGCCAGCAGCAGCTCTAGGGCGTCCCAGCCGGTGCGCACGCCACCGACCCCGACGATAGGCACGTCCGGCATCGCCGCGTGCACCTGCCAGACCGCGTGCACGGCGACCGCGTGCACGGCCGGCCCGGACAGTGTCCCCGAGGACACCGACGGTGCGAGGGTGGAGCGGTCGATCGCCGCACCCGGCACCTGGCCGGAGACCACCACGGCGTCCGCGCCCTCCTTGACCACGGCACCGGCCAGGTCGACAAGACCCGGCTG
>Ga0308175_100003808_pt1 | contig 10505 bp, 8 predicted proteins | sample PhyCR1_3_FD_203893 | JGI IMG/M metagenome (GOLD analysis project Ga0308175, IMG submission 203893) | Soil microbial communities from UC Gill Tract Community Farm, Albany, California, United States - DLSLS.C.R1 | ecosystem: Environmental > Terrestrial > Soil > Agricultural land | place: USA...
AAACTAACGTCGCCCCGGCCTCACATCATCAGCGTGCGTCGATCAGTGCGAGAATTCGGCGGGCGATGTCCTCCGCCGCGCGTGGACGAGCGCGAGCGACCGCGCCCTGCGCGAGGCGCTGCATCTCCGCCGGATTGGCGAGGAGACGCCCGATCGTCGATCGCAGCCGCTCGACGTCGAGCTGCGACTGCGGAATGTGGATGGCCGCGCCGGCGCGCTCGAGCGTGACGGCATTGGTGGTCTGGTGATCGGCCGCGGCAGTCGGCAGAGGCACCAGCACACCGGGTATCCCCCACGCGAACAGTTCGGCCGTGGTCATCGCGCCGGCGCGCGCCAGCGCGAGGTCCGTGGCGGCGTAGGCGTCGGCGATCGGCGACAGATAGTCGCGAACGCGAACGCGATCACCATCGAGATGCTTGAACTGCTCGTACGTCGCGCGCCCGGTTCCCCAGATGACGTACAGCTCGTTCGGCAAACCCGCCTGGATCCACTCGGCCACCACGCGGTTCATGGCCAGCGAGCCCTGGCTTCCGCCGTACACGAGCAGCACATGGCCGCCCTGCCGCGGAAATCCCCAGGCGGCACGCGCGGCGCCGCGGTCAGGCCGCGGGTCGGGCGGAGGCTCGATCGGCGCGCCGGTATCGATGAGTGAACCCTCATGATGGGCGTGCAGCACGCGCGCTGCTTCGGGAAAGTTCAGATAAATCTCACGCGACCAGCGGCTGAACCCACGCGCGGTGAGACCCGGCAGGCTGTCGCCGGCCTGTTGCACCAGTGGGATGCGATGCACCACACTGTAGGCCATCATCATCCCAGCCGCGTAGCCGCCCGTGCCGACGACGAGCGCCGGCCGATGCGGCGTCACCACGCGGCCGATCTCGCCCCACGCGCTCACCGCACCGACGAGCGTCTTCCAGTTGTTCCAGACCTGCGGCCGATAGAGTGGATGTAGATCGAGGAGGACGTGCGGGAATTCCGTCTTCGGCAGCACGTCTCGCTCGACGCCGCGCCGCGCTCCGACGAAAAAGGGCTCGATGGCGGGCCGCGCTCGCACGAGCGCTCGCGCTATCGCGATGCCCGGATACAAGTGGCCGCCCGTCCCTCCCCCCGCAAACACGATCCGCGTCATTTCACGCCGTTGCAACCGCCAACGGATCGGTCGCCGCGCTGCCGATCACGCGCTCCCGCGCGCTGCCGATGTTCACGAGTATGCCCGTGAACAGCATCGTGAGCACCAGGTTCGAGCGGCCGAACGATACGAATGGCAACGTGAGGCCCGTCGTCGGCAGCAATCCGATCACGACGCCGATGTGCAGGAACGCCGTGAGCACCGTCGTGAACGTGAGCCCGACCGCAACGAGCTGCAGGAACGGGCTGCGTGCGCGCCGCGCGATGCGAAAGCCCAGCAACGCGTACATGGCAAAAGCAACGGTGATGCCGGCAATGCCGAGGAAGCCCCACTCCTCTCCCACGTTGCTCGCGACGAAGTCGCTATACGGGAACGGAACGAAGAACGCCTGCTGCATGCCCTGTCCGAAGCCGCGACCGGCCAACCCACCGGAACCCACAGCGATCAACGATTGCCGGAGCTGGAAGCTCACCGCGTCGGGGGCGTTGCCGGGGTGCATGAAAGCCGTGAGTCGCGCGAACGCATAGCGCCACTTTTCGATCTTCGTGAGGGTGAGCGGCAGACACATCGCGCCGAGCGCGAGGAAGTGGCTCATGCGCGCGCCGCCGATGTAGAGGATGAGCGCCATGAGCAGCGTGAACAGCATGGCCACCGAGAGATCCGGCTCGAGCGCCGCGAGTACATCGAGCAAGCCGATCACCACGAGGAACGGCACGAGTCCCTTCGTGAGTCGTTTGAGGCTCTCGCCCTTCTTCACCACGAGCATCGCGACCCACACGACCACCGAGAGCTTCGCGAACTCCGACGGTTGGAACGACGCGCCGAAGAGGAAGCGGCGCGATCCGTGAATCGTCGGCGCAATGGACGCCGGCAACACGAGCACCGCCGCCATCGCTGCGATCGTCCCCCACATGATGGGCCACGCCCATTTGTGTAAGCGCTCGGCATCGATCTTCGCCGCGATCGCGAAGACGACAATGCCGGCGAACACGCCGCCGAGCTGCCTGGTGAAGAAGAACGTGCTGTTGTGGTACTCGTTCATCCCGACGAACGCACTCGCGCTGTACAGGACGGCAAGCCCGAACGCCGTGAGCACGGCGCTGATGAACACGAGCATGCGCGCCTCGGGACCCATGCGCCAGCGTTCCCGTACCTGCGTCGCCGACCCCGCCCTCGCGCGTCCCTTCGATCCGGCTGCGTCCGTCATTTCCGCTCGGCGTTGGCCCCGGATGCGAGTTCTTTGAACACGGTTCCTCGATGCTCGTAGTTGTCGAACATGTCGTAGCTCGAGCACGCGGGAGAAAGGAGCACCACGTCGCCCGGGTGCGCCAGGTTGCGCGCCGTGGCTACGACTTCGTCGAACGACGATCCGAGGCGCGTCAACGGCACGGCTGCGGCCAGATCGCGCTCGATGAGTCCGGCAGCTTCGCCATAGGCGATGACGGCACGCCCGGTTCGCTGGAGCTCCGGGATGAGATCCGTGTACGGCTCACCTTTGTGTTTTCCACCGAGCAGAAGGACTGTCGGCTTCGACATACCGCGCAGCGCCACGAGCGTCGACGCCACGTTGGTTGACTTGGAGTCGTTGATCCACGTGACGCCATCGAACTCGCCGACCGTCTCGATGCGATGCTCGAGCGCATTGAAGGTCTTGAGCGCTTCGCTCGCGATCTCCACGCCGCGCGGCATGCGATGCTCCTCGTCGGCGAGCATCACGGCGAGCGTCGCAGCGAGCGCGTTCGCCACGTTGTGATCGCCGAGCAGCGGCAGCTTGTCGCGCGTGATGATCGGCTGTCCGAGGACGACCAGCTCTCCGTGCTCTCGATCGTACCACGCTTCGGCGCGCTGCTGCACCGAGAACCTGGTCCGTAAGCCAACGACGCGATCGACCATCTTCTGGACGTCGGCGTCATCGGCGTTCGTGACCCAGACGCTCGCGGGCGACGCGTTCTTGAACATGAGCGCCTTGTCGCCGTAATACTCCTCCACGCTCTCGTAACGATCGAGGTGGTTCGCCGAGAGATTGGTGAGAATACCGACGCGAGGATCGATGCTCGGCGTATCGTGAAGCTGGAACGACGACACCTCGAGCGCGACCCAATCAGGCGGATTCGACGAGAGCGCGAGCTCCGTGAGCGGTGTGCCGATGTTCCCTGCCGTCGTCGCGCGTCGCCCGAGTGACTTGAGCAGGTGTCCAGTCAACGCGGTCGTGGTGGTCTTCCCGTTCGTGCCGGTGATCGCGATGTACGAGAGCCGAGGAAGAAACCGCAGCCCGATCTCGATCTCACTCACGATCGGGACATTCGCCTCTCGAGCTGCGCGAAACGGCGGCGCGTTCGGCGGCACCCCGGGACTGGCCACGACGAGCGACGCACGCGCGATTCGCTCCAGGTCATGACCGCCGAGCTGCACGTTGATCCTGTCCTCGCGCAACTCGGTCGCCGTAGCGTCGAGCTCCTCGGAGCTGCTCGAGTCCGACGCATAGACCTCCGACCCCGTGCGGGCCAACAGTTGCGCCGCGGCGCGCCCACTGCGCGCCAGCCCGACGACGGCGATTTCGCCGCGGAGCCAATCAGATCGCATTGCCGGTTCCAGGACGCGTGACATGGTCACCGGAGCTTGAGGGTGCTCAGCGCGAAGAACGCGCACAGAATGCCGATGATCCAGAAACGCACCACCACCTGCGTCTCCTTCCATCCGAGCTCCTCGAAGTGATGATGCAACGGTGCTCGTCGGAAGACTCGATGCTTCTGCGCGTATTCCAGGTCGTGGCGTTTTCGAAGATACTTGAACACGAATCGCTGCAGAATCACCGACATCATCTCGGCGACGAACACGGCACCGACGAACGCCAGCACGAATTCCGACTTGAGCAGGATCGCGACGATGCCCAGGCCGCCGCCGAGGGCGAGCGCGCCGGTGTCGCCCATGAAGACCTGCGCCGGGTGTGTGTTGAACCACAGGAACCCGATCAGGGCACCGACCATCGCAAGACAGAAGACTGTCAGCTCGCCAGAGTCCTGCAGATAGAACAGCTGGAGATACCGGCTGTAGTCGACGCGCCCGATGATGTACGAGAAGATCGCGAACGTGCCGAACGCGATGGCCGACAATCCCGCGGCAAGGCCGTCGAGGCCGTCGGTGATGTTCACCGCGTTGCTCGTCCCCGTGAGAATGAACGTCGTGAAGATGACGTACCAGAACGCCGGCACGAACAACACGAGCACGAACTTGAAGAACGGCAGCGTCGTCGACGCACCAGGAAGATTCGGCGAGATCGGATGCTGCCACAGGTACCACCCGACCGCGACACCGACGGTGATCTGGCCCGCAAGCTTGTAGCGTTCGACGAGCCCGCGATTCTTCTCGCCGCGCTTCTTCTGCTGCAGCTTGAGAAAATCATCAAGCAGTCCGATGACGCCCATCCACATCGTCACGAACATCGCCACGAGCAGGTAGGGCCGGCTCAGACTGAAGCGTCCCCACAGGATGATCGATGTGAGCGCGCTCATCAGAATGATCAAACCGCCCATCGTCGGCGTGGTGCCCTTGCCGGCGTGCGACTCGGGCGTCCCTTCTCGAACGACTTGATGCACGGACTGCATGCGAAGCGCGTGCAGGATGATGGGCCCGACGATGAACGACAGCAACAGCGCCGTCACTGCCGCGAACACGGCGCGAAACGAGATGTACGTGAGAACGTTCAGAACCCTGAACTGCTTGGCGAACGGAAAGATGAAATGATAGAGCACGTGGGTGACTGGAGAGTGAAAGAGCTCAGGATTCCGGCTGACTCGCGGCCCACGTGACGATCGGTTGCACCAGACGCTCGAGACGCATCCCGCGCGAACCCTTGAGGAGAATCACCGGATTCGCGGCGAGGCGCGCCGACAGTTGCCGCCAGAGGCCGTCGACGTCGTCCGCAATGATGACGCGTGGATCGCCCGACGCGATGCGGGAGAGTGCCGCCGCAAACTCGCCAATTCCGGCGACAAGCTCAATTCCGCCGTCGAGCGCCGCACGCGCCACCTCATCGTGCAACCGCGGCGTGTGCGATCCGAGCTCGAGCATCGTTCCCAACACCGCGGCGCGTTGACGTCCTGTCCCCGCATGCTGGAGCAGCTCCAGCGCGGCCTTCGCGGATCCCGGGTTCGAGTTGTAGGCGTCGTTGATCAACGTGACCGGACCATGACTCTCGACCGCCACGCGCATCGGCGGCGCCGGCATCGAGGCAATGCCGCGCGCGGCATCCGCGATCGAGATCCCGAGCTCGCGCGCGACGGCGATCGCCAGCGTCGCATTGCGCAGATTGTGCACGCCGCGCAGAGGAACCTCGACGCGTTGATCGTCGAACAGCATCCAGCCACGGCCGTCGGGTTCGATGCCCCATGCAGTTGGATGCAGATCGCCCGCGTCGAGTCCCGCGGCGACGACGCGCGTCGCGCGCGCCTTCGCGGCATCCACCACTTCGGGTTGCGACGCCGGCACCACGACGGCCGGCACGCGCTCCGCCGCCGCGAGCTCCTCGCGCATAACCCCCTCGAGATCGCCGAGTCCCTCGAGATGTTCCTCGGCGATCGACGTGACGACGGTGATGTTCGGTTCCGCGATCGCACGAAGCTTCGGCACCTCGCCAGGCTGATTCGTCCCCATCTCGATCACGGCGACGTCGGCCTCGTCGGGAATCGCCAGCAGCGTGAGCGGCACGCCAATGAGATTATTCAGATTGCCCGTCGTCGCATGCACCTCGAACACACTGCCGAGTGCCGCGCGAAGCAGCTCCTTCGTGCTCGTCTTTCCGTTCGTGCCGACAACGCTCACGACCGGCTGGTTCCAGGCGCGGCGACGTCCCGTTCCGAGCGCGCCCAGAGCCACGAGCGTGTTCCACACCTCGAACACGGGAACGCCGATGCCCGCGGCTTTGTCTGCGCGAGAGACCACCACGCCTGCTGCGCCTTTCGCGACCGCGTCCTTGACGAAATCGTGCGCATCGAAGCGCTCGCCGACGAGCGCGACGAAGAGATCGCCGGGCTCGATCGTCCGGGTATCCGTCCACACACGACCGAAGACCTGCGAGCCCCGCGGCAGGTTGCCGCTCGCGAACGGCGCCAGCGCGTCGGCGACGCGGTCGAGAGTCCAGAACGTTGTGCGTGCAACAGTCGGTGGGGTGGTGCTCATGCGTGCCCTGCAGTTTCGGAAGCGCTCAGCTCCCCGACGATCGCTTTCTCGTCGAACGGCAGCTTGCTCGTACCGCGAATCTGATACGTCTCATGCCCCTTGCCTGCGAGCACGATCACGTCGCGAGGCGACGCAAGCTCGAGCGCGCGCGCAATCGCCGAACGTCGATCCTCGATGCGCTCCCGATTCGTGCCGTGCATGCCACGCTCGATGTCGTCGAGAATGGCTTCGGGATCTTCGGTGCGCGGGTTGTCGCTCGTCACGATCGCGAGGTCCGCCTTCCGCTCGGCGATGCCACCCATCTCGGGACGTTTGCCCTTGTCGCGATCGCCGCCGCATCCGAACACGACGATCAACCGCTCGGGCGCGAACGGGCGCACGGCATCGAGCGCGCGCTCGAGCGCGTCGGGCGTATGCGCATAATCGCGCAGCACCGTCGGAGAGTCGCGCAACACCTCGAGCCGTCCCGGCACCTGCGGCATCGACGACAATCGTTCGGCGATTCGTTCGAGCGAGACGCCGAGCGCGTATGCCGTTGCCGCGGCCCCGAGCGCGTTGATCACGTTGAAGTCGCCGATGAGCGGCAGGCGTACGCTCGCTCCCTTGCCGTCGAGAATGAGAGTGAACTCGCTCCCGCGCGGACCGTAGCGGACGTTCTGTGCGTGTACCTCGGCCGTCGGCACGCGCTCGCTGAACCCGACGCGTCGGCGATCGGTGCGAAGGGCACTCCATGCCGGGTCGTCGACGTTGTAGACGACCGTGCCGTGCGGCAGCAGATAGTCGAGCAGCTTCGCCTTGGCAGCGAAGTACTGTTCCATCGTGCCGTGATAATCGAGGTGGTCGCGTGTGAAGTTCGTGAACGTCACCGCATCGAACGACACGCCGTCAACGCGCCGCTGATCGAGCGAGTGCGACGACACCTCCATCGCAACGCGTCCGACGCCCGCGTCGAGCAGTGCGCGGAACAAACGCTGAAGCTCGATCGGCCCAGGCGTGGTGAGACCGCCGCCACCCTCGAGCGGCTGGCCCGCGCTGCCGATCAACACGCCGAGCGTACCGATCGACGCGCTCTTCACGACGCGGTCGTCGAGCAGATGGCGCAGCATGTTGACGGTCGTCGTCTTGCCGTTCGTGCCGGTCACGCCGACGAGATGCAGCTCCCGGGTCGGCCGGCCGTACGCGGCCGCACCGACGACCGCGGCAGCGCGCCGGCCATCGTTGACGACGAGCGCAGGAAGCGATGTCCGGCTGGCATCCTGGACGACGGCAGCGGCGGCACCGGCGCTCGCTGCCGCGTCGAGGTAGTCGTGGCCGTCGCGCTCGGTACCGCGCACGGCGACGAACAACCAGCCGGGCTTCACGGCGCGGCTGTCGTCAGTGATTCCATCGATCGCGCGCGGTAACGCACCACGGCGCTCGGCGAGCAATCCTGCCTCGGCGAGCGCCCCTGCAATCGATTCGATTTCTGCGTGCATTCAGTTAGTTGAAGACCAATCGAACCAGCGTTCCAGTGGGCGCCATCTCACCCGCGGCCGGGGAAGTTCCGGCCGTTCCGCTGCCCATGCCTCGGCCGTTGACTCCGGTGAGCTGGACGCGAAAGCCAGCACTGTGCAACGAACGCACCGCGTCACGCAGCGTCATCCCGCGAACGTCGGGAATGACGTGCAGTACTCGCGGAACGGGAGGCTGGCGCTGCATCGGAAGCGTGATGACGAACGGGACGCGGCTACCGCCGTACGCGGCGGAATTTACGGGAATCGGCACGGGTGCGGCGGACTCCATCGCGCGCGGCGCGCTCGACGCTGGCACGCCCGCCTGCGCGACTGCCGGCTGCCGCGCGGTGTCCTTCTTGGACGGCATCTCGCTCGACGCCAGTTTGCCACGATCGAGTGCGGCGTCGCGCGCGGCGATTGCAGCTTCGAGGATTGCTTTCGTCACCGGCGCCGCGGTCTCCGCCGCGAAGATCGAGCTTTGCGGCGCCGTGAGCTTGACCACCATCACGTACTGCGGATTGTCGCCGGGAAAGAGACTCACGAAGTTCGGATTGTAGCGCCCGCTCGCATAGTGGCCGTGCACCGTTGCGCGAGGCGTTCCCGTTTTTCCCGCGAGACGATAGTTGTCGATCGCGGCCTTGAGTGCCGTTCCCTCGTCGACCACGTCGAGCAGCATGTTACGAACCTTGTCGGCCGTCGCACGCGAGACCACGCGGCGCACCACGCGCGGTGTGTGACGGTATTTCACGCTCCCATCCGGGCCGATGACTTCCTTGACCAGCGCCGGTTCGATGAGCTCACCGCCATTCGCGAACGTCGCGTACGCCGCGGCAAGCTGGAGCGGCGTGACCGCCACTTCATAGCCCATCGCCATCGAGGCGGCGGACGTCGCTGACCAGGTACTCGGCGGACGAAGACTGCCAGCCGATTCCGTGGGGAACTGGACGCCGGTCGGCATGCCGAAGCCGAAGTCGCGCAGCGTCTCGAATTCCTCGCGCGGTGTGAGTCGCTGGCTGAACTTCACGATGCCGATGTTGCTCGACCAGCGCAGCACCTCCGACAGCGGTGCGCGTCCGATCAGATGTTCGTCGTGGATTGGATTCTTGCGCCCGGGTAGCTCGAGGACACCGTCGCCGGTGTCGACCGAATCGTGATCGGTCACACGGCCGCGGTCGATGAGTCCGGCCGCCATGAACGGCTTTGCCGTCGAACCAGGCTCGAACGGTTCCGTAACGACGGTGGCTGAGGTCGCGCGCGGATCCAGGCGTCGGCTGGCCATGGCGAGCACGTCGCCGGTGTGCGGATCGAGGATCACGATGTCGCCGCCCTCAGCACCCATCTTGGCGACGGCGTCCGCGAGCGACTTCTCCGCGATCTCCTGCAGGTCGTTGTTGATGGTCAGCACGACCGTGTTGCCTTTCGTCGGCTCGATGCCGGGTGCCGTCGGTGATTCGCGGCTCTGACCTTTCGTATCCTTGAACATCGTGGCCTGTCCGGCCACGCCGCGAAGAATCGAGTCGAGCGCGAGTTCGACGCCATCAACGCCCTTGTCGTCAGCGGTCACATGACCGACGATGCCCTGGCCGCCCTGCGAGACTGCGTACGACCGCTCCACGGCGGAGTACGAGTGCACGCCGCTCAGCATCATCGCGGGAGCGGCATCCACGGCGAGAAATTCGCCCGGCACCACGAAATACTTCGCGTTCGTGTCCCCCGCGCGGCGAATCAACGCGGCGTCGAGGCCGAGCTTCGCCAGCGCGCGGCGCAGCTTCTGTGGCTCGTTCACCTCGCGCGGCGCGATCTCGAGGCGCACCATCTCGCGGCTCTGCGCAAGCACTCGATGCGTGGCATCGAGAATGTCGCCGCGCGGCGCCGGAATCGTTTTCTCGGAGCTCTGTTGGCGCTCGGCACGCGCGCGCCATTCGCGTCCATGCACGAGCTGCACCGATGCCGCCTTCGCCAGAATGGCGATGGCGAACACGGCGAGCAGACTGTGCGCCAGGCCGATGCGGCTAGAGTGAATCATGTCGAGCGAGCGACTCGGGTTTCTCGCGGGGCGGGCGGCGGGTCGTGCGATTCAGAAAAACCTGCTCGTCGGGCGTCGGGATGTGCATGTTGAGACGGTGCTCGGCGATCGGCTGCAATCGAGCGCGGCTGGACGCGTCGCGAATCGCTTGCTCGAGCCGCACGCGCTCCGCCAGCAGCCCGTCGCGTTTTCGCTCGAGATCGCGAAGCTCGCGCTGCACCTGCAAGCCGCGAACTCTCCGTGCTATGACGCCCGTCGTCACCAGGACGAAACCAACGAGCACCAGCGCGATGAGCCGCCCTGGATTTACTCGCCGTTTTGCCATGCGCGAAGCTTGGCGCTGCGAGCGCGTGGATTGCGAAGCACCTCATCCTCCGACGCTGTGATCGCGCGTCGCGTGAGCGTGGTGCCGAGCGGACGTCCGCGACACGTGCAGATGGGCTGCTTGGGCGGACAGATGCATGCGGCACTCCATTCGCGAAATGCGTTTTTCACGATTCGATCTTCGCCGGAATGATAGGAGATCACGGCGATCACGCCACGGGGTGCGAGCCGATCGCGAAGCAGCGGCAGGCCGCGCTCCAGTCCAGGCAGCTCGTCATTCACCGCGATGCGAATGGCCTGGAAGAGCCGGGCGAAATCGGCCGCGCCGCTTCTCGGACCAAGCACCGCCCGGATG
>Ga0308175_100003809_pt1 | contig 10504 bp, 7 predicted proteins | sample PhyCR1_3_FD_203893 | JGI IMG/M metagenome (GOLD analysis project Ga0308175, IMG submission 203893) | Soil microbial communities from UC Gill Tract Community Farm, Albany, California, United States - DLSLS.C.R1 | ecosystem: Environmental > Terrestrial > Soil > Agricultural land | place: USA...
TTTTAAATCAATTGGGGGTGGGTTTTGTTGGGGGTTTGGGGGCCGGGGTTTGCGCTCACGGGGTGGTGGGGGGGGGGGGGGGTGGTGGGTTTTGTGGGGGGGCCGGGGGGGCTGACGAAGGCGGTTGTTACCACGCAGGGGGCTTCGGCGGAGGTGTATCTGCACGGGGCGCACGTGACGGCGTATCAGCGGGAGGGGGTGGGGCCGGTCCTGTTCGTCAGTAGTAAGAGCAATTATCAGGCGGACAAGCCGATTCGCGGGGGGGTGCCGGTGATTTTTCCGTGGTTCGGGCCGCGGAAGGACGATCCGGCGGCGCCCATGCACGGGTTTGCGCGGGTGATGGAGTGGGAGGTCGAGGGGGTGCATGATTCTGTGATCGTATTGAGGTTGGATTCGAGCGAGCGGACGAAGGTGTTGTGGCCGGGGGATTTTTCGCTGCGGTACGTGGTGAACGTCGGCGGCGACGCGCTGGACATGGCGCTGGAGGTGCGGAACACGGGGGCGGGGGAGTGGAAATTCGAAGAGGCGCTGCACACGTATTTCCTGGTCGGCGACGCCACGAAGGTGACGATCGACGGGCTGGAGGGTGTGACGTACCTGGACAAGACCGAGGGGATGAAGCGGAAGGTGCAGGCGAACGAGCCGATCGCACTGACGGCGGAGACGGACCGGTTGTACTTGAACACGCAAGCGGAGTGCGTGGTGCACGATCCGGCGAGTCACCGGCGGATCGTAGTGGGGAAGGCGGGGTCGGATTCGACGGTCGTGTGGAACCCGTGGGGCACGCGGGCGAAGCAGTTGCCGGACTTCGGGGCCGACGAGTGGCGGCAGATGGTTTGCGTGGAGACGGTGAACGCGGCCGATAATAGCGTGACGCTCGGGCCGGGGGCGTCGCACGTCATGCGGCAGAGCGTGCGTGCGGAGATGCGGCAGCCGTGAAGCTGCGGGATTGGAACTAATGGCCTGCGTGGACGATCTAAGCTGTGTCGGGATTCTTCGGGGCGTGCGGCGGGCGTGAGGAGAGGCTTCCATGAAACGATTCGAGGGATGTTGGCGTGCGGCGAGGCTGGCACTCCTGTCATTGGCGTGCGCGCTGCCGGCATTCGGGCAACGGCGTGTGCTTCCGGCGCCGGGGCCGGGGACGGCGGGGATGGTGACGCTGCCGTACCGGGTGGGCGGGACGGACCCGGCGGGGAATCAGTGGATGATCTACAACGGCGGGTGGATCCGGCAGCAGGGGAACATGCCGGTCTTCGGCGAGGTGGCGGTGCTCACGGTCAACGGCGCCAACCCGATGATGAACGCCAACCAGGCCAAACTCGAAGGCGACGGGCAGGTGCTGCTGGAGAACATGAATCTCGGCACCGCGATGGTCACCCGGCGCGTGGCGTACGACAAGGAATTGGAGTGCATTCGTGTGCTGGACGTGCTGAAGAACACGACCAACCAGCAGCAGACGTACCAGGTAAACATCCGCAGCAGCGTGAACTACGGCATTCAGGCGGCGACGCTCGTGCCGGACCCGAAAAAGCAAGGGCAGCACCAGGCGAGCATTGTGCAGGATAGCCAGGGGCGCGTGGCGGCGGAGGTGTTCGCGGGCCGGGGGAGCAAGGTGGCGCCGAACATATTGGCGCAGCCGAACGGCAACAATCAGGTGCAGGCGACGTTGTCGGTGGTGGTGCCGGCGGGGAAGGAGGCGGCGATCCTGCACCTTCACACGGTCCTGCTGTCGGCCGATGCGGGGCAGAAGTTCGTCGCGGGAATTAAGGAGTCGAAGCTGCTGGCTTCGATCCCGCCGCCGCTGCGGAAGCTGGTGGTGAACTTCGCGGGCGGGCAGAACTTCATCGGGGATGCGGAGGTGTTGCGCGGGGACGTGTTCGACGTGGTGGAGCTGCGCGGGGGGGACCAGTTCCGGGGGACGCTGAAGGAGCCGTCGTACAAGCTGGACACGTTTTACGGGTCGGTGGAGCTGCCGGCGGATCGCGTGGTGGGGATGATGAATGTGGGGCAGTTCCGGCCGCGGCAGCTCCTGGTGACCAGCGACGGGGAGATCTTCGGGGGGAAGCTGGAGAAGGAGCAGGTCAAGCTGGAGTTGTCCAATGCTCAGGTGATTCAGGTGCCGGTGAGCCAGATTTCTCGGCTGGGGTATCGCCGGCGCGCCGGCGAGCCGGAGGAGTGGACGTTTGAAAAGCCGATGGTGGTGCTGCGGAGCGGGGACCGGATGCGCGTGGAGATGCCGTCGGCGCCGGTGGAGGTGTTGACGCGGTACGGGCTCCTGAAGGTGCCGGCGGAGCAGATCGCGGCGGTGGTGTTCCAGCCGGAGGAAAGCGGGGTGCACGAGGTGCAGCTCGTGGACGGGAGCAAGTTCGCCGGCTTGGTAACGGCGGGGCAGATGGAGCTGAAACTGTCCGGCGGCGGGCAGGTCATCAAGCTGCCGGTGAGCGAAATGGCGCGGCTGCAACTGGCGAAGAAGTCGGAAGGCGCGGACGACGCGGCGCCGGATGCGACGCTGGCGATGGGGAACAACGACCGCCTGGTCGGGGTGCTCCAGGGGCAGTTGAAGCTGGATACGGCGTTTGACGCGATCTCGCTGAACGCCGGCGAAGTGCGGCGGATGACGCGGGCGGCGGAGTCGCCGCTGGACGTGCAGGTACAGCTGTGGGACGACAGCAAGGTGAGCGGGCAACTGGAACAGGCCGAGCTGGAGTGCCGGCTGAACAGCGGACTGGTGCTGAAGGTGCCGGTGTCGCTGGTGAGCGAGTACAACCAGCCGTCGCCGCAGGCGTCGGGGGCGATGGGCGAGCGGATTAAGGCGGTGGTGGCGGATTTAAGCGCGGAGGATTGGCGGGCGCGCGACCGGGCGGAGCAGCAGTTGGTGTCGATGGGGCCGGTGGTGGTGAGCGTGTTGAAGGAAATGCGGCCGAAGCAGCCGCCGGAGGCGCAGCAGCGGATCGACTCGGTGTTGAAGCAATTGGAGAAGGGCGGCGAGAAACTCAAGGCCGCGACGCCGGTCCCGGCGGGAGCCGCGGGAGCGGTGATCAGGGATTAGCGGTGGCGAACGCCTGGGTGGGCATCGAATTCAATTACTCGCCGTCGCCGAGCACGACCTCCGCGGCGCCGAGCCGCGCGAAGGTGGCGCGGAGCGTCTCGTGCATGGCGCGGACGCCGTCGCCGTCGGAGAGCAGTTCGATGGCGCGCTCGAGGCTTTCGAGCTCGGACTTGCTGATGATGACGCAGGAGTCGTCCGATCCGTCGCGCGTGAGCTCGACGCGGCCTTTGGTGACGGCGACGCGCTCGTACAGCGCCGGCAGGTCGCCGGCGGCGGCGTGGACGTCCAGGGTGACGAAGACTTCGTCGGCATGGGTCGATTGTGCCGCGGTTTGGCGAATGGGGGAGGGGTGGGACATGATTTTTTCCAGTTCGTCGGCGGGCGGGATGGCCCCTTTGACGACCAGGGCAAGGCGCTCCGCTCTGACAGTGCATATGGCGGCGGGGGCGCGAAGGTTCGGCGTCGTGCGGAAATTGTTGGTATGTGACGGGACAGACGGGGGTTGCGATTGGGCTGCCGCTCACCCGGGAGTCGGGGAAGCTCCCGGCGGCAGAGGCTCGAAGCCGCGGTAGCGCGTCTCGCCGAGGTTCTGGGCGCGCGAGACGTAGGGGTCGAAGCGGCGGATCATCCACCAGACGATGGCGGCGGCGGCAACCACGTGCGCGGTGCCGATCAGGACGAGCGCGGCGGCCCATTTGTCGGCGCCGACGCGCCCGACGGCGGGCAGGTCAAGGGAGTTGCGGTATTCGAACTGGCTCAGTGTGCCAAGGTACCAGAACGGCTCGGTCCAGAGGCCCCACTCCTGCACGCGCGGCCCGCCGCCTCGGAAGCTCATGCCGACGAACAGCTCGCCGATGATCACGAAGAACATCGGAAGGAACACGTACACGAGGACCGGAAGGAGGAGGTTCAGGATCACCGCGAGGGTCACCTTCCGCAGGCGGAGCGAAAGATAGAGGCCGGTCGCGATCCAAAGGGAGTTGAAGCTGAAGAGGATCCACAGGACCGCCAGAACGGCCCAGATGTCGATGACCCGTAGGACCATGAACAGGCTGAAATGCGCCGCCATCAAGGCGGCGGGCCAGAGGAGCTTTCGGAACACGCCCGCGACCTTGCCGAGAATGATCGCACGGCCGGCCAGGGGCGCCGTGATGAGCAAGGCCCAGGTGTCGGTCTCCTTCTCCTGGGCGATGGCGGTGGCGGAGAGCACGCAGACGAGGAGCGTGGCGATGCCGTAGAAGATGAAGGCGAAGCCGATGTGGGTGTCGTAGCGGAGCAGTTCGTTTCGGCGGCCGGTGGCGAGGCTGTAGTAGGAGATGGCGACGAGGAGCAGGCAGGCGATCGCGCCGACCCACCGCTGCCACCGGTTGGGCATGAGCGGGCGGCGCACCTCGCGCCAGAGGACGGGGTTGTCGTCCACCGTGCGCGAGGGGCGGGGCTTTCGCGCCGGAAGTTTGGGCGCCTGCGCCGGTGCGGCGGTGGGGACACCGGCCGTCGCGGCGGCGAGCGGGATGTAATCCTCCGGATTGACCGCCGACGGCCGCAACCCTTCTCGCCGCGAGTAGCGGCGGAGCAGCAGGGCGCTGCACAGGACGCACATTGCGGCCAGGCCGAGGTTGCAGGCGACGCACCACCACCACTGCACGCGGACGGCTTCCGGTTCGTTGCTGACGAGCATGCCGGTGGCCATGAACGGGTTGGTGGCCCCCAGGAACATGACCGCGCGGCGTCCGACGGCGGGGTCCTCGTCGTTGGCCGTGTTCGCCATCACGATGAACGGGACGAACAGGTACAGGATCAGCAGCAGCGCGTAGGAGAGGAGGATGACGGCGTACGCGCGGTTCATGAGGGTGGAAAAGAACAGGCCCACCGAGGCGGCCATCACCGCGGTGGACGCGGAGATCGCCAGGACGGCAAAGAGCGGCACGAGCTCGACGCCGCCCATCAGCCGGACCAGCGCCATCACCGGCAGCGCCAGTGCCAGGAGCATCAGCGCGATGAGGAGGCGGGAAGAGAGCTTGCCCGAGACGATCTGCCAGGCGGTGATCGGCGTCATGAGAAGCACGGGCAGCGTCTTCTGGAGCCGCTCGGAGCTGATCGACGTGGACGTAAGGACCGGCGCGACCAGCGCCATTGCGACCACGGCGAACATGGAGACGCAGATGAAGAAGGTCCAGGCGAGTTCGGCCTCGCGCTGGGTGCGTGCGGCGACGCCCTGGGCGCCGTAGCGTGCCTGCTGGTAATCGATCGACCAGGTCAGGAGCAGGAACGCGGCCAGTCCGCCGAGGAAGAGCAGCCGGAGCAGGTAGGTGCGCCGCCGCCGGGCGGTGGTGCGGAGTTCCTTGGAAAAGATGGGGCCGAAGGGGCTGAGGGAGGCAAGGCCGGCGGGCATTTTGGCAAGTTTACCCGCCGGGGAAGCATCGAGGATAGGGAATAGTGGATCCAGGATAGTGCGTCGTCGGCGGCCGGCCGATCGATGTCGTTTATCCTTTTTCTTGCATTCTCAGAGCTTCCCGCGGAACTGCACCGCCATTTCGTGGCGGCCGTTGCTCAACTGGCGCGAGCGAACGACTTCGCACAGGTGGGTGGCGGTGGGCGCGGAGGCGGTAGGGCCGGGGATTTCGATGCGGCAATTCAGTCCGACGGCCAGTGATTCGCGAAGGAGAAATGAGATTCCGCTGAGGGAGAGGTCGCGGGTGGCGATATCGAAGGTGCGGCCGGCGAGCGGGCCGTCGAGGACGGTCAGCAATGCCTTTCCGAGCAGCGGCTTGCGGGCATTGCGGCGCCGGTCCGGAGCGACGTTGAAGGCGCCGGCGAGGGAGGCGGGCCGGTCCACCGGCAAGCCTGGGGAGGGGGTGGTGAATTCAGGCATAGCGATTCAACTTGGTTTTAGCGATTCTTGAATGCGGCGGTCCCCGTTGGGCCGTCCCCGATGATGGAGACGTTTTTGTATATCGGACATGGGGACGATGCAACAGTAGCGGAGTTCAAATTCGTAAGATATGCAGGATATTGGCGTGCGGCGTGTGGTGCCGCATACTGGGTCGCGGTTGCGGTCGTTTTCCGCCGCTTTTTGGATGCGCGGGCCATGCGATTGTTGGGATTGATCGCCTTAGGGGCTGTGATATTCGCGGCGGAATCGCGCGTGCTCGGCGAGCCTGCGCGGCCGCCGAACATCGTCGTGATCCTCATCGACGACCTGGGTTTCGGCGACGTGGCGTTCAACGGGTGCAAGGACATTCCAACCCCGTCCATCGACGCGTTGGCGGCGGGCGGCGTTCGCTGCACGAACGGATACGTCACCGCGCCCAGTTGCGTGCCGAGCCGCGCGGGGTTGCTCACCGGCCGGTACCAGCAGCGGTACGGGTGCGAATTCAACGGCTCGATCAAGGGCGTGCCGGAATCGGAAAAGACGCTGGCCGATGCGCTGCGCGCGGCGGGGTACGCGACCGGGGCGGTAGGCAAGTGGCACCTCGGGACTGCCGAGCAGTTTCACCCGCTGCGGCGCGGATTTGACGAGTTCTTCGGCTGCCTGGAGGGGGCCCACCATTACCTGCCGGACGCGCAGGTCCCCAAACCCGCGACGCCGGCGGACGCGTTCATCGCGAAGGTGACGGCGCGGGACAGGATCGTCCGCGGCCGCGAGCCGGTGCATGTAAACGAATACCTCACCGATGTCTTTGGCGAGGAGGCGGCGGCGTTCGTCGCACGACACGAGAAGGAGCCGTTCCTTCTATACCTTGCGTTCAACGCCGTGCACGTGCCGCTCGAGGCGACCGAGAAATACCTGGCGCGGTTCCCCAACATTGCCGAGCCCAAGCGGCGGACGTATGCCGCAATGGTGAGCGCTGTTGACGACGCGATCGGACGTTTGATGCACACGCTCGAGGACAAGAAGCTCGACCGCGACACGTTGGTCTTCTTCCTCAGCGATAACGGCGGACAGGAAACGCAGGGCGGAGCATCCAACGGTGGTCTGCGGGGTGCGAAGGCGTCGCTGTTCGAAGGCGGGATCCGCGTACCGTTTGTGGTCCGCTGGCGGGGGAGGGTAGAGCCGGGGGTTTGCGATGAGCCGGTGATAGCGATCGATCTCTTTCCAACGGCTCTGGCCGCCGCGGGAAGGGCAGTGCCGCCGGCGCTGAAACTGGATGGCGTTGACCTGTTGCCGGTGCTGCGCGGCGAAGCTGCGCCTCGCCGGGCGCTGTTCTGGCGGTACGGGGAAGCGCACGCGGTGCGGCAGGGGGACTGGAAGCTCGTCGTAGCGAAATCGGGAGAGAAGGCGAGCTGTTTCAATCTCCGCGAAGACCGCGGCGAGACTCGCGATCGGGCCACGGATGAGCCGGAGCGGGTCAAGCAGCTTTCCGCGCTGTATGAAACCTGGGACGCGCAACTGCCACGACCGAAGCCGGAGCCGGGGTTCTTCGGCCGTGGCGCCCGCCCGGAGTAATGGCGGATGCCGTTCGACGCTCCGCCGCGCCGCCCACGCTCTACTTTCAATTTGCCGCGACTCGCGGTGCGCGATAGAACCGGCCGGCGGGGCGGCGAGGAACACCTGATGTTCGCACGGCTTGGTCTCACCCTGCCGGCGGTGGCGCTGCTGTTGACGGCACTCGCCGCGCCGCGTACTCCGGCCGCGACGCCGCGCCAGGTGGAGGAGTCGATCCGGCGCGCCAAGGAATGGTTGTATGGCCGCCAGCAGCGGGACGGGACCTGGGAGAGCTTCGGTACGCCGCAGGGCGGGCCGATGGAGTCGCCGGACGCCGGGCAGTGGGGCGGCACGACCGCGATCGCGAGCTACGCGCTGCTGGCGTCTGGAGAGCGGCCGCAGGACCGGCGGGTGGCGGCGGCGATCAATTTCCTCAAGCGCGCGAATTTGACAGGGACTTACGCCATTGCACTGCGGGCGCAGACGTGGGCGCTGGTCCCGGAAACGCCGGAGGTGCGGAAGCTGGCGGCGCGGGACGCGGAGTTGTTGTTCAACGGCATGCACCGACGGCGCGGCCAGCCGGGGCAGGGAATGTACGGCTACTCCTGCGACCTGCGGCGCGGGGCCGACTGGTGGGACCACAGCAACAGCCAGTTCGCGGTGCTGGGCATGTGGGCGTGCGCCGAGGTGGTGAAGGAGATCACGGGAAAATACTGGTCCGACGTGGACGCGGCGTGGCGGCGCGACCAACTCAAGGACGGATCCTGGTGCTACATCAACGGCGGGACGATCGACGAGTTCACCCAGCCGCGGATGAGCATGACCGAGGCCGGTATCGCGACGCTGTTCATCACGGAGGACTTTCTCACGGCCCGAAACGGCGGGTGCGCCGGCAACAAGCGCGACGCTCACATCGAGGCAGGGATGAAGTGGATGGCAGAGCACTTCCGAGAGGGGCTGGTGCCCGAGGCGGCGCCGGGCGGCTTCGACTTCTGGCTGTACGCGCTGTACGGGGCGGAGCGGATCGGCGTGGCCAGCGGGTACAAGTACTTCGGAAAGATCGACTGGTACCGGGACGGGGCGGACGCGGTCCTCGCCGCGCAGGGACCGGACGGGTCGTGGCGCGACGTGTCCAACACGTGCTTCGCGATCCTCTTCCTGGTGCGTGGACGCGCGCCCGTGCTGATGAACAAGCTGTCGTACGACCTCGACCGGGCCGGCGACGGGGCAAAGTTGGGGAATTGGAACCAGCGGCCGCGCGACGCGGCGAACCTTGCGCACTGGGTCGGAAAGCAGACGGAGCGATTCCTGAACTGGCAGGTGGTGACGCTGGCGGGCGCGCCCGAAGACCTCCACGACGCGCCGATCCTCTACCTGGCCGGCGACCAAGTGCTGAGCTTCTCGAAGGGCGAGACCGAGAAACTTCGGCTGTTCGTCGAACAGGGCGGGTTGATCCTGGGCAACGCGGATTGCGCGTCGAAGGCGTTTTCCGATTCTTTCCGGCGGCTGGGAAAGGAGATCGCGCCGGCGTACGAATTCCGCGAGCTTCCGGCCGACCACCCGATCTACACGGTCGAGCAATTCCAGCGGGCCAATTGGAAGAACAAGCCCAGCGTGCTGGGGCTGAGCAACGGGGCGCGCGAGCTGATGCTGCTCGTTCCGCAGGCCGACCCGGCCCGCGCCTGGCAGATGCAGATTTACGGCGGCAAGGAGGAATTGCACCAGCTCGCCGGCGACATTTTTCTATATTCCGTGGACAAGCGCGACCTGCGGACCAAGGGCGAGAGCTACGTCGTCACGCGGCACGAGCGGCTCAAGGCGCTGCGACAGGTCCGCCTCGCCCGGCTGGAATACGCCGGCAACTGGGACCCCGAGCCCGGCGGCTGGCGGCGGCTGGCGAACGTCCTGCACAACGAGCAGTGGACCGATCTTCTCGTGACGCCGGTGAAGCTCGGGGAGGGAAAACTGGATGCGAAGCAATTCGCCGTCGCCCACATGACCGGGACGGCGGCGTTCACCCTGCGCGAGGTGGAACGCGCGGAACTGAGGAATTTTGTCGATGCCGGCGGCGTGCTGGTGATCGACGCCGCCGGCGGGGCGGCGGACTTTGCCGGAAGCGCCGAGGCTGAGCTGGCGGCGATGTTCCCGGGGGCGAGCCCCGCGGTGCTGGCGCCGGACGCCGCGGTGTTCACGTCGCCGCGGAAGATCGAGCGGTTCGAATACCGGAACTTCGCCCGCAAGACCATCGGCGCCGTTGCGGCGCCGCGGCTGCGCGGGATTACCGTCGGCGGACGTACGGCGGTGTTCTGCAGCCCCGAAGACCTGAGCGTCGGATTGGTCGGCCAGCCGGTGGACGGCATCATCGGCTACAGCCCCGCCACCGCTACCGCGATCATGTCGAACATCGTCGTGGCACGGGCTGCCGGCCCGTGATATTCGCCCGGGACTTTCAAATTGCAAAAGACACGGGCTGGCAGCCCGTGCCACGAATAGAATGGCACCGTGCAGGTCCGAAAGGCGAGCCAACCCACCGCGGGCGCGTTTGCGCTATTTGCGTTGCTGACGATCGCGCCGGCGGTTCCCGCACAGCTCGACGAGGTCCAGTTCCGCAGGGATCTGGAGGCCATCTGTTCCATCGGCCCCCGCGCTCTGGGGACGGACGGGTACGAGAAGACCGCGGCGTACCTGCGCGAGCAGATCAAGGCTCTTCCTGGAGTGGAACTGGCGGAGCAGGAATACCCGGTGATGGCGCCGGTGACGGGCGCGGCGGTGCTCTCGCTGCCCGGCGGGCGCGGCGAGAAGGTCTTTCCGTTCTGGCCGGCGGGGATGAGGCTGTGCGCCACTCCGCCGGAGGGGGTCACGGGAAAACTGGTGTACTGCGGCCGCGGCGGTTTCGACGAGATCAGGCCGGCGGAATTGGCGGGTCAGATCGGGGTGGTGGAGGCGTCGGCGGCGGAGGCGTGGGAGCAGCTCCCGTACTTCGGCGCCAAGGCCGTGCTCGTCCTCGGCTCCGACGCGACCAACAACGT
>Ga0308175_100003810_pt1 | contig 10498 bp, 7 predicted proteins | sample PhyCR1_3_FD_203893 | JGI IMG/M metagenome (GOLD analysis project Ga0308175, IMG submission 203893) | Soil microbial communities from UC Gill Tract Community Farm, Albany, California, United States - DLSLS.C.R1 | ecosystem: Environmental > Terrestrial > Soil > Agricultural land | place: USA...
TGACCTGGGCCACCGGCGCGCTCGCGTTCTTCGGCTCTCTCGGCACCGCGTTCACCGGCTACCTCATCCAGACGAACTTCGACTCGCAGTGGATCAGCACGCAGGCCAAGGACGGCCTCAACGCGGCGGGGATCGGCGCCTTCTTCAACGTCATGAACGTCGGCCAGATGGTGCTCTGGCACGTGTCCCTGCTGCCCCTCGTCGTCGGGGCCATCGTCGGACTGCACCTGCTGCTGGTGCGCCGGCGCGGCGTCGTCCCGCCCATCGGGGCAGAGGCGCCCGACCGGATGATGCAGCCCGGGTCACCCCGGCCGCCCGGTCCTCCAGAACCTTCGGCCCCTCGCCCCGGGCCCGACATGAGCAGCGACGAGCGGGCGCGCACGAGCTCGGGGACGCGGTCATGAGCACCGTACGCGTTCCGCGCAGCGAGCGACGAGGCGCCACCTGGGCGCCCGACTCGCACGCCTTCCCGACCCGGCGCTACGACCTCGTCAAGGAGTTCGTGGTCGCCCTGGTCGTCATGCTCGTGCTCGCCGTCGTCGCAGCCATCGTCTTCTCGTCGCCGGACGAGCCGGCGATCTCCCTGCAGCAGTGGGCGCGTCAGGCGCCGAACGACGTGGTCGCCACCGCCACCGGTGAGCTGGCCGGCACCACGACCTCGGCGACCTACGGACCGCCGTACAACACGGCCGGCGAGGGACAGGCCCTCGGACCGGTGTCGCTGCAGAAGCTGCCGGGCGTCACGGAGCCGGTCGACCCGGCGAACGACTTCGTCATCACCCCGCTGCGGACCCTGTCCGCGCAGCCCCTCGTCGCGGCAGCCCTGCGGCAGTGGGCTGGCGCCAGCCCGGACCAGCAGACGAGCTGGGCGCAGGCCTACTCAGATGCCCTCGGCAAGGCGCCGGACGGCGACCCGGCCAAGGTGGCGCCCGGGGACTACGGGCCGGTGCCGGTCCTGGCCAGAGGCGTCCTGGCGCTCGCCGCCAGCGGCGCGCTCGAGGGGCTGCTCACGTCGCGGACGAGCTTCTTCGGCGTCGACAGCTCCAAGCCGCTGCTCCTGCTCGCGGACGGCTCGCACCTGGAGGACCGGGCGCGAGCCCAGAACCTCGGCGGGGACCAGTGGGGGATCATGAACGAGACGGGGAACTACCCCGGCCAGCCGTGGCTGTGGCTCTACACCTTCTGGTACCAGGTCCCGCCCTTCTCGACGTCCGACAACGCGGACGTGCAGGTGTGGGCCCTGATGGTGCTGCTCAGCATCGGCCTCATCTGCGTCCCGTGGATCCCCGGGCTGCGCACGCTGCCGAAGCACCTCGGGGTGCACCGGCTCATCTGGAGGCAGCGCCCGCGCTGAGGTCTCGCCATCGGGCCGGCCACACGGCAAACGCCGGCGACACGGGGGACCGGCACGGGGGACCGGCACGGGGGACCGGCACGGCCGAGGTCAGCGCCGGGGAGTCAGGCGCAGGATGAGGCGGGCCTGGTCGTCGGCGACGAGGATGGTGCCCGAAGGGGTGACTTGCAGGCCCTGCGGCTCGAGAAGGTCGGCCCGCGCCAGCACGGTGGGAGCTCCTCCGGTCCGGGGCCACCGGCGCACGTCGTGCCGCGTGTGGCGCACGTCGGTGACCAGCAGGTTCCCGGCTGGATCGAAGGCGAGGTCGTCCGGCATCACGGCGTCGGCGACACGGACCCGTGACCCGCTGGGACCCACCCTCCAGACGCCGCCGCCGCACTCGTCGGCGACGTAGACCTTCCCGTCGGGACCGACGGCCGCGCCGACCGGGCGGACGAACCCGCGGGCGAGGACCGAGCGCGAGGTCCCGTCGGCCGAGATGCGGTAGACGGTGCCCGTCACCGGGTCGGGCACCACGAGGCTCCTCGTGGCGGGGTCCCAGGCGATGCCGTCGACGCCCTGGTGGCAGGTGGCCTTGACGGAGGTGCCGGGCAGGGCGGCCAGCACGATCGGCGTGGACCGGCCGGGTCTGAACTCGACGAGGCGGTTGGCGTCCTGCTCGGCGACGACGAGCGTTCCGTCCGGGAGGAGGACCATGCCCTCGGGTCCCGGTAGCCCGCGGTGCAGGACGGTCACCGAGCCGTCCGGGTTCAGCCGACTGATGGTCCCGCTCGTGTGGTCGCTGTAGAGCAGGGCGCCCGAGGCGTCGAGCGCCAGGTCGTCGGGGTGGTCCGTGCCCCGGTGGACCACGTCGAGGCGGTAGCTCGCGGGGGTGGGTGGGCTGGTCGAGGTCGCGGGCCCGGACGGCGTCGGCGTATGCGTGGGGCTCGCTGACGGCATACGCGCGGGGGAGCCGGTGGGCGGCGTACTGCTCGAGGGGCTGCCGTGCGCGCTGGTGCCCGGCCCCCGGCCGGCCTGCGTCGTGGGTGTGGACCCGCCCGTGCAGCCGGCCAGGACCAGCGACAGGCCGAGCACCGCGGCGAGGGACGAGGTGCACCTCATCGAACGACGGTAGGCCGGGCCCCTGTGACCCGCCGGGGAGCGGGCGGCAGGGGCCGATGGCAGTGCGTCAGTGTCCGAGCTGGTGCAGCGCCTGGCGTGCCATGGCCGCCTCGCCCAGGGCGTTCGGGTGCACGGGGAAGGCGTTGACCGGTGCGATCGCCGGCTCGATCCACCGCTGGCCGGCCGGCTGGCAGGCGTCGTGGCCCAGGGAGATCGGGGTCATGTCGACGAACCGCGCACCGGTCTGGCGCGCCGCCCGGCTGACCGCTGCGTTGAGCACGTCCTGCTCGTGGTTCAGCCAGGGGACGTCACCCATGGCGATGGGCATCGAGCGGTAGCAGGACAGCTGGCCGGTCGCGGGCAGGATGCGCGGGTAGCCGAGGATGACGACCGTGGCGGCCGGCGCCTTCTCGCGCACCGCCGTCAGTGCGGCGACGAGGTGGGGGTAGGTCTGGTTCTCGATCTGGTCGGTGAAGGTCGAGCCGTACGCGCGCTCGCAGGGGTTGCCCGCGACGTCGGTCGAGGAGATGGTGGCGCAGCCGAAGAAGGAGCCCGAGAACACGCCCTCGTCGTTGCCGCCGATGGTCATGGTGACCAGTCGGGTGTGCTTGGTGACTGCATCGAGCTGCGGGGCGACGCCGGGTGCCTGGGAGGAGAAGAAGTCGCTGGTCCGGGCTCCGCTGCAGGTCGCGTCGGTGAACGAGGAGGCCTTGCTCTGGGCCGCGATGTCGTGGGCGAAGTTGGCCTGCGAGCGGCTGCACGTCGCCGGGGCGTTCGTGACGAACGGTGCGACCCCCGCTCCCGAGGCGTAGCTGTCGCCGAGCGCGACGTAGGGAGAGGTCTTGACCGCGTGGCCGTTCGCCGTCGGAGGCGTCACCTTCGCGTCGGCGGATCCGGCGGTGGTGAACCCCACCGCGATGGCGCAGAGGGTTGCGGCAAGAGCGCTGGCGGTGCGTCGCATTCTGGACTCCGATGTCGAGGAAACGGTCGAGCTGCTGACCGCTCGCCCCGGGTCAGCGGGCGATGTCGACGCCCGCGGCTGAAAGTAGCACCGGCAACCGACATTTCAGGACATCGCATGACGGTGGGCTCGTCCGACGCCGTCGCTGCAGTCGGGCGGTCGGGCGGTCCCGAAGGGTCGAGTGCTCGGTGGGACGTTGCGAACCCTCGCCCAGGACGACTCCACGGTGGGTGGGTTCTGTCAGCCCGCAGGCGGGACGAGGAGTACCGAACGACCTGCCTTGCAGGACGTAGAGGTAGCCGTCGTCGGAGTGCCGAACGGGGCCGGGCACCGTGAACATTTTGGCTGCCGCGGCGTGGGCCCAACCGCGGGCGACGACGGGCGCAGACGCGGGCGCGAGGTCAGGACAGCAGGAGCTTCCTGACGTGAGGCTCTGCGGCGTGCGAGCCGGCGCCGATGAAGGCCTCTTGGACGATCTGGTCAACCCGGTCCTTGGCCATCAGGTCATTGCCCATGACCGCGTGCTCAGCCGGCCCCGGACGAAACACCACGACGTGGGTCCCCGTCCGGCGAAGGGCGTTGACCTCCTGGCGCGCGAGGCGGCTGGAGTGCCACCGGGAGGCACCGTACAGGTCCAGCGGCAGACCCCAGGGCCCCGACATGGGCGAGACCACCACCACGAGGTCGAGCTGGAGCTCACGCAGGATGGCGGCGTTGGTCGGGGAGTGCGAGCCGCCGTCGATGTAGGTCTCCCTGCCGATGGCCACCGGCGCGAAGTACCCCGGGAGGGCACACGAGGCGGCGATGGCCAGGTGCAGCGGAGCCTCAGGGCTGCCGGGTCGGCCGAAGACGACCCGCCTGGCATCCTCCCGGCGAACAGCGCACACCCACAGAGGCTGCTCCGGCCACGACTGCCCCTCCACCTCCTGAAGCACCCTCAGTCGCTCAACGACGTCGTGGTCCCCGGGGGCGAGGAGAGCAAGGGCGGCGACCCGGGGACGGAAGCGCGTCGGCCGGAGAACGGCATGCAGCAGCATCCTCCAACCGGGCAGATCCGGACGGCGGCGAAGGACCTCCAGCGGGCGGAAGGGCGGGAACTCCGGGAGGTCCCTCCCCGCGATGCGGTGCAGCACCCGGCCTTCGGCGGACAGCGGGGCGCGGACCGTCCAGGCAGCCAGCTCCGCGGCCGGGACGCCCGCTCGCAGCAGCATGCCGGTGATGGACCCGGCGGAGGTCCCGACGATCACGTTGGCCTTTCGGGGGTCCCAGCCGATGTCGTGCTCCAGCATGGCCAGGACCCCTGCGTGGTAGGCCTGCCCAACGACGCCCCCTGCGCCGAGGACGAGTCCGATGCCACCCATGCCCTCAATGTTGACCGGGATGCCGCCCGAGGGAAGGGCATTGGCCTCAGTGGCATGAGCGTATGTGACCGTGAGAGTCGACCAGCCGCGCGACCCCCGGAGACGTGGTGGGGTGGTTGCTACGCAGGCTTCGAGGGTTCGTGGAACGTCGCGGCCTCAAAGTGAGCTCGTGAGAACCGGGCGCAGCCCAGGCCGGCATGCGGGGTCGCCGGCGCTTCTGCGCGGCGCCCGGGCCGAGGGAGCGCCCCGTAGGTCGGCGGAGGCGCAGTCGATCAGTCGCCGACCATCTGCCTGAACTAAGGCTCCCCGCGGAGCGCATCCAGGTCCGGGTCATCCTTCGCCGACTGGCGGAGTCCTCCGACATCTCGATGGCCGTCGCAGATAGAGGGGTGCATCCTGCTCGCGGCGCAGGTCAGAGTCGATTTCGAGCTTGACCTGCGCCCCGAAGATCAGATGTCGCGGAAGACCTCGATCGTCGCTCCCAGCGCGTTGAGGCGATCGGCGAGGTCCTCGTAGCCGCGGTTGATGACATAGACGTTGCGCAGCACCGACGTGCCCGGCGCGGCCAGCATCGCCAGCAGGACGACGACGCCGGGACGCAGGGCGGGCGGGCACATGACCTCGGCCGCGCGCCACCGGGTCGGGCCCTCGACGATGACGCGGTGCGGGTCGAGCAGCTGCACCTTGGCGCCGACCTTCGTCAGCTCGGTCAGGTAGATCGCGCGGTTCTCGTAGACCCAGTCGTGAATCATCGTGCTGCCCTCGGCGACCGCCCCGATGAGCGCGAAGAACGGCAGGTTGTCGATGTTGAGCCCGGGGAAGGGCATCGGGTGGATCTTGTCGATGGGGGCGTGCAGCGGGCCGGGGATCGTCGTGAGGTCGACGAGGCGCGTCTTGCCGTTGGCCGAGGTGTACTCGGCCGACAGCTCGTACTTCATCCCCATGCCGTCGAGGGTCGCCAGCTCGATCTCGATGAACTCGATCGGCACCCGGCGGATCGTGATCGAGCTGTCGGTCACGACCGCTGCGGCGATCAGGCTCATCGCCTCGATCGGGTCCTCGCTGGGGGAGTACTCGACGTCGACGTCGATCTCGGCGATTCCGTGCACCGTGAGGGTCGTCGTGCCGATGCCCTCGATGCGCACGCCGAGCTTCTCGAGGAAGAAGCACAGGTCCTGGACCATGTAGTTGGGGCTGGCGTTGCGGATGACGGTGGTGCCGGCGTGGCGCGCGGCAGCCATGAGGACGTTCTCCGTGACCGTGTCACCGCGCTCGGTGAGCACGATGGCCCGCTGCGGGTTGACGGAGCGGTCGGAGTGGGCCTCGTAGAAGCCGTGGGTGGCCGTCACCTCGAGCCCGAACGCGCGCAGCGCACTCAGGTGCGGCTCGACGGTGCGGGTGCCGAGGTCGCAGCCACCGGCATACGGCAGCTGGAAGCTCTCGTGCTCGTGCAGCAGGGGACCGAGGAACATGATCACCGTGCGGGTGCGGCGCGCCGCGGCGACGTCGATGCCCTCGAGGTCGAGCTCGGCGGGCGGGATGATCTCGAGGTCGCTGCTGTCGGGCAGCCACCGGGTGCGCACGCCGATCGAGGCGAGCACCTCGAGGATGCGGTTGACCTCCTCGATGCGGGCCAGGTTGCGCAGGGTCGTCCGACCCCGGTTGAGCAGTGCGGCGCAGAGCAGGGCGACCGCGGCGTTCTTGGAGGTCTTGACGTCGATGGCGCCGCTCAGCTTCTGGCCGCCGACGATGCGCAGGTGCTGCGGGCCCGAGTGGCCGAGGGAGACGAACTCCGAGTCGAGCGCGTCGCCGATCTTCGCGAGCATCTCGAGGCTGAGGTTCTGCTTGCCCTGCTCGATGCGGGTGACCGCACCCTGGGAGCTGCCGAGCAGCTCCGCGAGGTGAGACTGGGTCATCCCCTTGTGGCGTCGGGCGTCGCGGATGAGTCCGCCGATCCGGGTCAAGTAGGTCTGAGTCACGGATCGAGGCTAACTCATATATGAGTTAGGGCAAATCCTGCCACGCGGTGCGGGGCCAGATTCGGGGGGTGCGCCCCGTTCCCGGCCCCGCACGGGGTCGTATGCCGTGTGGCGGCGTCCTGCGACCGGGCGGGCCGTCAGGCCGGCGCGTTCGCCAGCTCGACGGGCAGGAAGCGCGAACCCGTGACGGCCTCGGCGACGCCGGTCCGGTCGAGCAGCGGGGTGATGCCGCCGTTCCAGAACTGGAAGCCGGCGCCGGTGATCATCGCGAGGTCGATGTCCATCGGTGCCTGCGCGACGCCCTCGTCGAGCATCCGGCGCGCCTCGTCGGCGAGCACCGTGAGCACGCGCTGGCGCACCTGGGCGAGGTCGAGCACGACGGGCTCCGCCGGCTTCTCGATGAGCTCGGCGACCTCCGGGTCGAGGACCGGGCGGCCGGAGCTCAGGTCGTAGAAGCCGCGCTTGCCCGCCGCGACGATCCGCTGCAGGGTCGGGGACGCGTAGAACCGGTCGGGGAAGGCCCGCACGAGCGTCTCGCCGTTGTGCAGCGCGATGGCCGGCCCGACGAGCCCGATGAGGACGAACGGCGGCATCGGTGCGAGCCCGGCGAAGGCGCGGTCGACGACCTCTATCGGGGTGCCCTCGTCGAGGATCTTCGCGGCCTCGCCCATGAAGCGGCCGAGAAGGCGGTTGACGATGAACGACGGCCGGTCCGCGGCACGGATGCACGTCTTCTTCAGAGCCTTGCCGACGGCGAATGCCGTTGCGAGAGTGGCGTCGTCGGTGCGCTCGCCCGGGATGACCTCGAGCAGGGGCATGACGGCCACCGGGTTGAAGAAGTGGAACCCGACCACCCGCTCGGGGTGCTGCAGCTGCGACGCCATCTCGGCGATCGACAGGCTCGAGGTGTTCGTCGCGAGCACGCACTCGGGCGAGACGACGGCCTCGACCTCGGCGAAGACCTGCTGCTTGACCGACATCTCCTCGAAGACCGCCTCGATGACGAAGTCGGCGTCGGCGAAGCCGTCCTTGCTCGTCGACCCGGTGACGAGGGCCTTGTAGCGGTTGAGCTTGTCGGGGCTGAGCCGGCCCTTGCCGGCGAGCTTGTCGAGCTCGGCGTGCACGTAGCCGACGCCCTTGGCGACGCGCTCGTCGTCGATGTCGGTCAGCACGACCGGCACCTGCAGGCGCTGGATGAACAGCAGCGCCAGCTGGCTGGCCATCAGGCCGGCGCCGACGATCCCGACCTTGGTCACCTTCCGCGCGAGGCTCTTGTCGGGCGCCCCGGCGGGCCGCTTCGCGCGCTTCTGCACGAGGTCGAACGCGTAGAGCCCGGCCCGCAGCTCGTCGCTCATGAGCAGGTCGGCGAGCACCTCGTCCTCGGCGGCGAAGCCCTCCTCGCGGGTCGCGGTGCGGGCGGCGGCGAGCAGGTCGAGGGCGGCATACGGGCTCCTGGCCTGGCGGCCGGTCTTGACGTCGGCGAGCTTGCGAGCCCTGCCGATCGCGGCGTCCCACGCCGTCTCGTCGCGGTCGACCTCGGGACGCTCGACGGTGACCTCGCCGGACAGCACGCGCGCGGCCCAGGCGATCGACTCCTCGAGGAAGTCGGCCGGCTCGAGGAGCACGTCGGCCATCCCGAGCTTGAACGCCTCGACCCCCTTGAGCATCCGGTTCTGGCTCAGCGGGTTCTCGACGACGACGGTGATCGCCTTCTCGACGCCCACGAGGTTGGGCAGCATCCAGCAGCCACCCCAGCCGGGGACCAGGCCGAGGAAGACCTCGGGGAGGGCGACGGCCGGCACCCCCGCGCTCATCGTGCGGTACGTGGCCGACAGGGCCAGCTCGACACCGCCGCCCATGGCGGCGCCGTTGACGAAGGCGAAGGTCGGCACCGGCAGGTCGGAGAACGCTGCGTATGCCGCGTGGCCGGCCCGCGCGATCCCGAGCGCCTGGTCGCGCGAGCCGATGAACGGCACGCCCGTCAGGTCAGCGCCGACGGCGAAGATGAACGGCTTGCCGGTCACGGCGACCGCGGCGATCTCCCCGGCCTCGGCGCGCCGGCGGAGCGCGGCGATCGTGGCCGTCAGGCCGGCGATGGACTGCGGACCGAACGTGTTCGGCTTGGTGTGGTCGAAGCCGTTGTCGAGCGTGACGAGGGCGAGGGTGCCTGCGTGGCCCGGGAGGGTGATGTCGTGCACCGGCGTGCGGGTGACGACCTCGCTGGCGAATTCGGCTGCAGCCGTGGTCTTCTCGGCGGTCGTGGCGCTCACTGGGCGATCTCCTCGTCGGTCGCGGTGCTGCTCGTCGTGCTCGTGCTGGCCGACGACTCGTAGGCCTCGTGGTGCGGGTTCTCCCAGATGACGGCGCCGCCCATGCCGATGCCGATGCACATCGCGGTCAGGCCGTAGCGCACCTCGGGGTGCTCCTCGAACTGGCGGCTGAGCTGGGTCATGAGGCGCACGCCGGAGCTGGCCAGGGGATGGCCGGTGGCGATCGCGCCGCCGTACTCGTTGACGCGCGGGTCGTCGTCCGCGATGCCGAAGTGGTCGAGGAAGGCGAGCACCTGTACGGCGAAGGCCTCGTTGAGCTCGAAGAGGCCGATGTCCTCGATCGTGAGGCCCGCCTTGGCGAGGGCCTTCTCGGTGGCCGGCACCGGACCGACGCCCATCACCTCGGGCTCGACGCCGACGAAGGAGAAGGAGACCAGGCGCATCCGGACCGGGAGGCCGAGCTCGGAGGCGGCCTGCTCCGAGGCGAGCAGGCAGGCGGTGGCGCCGTCGTTGAGACCGGCGGCATTGCCGGCAGTCACGTTGCCGTGCGCGCGGAAGGGCGTCTTCAGCTGACCGAGGTCGTCCACGGTGGTGCCGGGACGCGGCGGCTCGTCGGCGCTGGCGAGACCCCAGCCCTTCTCGGCGTGGCGCGTCGCGACGGTGACGAGGTCGCGCTGGATCTTCCCGTCCGCATACGCCTTCGCGAGCTTGTCCTGGCTGCCGACGGCGAAGGCGTCGGAGCGCTGCTTCGTCAGCTGCGGGAAGCGGTCGTGCAGGTTCTCCGCGGTCTTGCCCATGACGAGCGCGTCGGGGTCGACGATCTTCTCGCTGACGATGCGCGGGTTGGGGTCGACGCCCTCGCCCATGGGGTGGCGGCCCATGTGCTCGACGCCGCCGGCGATCGCGATGTCGTAGGCGCCGAAGGCGATCGAGCTCGCCGTGTTGGTGACGGCGGTCATCGCGCCGGCGCACATGCGGTCGACGGAGTAGCCCGGAGTCGTGCTCGGCAGGCCGGAGAGGAGGGCGGCCGTGCGTCCGAGCGTCAGGCCCTGGTCGCCGATCTGGGTGGTCGCGGCGATCGCGACCTCCTCGACCTTGTCCTTGGGCAGGGTCGGGTTGCGGTGCAGCAGCTCGCGGATGCACCGGATGACGAGGTCGTCGGCCCGGGTCTGGGCATACATGCCCTTCTCGCCGGCCTTGCCGAACGGCGTCCGGACGCCGTCGACGAAGACGACCTCATTGAGTGCGCGGGGCACAGTGCCTCCAGTGGGTCGAGGGTGGTCGCAGGGACCAGGTTGGTCGCGGGACCGGGACAGAACCCAGCTCCAGGGCGCGGGTGCACGCCCCGCGGCTCATGCTACTTCCCGGTAACTTCGGCGCCAACGGCCCGGTCCGTGACCATGCTCACCCGCGCCCGGCCACGCCGGGGGTACGCGCCAGGGTCCTCCGTGCGCGGGTCAGGCGGGTCGGTG
>Ga0308175_100003811_pt1 | contig 10498 bp, 17 predicted proteins | sample PhyCR1_3_FD_203893 | JGI IMG/M metagenome (GOLD analysis project Ga0308175, IMG submission 203893) | Soil microbial communities from UC Gill Tract Community Farm, Albany, California, United States - DLSLS.C.R1 | ecosystem: Environmental > Terrestrial > Soil > Agricultural land | place: USA...
AACAACATCATCAAGATAGTCGTGACTATCCTGATTTGGAGTGTATGCGCTGGAAAGAAGCATCACCTTAATGGTGTCAGTATCCCAGTCAACCTCCTTGTTGAAAGCAGCCTTAATAGCGTTTCCGTATACCTTGCTAGCCATTTAAATCACACTACCTTCTCAATAACTACGAATGCCTCTGGGGTTGCGACTGCGAATGCACGACGTGCACGCATCTTTACCTCACGCTCATCGTATTCCCAACGGTTGTCAGCAATAGCAGACTCAATACCGTCACGAACACCAAGAATCATGTGGTCGCGGCTACCAACTACAAGCAAAGCGTTACCACTTGGCTTGTCGGTTGCGGTTGCAGAAGTACGAGCACCATTAGAGAAAACTAGGTCGTGACCGAAAATCTGTGGAACGCCAGCACCAAGTGCAGCATCAACAGAAACAACGCGGTCACCGTTAGCATCCTTAAGGTTACGCAACTGGCTCTTTAGGCTTGGGTGAGCAACAACAACTAGGTTGCCGCTGTAGTCACCAGATTCAAGAGTACCAAATACGTCGTTTAGGTCTTCATACTTTAGAGCAACCGGAGCACCAGCAGCACCAATCTGTACAACCTGACTTGCACTATCTGCGGCGTTGTAAACTGACTGGAAAGGTACAGAAGTACCGGGACCAGTAGAATCAGCGGTAACACCCAAACATGCGTTGTCCAACTCCTTTGCGAATGCGTCTGCCCAGTGCAACTTGAACTGGTTAAATGCATCCACGATTGCGTCACGCTCGTCCTCTACGGACAAGGTGAAACGGTTTGCCCACTTGTTAGCCTCAAGCAAAACTGAGTCTAGAGTGGCATCCTTCTGTGGGATTAGAGCACCTTCGGCAACAATGTCCACACCATCCTGTGCGAAACGTGGTACACGAAGGGCATCTGAGGTCATATTTACCTTGCGAGCAAGGGACTCAACAGCAGAAGTCTGTAGAACCTTTGCAATGACCTGTGAATCGGTAGGCTCGGGAATCCAATGATTCGACCTACTCAAATCGGTTCTTGCCATTTCTTTGTATCTCCTTAGATTAGTTTATTTTAGTGATTTGTTCTCAACACAATCAGTCCGAAAGTGGAGTACGAACCACACCACTAATCGTCCGAAAAGAAAATGCGGTTCTTCTACTTTCAAGAATAAGCGTTGCTTATTAACAATGCAAATCACAGGGGGTGACCCCTAAATGCCATTAGGCAAATAGGGCGTCAACCTGTGACTCGGTGGTACTCTTTTGAACCTTGGTTGGGTTGTCTGCATGAATATCTGCTGATTCCCTACCGGCCCTTCTCTTGGTGTCGAATAGTTCTGGGAAATCTTCCTTGATAACGCTTAACTTGTCGTCAACGCCATTAAGGTTTCCTTCTTCGTCATAGTCAACACCCTCTAGATTCACATACTTTAGGATTCTCTCGGCATTCTTAATACCCTGAGCCTCTAGGTCAGCCTTGATTTCTGACCTAATGGCCCTCTCCCTGTACTTGTTAATCTGGTCCGGAGACAGTGACTCATTAAGTTCCTTCAACTCGTCACGCTCCTTCTCCAATGCCTTCATATCTGCACGGAGGTTAACCAAATCTTCCTTCGCCTTGTTGTATGCCTTTAGTAGACCTTCTGGGTCTTTTACTTCCTCAGTCATTTGTTATTTACCTTTCCTTATGCGTTGTTTTCAACGTTTCTTTCATCGTTTTCTACTTGAACTCTTGTCTCCGGTGCCCTCTGGTACCCGGCCAAGTCGTTCTGCCTCTCGGCTAGAGCCTCTTCTAGGACTCTTTCAATAACGTCCTCGTCATAACCATCCTCACGCATTACCTGAGCGATGCTCATGCCGATATTCCTCTTCTTTAGGCCAGCGTCTAGGCGTTCTAGGTCATCCATTGACTCAACCAACTGCCACTTGACCTGAACATCTTCAACAATGCCGTTAACTCGTAGTACAAACTGGAATACCTCTCTCCAAGACTGTCCAAATGAAGCCTGACGGTCACGTACCTTCTTTACTAGCGGAGCCTCAGCAACACGCAAAGCCTGTCCTGATGGGATATTTCCAGTCTTCTCAAAGTAGTGCAGCGGGGTATTGGTCAAAGAGGCCATTGCCCTAACTGTGTCCTTAATAGGATTCCAGAATACTGCTGGGTCTGCTGGACTGAACTCGCCAACCTTGTCTACGTCAGAGAAGTACCAAAGTTCACCGGGACCATTCTTTAGAGCACCAATGTTCTCACGGTTGGTGTCACCCTCTTGGAAATCATCAACCTCGCTGGAACTTCCTGCCTTGCTCAATGCATAACGCTGTGGAGCACCCTGATAATCAGAGACAAACATAGAAGTGACAAACTGCTTATTGATGTAGTCCTGTGCGTCAAAAGCATCCTTATGCTCTGGACGACCATATGGACGAAGGGTACGGAAATGGAACACTGGTACCTCTCCAAATGGGTTGTCAATCTCATCAATCTGTACCCATTGAGCACCCTCAGTGATTCCAGTACCCTTGGTGCTGTACTTAACAATGCTGTTTGGTCGATAGATGTTCATACGAGTTGAACCATCTGCCTCCCACATCTTCACTGCATACAACTTCTTGCGTGGACTCTCTGGGTCATACACAATGGCTGTGGTTAGGGGAGTGTTGTAGGAAATCTCAAGATTGCCTTCTTCATCCGGCCAGACCATGACATAGCAATCTCCGTAGGTCAGGGCACGACGGTGAATCTCATTGGCGTCTAGACCTAGTTGATTTGCCTCCCAAACGTCTCCAATAATAGCGTTGGCCCTATCGGACACACCCAAAACTGCTGCTAGTTCTAGACGGTTCTGTACAGCGTCTACAACCGGGCGGCAGAAGTTAAGCCTTGATGCATACCCGGCCTTGTTCATTGCCTTACGGAATGAGTTGTTGGCAAATACCTCTGGGGCAGTGCCTTCGTAATAGTCTTCTGCTGATTCATACTCGTCTCTACGAGCAGTGACAGCAAGAACTGCTTCCTTCAAAATCATTTGATTAGTTTAATCCTCCATGTAGTTGATTTGTGCGGCACCTGTGCGCCTTTTTCTTTGATTGAAATAAAGGACCGCCGCAACAACAGAGTCCAATACGTCATCGTGTGGCACTCTCGGGAACGCAAGCATCTGTTCTTGCAATGCAGGAAAGTTCTTTACGTGTGCCACCTTGCCCTTACGATAAATGTCATGCGCTCGGGCTGCTCTCAGTTCCTTCTTGTCTGACACTCTCATTGTTCTAAGCCTTGCAGAGATACCGGAAAATACCTGCTTCCACAAATCTCCACCTTGGTTTGTTTCAATATAAACAACTTTTGCATCATACGTCTTAATAATACTCTCAATATGTTCCTTAAGCACATCAGCAGTGTATTTGACCTGCTCAGCGTGACGAATATAGATTTTTCCATCGTTACCCCGGCTTGCCACACAAATACCCGTGTAGTCAGAAGTCCTTTTAGTGGTAACAGCAGGGTCAACAGAAATAATGGTGTTTCCGTACTCTTCTGGCTCGTCAACAATAATGTCCTCTTCTCCCCAATACCCTCCGTCTAGGGAAACAGGTCTATTCTGCATATTCATGGCGAACTCGCGGGTATGGCGTTGAGAGTTAAGCCAATCCATAGTCCATCTTTCAGGCCAGAGAGAATATTCATCACCATCATCATCGGTCATAATGGCAGGCCAGTAGTGACACTCAATCTGATTATCCACAACCCAGCGGTACATAGGGTCAAGATAGTTTCTGAAAGCCACTTCATCCCACTCATTGTCCTTAAGGAATGCTTCCTTGGCCTCTCCAACCTTCCTAATCTGGTCAATAATGGAATCAGGCATGGTGGTAGTTCCAATAAATGCCTTGATTGCATATGGATTTAGGTAGAAGTGAGAAGACAGAACAGTATTGAGACGCTTACGGGCCTCATGCTCTGAGTAGTTGGACTCAGTTGGCTCAATATCGTCAAAGAGAATAATCTCCGGACGAATACCATCAACATTGGCTCCAAGAACGTTGGAGTCGGCACCAGCGACCTGAAAAATAAAGCCGTTGCCTCTCTTGGTGATATTTCTGTTGTCCTGATAGGCTCTAGCAGACTCACCCTGACGGGCAAGGTCACAGAACTCTGGATAGTCCTCCTGTAGAAGGATATTAGAGTTGACCTCGGTCTTGAAGTTCATCAGCCACTGCTTGCACTGAGTGTCAGAGTCAGCAAATGCGATTAGGTAACGCTTGTGGTGATGTGCACCTGCCCAAATAGGAAGAATATGGAAAATCCATGTACTCTTACCGGTCATTCTGGGAGCAATAAAGCAGTCATGATGCCGGGTATGTGCTGAAAGAGGCTTAGACCAAGACTTAGCATATTCAAGAACATCTAAGTGAAATGCATTTAGAGTGATTGGGTCATCATCTGTACTACGCAACTTGTGCGGTAGATAAATGGCAGCAAACATCAAAGGGTCATGCTTGGTAAGCAGTCTACGACCCTCAGAAGATTCTAGGAGCCTTGGAGAAAAATCAGGTAGTGCTTCTAACAACTTCATTTATTTTGTAGTTCCTTCGCTAACTTTTATGTATTGAAAAAATGTTTGTTCTCTAACGCATTCAGTGATTATTGATATTATTTAGTATTACGATTTGCACACAAAATAATCAACAAGTCACGAATAAATAACCATAAACAATCAATGAGCAGTCTCATCAGTTTCTATCTGTTGATTCTTCATTCTTTGTTCATTCATTAACTCAATCAACTCTATGTCTGTAGAGTCAGGCTTCCTTGTTTCGTTAATGTTATTAGCCTTACCCTGTAGCAATAGCCAAGTGTTGGCAGTCTTTTGATAAGCCTCTGAAATCTTCTTTAGTTCATCTGAGGTTAGGTCTTCTTGTGTCAACTTCTCTGACAATCTAGCCATAGTCTCTTGACCTACAATGAGCATATCCTCAGTTTCATACCAATCATGAAAAGCCTTGGCCTTTTGCTTAATCTCATCTAAAGGAACTTCAATGCCTCTTGCCTTAACCCATCTATGAGCAGTTGACCAAGATTCGGGGTAACCTAGCATTCTTATTGTCTTACCAATACCCTCGTCCTTGGCAATCTCTAGAAAGTTATTGATTTCTTCGTCTGAATAACGCTTAAACTTAGTCATAATGTTGAAAATGTTTTGAAAATCTGTGCGTGTCTAGGCGGCCTTACTTATTTACTCTAACTACGACCCTTCTCTTTGTCATCTAAGACCTTCATAGTTAGCAGTATCTTGCCCTACACTGTCAGACTCTCTTGCTCCTTCCTTGTTTCGTACCATCCCATTGAGTATCTCTTATTACAACAAGTATCCTTTTCATCTGTACCGGCCACCATGTGCACATCACAGAAGTAGAACACTCCTATTTCAGTCTTCATATCGTCTCCTATAGGATTAACGTCTATAGCAATAGTAGCATTACCTGTTTCAAATACCTAATGCCATACCCTAGTTGCGGATAGTATCAGCAACTAACCTAGACATAGAAATACCCCCAGACGGCGAAGGTTGTCTGAGGGCACTCCTAAACACCATAAGGAAGTCATGGCATTGTTCTATCTTATTCTATATCTTCTTCTACGTCTTCATCACCATAGCGATTAACATACTCTTCTCGTACCGCCGCCTCTGTCAATGACTCATCAACAATCATCATCCTGATTCCTCTCGGACCATTGACTCGATACATAGCCAATCCTTCTTCTAGTGGGTCTAGGGTTAGGTAGGCATCTATTCTTTCATTGCCACCACGGTATCTATCTACCTTGATGGTTCCTCTATTCATCTTCATCTGTATCCAACCAATCCTCTAGTACCGCCCAATCTGGGTCCACTAGTTCACGATATTCTTCAATCAAGTTGCCGAGCGCATCGACAACTACCCAAGGCTCTAGAATCCAACCCTCACCCGCAGCATTGCGAGCAAGGTTCTGAATCCATCCTCTAAATACAGCAGTGACCTTTTCTACTTGTTCACTCACTGCCAAGACCATCTAGTTCTTCGTCTGCTATTGGTGTGTCAATAGTTCTAACCTCTACCGGCCCTGCCAGTGAAGCCCAATGTTCTTCCTCACGCTTCATGCGCTTGCGCTTAGCCTTCTCACCCCGCTTGGTGCCTACTAGGTGCATACTCATTTTATCGTTCAAATCCTTTCATTATTTTGTTTGTGGGTCATTCCCTTATTCCATTTTTCCTGACTCGATGTAGGCCAAGTGTGCGGCTCTCAGAGCATCTGCTGCCTCGGTGTCACCATTCCTGATGTACTGGTTGATGCGTGAACGCTGGATTGCACAGTATTTGCACTCAGACTGTGGGCAGCCGCTTGGACGAAGATAAAACTCGTCTCTAGGCTTCAATCTCCCACAAGTGTTGCATCGCAAGGTATCGGCACTGATATCTCGATTGGCATGCTTTGCCTTTAAGGGCGTGAATCCCTTGAAGTTTTCACTGAAATATCTTTGGTTGTAGTGGGCACGGCACAACTTCGCAGAAATAATCTCTGCTGGTCTGTCACAGCCAACTCCCGACTCACAGGGACCATAGGTCTTCGGAGTGTTCTTCTTTTCTTCACGTCGCTTGGCCGCAAACTCTCGGTCAGCAATATATTCCTCATCGGTCAGAGAGTCGATTCTCTTCCTAATCGGATGCATCTTCCCATGACGACGCATCTGGGCCGCATGGGTAGCGCATAGATTGCGCCTAGCGGTTGGTCTACCGCACTCTGGGCCTTCACAAATATTCATTCGGGTACTTCCTCCAATGTCTTTTTTTATTTTGGCTAGAAGGTCTTCTAGCAGTTCTACAACTTCGTCTTGGTATGTCATCCAAAAATCACCACGGGTACGCCAACTGCTGTTAGAGCGTTCTCGCACTTCTCTACCCATCCCCAACCATCTTGTGAGTTGACGATTGCTGCGGCTGCGTAAATCTGCTCTTCCGTGGCACCATTGCTCTCAGCCATTTCCATGAACTCCTGCTTGGCCCTATGACCCATAGTCAGCAATGCCTTCCTACCTGCCTCAGTCTCATCTTGAGACTTTTGGGGTTTCTCACTTGAAGTTAGAGAGTCTTCCAGTTTGTTCTTAGGGGAAGAATAAGTATCTTCAACTTCGTCTTTAAGGAATGATGGGGAGGTAGGAGCGTCAGCGACTACCGGCGCATCTGTTTCTTCACTGAATAAATCATCAGTGTATGTATCTTCACTGTATGGGTTATCAACTTGAGACTTCGGAGTCTCATCTTGATACTTGCTAGTCTCATCTTGAGACTTTTTGAGGTTGTATGCCTCTGTTAGTTTGGCCTGACGCTCTAGGTAAAGCATGTGAGTCTCATTTTGAGACTCGGGGTATGTTGGCATGAGATTGCCGTCCTTAGTTCCAATGAATCCCTTGGCCTTCAACCCCTTAATGTTGCGGTAGTAAGAGGCTCTTGAGATACCGGCCACGTCCGCTGCTAGTTCGTTTGCCCAACGTAGTTCCGCAATATCTGCATCCCACATAATCTGTCGGGCTAGGGCATGGGCTAGTCTTGCTTCTCCGATGGTCAATACGCCAACGGCTTCGGCTTCAATCACAGCGTCATCCCATGTGTATCTTTGTATATTCACTTTTCTCTTCTCCTTGGTAATAAAAAATCCCGCTAGCATCATCTGCTAACGGGAAAACCAAGAGTCTGTAGTTGTCTTCTCTTGCTGTGTCTCCCTAACTGCTAGACAGTTGTGATGCTGACATTATTATTGAACCATAGAAGATTCCTAATGTCAAATAGTAGGAGAAGACCCGGTGGGGAGCAAGATAAAGGTTGTCCTACCTAGGGAAATCTTGCTCAACCCACCGGGTGCAGATGAACATACATCAAAGAAGTAGTAACTACTATACCATATCGGGTGATGGCGCGACAACCCTCTTGTTGGGAGGACTGACACCGTTCTGGATTAACAGGACTCTAAGCATAGCATTGTCCTCCTGCTCTTCATAAAAACGATTGCGCCAGAAGGTCACTTCATTTTCTACAGTGTCCAGACGAGTCCTCAGTTCGTTAATCTCTTCACGATAATCCTTACGGTCGTCTCTCTGCTCGGCATGCTTGTTTAGGAACTTTTCCGCAACCTTCAACCCAACGCCGCCTAGTATTGTTCCTATTAGAGCAATCCACGCTGGGTCTATTGCTCCCAGAAGACTTAGCATTAAGCATCGTGTCCCGTCCCACGCTTCTTCTCATGAGAGAGGTAAATATAGACAACTCCCAAAGTAAATGCGATTATGATGAACGGAACCCATAGCAACTGGCCGGGGAATGGAGCCAAGAATAATCTTGCTAGTCCAGACCACAGCCAAGTCATTGCCAACCAAAACGATGACCTAGCCATATTCTTCACGTCCTTGTTCCTAACCGAGAACATAGACCAAAAACTCAGGGAACTAATAATCATTACGTTAGGTAGTTTTGTCCAGAAACTAGATGCTGCTGCGCTCAGTCCTAACCTCAAAACCTCTGGTGGTCCGAACCATGGCGTCATGGTAAACACCTGAACCAATAGAGTAATAACTGCAATGATTAGGAGAATAGTTTTAGCAGGTTCGGTACGGCTATATGAAAGTAATCTCTTTGGCATATCATCCGACCTCTTCTCCGGTACCCTCGCCCTGCTCGTCGTAACCGTCGTGGTAGTGAGTCTGTGCTGCGTAGTTATTGTAAGCATCCTCTAGAATCAAATCCACAGCATTGTATTCTGACTGGCCCAACAACTGAATGTAATGGTCATACCACGAAGACCAGTCCTGAGCCTCTTCCGCATCCTCTAACTGAGGCATAACAAAATCCTCAAAGTCATCAGCAACTTTATCAATAATGGCTGTCTGTCCATTATTGCCACAAGATGAGTACATAATATCAATCATATCTGCAAGAGCGTCTTCGTCGTCTATGCTACCCATTGCCCCAGCCGCCACAGAAGCAGCATCAATAGGTACCCCCGCATTTCTAGAAGTCATTAACTAGTTCCACCAATACTTGTTGTGGTTGGGTCATTGTTAACAAGGGCAACGTAGGTTGAATCACGTCCAAGGGCAAGAGTCATCTTGAAGCCCTCAGAAAGACCGAACATGTTAACGATAGGCTCAATCACGGTAACCTTGTATTGCGAGTTACCGAGAATAGCCTCACCATTACGGTCACGAATACCAACAATAATGTAATCCCTAGGAATCGGGGTACGAGAAACAATAATAGACCTAACAGAGGTTGGGCTACCTTGGAACTCAAAGGTAAACGGACTATCGGCAGGAAACTCCAATGGAGTGTAAACGGTGTTTCCGCTAGACGAGTTTTGGTCTTTTGTCGCAGCCCAAACGTCTCCGGTATATTGAAATCTCTTCCAGACTGTTAGTTTCATTCAAACTCCCACCTATTTACTCGATTTGAGTTTTGGAAAATAGCACCAGTGTGCACAGAACGAGTGCCACGCCAAGAAACCTTCTCGCATGCCTTGATTGCCCATGGACTCATGAATGGAGAGAACTGAGCGGTATCAAAGGTGGTGCCACCATCAGCAGTAGTCTGCTGCTTGATTGCCGCCTGCTCCAATAGGTCTGACTTAGAGTCATTCATATAAACAGCCTGAAATAGCACTGCACGACCCAAGATTGCTGCGTCAGACGCATCCTCAACCTCAGCCTCGTCTCTTCCGACCCATGCCTCAATCATGATTTGGGCGGTAGCCAAGGTCTGCTGGTCTACATCATAGCCAGTAGTATTCTTAATCTCTTCCTTGCTAATAAACATTAGTTAGCCACCTTTCCGAACTCACGCACACGAATCTCGTATGGTCGAGTGTAATCAACTGAACCGTCAGCCTTTGCAAGCCTCAGGCGCAGTAGGTATTTGCCTCTCTTTTGAAAAAGGCTCCTGTCCTTAGGCCACTGAATAAGGTATGAGCCTAGGGAAGTCTGCACAGGTGAAACCAAAACACCGGTAGTGTCTACGCTCTCATTATCTGTACCAAGAATCTCGATGGTTGCACTATTGTAACCAACGGTATTCACTGCATTGTCGTCGTCGTCCTTAAGAACGACTCCAAGTGACCTTGATGGGATTTGCCCCACTTCATAGTCAATCATTATTAGTTATCCTCCATTTGTAGTGTTATTGAGTGAGCGGGTAGAACTAGGGTAATCATATCGACATTGTTAAACAGGTCACTCTCTGGCTCAACAATATTTACGGTAATCTGTGCAGTTGATACGTCAACGCTTTCAATGAATGCTCCCGGCTTAACGGTTAGCGTTGGTGTTCCAACCAATACCGTTGCCTCTGTTGGAACAACATCTGACATTTCAGTGGCATTGACATTGACACGAGCGGTAGACAAATCAACAGTTTCATTAACGCTAGCAGAAACGGTAGCGCCGGTCGTTTCAACATTAAC
>Ga0308175_100003812_pt1 | contig 10497 bp, 9 predicted proteins | sample PhyCR1_3_FD_203893 | JGI IMG/M metagenome (GOLD analysis project Ga0308175, IMG submission 203893) | Soil microbial communities from UC Gill Tract Community Farm, Albany, California, United States - DLSLS.C.R1 | ecosystem: Environmental > Terrestrial > Soil > Agricultural land | place: USA...
CTCGGGCCGAGCGAGGAAAGCACTCGCGCGTACGAGTACATCCCGTGCGCGATGGCGCTCGGGAAGCCGAGCGGCCGGGCGGTCAGCGCGTGCACGTGGATGGGGTTCCAGTCGCCCGACACGGCGGCATACGCCCTGCCCGTGCCCTCGCCGAGGCGCCAGAGCGGGCCCGCGGTGACGCGCTCGAGCGGCGCAGTCGACGGTGGCTCCGACGGGGGCGCCTCGGGGTGCTCGGTGCCGCGGGAGAGATAGGTGCTCGTGCCGCGCCACACCACGTCGCCGTGCACGCTCACCTCGGACACCAGGTCGACCTGCCGTCCCCGCCGGTGCGGTCGCAGGTCCGCCGCCCACACCGACACGTCCAGCGGGTCGTCGAGGGTGAGCGGCCGCACCACCTCGATACGGTTCTCGACGTGCACGGCACCGAGCAGCGGCAGCGGGAACCCGTCACCGCTCATGACGGCCATCTGCAGCGGGAACGCGACCAGGTGGGGGTAGGTCGGCGGCAGGGCGCCGGCGACCGGGAACCGGCACACGTGCGCGTAGGCGACGAGGTCGTCCACGTCGACACGTATGCCGGCTCGCGAGTAGCGCACGTCGGGCAGCGTCTCGCTGGTGCTGCCCCGGCGCCGCAGAGCGGCGGCGTAGATGCGGCGCAGGTCGGGCGCCTGCTCGAGCGCGATCTCCTTGGTCATCGCGGCCTCACGCCCCGAGCAGGCTCTGGCCGCAGACGCGCACCACCTGACCGGTCACCGCGCCCGCCCCCGGTGAGGCGAACCACGCGATGGTCTCGGCGACGTCCTTCGGCTGGCCGCCCTGCTGCAGCGAGTTCATCCGCCGCCCGATCTCCCTCGTGGCGAAGGGGATGCGCGCCGTCATCTCGGTCTCGATGAACCCCGGGGCGACGGCGTTGACGGTGATGCCCCGGCCCTTGACCTGGCTCGACAGGGCGGAGACGAGCCCGATGACGCCGGCCTTGCTCGCTCCGTAGTTGGTCTGGCCGCGGTTGCCCGCGATGCCGGCGATCGAGGCCACGCACACGATGCGTCCGGCGTCGACGAGGCCGCCCTCGCCCAGGATCGCCTCGTTCATCCGCAGGATGGATCGCAGGTTGACGTCCATGACGCTGCGCCAGCGGGCCTCGTCCATGTTGACGAAGAGCTTGTCGCGCGTGATGCCCGCGTTGTGGACGACGATGTCCAGGTGGCCGTGCCGGGTCGTGGCGTGCTCGACGATGCGGCGCCCCGCGTCCTCGGCCGTCACGTCGAGCTGCAGGGCGGTTCCCTTCACCTCGTTGGCCACCGCCGCGAGGGCGTCGCCGGCGGCCGGCACGTCGACCGCCACGACCGTCGCGCCGTCGCGGGAGAGCACCTTGGCGATCTCGGCGCCGATGCCGCGTGCGGCGCCGGTGACGACCGCCACCTTGCCCGCGAGGGGCCGCAGCGCGTCCACCTCGCCGCCGCTCGACCCGTCGACGCGCACCACCTGGGCGTCGACGTAGGCGGAGCGGCCCGAGAGGAAGAACTCCACGGCCGAGCGGACACCGTCAGGGGCATCGCCCTGTGCGAGAACGAGGTTCGCGGTGGCGCCGGCGCGCAGCTCCTTGCCGAGGGAGCGGACCGCGCCCTCGAGCGCCCGCTGGGTTGACACCTGCGCGACGTCGCTCAGCGTCGCCGGGTCGGTGCCGATGACGACGACACGCCCGTTGCGCGCGAGCGCCTTGACCGTCGGCGCCCCGAGCACGCGCAGCTGGTCGAGCTCCGCGGGGTCGACGGCCGCGCTCAGGTCGAGCACGACTGCACCGATCTTCTGGCCCGCCTCCGGTGGTGTGCGCACCGTCGCGACGCCGATGCCGCCCAGCCAGGATGCCAGCCCGTCGGCGAAGTGGCCCCCACCGGCGACGAGCACGGGCCCGTCGCACAGCGGCATACCGGGTTCGTAGCGGCGCAGCCGTGTCGGCTGCGGGACGCCGACGCGCTTGGCCACCGGTGAGCCGAGGATGGTCGTGAACAGGTCGCTCATCTCAGGCCTCCAGGATCGCGACGACGCCCTGCCCACCGGCAGCGCAGATGGAGATGAGGCCGCGACCGCCGCCGGCCTCCGCGAGCTGCTTGGCAAGGCTCGCGACGATGCGTCCCCCGGTGGCAGCGAAGGGGTGGCCGGCCGCCAGGGACGAGCCGTTGACGTTGAGCCTGCTGCGGTCGATGGAGCCGAGCGGCGCGTCGAGGCCGAGGCGCTCGCGGCAGAAGTCGGCGTCCTCCCAGGCCTTGAGGGTCGTGAGCACCGTTGCGGCGAAGGCCTCGTGGATCTCGTAGTAGTCGAAGTCCTGCAGGCTCAGGCCGTTTCGTGCGAGAAGGCGCGGAACCGCATACGCGGGAGCCATCAGCAGGCCCTCCTCGCCGTGGACGTAGTCGACGGCCGCCGTCTCGGCGTCGACGAACCAGGCCAGCGGCGTCAGCCGGTGCTCCGTCGCCCACTCCTCGCTCGCGAGGAGCACGGCGGACGCGCCGTCCGTCAGGGGCGTCGAGTTGCCGGCCGTCATCGTCGCTCCGTCGCCCTTGCCGAAGACCGGCTTGAGAGTAGAGAGCTTCTCGACGGTGGAGTCAGGCCGCAGGTTCGTGTCGCGGGAGACGCCGAGGTAGGGCGTGAGCAGGTCGTCGAAGAAGCCCCGCTCGTAGGCAGCGGCGAGGTTCCGGTGGCTCGCCGCCGCCAGCTCGTCCTGCGCCTCACGGGTGATGCCCCACTGGGCAGCGGTCAGGGCCATGTGCTCGCCCATCGACAGGCCCGTGCGCGGTTCGACGTTCTCGGGGATGGCGGGGACGAGGTGGCCGGGTCGCAGCCCTGCGAGCGCCTTGGCACGCTCGGCGGTCGACCGGGCCCGGTTGGCCGCGAGCAGCGTCCGGCGCAGGCCCTCGCTCACCGCGATCGGGGCGTCGCTCGCGCTGTCGACGCCGCCGGCGATGCCGGCGTCCACCTGACCGAGCGCGATCTTGTTGGCGACGAGGATCGCGGCCTCGAGGCCGGTGCCGCACGCCTGCTGGATGTCGTAGGCGGGGGTGGCCGGGTCGAGGCGGGTCCCGAGCACGGTCTCGCGGGTCAGGTTGAAGTCCCGGCTGTGCTTGAGCACGGCTCCCGCGACGACCTCGCCGAGCCGCTCGCCGGCGAGCCCGTGGCGAGCCACGAGCCCGTCGACGGTGGCCGTCAGCATGTCCTGGTTCGAGGCCTTGGCGTACGGCCCGTTGGACCGGGCGAACGGGATGCGGTTGCCACCGAGAATCGCGACGCGGCGCGGCGTCCGCGGGGTGGTCTGTGAAGCCATGGGTCTCTCCTGAGGCTGGGTGTGGACCGGTCGTCCCGACCAAGATAACCGAAACCGGCAGTAGTCGATACAGCGAGTACCTGTTACTTTCGTGAGATGGACGACGACGTGGTGACCACCGCCGCTCGGCGCGGATCCCCGCGCGACGGGCGCGACGCGCGCTGGGAGCAGCACCGTGAGCAGCGCCGCGAGGCCCTGGTGGACGCGACCATCCGGGCCATCCGCAAGCACGGCGCGGGTGTCGGGATGGACGACATCGCGGCCGAGGCCGGCACCTCGAAGACGGTCGTCTACCGGCACTTCGACGACAAGGCGGGGCTCTACCGCGCCGTCGCGGCCCGGATCGACGCGAGGGTGGTGCGCAACGTCGGCGCGGCCCTCGCCCGGACCAGCGACCCGGCAGACGCCTCCGCGACCGGCGCTCGGCAGCTCGTCGCGTCCACGGTCGAGGCCTACCTCTCCCTCGTCGAGTCGGACACGGAGGTCTACCGGTTCGTCGTGACGAGGCCGCTCGTCGACCGGCCCCTGCCGGACGACCCCGTGGACGAGACGGTCGTCCAGGTCGCGGACCAGCTGACCCGGTTGCTGCTCGACTCCCTCGCCGCACCGGGCACCGACCCATCGCGCGCCCGTACCTGGGCGATCGCGCTCGTGGGTGCGGTGCGGGCCGTCGCCGACGACTGGCTCGCCACGCCCGAGGTCGACCGCGCACCCCGCGCGTCGGTCGTCGAGTCGCTCACCGAGCTGGCCTGGCACGGGCTCGCACCGGCCCTCGCCGTCCCGTCCCCCACCGCGTCCCACCCGACCCCGAACGCCCCCACCACGAGACTGACCTCCTGAGGTCCAGACCGGAAGGCTCCAGATGTCCACGGCCACCGACGCCACCGCAGACACCCCCGCGAACTCCACCACGGCCTCCCCCGCACGGACGCCGGCAGAAGGGCCGGCGCAGCTGCCCGGCAGGACACCGCCGGCGACGACCGACCCGGACCTCGCCACGGCGCTGCGCCGCCACCTGGACGGCCCGTTCCACGAGGTGCGCGAGCACTGCCGCGCCCTCGACGCCGCGACGTTCGGAGCACTCCCGGAGCAGCTGCCGACGGACGAGCACCGAACCCGCGTCACGGCCCAGCTCGCCGCGCTGGCCGAGCAGCCCTATGCCGCAGCGGGTTTCCCGGAGCACCAGGGAGGCACCGCGGGCTACGGCGAGGCGGTGGCGGCTTTCGAGATGCTCGGCCACAGCGACCTGTCGCTCTTCGTCAAGGCGGGCGTCCAGTGGGGCCTCTTCGGTGGCGCCGTCTCGCTCCTCGGCACGAGCCGCCACGACGACCTGCTCCCCCGCATCATCTCGGGCGAGCTCCAGGGCTGCTTCGCCATGACGGAGACCGGACACGGCAGCGACGTGCAGAGCCTGCTGACCACAGCCACCTTCGAGGCGGCCACTGACGAGATCGTCGTGCACTCCCCTGAGCCGGCCGCCCGCAAGGACTACATCGGCAACGCCGCGAAGGACGGGCGGATGGCTGCCGTCTTCGCCCAGCTCCTCGTGGACGGGGAGCCGCGCGGCGTCCACTGCGTCCTCGTACCCATCCGCGACGAGGACGGGACCCCCGCCGCGGGCGTCACCATCGAGGACTGCGGTCCCAAGCTCGGCCTCGCGGGCGTCGACAACGGCCGGCTGGTGTTCGACCACGTGCGGGTGCCGCGGACCAACCTGCTCGGTCGCTACGGCGACATCGACGACGCCGGCACCTACACGAGCCCGATCGACAACCCGAGCCGCCGGTTCTTCACCATGCTCGGGACACTCGTGCGCGGACGCATCTCCGTGGCCGGTGGCGCCGGTGCCGCGGCCCGCTCCGCGCTCGCCGTGACGACGACGTATGCCGCCGGGCGCCGCCAGTTCGCCGCCCCCGGCACGGAGGTGGAGACCACCGTCCTGGACTACCGCACGTACCAGCGGCGGCTGCTGCCGAGGATCGCGACGGCATACGCCCTGCAGGTGGCCCAGCACGAGCTCGTCCGGGCGATGGACGACGTGCTGAGCGGGCGCGCGACGTCGGAGCAGGACCAGCGGCAGCTGGAGACCCGGGCCGCGGGCATCAAGGTGCTGACGACGCGGCACGCGACCGACACGATCCAGGAGTGCCGGGAGCTGTGCGGCGGCGCCGGCTACCTCTGGGCCAACCGGCTCGCGGCGCTCAAGGCCGACACCGACATCTTCACGACGTTCGAGGGCGACAACACGGTCCTGCTCCAGCTCGTGGCCAAGTCCCTGCTCGCGGACTACCAGGCGACCTTCGGCGACCTCGACACGGCGGGCATCGTGCGGTTCGGGGCCCGGCTCGTCGGCGGCACGGTCATCGAGCGCTCCTCGGCCCGCGGCATCATCCAGCGCATCGTCGACGCCGCCCCCGGCCGGGAGGAGGTCGTCGCCTTCGGGATCCGCGGCACCCAGCTGCGGCTGCTGCGCGAGCGCGAGGAGCACCTCATCGAGGGGCTGGCCCGGCGCCTGCGCCGCGCCACCGCTCCCGGGGTCGACTCCTTCGCCGTCTTCAACGCGACGCAGGACCACCTCGTCGACGCGGCGAGCGCCCACGTCGAGCGCATGGTGGCCGAGTCGTTCGCGGCCTCCGTCGAGTCCTGTGCCGACGAGGACGCCCGCGCCCTGCTGGCCCGCGTCTGCGACCTCCACATCCTGTCCACCATCGAGCGGCACAAGGCGTGGTACCTCGAGCACGACCGGCTCAGCCCGGCCCGGGCCAAGGCGCTGACCGCCTTGGTCAACGAGGTCTGCGCCGAGCTGCGCCCGCACGCGGCCACCCTCGTCGACGCCTTCGGCATCCCGGAGGGACTGCTGACGACGGAGATGTCGGGCACGGCCTGAGCCGGCGCACGGCGCGTGGAGGGTCGGCGGCGACGACCGCCCTCCACGTGCCGCGCCCTCACGAGGGACGCTGGTAGCGACCCCGCCGGTGCACGAGCGGCGTGTCGTCGGCTCCGACGACGACGTGCTCGACGATCGCCTCGACGAGCACCGACCACCCCACCTCGTGCACGGTCGCGGGGTCGAGCCGCACCCCCGCCCACGTCTGCGCGCCGAGCGCTCGAGGACCCCAGTCGGTCTGCTCCCACTCGGCGAGGCGGAAGGGCCCTCCCGGGGCGGGCATCGTGCCGGCGAAGGCGTCGGCCAGTCGCTCGTCGCGTGCGCCGAGCAGCGCGACCACGGCCGTCCCGGTCTCCTGCAGCCGGTCGAGCAGGTCCGAGTCCGGGTGCAGGAGGCCGACGACGCGGCCGGGATCCCCGGTGGCCACGAGGAACGACGAGACGGTCAGGCCGGCGCGCTCGATCCCCTCACCGGCCGTCCAGAGCGACACGGCGCCACCGACGTGACCGCGCAGACGGCGCAGCTGGTCCCGGTCGTCCTCGGGCGTGTCGAACGGGTGCTCGGTGTGGATGGTCATGGGAGGGCGCAGGACCCTCTCACTCGGGCTCGGCGACGAGCAGGGAGTCCTCCACCGACACCGTGCCCGGCTCGACGACCCGGGCATACACCCCGGCGCACTGCGAGGGCGTCTGCGTGACCTCGAGGGTGCAGTCGCCGAGGCGCACGATGCGACCCACCAGCTTCTCCAGCGCCGAGGAGTCCATGTCGAGCACGATGTTGGCCTTGGGGTGCGTCTCGACGTAGTCGTCGACCGACACCAGGTGCACGGCGTGCTTCTTCGAGCGGTTGCCCTCGGGGCCGGACTCGGTCACCTCGACGGAGTCCAGCTCCTGACCGGGCGCGTCGGAGTCGGGATAGATGTAGAGGCTCGAGACCGTGGCGATCATGCCTCCCACGCTAGTCCGCGCACGAGCCGTCGGCGCCGCGCCGCTCCGGCCCGCTGGTGACGCCAACCGGGACACGCACGCGAGGCGCGTGGGAGTCGGGGAAGACGAGGACCGCCGGCCGCCCCACGAGGTCGTGCAGCAACGCCTCGTGGCTCCCGGCGCGTGCGGACGGAACGGGGAAGACGTGTGAACCGTGCTCCTCGACGAGGCGACGGCTGAGCAGGGCCCGCCAGCGGTAGTAGTCGCTCGTGCCGTGCGACGCCTCGCCGACGCAGACGTAGCGGGCCTGCCGTATGCGGCCGACGAGCGCGTCGGGGTCGGCCACGCCCTCGAGCGGCCGGGCGAGAGAGCGGGTCTGACCCGCGACGCCGGCCTCGTCGGTGACGAGCGGGGTCACGGTCATGACCGGCTCGCCCGGGTCGGCGGGACCGGGTCGTGGGCGAGGTGGCGCACGAACCAGTCCCTGGCCAGCTGCGAGGCCTGCGCCAGCGTCCCGGGCTCCTCGAAGAGGTGCGTGGCGCCCGGCACGACGGCCAGCTCGCTCGAACCGCTCCCGAGCGCGGCCCGCGCCCGCCGGTTGAGCCCCAGGACGACGTCGTCGGCGCCGCCGACGATGAGCAACGTGGGTACGCGTACGTCCGCCAGGCGCGGCTCAGCGAGGTCTGGACGTCCCCCGCGGGACACGACGGCAGCCACCCGGGCGTCCGGCTCGGCCGCGGCCCACAACGCCGCGCCGGCCCCGGTGCTCGCGCCGAAGTAGCCCACCGTGCACGAGGCGGTGTCGGGCCGCAGCGCCAGCCAGTCGGAGGCGGACTCGAGGCGCCCTGCGAGGAGCGGGATGTCGAACACCTTGCTGCGGTCGTCCTCCTCGTCGGGCGTCAGCAGGTCGAGCAGCAGGGTGCCGAGGCCGGCACGGTGCAGGACGTCGGCGACATACCGGTTGCGGGGGCTGTGGCGGCTGCTGCCGCTGCCGTGCGCGAACACGACGACCGCAGAGGCGCCCTCGGGGAGCCGAAGGTGCCCCTCGATCGTCACCGACCCGGCCGGGATGGCGACGTCCTCGTCGACGTCGCAGTCGGTGGCTCTGGCGGCACCCGTCACCCGCGAACGGCGATCGGCCTGCTGGAGCAGGGCGACGACGTCGTCGTCCGAGGTCGGTGAGAAGTCGTCGTAGTGGGCACCCACGGCGCGGAAGTGCGCCGGTGCGGCCACGCATACGACCTCGTCGGCCTCGGGCAGGTGGGCCAGGGTGTCGGGAGGGGCGACGGGGACGGCGAGCACGACGCGTTCGGCACCGAGCCGCCTGGCCACCAGGCACGCCACCCGCGCCGTCGACCCCGTGGCGATCCCGTCGTCGACGACGACCGCCACCCGGCCCCGCAGGTCTGTACGAGGACGGCCACGCCGCAGCCGCTCGACCCGGGCGTCGAGCACCGCCCGCTCGCGCGCCTCGACGGCGTCCAGCTCCTCGTCGGTGACGCGGGCCCGCCGGACCGTCCTCGCGTCGACGACGCTGACGCCGCCCTCCCCGATCGCGCCCATGGCGAGCTCGGGCTGGAAGGGCACCCCGAGCTTGCGGACCACGATGACGTCGAGCGGCGCGTCGAGGGCCTCCGCCACGACGGCTGCGACGGGCACGCCTCCTCGGGGAAGGCCCAGCACGACGAGGTCCTCACCCTTGAGGAACCCGAGCTCATCGACCAGCTGGCTGCCCGCATCTCGCCGGTCCTCGAAAACGACCATTGGTGCCTCCCTCGGCTCGGACGCCGAGCGGCGGAAGCGCAGGTCGCGCGATGGCGCGGTCCCGGCCGGTCGTCCGGTCAGGGCGAAGCCACCCGCCGGCTTCGGGTCTCAGACCATGGTGCACCGCAAGCACGGCGCACAGCAGTGACCTTGGTCCCGTACGACGCGTCCGGCCGGCCGTGTCACCGGGACGCCGGAGAACGGCGACGGCCCCCGGCTGCCTGCTGGCAGCGCGGGGGCCGGTGCTGGTGGACGTGAAGGGACTCGAACCCCTGGCCTCTCGCGTGTGAAGCGAACGCTCTAACCAACTGAGCTACACGTCCGGGCGCCCCGGTGCCGAGGAGGCCTCGGGGCGACGGTTGCAAACAATAGCCGCACTGCACGTGGTCGCGGTAATCGGCCCGCCGCGACGGCGGAACGCCCGTGCCGCGATCGGTACCCGCCGTGGTGGTCAGTCGACCCCGGGCACCTGCGTCAGGAGCTCTTCCGCCCACTCGGGAACGAACTGGGGGATGCCGACCAGGGCGAGGTAGCCCCACACGACGGCCCAGACGACGAGGAGCGTGCCCAGCGCCACGAGGCCGCGCACCCAGACCGCCTGCGACATGATCCAGTCGTTCCAGCGGCTCACGTGGTGCTTGGCGAAGTCGAGCCAGCGCTGGGCGAACTCGAACTCGCTGGCGAGGATCAGCAGCCCGAAGAAGACGACGAGCCAACCGGGGCCAGGCGCGGGCACCATGATGAGGCCGGCGACGGTGACGAGCGCGCCGACGACGCCGACGGCCGTGCGCCAGATGGCGTGCGTCACCGGGTTGCGGCGCAGCCGTGCCCGCCAGGCCCAGCGGTCCTCGTCGGCGTCGAGCGTGACGCCCACGTCGGAGTAGTCCACCGGCGTACGCGTGCCCTCCCCCGGACGGTCGCGTGTCCCCCCGGCCGGCGTCACGGGTCGCTGTCCCGCTCCGAGCTGCTGCGGAACACCCGCTGCAGCTCGTCGGTCACCGGGTGCTCGACGGGCAGGAGGCGCTCGTCGACCGCGTGGATGGGCAGGACGTCCTTCGTCGTGCTGGTGATGAAGACCTCGTCGGCGGTCTGCAGGATGTCGAGCGGGAGCGCCTCCTCGCGGATCTCGACGCCGGCAGCCCGGCCCCACTCGACCGTCAGTCCCCGGGTGATGCCGGGAAGCAGGCCGGAGTCGTCCGGCGGGGTGAGCACGACGCCGTCGACGACGACGAAGACGTTGCTGCCGGTGCACTCGCAGAGCTCGCCCCGCGTGTTGGCGAAGACGGCCTCGACGGCGCCCTCCTGCTTGGCGCGGGCCAGCGCCACGACGTTCTCGGCGTACGAGGTGGTCTTGAGCCCGGCCACGGCCGAGCGCTCGTTGCGGGTCCACGGCACGACGGTCAGCTTGCCGCTCTGCGGCGGTCGGGCCTGTGGCGCGGCGAGCACGATGTAGGTGAGCGACGTGTCGCCGCGGTCGGAGCCGAGCGGCCCGGGGCCCCCGGTGACGCTGTAGCGCAGGCGCCCGAAGTCGATCGTCGGACCGTCGAGGACGGCGGCCACACCCTTGTCCACGACGGCGAGGTCGAGCGGGGGCAGGCCCA
>Ga0308175_100003813_pt1 | contig 10496 bp, 4 predicted proteins | sample PhyCR1_3_FD_203893 | JGI IMG/M metagenome (GOLD analysis project Ga0308175, IMG submission 203893) | Soil microbial communities from UC Gill Tract Community Farm, Albany, California, United States - DLSLS.C.R1 | ecosystem: Environmental > Terrestrial > Soil > Agricultural land | place: USA...
AATCATCCGAACGCTGCGGGAGACGGGGGTGGAGAAAAACACACTCGTGATGTTTTCGAGCGACAACGGGCCGTGGTACCAGGGCAGCCCCGGCAAACTGCGCGGGCGCAAGAACACTACCTATGAGGGAGGGGTGCGGGAGCCATTCATTGCTCGCTGGCCGGGCAAAATCAAGGGCGGCCGCACGGTGAATGGATTAGCGTCCATGATGGACGTCTTCCCCACCGTCACAAAGCTGTGCAACGGGCAACTTCCAGCGAAGCCGCTCGATGGTATCGACATATGGCCCATTCTCTCGGGGCAGGTCGAATCGACCGAGCGCGCGCCCCTGCTTTACTTCAATGGGTGGAACCTGCAGTGCGCGAGATGGATGAACTGGAAGCTGCACGTAGCTCGCTACAATACAGCCGCCTACGTGCCCGCGCCCCCGGGCGGGATCAAGAATTACATTCTGCCGCATCCGGAACTCTACGATCTTGATACCGATCCGGACGAAAGCTACGATGTGGCGCCAACACACCCCGACGTAGTGAAGAAGCTGGAGGCTCTGATCGCCGACATGATCCCCACCTTCCCGCAACCGGTACAGGACGCTTACGCCGAATCAAAAACACGAAAGGTAGATCCCGCAACACCGATCGGAGCATGGCCACGACCAGCGGCCCCCGCAAAGAATTAACCTCGGTGGCTGGACGCAATCTCTATCCGGATGCGAACACGGTCGTACGGGGATGAGGCCCACAGGTGCTTATCAACGCCATGGGCCTTAGCGCACAGCAGGTTCGGATAGTAAGCCGCGCATCAGAACGTGAATCGAAGTGAGCCCTGCATGACACGCGGAGTGCGCGTCGAGATCACCTGTCCGAACAGAGCATTCGTCTGGTTACCGCTGTTGTCGAAGCGCGCAGCAGCGTTCACGCCGTTGTATTGCGTATGGTTGAACGTATTGTAGGCTTCCCAGCGAAACTGTAGAAACCGCTTCTCACTCGCAATCGGGAACCGTTTGGAAACCGCCATATCCCAGTTGGCAACACCCGGTTGCCGGAAATTGAACTTGCCGGCATTCCCGGGAGTATTGATGGCTGGAAGAGCAAAAGCCGCGGGGTTAAACCAGTGATAGAAGTCCTTGCCGTTCATGGAACCATCACCGACCACGTTGACCCGTTGCCCATCGCCACCTCCCGTAAGATCCGCTCCGCTTACAGTCGTAAATGTCACTGCTTGAGGAAGGCCGGAGACGAACTGTGTCACTCCAGAGATAAGCCAGTCATTTGCGATAAATCCCAGCAGCTTATTGTTTGTGAGACGCGGGGCCTGGTAACTGTAATTGATAACCAAATTGTGAGTCTGATCCGCGGCATCGAACCCGTACGCCCACGTGCGCAGCGGCAAGTACACCGGCAAGCTCGACGAAACACCATTGCCCGAGGTGCTGCCGTTTGCGGAATTTCCCGTGTAATCCATGTATTTGGAATACGTGTAAGAAACGCCAATCTGCAATCCCGCGGTGAATCTGCGATTTAAGGACACAAGCAACGCATTGTAGTTTGAACTATACGCGTTATCCGTTAAAGTGACGTTCGCATACCCCGGATAAGGGCGGAAGAAGTTGTCAGGCAGCGGCTTGCCGGGGCTCGTAGGATCCTGGTTCCGAGGGAGGAACCGGGCGCCATAAGGAATCGTGTTAATTGCGAGAGTCTGCGGCAGGTGACGGCCCAGCGTGCCGGCGTATGACACGTCGAGCAAAGTCGAATGGCCTAAGTCCTGTTGAATACCGAACGAAATCGTATACGTGGCCGACGTGATGTTATTGACGTTGAACGTTTGGGTGTTGCTGGGGGCGAGGACACCCGCGGTTTGCGTGAATGTCGCAAGATTGCCATAGTAGGTCACCGGCGTAAAGATCGCGGGAGGATTATTGGTCGTATTACTCCATTTGCTGACCCTCATGTTATAGAGAATGCCCGCGCCTCCCCGGATGGCCGTCTTCCCCCTCCCGAATGGATCGTATGCGAACCCAAGACGCGGTCCCCACTGCACCGGCTGCTGATTGATAAAGCCACGCGGATAGTTGCTCGCGCCTGCAAGCACTCCGCCAGGCGCCGGATTTCCGCTATTCGGAACGAATGCGCCGATATACGTTGCAGGCAGAATCTGGCCGTTTAACGGGTTGAGCGCAGACCGCACCCCTCTCGATGTCGTGGGCTGATACAGAAGGGGTGCGTCGGACGCCTTGTAAAGGCTTAGAGCCAAAACCGATTGTTGTCCCGGATTGTTCGGATACATCTCCTGGTACCAGCTCCAACGCACTCCGTAATCGAGAGTCAGGCGCTTTGCGACCTTCCAGGTATCCTGGGCAAACCATTCCACGATGCTCTGTCGCTCATTGGCACCGTAGCGGGCATTGGACTCCGTATAGGAATCGAAGACTCCGAGCGCGGCATTCGCGAACGGATAGTTCGTGTCGAACGGATTGTTTACGTCCTGTTGAAAGTTGAACGTACCGCTGAACACGCTTTGCTCGCCCTCGTACTCTCGCAGCCGGTAAAACGAGAGTCCCGCTTTTAACGTGTGGTCTCCGCGAGTAACCGTGATGTTGTCATTCACGCTGAATGTCGTGTCGGTTCCGCCCGTGAGAAACCGGTTGTCGAAATTGACGTTCGGAGGATTGGGAACGCTCGAACCGAAAGAAAAGCGCGGGATAATGCCTTGCACATTCGCTTGCGGATACCATTGGCCAGCGTTAAACCCGACTGCCGATCGCAGAACCTTATCCAGATTCGCTTGGGTGTTCGGATACGGATACCAGGCTTCACGGTTGTGACGTGCACCAGCCGTCACCTCCATCACAACCGTAGGACTGAAAATGTGCGTCCAACCAAGACCAATACCGGACTCGGTGAAGCAGTAGCACTGGGCAAAGAAGCCAATCGGGGCGGCACCCGCTGCTACAGCATACCCTTGCTGCTGGGAGATCCACGTTTTCCCGCGGAGGAAGATATGATCCTTCTCGTTAGGGACGAAATCAATTTTGAATAACTGGCTCCGCTTCGGCTGGTGAAGAACTTCCTGGATCTGGTAATTGTAATTGCCCCCGGTGATCGCGCGGTTCGTGAAGTTGGGAAGCGGAAGCGTGTTCAACAACGCCACGCCGTTCGGATTTAGCTGACTTGACGGAACGATGTTCCCCGGATAAACCACTTGAGTATTCGGATTCCTGACGGGGATCAGCCTGCCGCTCAGGTCCAAGGTCTGCGAGTAGTTGCCCTGCCGTTCGAGGGCGGTTGGAACGTTGTACTGACTCAACGCTCCAGGCACGGCACTCTGTAGCGCCTCGATGTTATAGAAGCCGAACAAGAGATTCTTTGACGTGTTCCACAGGTGGGGGATGTAGATCGGCCCACCAATACTGGCGCCTTCCGAGTTGTAGCGATATTGCGGACGCTTCAGGCCATTCCGATTATTGAAGAAGTCGTTAGCATTGAAATCCTCGTTTCTGAGAAACCAGTAACCCGTGCCATGAAACTCTCTGGTGCCGGATTTGGTAACCACTTCCACTACCGGACCTCCGTTTCCGGCGTATTCAGCTTGATATCCGTTCACAATAACTTTGACTTCGCCGATGGCGTCCAGCGTCGTAACACTGGAGAAAACACCCGGGGTACCCGCGTCGTTGCTGACCACCCCGTCAACGGCCAACGTGTTCGCTTGGAAGGACGTGCCTGCGATGGATGGCGTGCTAGTGCCGTAAGATCCGCCAACAGAATCCTGATCTGCCTGGTAACCAACCCCGGGAATGGTCCGCAACATCGAAACCACATCGCGGCCCCGAGCTGTTAGGTTTGTCAGCTGATTGCTGGTCAGCAGGGCGGAATTCTCAGAGCTGTCTGTCTGCACCGCGGCACCTTGTGCCTGAACGCTTACCGTTTCGGATACGGCGCCGAGTTGGAGCTGGATCTGACCAAGGTCAAGACGTTCGTTCGCTGTCAGCCTGACCTCTGTCCGTTCGTAGTTCTTGAATCCTGCATGCTCAACCCGCACCGTATAGCCTTCGGGAGGAACCGCTAGAAACCGGAACGAACCATCGGCACCTGTCGTCGCCGTACGGCTCTCACGAGTCCCGTTGCTCACCAGAGTGATGTTGGCATTTGACACCGCCGCACCGGACGGATCCGTCACCGTCCCAGTGATTGTGCCGGTCACAGTCATTTGGGCGAGCAGGGCACCGCAGGCCACGAAGAATAAAACGACCGGAAAGCAAATGTTCAGTAGAAAGCGAAAAGACGAATAAGACGCGTAAGAGGACGATACAGCAGCCATTGCCAACTCCTTTGTGCTAGTGATCCTATCACCGCGACAAATCGCAGTCGAACCACAGCGTATATCGGAGGAAATCCGATCTTCTGCGATACAATACTGCCGCGTGAAAAGATCAAATTCAGGGCTGTTGGCCGCAGTAATAGCAGGTATGGTCGCGAGTGTGTTTCCGCTACTCGCGCAAGCTCCGTCATCCACAACTCAATCTGCTGAGGCCCGTGAGGCGCGGCTCGCCTGGTTCAAGCAGGCCAAGTATGGCCTTTTCATTCATTGGGGTCTTTACGCCATTCCGGCCGGAGAGTGGAAGGGCCAGCGCATTCCCGGCCTTGGCGAATGGATCATGAACCGAGGCAAAATTCCTGTTGCCGACTACGAAAAATTGGCGAAGCAGTGGAATCCGACCCAGTTCGACCCTGAGCAGTGGGTTCAAATGGCACAGGATGCGGGCATGAAGTACATCGTGATTACGTCGAAACACCATGACGGCTTCGCCCTATTCAACTCGAAAGTCAGTAACTACAATGTCGTCGCTGCGACGCCGTTTAAACGCGACATCCTCAAAGAACTCGCGGCCGCTTGTCAGAAGCACCACATGCCCTTGGGCTTCTACTATTCACAGTCACAGGACTGGCACGAACCTAATGGCGCAGGCAATGATTGGGATTTCGGTCCGGACCAGGGCCCCGACGGAAAAGAGCTGAAGAACTACGACGCCTACTTGCGCGGAAAAGCAGAGCCGCAGGTTCGTGAACTCTTAACGAACTATGGTCCCGTTGCTCTGATCTGGTTCGACACACCACGCATGATGACGCCAGAACGCGCTCAGCGGTTTACGAACATTCTGCGGGAGGTGCAACCCAAAACGCTCATCGATGGGCGGCTGGGCGCAGCAGGCGATTACGTTTCGACTGGCGACAATGTGATCCCTTCCGGCGTGCAAACGGAGTATTGGGAGGTGCCCGCCACAACCAATCACACTTGGGGCTTCCGCAAAGACGATCGGGATTGGAAATCGCCTGGCGAAATCACCTTTAAGCTCGTCGATATCGTAAGCAAGGGCGGCAACTATCTTCTGAACGTCGGGCCTATGTCCAACGGCCTGATTCCCGATGTCGTGCAGCAGAATCTGCGAACGGCGGGGCAGTGGCTGAAAGTAAACGGAGAGGCCGTTTACGGGGCCGGCCCTTCGCCTTGGGGTGAAGAGATGGGCGAGCCGAGCGCACGCGGCACGAAAGATCTCCGCGGCCAGACGCTAGTTCTGCCACATAACGAATGGCGTGTCACGACAAGGCCCGGCAAGTTGTACTTCACGTTCTTCGTCGAGCCGCGTGGGGCATTTGAGCTTCCGCCCATGAAGAACGCAATCAAGAAGGCATACCAGCTTGCGGACGGCAAGCCTGTCGAGGTCAAAGAGACGAACGGGCGGCATGAACTCGTCCTGAGCCGGCCGATGGTCGATCCGATGGCGACCGTGATTGCGGTCGAAATCGAAGGTCAGACGGTTGAGCGATAGAGTACAGCGGCTCTAGCCAGTTCTCGGTTATGAGTCTGTTTCAGGTTATTCGATCGCCCAAGGTATACGAGGTCTGCATTGTAGGTTCGGGAGCAGCAGGCGGAGCGGCTGCCAAGGTGCTTACGGACCAAGGCTTCGAAGTAGTAATGCTCGAAGCGGGTCCGATGCTCGATGTCTCGAAGCACTATACGGAACATGTGTGGACCTACGACCTTCAGCATCACGGGTACGGCGTTGGAGCCAGCGGGTATAACGGCGAAGGCGATCGCGAACTGGACGTAGCTCATATCGGGCATACGATCCAAGGAGAACCCTACACGTCAGCACCTGATTCGCCCTTTTCGTGGCAGCGGGCGCGTCTCTTAGGCGGCCGGACAAATCACTGGTCTCGCGTGGCGCTTCGGATGTCGGAGGCCGATTTCCGGCAGCGTTCCCGGCACGAGGTTGGCTCTGACTGGCCGATCAGCTATCAGGATCTTTCACCTTATTACGACAAGGTGGAAAACTTCATCGGCGTATACGGATCCATTGAAAGCCTGGCCAGTGCTCCTGACGGCGTCTTTCAAACACCTCCGAAGCCGCGATGTACCGACCTCATGGTCAAACGGGGATGCGACAAACTAGGCATTCCGTGCATACCCGGACGCGCTGCGATCATCACCCAGCGTCACAACGGCCGGATCCCCTGCCATTACTGCGGCCAGTGCACACAGGGCTGTGTCACCGCCTCGACCTTTAGTTCGAGTCAGGTCATAATCCCTCAAGCGCAAGCGACCGGGCGACTCACCGTCGTCCCAAACGCGATGGCCCGAGAGTTGTTGATCGGGAAAGATGGCAAGGTCTCAGGCGTAGCTTATGTTGATAAGCAGGCGAGAGCGGAGCGGCGTGTGATGGCGAAGGCCGTCATCCTCGGCGCGAGTGCCTGCGAATCAGCTCGTTTACTTCTGAATTCCAGGTCGAGCGCATTTCCGAATGGCGCGGCTAACTCCTCCGGAGCAGTCGGGCATTACCTCATGGACAGTAGTTCCACCAGCGTCGTGGGCTTCTATCCCCAACTGACGAAATTGCCGCCGCACAATGACGAAGGGACCGCCTCCGTCCACATGTACGTTCCGTGGTGGGGAGAGAACAATCGAAATTCATTCTCTGGTGGCTACCACATCGAACTGCTCAACGGAAGACATATGCCGGGTCCAAATGCCTTCGGGACGGTAGCGCGGCACTTTCAGGGATTCGGCAGTGACTTGAAGAAAAGATGTCAGGAACTATACGGCCGCACGGCGCTGCTCGCCGTGCGCGGCTCGATGATTCCGAACGAGCGTAGTTATTGCGAGATCGATCCTGAAGTCGTGGACCAGTGGGGCATTCCGGTGTTGCGCTTTCACTTCAAGTGGAGCGACGACGAGATCCGGATGGCGAAGCATATGAATGAAAACTGCAAAGCCATCATCGAAGCTGGTGGGGGCCAGGTGATTTCGGAGAGCGGCTCACCGCAGAGTCGTTATGGTTATCTCGGGCCCGGCGGTGTTGCCCATGAGGTCGGCACTGTACGCATGGGGGCGAGCAGTAAAGATTCAGTTCTGAATGGATTTTGCCAGGCGCACGATATCAAGAACCTGTTTGTCACGGATGCCGGCTGTTTCACGACTAATCCTGATAAGAATCCGACTCTGACGATTCTCGCTTTATCCTGGCGCGCCGCCGAGTATCTGGCGGAAGGAGCGAAACGGGGAGAGATATGAACGGTATCAATCGCCGAATAGCCATCCAGACTCTGGCCTTGACGCCGGTCATTGCCGCTGCTTGCGAGGCTATGCAGGCCGGGGACGCGAACCAACACGCGTCGACTGAACCTAAGAGCAATGCGCCAAAAGCATTCGACAATCACCAGTACGCAATGCTTCGTTCCGTCTGCGACAGCATCATACCTGCGGACGAGACATCGGGCGGCGCCGTGGACGCGGCGGTCCCCGAGCTGATCGATCTGCTCGCGAGTGAGAATGGGGACTACCGAACCAGACTTACAGGCGGTCTCCAATGGCTTGATGCCGCATGCACGGACAGGTACGGTCGCGACTACCTTCAGTCTTCCACCGAAGAGCGGAATGAGATGCTTCACCTGATCGCATACAGTGAGAATGCAACTCAGTCGCCCGGGCTAAGCTCCGGAATCGCATTCTTTACGTTCCTCCGCGATTTAACCCTCGGCGGTTACTTCACGAGTGAAATCGGGATGAAAAGCCTGCCGTATCTCGGCAACCAGTTCGTAGCGGTGTTTCCGGGATGTCCGCCGGTACCGGAGTCCTGAATCGGCGCTTTCTTAATGCAGGTCAGATCCAGACCTTTGAATCTACATGGAGCGGGTAACCCTCGCGGCGGTTGCTGGCTACGGCGGCAGTACCCGCGTTTCCCGTTCCGGCCTGCGGAGTGGCCAGCGCAGGAGTCGCAGGAGCATCCTTTTGGGGACCGCGATTAGCCGTCACGTTTCCGGTTGACGTCGTTGTTCCGGGCGCATAGTTCAAGTTGGTGTCTCCCAGATACTCCGCCGGAGGTCCCATGCGATTCATGCGTGCATAGTTCGGGATCGCGATCATCGGTGAACCGTCCTTCCATTTGCCGGTAATCACCATGACTCCGCCCAGCAGATCCGGACGCCATTCCGCTTTCAACGGAGTGTCGCTCAGGGGCTGCTGGATTTCCTGATGATCTACCGTTTCGACGTTATAGACCAGCGGACCATATTTGAGAGCAACCGCCCCTAGATCAGCTTTGACCCGGCTGTCTGCGGTTACGCGCTGAGGCTCCATCGGAAGTTCCAGTTCGATGCAGTCGCCCGCTTTCCAGCGCCGAGTCACAACAGCATAGCCCTTCTCGATATGAGGCGTAACCGCTTTGCCGTTTACCGTAAAGCGCCTGACGCCGCTGAGTGTCGGGGTTTCCGTATACAACTTGCTGGTAGTGCGATTCGGGACGCGTACGTACACCGAGAATGTCTTAGGCTTTTCGGGGTTGACCGTGATGGCGACCGCACCCTTCCACGGGTAGTCGGTCTTCTGCACCATCTCTACACTGGTGCCCGCCACCTCGCCCACATTCGTCCGGCTGCCGACAAACATATTGACGTAAATTCCGCTCTTGTCTTTGACGTAGCTCCAGGTCGGCATCATCAGCAACGTGCGCGAGATGTTGCCCACACAGCAGGGGCAAACGTGCCAGCGGGTCCGTTGCGTGTTCACGAGCGGATTTGTGTAGCAGAAACTTTGGCCATCGAGTGATACGCCCCCGAGCAGCGCATTGTACATGGTTTGCTCGTACAGGTCCGCGTACTTCGCATCATGGTACGCGAGGTTGAGCTTGTACTGGAAGAAGACCAGGCCGCAACTGGAGCAGGACTCGCAATAGGAGTTGTTGCGTAGCGAATAGTTCGGACCGAAGCCTTCCGATGTTTCACCGCTGCCGATGCCGCCGGTGAGGTAATACTTCTTGTTCACCATGTTGTCCCAGAGCGAGATGACGGCGCTCTGGTAGTCGGGATCGTGCGTTTCCGCGGCGACGTCCGCCATGCCGGAATAGAAATAAGTAGCCCGCACAGCATGGCCGACCGCCTCGTATTGCTGCCCCGGAGGCAAATGGCTCTGATCGTACTCCTGTCCGCCGCGGCGTGAATCGAGAAGGAATTTGGCAAGCTTGATGTAGTCGTCGCCCCGGCCGTTGCCTTCCTGGTCGTTGACGAATCGCCCGAATCGAACGAGTGCCTGCTCCATTTCCTGATGGCCGTCGAACCAATCCTTCTTCCCGGGACCGAGATTCGCGACCCAGCAGTCGGCCAGTTTCTTCGCCGCGTTGTAAAGGCGAAGGTCCTTGCCGTCCGTCAAGGTGTAGTGATTAATCGCCGACTCGATAAAGTAGCCCGAGACATAGCCTTCATGATTGCCTCGGTGCTCCGGCGACCACCGTTCAGGCCATACCTTACGATCCGCAAGAACGTAGGCGGTCTGCAGATAACCGTCAGACATCTGGGCAGCGAGAATGATGGGAATCCACTTTTCGAGCGTGGCGCTCATCTTCTCCTGAGCTTTGATCATGTCCGGATCGCCCTGGGGATCGATCATCAGGGCGATGCACATGGATTCCACGGTCTGGTGGACCCAGGCATTCGAAAAGACGTAACCTTTATGCCGCCCGTGTGGTTCGCCACGGTTCGCCTTCCCTGCTTCCACAAAGTTGTCGAGGCCCCCGTCGCCGCGGTTGGCAGGGATGTCTGTGCGCTCGCAGTAATCGATGCAATGAGGAATCCAGTCGACCACAAGCGCCTTGGCGCGTGCATTCCAAAGCGGGCTATCGATGGAGTACTTCTTCGTGTAGACGACGTCCAGGCGATCCTTCGGAGGAGCAGCTTCCGCATGCACGTTAATGGTTGAAGTGGTCTGCTGGTCGTTACCCTTGCCCGTCAGCTTCAAAACGTAATCTCCGGGTGCGGAGAAGGAAGCTCTTGTCACCGGTGCGGACTCATCTACGAACCGCACATTGCCGGGGCCGGATTCCATGCTCCACCGGGCCGAGTTACCGGGCTTGTCTTCGAGCCAGATTGCCTTTCCGCTTAAGTACGTTTGTGCTCCGATCACCACGGAGCGATCGAGGCCGGCATCGATCACGGGCGGGAGCA